>Ga0315551_10000219_pt1 | contig 45447 bp, 45 predicted proteins | sample SalMarSW160290MG_FD_203678 | JGI IMG/M metagenome (GOLD analysis project Ga0315551, IMG submission 203678) | Salt marsh sediment microbial communities from the Plum Island Ecosystem LTER, Massachusetts, United States - Salt Marsh Sediment SW1602-90 ...
GGGGATGAAGCCTTTATATCCTACATCCTCTCCCTCGACCCGCATGGGCATGGACAATTGTGCCCCCACGCCGACGAAGATGGCGTCATAATCCTGCTTCAGTGCGCTGATGGTGATGTCTTTGCCCACCTCGGTGTTATATCTGATCTCGACCCCTAATGAGGTGATGATGTCAGCCTCCCGGCGCAGGATGGTGCGCGGGAGCCTATAGTCGGGTATCCCCACAGCGGCCATCCCCCCAGGCTCATCCATCCGCTCAAAGACGGTAACCCCATACCCTTTGAGGGCCAGGTAGTAGGCACAGGACAGCCCTGCCGGGCCAGCCCCGATGATTGCCACTTTTTTGTCTTTCTTGCACTGAGAGGTCGGAAGAACTGGCGTTCTTTTCTTTTCCAACTCGTAATCGGCCACAAACCGCTTGAGGTGCCTGATGTCGAGGGGCTCATCCACATTGAGCCTGCGACAATTGGACTCACAGGGGCGGACGCAGACCCGCCCGAGAATCCCCGGCAGACAGGTCCGTTCCCTGATGACCCGCAGGGAGTCGAGGAAGTTTCCCTCGGCGATTCGTTCTATGTAGGTGGGGATGTCCAAGTGTGCCGGACAGGCATTTATACAGGGGGCGGTGAGCTTTACCTGGTACTCCCCGCGCGGGACCTTTTTTTTGTTTTTAATGACTGCTTCGAATTCACCGCGATAGTGCTCTAAGGCCGCCAGCAAAGGAATGGGCCCGGTCTGCCCGATCTGACACTTGGATCCCTCCACGATGGAGCGTCCGAGCACAACCATCTGGTTTATATCCTTCATCCTCCCCTTACCCTCGGTGATCCGCTCGAGGATTTCGCTGATCACCTTCGTGCCGACCCGACAGGGAAAGCACTTGCCACATGAAACCGCTTGCACCGCCTCCATATAGGCCCGGCACATATCTACCACGCTGGCGCTCTTGTCCCGGATGGCAAAACCGTCCCACCCGACAAAGGCCTTGATCGGAACGCCGGGTTTAAATTCGGGGGGCAGTTTCAACCGTGCCGCCTTAGCGGCCTTCTTTCCCGTCTTGCGCCGGTTGTCGCTCAGCTTTCCTCCCCAATAACTGAAAATCATGTCTTTCACTCTTACCTCAACATACAATATCTAGGAGTTTCCTGCTCAACTCCAAAAGAGTCGCTGTGCATAGGGTCCCAGGGGTCGAGGGTCCTAGTGGCCAGAGGGTCACTAAACATCCCCTCGGTGATTCTCTGATCATTTGAATCCTTTTCACTCGAACCCTGCCGCCAGCGGCATCCCGCTTCCTTAAATTTACATTGCTGGGTGGGATTGAACCCTTGCATCCTTGACCCCTAAACATCTCGCAGCAGCGCTGCGAGGTAGTTTATTTACTACCTATCTATCTCCCCTAAGACGATATCGATACTTCCGATGACAGCCACCACGTCGGCCACCAGGTGCCCCTTAATCATCTCCGGCAGGGCCGCTACGTTTACAAAGCTCGGGGTGTGGATCCGATAGCGATAGGGCCGGTTGCTCCCATCGCTCACCAGATACCATCCCAGTTCACCCTTGGGATTCTCGATGCTGCAGTAGACCTCACCGGGGGGTGGCGATACCCCCTCGGCAAAGAGCTTGAAGTGGCGGATCAGGGCATGGATCTCCTGCCCCACCTCCGCCTTCGCCGGTGGAGTCAGCCGGGGATCACGCGCGAGTATCCTCCCCTTGGGAAGTTTCTGTAAGGCCTGACGCACAATCCGGGCGGACTGCCGCATCTCCTCCAGCCGCACGAGGTACCGGTCGTAGACGTCTCCGTTCTCCCCGGTGGGGATCTCAAATGTAAAGTCATCATAGCTCGAATAGGGGATGGCCTTGCGGATGTCCCACTTAACCCCCGATCCCCTGATGACCGGACCGGTGAGACCCCAATTGATGGCATCTTTAGGGCTGATGACCCCCACCCCTTTGGTCCGCTTCAACCAGATGATGTTCTTGGTGAGGAGGGTCTCATATTCTTTTATCAGCCGGGGAAAGTCATCGAGAAAGGCCGTAATCTTCTGCTCGATACCCTCGGGCAGATCAGCAGCCAGCCCCCCGACGCGTAGGAAGCTGGGGGTCAACCTGGCCCCGGTGAAATGTTCCAGGATGTCGATGATCGTCTCCCGATCACGCAAGCAATAAAAGAGGACGGTCATGGCCCCAATGTCCAGGGCATGGGTGCCGAGCCACAACAGGTGCGCCGCGATGCGCTGGAGCTCGACCATCATAACCCGGATGTACTGGGCCCGCTTGGGGACCTCGATACCCAAGAGCTTTTCAACAGTCAGGACATAGGAGAGGTTATTGCAGATGCCGGCGGTGTAGTCCAGACGGTCGGTGAGGGTAATGGCCTGGGTATAGGTCATCCCCTCGGCCAACTTCTCCACCCCCCGGTGCAGGTGCCCTATGTAGGGGACTGCGTCGACGATTACCTCGCCATCAAGCTTCAGAACCAGACGCAACACCCCATGGGTGGCCGGGTGCTGGGGACCCATGTTGAGGGTCATATACCGCTCGCCCTCAACCTCCTCAGGCATAGTGGAGAAGGCATCGGACGGCTCCGCCGGTACCTCGTAGTGCTCGAAATCCTCCCCCCTGAGCGGAAAGTCCTTGCGCAGGGGATGCCCCTCGTACCCATCCCAGGTCAAGATCCGACGCAGGTCATGGTGCCCCTCAAAGGTAAGGCCAAGCATATCGTAGGCCTCACGCTCAAACCACGTGGCCGCCTTCCAGACCGACTCAACCGTGGAGAGGGCCTCCCCCTCGCCCACTGCGGTCTTGAGGCGCAGCCGTGTTTTCCGTCTTATCGAATAAAGGTGGTAGACTACCTCAAAACGCTTCTCACGATCCGGATAATCGACGCCGCAGATGTCGGTGAGAAAATCGAAGGAGAGCGCAGGATCTGTGGCGAGGAACTGGCAGATAGGGAGGATGGCGTCATGCTTGACTACGACGGTCTCCTCCCCTCGAAAGGAACGGGTGTCAATGACCGCGTCGGGGAATTGTTTTTTCAGCTTCTGGGGGGCGACCTTCGTATCCCACATAATAGAATCTTCTTCCTAGCGAATCTCCTCAGCCCGCAGGGGGCGAATCTCATCCTTCCGGTCCAGGAGGCTCTCCTGAGAAATCTTCTCTTGTAGTTTGATCAAGGCCGTCAAGAGGGCCTCCGGCCTGGGGGGACACCCCGGCACGTAGACATCCACCGGAATAAACTGGTCTATCCCTTGCACCACATTGTAGGTCTGAAAAATCCCGCCGGAGCAGGCGCAGGCACCATAGGCAATCACCCATTTGGGTTCGGGCATCTGCTCGTAGATCCTCTTGATCATGGGGGCCATCTTCTTGGTGACCGTCCCCGACACGATCATGAGGTCCGCCTGCCTGGGGGAAGGTCTGAATACCTCAGCGCCGAACCGGGCGATGTCATAATGCGCCGAACTGGTGACTATCATCTCCAGGGCGCAGCAGGCCAGGCCGAAGGTCACCGGCCAGATGGAGTTTTTGCGCGCCCAGTTGACCAGCTTGCTGAGGGAGGCCGTGACGATATTGTCACCTAACTTGACCTCTATTCCCATTCGAGGGCTCCTTTTTTCCAGACATAGATAAAACCGACTAAAAGTATAAAGACGAAGATCATCATCTCAATAAAACCAAATATCCCGAGTTTACGGAAGACCACGGCCCAGGGGTAGAGAAAGACTACCTCCAGGTCGAAGACGAGGAAGAGCATGGCGATAATATAGTACTTGATGGGGATGGCCTGATGCGTAGGGCCGAGGGTGATCATCCCGCATTCATACGGTGCGGCCTTGACCGGATTAACCCTGCGAGGACCTAAGAAACGTGATACTCCAACCGCAAAAACGGCAAAAAAAACGGCAAGTCCGATTAAAAAGAGGACGGGTATGTATGTGTTGAGCATCATTCCTCCCCTCTTCGCTTGAAATTTGAGGATGAAGCCCGCCTGAGGCGTGGTTCGTAACGCATGTTCTCTTATACTATCGATCTACATTTGTCAAGGGGAAAGTAGCAGTTTTGTGAAAATAGTAGCTTCCCCAAGGCCATGACAGCGGTCCCGACTCTCAAGCTCTTACCTCAATGGTTTTTAAAGCCCCTTGTGTATACACTCTTTATCTCTCTTTCGCAAAGGAGAAGGTCATGCGGTGGTCTCGGGAGCTTATCATGATCTCCTTAATAGTTGACAAGAGGGGAATGCTCATATTATAGGTAACGCATGCCATCTTTTTCAGCGTCTTTTTCAGAAGGGAGGGGAACTTATGGCTGAGCGGAGAGAGCACTGGAGGGGGAGACCACAGTTCTTGCTGGCGGCCATCGGGTCTGCCGTCGGCCTGGGAAACATCTGGCGTTTCCCATACGTCGCCTACGCTAATGGGGGTGGGGCCTTTCTCATCCCGTACTTTGTGGCCCTCCTCACCGCGGGCATCCCCCTGATGATGCTGGAGTACGCTCTGGGGGTGAGGATGCAGGCTGGACCACCCGTGGCCTTCGGGAGGATCAAGAAAGGGCTGGAGTGGGTCGGCTGGTGGTCCATCTTGGCCGCCTTCGTGATCATCACCTATTACGCAGTGATCATGGCATGGTGCTGGAATTACCTCTATCACTCCTTTACGTTGGCCTGGGGTGCAGATGCCAAGGATTTTTTCTATTCCAACGTGCTACAGCTATCCAAGGGATCAGGGGAGCTTGGCAACCCTGTTATGGGGATAGTGATTGGGTTGTTGCTCACGTGGGTGGTCGTCTACTGGATCATCCATAAGGGTATCGGTAGGGTCGGCAAAGTAGTCATGGCGACCGTCCCTATCCCGATCATATTGATCGCCATTTTGGTTATCAGAGGCATCACCCTGCCGGGGGCGGCAGAGGGGCTCAATTTTTACCTCACCCCCGATTTCTCAAGGCTCCTCGATCCGCACGTCTGGCTGGCGGCCTATGGACAGATATTCTTCTCCTTGAGCCTTGCCATGGGGATCATGATCGTCTATGCCAGCTATCTGCCCAAGAGGAGCGACGTGACCAACAATGCCTTTATCACCAGTTTTGCCAACTGCGGTACGAGCTTCTTCGCCGGTTTTGCCATTTTCAGCACCCTCGGCTACCTGGCGCACACCACTGGTGTCGATATCTCTGAGGTGGCCAGAGCCGGTCCAGGGCTTGCCTTTGTCACCATACCCACGGCTATTTCCAAGCTGCCTGTCGCCGCCGCCTTCTTTGGGGTCATCTTCTTCCTGACGCTCTTGACCCTGGCAGTAGACTCCCTCTTCTCCCTGGTGGAGGCCGATGTCACAGCCGTCATGGACAAGTGGGGCTTCAATCGCCAGAGGGTTACGTTTGTGATCTGTCTCATAGCCTTCATTATCGGCCTCCTGGTCTTTTCCTCACAGGCAGGCTTGTACTGGCTGGATATCGTCGACCGCTGGGTAAACAATTACGGTCTGGCTGCCATCGGGCTCGCAGAGGTAATCGTCATTGGCTATATCTTCGGCGCCAAGTCCTTCAGGAAGTTCATCAACTCAGTCTCCGAGGTGAAGGTGGGGGTATGGTGGGACATCATGATCATGGTCGTCACCCCCATCATATTGGGGGCCACCATTGTCCTCAGCTTTTACCAGGAATTTACCAAGCCATATGGTGGATATCCCACCTGGGCTCGTATCTCAGGGGGATGGGCTGTAGTCGTTGCGATAGTGATCCTCTCTTTTGTCTTGATGCTGAAAAAAGCAAGGGGGAGAAGGAAAACACAAGCAAAGATGCCTCAAAAGGCAAGAGGAAAGGGGGGTAAACGGCGATGACGACAGGGGCATGGATTATGTTGGCGTTTGGCTGTGTGGTGCTGTACGGTGGCCTGGTGTGGAGCTTGGTTCATATTAAGCCTGGTACTTCAAAGACCGGTAAACAGCAGAAGGGCACGGGTAGGCGGAAAAGGTAAGATATTTCCCGTGCACTATATGTTCGGGTAATAAAAGGGGGGCAAGAAGCCCTCCTTAATAAACACCCTGTTTCCCAACCGTACGTCAGGGAAAAACCCTGGCGTTTTTTTTCGAGGGGTTGCAAGGCTTAGCTGTATTCAGCAGGGTTCTCAGATACAGGGATGCAAGCTTTTTTACGCTACGAGAGCCGTGGAGAAATAGTCTTGGCAAGGGTCTCAAAATCCGGACTTTCTCCCTCGAGATAGGAGCGGACCACCCCTTCCGCTATGGGAAAGGCGAACTCCTCAAAAAATCGCCGGATAAGAGCTTCGTCATAGGCCACAAACCCATCCGTATCCTGGTAGTTCGTGCTCAGGACGCACTCAAGCTGCCCCCCTCCCTCTTTCCATTCCTGACCGACGATCCGCTCAATCTCTTCCCCGGAGTGAACGCTGCGCAGCGGCAAGAGGAGCCCAACTTCAAATCTCCCCACGAATGTTGTATAGGCATCCAGCGCAGAGGGTACCTGGTTTACTTTGATGCGGGCATCGTGTTGTTCGCGCTCACCGGCAATGATATAGGGGGCCCCAATGAGCCTGGCCAGGGGGATGCGCAGGGCGTGCAGATAGAGGTGACATCCCAGACACGGGGTGTAAAAACCGAAACGGCTGAAGAGCGCAGAGATGTATCTCCCACAGAGGAGCCACCAGAATCGGGGGGAGCCGATGAAGACCGGGTCGAAGACCGTGATGCCGTGCCCTCGTAGACATTCGGCCACAAAACGGGATGTTGCTACAGCCCGATCCCAATCCCCGAACTCAGTTCCGGTATAGGCGATGGTAGGGAGCACCCCTTTGATGGGGTGTTCCTCAACAGCCGCCAGGACCGCGGCAACGCTATCCCTGCCCGCGATCTCTGCCAGGGCCAAGCCTTCCGCCTTTTTCAACGCATCGATGACTGCCGCGGGAAGGAGCCAGTCCGGAAAGGAGATAACGAGTTCCGGTTTTTTGCCCAGGAGAGAACGAAGCTTTGCCTTGTTCACGGCTACTCTCTAGTCTCCATCGAGGGTCAAGGGTCGATAGTGTCCTGGGGTATAGGGCTGATCCACCGGGGTATCCATGAGCCCCTTCAGCTTGGCACGATCGAGAAAGTTGAGGATAAGATACATGATCTCTTTTCCCCTCACGACACCTAAACCACCCCCGGTACAGTCGACCTCATTAAAGGCTGTCACGGTATCGTGACGCGGATTGCGCCCGACCATGACGAGGGGAACGGTCTCCCCGGAATGGATCAGCGTCCCGCTGCTTGGTGTAGAATGGTCCGCCGTTACCACGAGCAAGGTCTCGGGATCGGACACCATTGTTTGGACGGCAAAGGCCATGGCACGATCCAGGGCCTCTATTACCTCCTTTTTGTGAAGGGGATCTTTGGTATGGGCCGCCTCATCGGGCATCTTGGTGTGGACGTGGATGAAGTCATATGCCTCAGCCTCATGGGCCTGCCGCAGCCGCTCCCTGAGATCCTTTTCTGGATCGCTGCTATCCTTTTCCTTTATACTCTCCATCCCGATCTCCTGACAGAGCCCCCAGTAGAGTGGATGAGCGGCAATGGAGAGGCCCCTGAGACCCCATCTGTCAAAAAAGGGCTCAAGAGGTCGCTTCCTCCCGGCCCGCTGGGTGGCCAGGATGTTGATGGGGGGAAGCTGTTTTTGCTTCCGGTCTTCGTTGAGGGGATGAGATGAAAGCCTCTGATAGAGCCATCGGAAATATCGATTCAGTACCCTGGCCGTCTTGTGCGCCTCAGGGCTGGCGTCCAGGGGTTGTACAGAGATCAGCGGGCGACCTTCAGCGATGGGGTTGCTGTCAGTAATAGCTGAGGAAGCCGCGCCTGAGATGACTATGAAGCCGTCAGCACCCTTTGTGGATACAAATCGTATAGTGATATCATCAGCCGTATAGGGGCCTACCTCCTCCAAGAAAATGGCAAGTTCTGAATCGGTTATGGCTGGGCGTTTCTTGACCAGGATGAGCTTGTTATCTTCTTCAATGACACTGCACACGTGGCAGAGGAGAACCACCTCTTTGTCGTCTATCTCAATGCTACTCCCTACTGCCTCGATATACCCACGCCCGGGAAACTCCTCCATATCGTAGCCGAAGATGAGAAAGTGGGCGATTTCACTGGATACGGGGATGCCCTGCAGGCAGGGGTGATAGAGGCCGTTCATCCCCATAGTTGCGAGCTGATCGAGGTGCGGGGTGTGAGCCGCCTGGAGCGGTGTGCGATTTTTCAAGACAGCGTGGGCCCTATCCCCCAGGCCGTCCAGGATAACGAGGATGCATCTCATGTTTGAGTCCGATCCAATGAGGGGAACACAGCTGGTGTGGAGTGCGGATGGAAGGCCCTAAAGAAAGAAGAGCTCCCTGGGTGGTCGTCACATCTTAATGGTGATCTCATAGCTTCCCACCCCCACCTTGCCGGCTAAGCCTTTTTGCAATACCAGATCCATCACCTTGGGTCTCGTATGGTTCGGCACCATGAGAATGAGCTTGGCCCCCAGGCCAGCGAGCGCCTTCCACCCCTCGGCCTGCTCCGGGGTGATGCTTTCCTCCGTTTCCACCTCCATGATGGCGAGCACCATACCCTGATTGGCCAGGATGAGGTCGGGATAGTATCCGTTGAATTCGTGCTGCTGCTCGTCTCGATAGTTTGCTTGGATCTCCTTGTAATCCCTCGCCAGCCTCCCCTGAAGATAGGAAACCAGCCAGTCGTGGAAGAATTCATACTTTTTCATCTCCGCCCCCCCTTCTGTGCTCCGCCCTTTAGTGCTTTGCATAGTGCACCCATTCTACCAGCAAAAGAGAGGAGGTCACAAGAGCGGATTCCTCAAGGGGGAGGGCATGATGAACATTTGACAAACCCCGGCTTCTCTGGTGGAATAGGCCAATTGATACCGAGGACGGAGAACGGGATGGAGGTCATAGGGCTTGAACAGCAGGATGGGGTCGCCCTGATCCAGTTAAACGGGGGGATCATTAATGCCATCAACCAGCAAGTCTTGGATGAACTGGGTGAAGCCCTGCGAATGGTTAAAAATGACCCCGCAATCCGCGCCCTGGTGTTCACCGGCAACAACGATAAATTCTTTTCTATTGGGTTTGACCTGCCTGAACTCTATCCCTTACCGCAACAGGAGTTTGGGGCCTTTTTCCGAGCGTTCAACCTCCTGTGTCTGGACCTTTATACCTTTCCCAAACCGACAATAACCGCCATTACCGGGCATGCAACGGCAGGAGGGTGTATCCTGGCACTCTGCACCGACTACCGGTTTATCGCTGAGGGACGCAGATTGATAGGGGTGAACGAGAGCAAGCTGGGGGTTCCTATCACCTATCTGGCCCATTGTCTCTTGCGGCAATGGGTGGGAGAACGTCAGGCCCGTGAGGCAATCTCCTCCGGTACACTCTACCCCCCTGAAGAGGCCTCCCAGATCGGTATGGTGGACGGGGTGTATCCCCTTGCAACGGTGGTTTCGGCAGCAGTACAGAAGGCCAGGGATTTAGGTGAGATGCCGGGGGATGCCTTTGCAGCGAACAAGCACCTCTGGGTACGCGCCATTGAGTCCCAGGTCCGTTCATACCTGGAAGAAGAAATCACGCTCTTTCTGGAACAATGGTATTCCCCGATGGCCCGTCAGCGTCTGGGGGATGCATTGGCGAAGTTCACCCCGAGAGACTGAGAGCAATGGCTAAGGCGAAGACGATATTCATCTGTCAGTCATGTGGCTATCAGGCCCCCAAGTGGTTGGGGCGCTGCCCCGACTGCCAGGGGTGGGGGACCCTAGTGGAGGAGCTCGTCGGCGAGGAGGCCACTCCCGAGGGCACCCGGCAGCGCTGGGGGGTAGAGGAGGCCCCCCGTGCCATCGGTGACGTGGCAGAGGAGGAAGAGGGGCCGCGACTCCCCACCCGTCTGGAGGAGTTCAACCGTGTGCTGGGGGGCGGGATTGTGGCAGGCTCGGTCGTCCTGCTGGGCGGGGATCCCGGAATCGGGAAGTCCACCCTCATGTTCCAGTGCCTCTATACCCTCGCCGCCCAGGGCAAACGATGCCTCTACATCTCCGCTGAGGAGTCCCTCAGGCAGACCAAACTGCGAGCCAAGCGTCTGGGAGCGGTGAGCGACGGGCTCTTTGTGGCTGCCGAGACATCGCTCGAGCGGATCATCCAGGGGGTGGAGGAGCTCTCACCCCAGGTACTGGTGATCGATTCTATCCAGTCGATCTACACCTCCCAGCTCGGATCGGCCCCGGGGAGCATCAGCCAGGTGCGGGAGACCTCGGGGAGGTTGACCTATCTGGCCAAGGGGCTGGGGGTAGCGACCTTCCTGGTGGGGCACGTAACCAAAGACGGGGCTATTGCCGGCCCCCGGGTTCTGGAGCACATCGTGGATACCGTCCTGTACATGGAGCGTAGCGCGGACAGCCCCTTCCGCATCCTGCGGGCCGTGAAGAACCGCTTCGGCTCCACCAACGAGATCGGGGTCTTTGAGATGAAGGAAGAGGGGCTGCAGGAGGTGACCAACCCCTCGGAGATCTTCCTTGCCGAGCGACCCACTGGGACTTCGGGGAGCACCGTAATGGCGAGCATGGAGGGGACCAGGCCCATCCTGGTGGAGATCCAGGCCCTCGTCGCTCCTACGGCCTTTGCCGTCCCCAAGAGAATGGCCATGGGGGTGGATTACAACCGGCTCTCCCTCCTGGTGGCCGTCATGGAGAAGAAGGTGGGGATCAATCTTTCTCACCAGGACATCTTCGCCAATGTGGCCGGGGGCTTGAGGATCGAAGAGCCCGCCGTCGATCTGGGCGTGGTGGTCGCCGTGGCCTCGAGCCACCTGGACAAGGTCATCCCAGCGGGGATGGTGGTCTTTGGCGAGGTGGGGCTGGCCGGGGAAGTGCGGGGGGTGAGCTTCGGTGAGCAGCGTGTGAGGGAGGCGGCCCGCCTGGGCTTCAAGAGTTGTATCCTCCCCCGCAGCAGCGCCCAGGGGATCAAGCCCCCCAAGGGGATGGAGCTGATCACCGTAAGGGACCTGCGGGAGGTATGGGATAAGCTCTTCTGAGGGTGTGCACCATTCTGAGGGCCTCACCGTCATTAACAACCAGTAAAACAAGAGCATAAGGATGACAAAGGAAGATCTGAAGCGGTCTATCAGCCGCATCGACGGCAAAGGGTATAAGGCCTACAAAGCAATCAAGGGTTCATACGCATTCGGCCTCTATACCCTCATCATCGATCACGTCCAAGGAGACCCCTTTGCCGCCCCCTCCCGGGTGCGGGTGCGGCTCCCCATTGACCGGACCGAATTTCCTCAAGACCTTTGGGATAATACCGTCCGCCAGATCGCCTTCTGCGATTACCTGGCCCGCAGATTTCATGGGGCCATCCGCCGCTGGACAAAAGGGCATCGCGGCATAGGCAAGAGCGGTGTGGTGGAGATCGACAGGGGGGGACAGGAGATCCTGGAGCGCAACGCCGTGGTTATTGACGGGGAGAACCTGGAGGCCCGCTTTGTAGTGGGGCTCCCCGCAGCAGGCCGGACCATCCTGGGTAAAGAGGCATTGGGGATCTTCTTCGAGGAGATACCAAAGATCGTGGAAGGATCCCTCTTGTACCGCAGCATTAATCCGGAAGAGATCCGGCGCCACGTCGATGTGGCAGAGGACCAGGATGCCATGCGGGGGCTCTTGACGGAGCGGGGGCTGATGGCCTTTGTGGCCGACGGCTCAGTGCTCCCCCGGCGCAGCGGAGTAGATGACAGGCCCCTAGACTCAGAAAGCTCAGGAGCCGTCCCCTTCAAGGGACCCCGCGAGCTCGAGGTCGAGCTGAAGCTCCCTCATCGGGGGCGAATCCAGGGGATGGGGATCCCCAAAGGGGTAACTCTCATTGTAGGCGGCGGTTTTCACGGCAAGTCCACCCTGCTGAACGCCATCGAGCGGGGGGTGTACAACCACATCCCCGGCGACGGGAGGGAATACGTAGTGTCCAATCAGGCGGCGGTAAAGATCAGGGCGGAGGACGGCCGCAAGATCGAAAAGGTGAACATCAGCCCTTTTATTAATAACCTTCCCTTCGGCAAGGATACCATACGGTTTTCCACCGATAATGCCAGTGGCAGCACCTCGCAGGCAGCCAACATCATGGAGGCCTTGGAAATAGGGGCCCAGGTGCTGCTGATTGATGAGGATACCTCAGCCACCAACTTCATGGTGCGGGATGAGCGCATGCAGGAGTTGGTGGCCAAGGCACAGGAGCCCATCACCCCCTTTGTTGACAAGGTGCGAAAGCTCTGCGCCGATGAGGGGGTCTCCACGATCCTCGTCATGGGGGGATCCGGCGATTATTTCGATGTAGCAGACACCGTCATCATGATGGAAAACTATCAACCCCACTGCGTCACTGAACAGGCCGCCGAGATCGCCCGCAAGCACGCCAGTTCCCGGACCGACGAGGGGGGCGACACCTTCGGTGAGGTCACCCCGCGCCACCCCCTCAAAGCGGGGTTCGACTCGAGCCGGGGCAAGCGAGAGGTCAAGATAAATGCCAAGGGGCTCAGGACCATCCTCTACGGCACCACCAACATTAACCTTTCGTATCTTGAGCAGCTGGTGGATATGAGCCAGACCAGGACCATCGGCCTCATGATCCACTTCTATGCCGAGCGATATCTGGAAAGTGCCCCGTCACTGAAAGAGGGGATGGAGATGGTGATGCAGGCCGTGCAGGAAAAGGGGCTCGATTGTCTCCTCCCCTATACGGTGGGTAACCTCGCCATGCCGAGGCCCTTTGAGTTGAGCGCTGCCATCAACCGCATGCGCACCCTGCAGGTGAAATGATGGAGATCAAGGTGCCTTACGGTCAGGGCTCGGTAACAATCGATTGCCCTGAGGAAAACCTGGCGGGGATAGTTTACCCCCATGATGTCCCACAGCGAGCCGAGCCCGAGATCCTGGAGCAGGCCCTGGCTCATCCTCTCGCAGCTAAGAGCCTGAGGGAATTTTTGCTTGACGGTACAAAGGTCCTCTTTGTGGTCAACGACGCAACCCGCCCCACCCCCACGGCGCGCATCCTCGATCACTTAGCCGGCGTGATAGAGGACAAATCCCCGCATTTTCTCGTGGCGACCGGTTCTCACCGCCCCCCCGCCCCTGCGGAGTTTACGGAGATCTTCGGCCCCTGGTTTGAGCGATTTCACCAGTCGATCTTTGTGCACGACGCCCATGCACAGACTGACATGGTCCCCCTTGGGAAAACCTCCCGGGGGACACCCCTTGCCCTCAACCGCAGAGTGGTCGAGGCCAATAAGATCGTGGCCATCTCATCGGTGGAGCCCCACTATTTCGCCGGCTATACCGGCGGGAGAAAATCCTTCTTCCCCGGTGCAGCCGCCTACGCAACTATGGAGCATAATCACCGCCTGGCCCTGGAAGCAGGGGTTGCCCCCCTCGCCTTGGCGGGGAACCCCGTGCACGAGGATCTGGCCGAAGCTATGGAATCCCTTGAGGGAAAGGAGATCTACTCCCTCCAGGTGGTGCTGGACCGCTCCCACCGCATCTGCGCCGCCTTTACCGGATCCCTGGAGGAGACCTTCACCGCAGCGGTGTACAAGGCCCGCGAAGTCTTCGCCGTGGAGGTGAGCGAGCTGGCCGACATAGTAGTGACTGTTGCCCCTGCGCCTATGGACATTGACCTCTTCCAAGCCCATAAGGCCATCGAACACGGCAAACTGGCCCTCAAAGAGGGGGGTATCTTGATCCTGGTCTCCCAGTGTCCCATGGGAGTCGGAAATGAAGGGTTTTATCGGCTCTTGTGTCGTGCCACAGACCCTGAGGAGGTGTTCGCTCTCATTGAAGGCTCGTATAACCTCGGGGACCACAAGGCGGCCAAGATCGCCGATCTCGCCGTGAAGGCCCGGATATGGGGGGTGACGGACCTGGACCCATCGATCCTGGAAAAGGCCTTCATCAGGCCGTATTCCGACCTACAAGGGGCCTTGAACGCAGCCATTGCTGAGCAAGGTCCACATGCCCAGGTCCTCTTTCTCATGAATGGCAGTATGCTCGTTCCCATAATATAATAAGTATGAATGACGAGTACCCACAATAGGAGGTAACGAGTAAATGGAAAAGACAATCTATGAGACCAAATTCCCCGATCTCACACTGTTCAAGCGGGGGAAGGTGAGGGATGTCTACGAAGTGGCGGACAAGCTCCTCATCGTGGCCACTGATCGGGTGTCGGCCTTCGACGTGATCATGGCCGACCCCATACCGGGAAAAGGGCGGATCTTGACCGAGATCTCCACTGCCTGGTTTCGGGCGACGGAGGAAGTGGTACCCAACCACCTGATCTCCACCCGCGTAGAGGATTACCCGCCGCCGTGCGGGGAGTATGCAGCGGAATTGGAGGGGAGAAGCATGCTCGTGCAGCGGACCGATCCCGTCCCCATCGAATGTGTGGCCAGGGGCTATCTCTCTGGCTCAGGATGGCAGGAGTACAAGGAGAGCGGGAAGATATGCGGGATCAAGCTCCCCGCAGGGTTGGTTGAATCGGCGAAGCTCCCCGAGACCATCTTCACCCCCGCCACTAAGGAGGAAGTGGGGGACCACGACATCAACGTCACCTTTGAGGAGACGGTGAAGCGGATAGGGAAAGAGCTGAGTGAGCAACTGCGCGAGATCACCCTCACCATCTATGAGCGTGCCCGCCGTATGGCCGAGACCAAGGGTATCATCATCGCCGACACGAAGTTGGAATTCGGCCTGCTGGATGGCGAGCTCATCCTCATCGATGAGCTCCTCACCCCCGACTCCTCCCGCTTCTGGCCTGCTGATGAATATCAGCCAGGGGGACCGCAGCACGCCTTTGACAAGCAGTTCCTGCGGGATTACCTCCTCACCCTCGACTGGGACAAGAGCCCCCCTCCCCCACCGCTGCCACCGGATATCGTCGCCAAGACCAGAGAACGGTACGAAGAGGCCTTGCGCAGATTAACCGGTTAGGAGTGAAATCTCATCGCACAGAGGGAGGTACGGAGCGGAGTACAATGAGCCTTGTGAAAAATTCCTTGACAAGGGCTTTTTCGCTTTATAAGGTACGTATCACATAAGGGGTATGTTTCCTTAATAAAAATGAGATGGATAAAGGAGGTATTATGAAACGGCGCATGTTGGTTTGGTCTATTCTTCCCCTGCTGGTTGTTGCCCTGGCAGGGGTTGCGCAAGCAGGCCAGGGGAGAATGGGTGGTATGGGTAATCCGTATGGTTTGGTAATGGATGAGTCCGATTTTCTCATCCACCCGGCCAAGATCGCCAAGGGAGAGGGGCAGAGGTTCTACGGGGACTACCGGTTTACTTACACGGACGTGATGGATTGGGACTATGATGTCGATGTATTCCTGTCTGGTGGTGGCCCTCTGATATGGTTCTTCCGCTATGACACCTCTGGAGATGAGCAGACACATGCTGCCCGTATAGGAACAGCCTTCCCGTTGGGGCTGGGGAGGATGGGGCTCTTCTTTAACTACGAGGGCAAACGGGGTGATTACGATGGAGACGTACAGTCAGCTTTTTCGCCACCTACCGATGCATATGAACTCACGAGCGATCTCGATGCGTTCGTGCTGAGGTTATTGTATGGCCTGCCGACAGGTGGATTGAATCTCGGGGGTGAGTTTCAGTTCTCCTATCACCAGGAGGAGAACGCATCACAATTGCTGCAGCAGTCTATAGCCCCAAGTTGGCTTACAAATATAGATGGGTCATTCTCTAATTGGTTTAGTGGGAATAAGAACCTCTTGGCCTTCATGATGCCCTACGATTCCAATTACCTGGAGGCACTCTTTAAGGGTTCGCTCGATGCTGCCATAGGCCCTGTCGAGGCTGCCGTCACCGTACGAGGTGGATTCATTTTTAATGGCGATAATCAGTTAGAGCGTGTCGGCCTCCTTAATCTCTACGACCTCGATGGTGATGTGGAAGGGTGGCGGGTCGGGGGTGATCTGTGGCTGCGGTACGCCCTGGCTGATGACCTTGCGATCCCCTTTCTCGTGAGGATCGACTATCAGGAAAAGACCAGGGACGGGGATGGAATACTCGCTGGCCTTCTTACCGGAGCTCCGATTGATTATGATAATACGGAGAAGAGCTTTGAGATTGAGGTAGGAGGTGGTATTGACACGGAGCTTGGCAAAGGGCAGAGGCTCGCTGCGGGAATATACTACAACTACCACGACACTATGGACGACTTCTGGATGACAATACCAGGGACCCCTTTACTTTCTGATTATAGCAAGTATCCTGCCCGCATCGAGCACCGCGTGCGCCTGGCCCTTGTCGGCGAGTGGGATATCTCCACTGCTATTACCCTACGGATGGGAATGGAACCCTTTTATGGTTGGATCAGGGAGGATTTTGAGAGTACAAATTTTGGAATATTGCCATTTAACCGCTGGACCGAAGACGTATCCCTGGATGGTTCGCGCTGGGGGATCGGGGCCTCAATGGGTGCTTCGGTGCAGTTTCAACACTTCACCTTAGAGCCCTTTGTCGGTTTCGGCTACCAGGAGATCAACATGGATGGCGATGGAACAGAACTCCTTAGCCTTGGGGGGATTGGGGTTACGACGGATGTAGATGAGCTGAAAAGGGAGTGGTGCATCGGCGGCGGGGTTTCGGTCCTGTTCGATCTCTAATTTTTCTATCAATAAGTTATGGCAAGGGCGGGGGCAACCCCGCCCTTTTTTATGTACTTACTGAGTTCCTTCACACGTTCTCTGTGAAGGTGTGAGCAAAAACTCTCGATGATTTTATGACACCGTCCTCTTATCGCCCCTTGAACTAGAAGATGAAAGGGACAAATGCCTTAGTATGTTTGGCCCACGATTCGAACTGGGCGCCGTATCGTGCCTTGAGGTGTTTTTCCAAGGGAGGTATAAAGGCAAACACAAACGCCGCTGCGAGCGCAACAGGAATAATCAAGGACCAGGTATTCCTTGTCAAGACGGCCCAGGCTGTTACCCAGAGTGTATCCCCAAAATAGTTAATATGCCGAGCGTAGCTAAACAACCCCTGTGTGTACAACTTACCCTGGTTTTTTTGCTTGTCCTTGAACCGCTTGCGCTGCCACTCGCCTCCCGTGTTGAAATAGGAGCCGACCAGAAAAAGAGCGATGGCCGCAATGTCCAACGCATTGATTGGCGTGCTCGCTCGAGCCCCCAGCATGGCAAACACGAGTTGATAGATGAACAGGGCGAACAGCACGCCGCCGAATTCTTCCCAGCCGAACTTGCGCTTGAGCAAGTAAAAGAACGCGAGATTCATCCTGAGGAAGAGGACAATACCGAAAGTGAAAAGGGTTATGTGTCGTGCCAGATTCCCCGCAGGCGCGGGCTCACCGCCGAGCCACCCCGAGATGACCTCGGTCCCTCCGGCAAAATAGATCCAACCCGCTATTCCCAGAAAAACAAGGTGCAGCAGCGTGCAGATTATGCGAGTTGTATGAGAATGCTCCTGTTCGCCATGCATGACAGCCTCCTTATTGGGGCGTACACGGTCTCATGGCTGCGTTAAACGCTCCGGCCTCCCTATATCCCCGACAGTCACTCCTTAACAGAATGGATAATATGGCAACTGCAGCTCCCTATTTAGAACCAAACGCCATCTTGTACACCGTGAACACGACGATCAGGTATGCCAGTGTTCTTACCACGATCAACGGCACCTCCAGTGTCGCCTTCAGACCAAGGATTGTGGTCAGATGGGAGAGCCCAAAGAGACCGAACGCAACACCGATGTAGAGCGATAAAGCCCTACCCGATCGCCGCCAGCCTATCAGGCCGAAAACCAGGATAATCACACACAAGAACAAATTGATAAGATATATCGGATCCCACACGATATTCATGGCAAGCCCCCTCGCCTTTTTTCTTACTTATAGTTCTGATTTACTTTGGTTTTTTCTGGCACGGGCCTTTTTAAGAAATTCAGAGATCAAGAACGCCAATTCCAATGCCTGATTTGCATTCAGGCGGGGATCACAATGGGTAAAATACTTTTCAGTTAATTCTTTTTCTGTAATACCTTGCGGGCCTCCAACACACTCCGTCACGTTTTGCCCTGTCATCTCACAATGGATACCTCCGGCATAGGTTCCTTCAGCATCATGGATCTCAAAAAAACTTCGAACCTCTGCTAATATGCTATCAAATGAACGGGTCTTAAGACCATGAGACGTGGTAATGGTATTGGCATGCATGGGGTCACTACTCCACACGACTGTGCGCCCCTCGCGGGTAACGCTCCGAATCAATGACGGCAATTTTTTGGCAATACGATCAGGTCCCATGCGGACAATAATAGTCAAGCGACCCGGTTCATTATGGGGATTTACTATGTCAATCAAACGCAATAATTCATCCGCATCGATAGAAGGCCCTGCTTTAACGCCGATAGGATTCTTAATGCCCCTGGCAAACTCTATATGGGCCTTGTCCAGTTGACGGGTTCTTTCTCCGACCCACACCAAATGGGCTGAACAATCATACCAATCTTCCGTTATATCATCTTGGCGTGTGAGGGCTTCCTCATAATTCAATAACAATGCTTCATGAGAGGTATACACGGTTGTTTCCCGTATGCTCGGCGTATCTTGTAACGTCACGCCGCACGCCTCCATAAAGGCAAGTGCTTCCCCGATACGATCTGCAAGATGTAGGTACTTCTCCCCTAAGGGACTGTCTTTAACGAATTCGAGATTCCATTGATGCACTTGGTGCAGGTCTGCCAATCCTCCTTTCGTAAAGGCCCGCAACAGATTAAGGGTCGCTGCAGACTGGTTATAGGCTTGAATCAAACGATTGGGTTCAGGGGTGCGAGCGAATTCGTTAAACGCAATGTCATTCACCATGTCACCCCGATAACTCGGCAATTCAACACCGTCAATAATTTCCATTGCTGCAGAACGTGGTTTTGCAAACTGGCCTGCCAACCGCCCTACCTTTACCACCGGACAACTCCCCGCAAAGGTGAGTATGACCGCCATCTGCAAGATTACCTTGCAGGTGTCTTGGATATTGACGGCTTTAAACTCGACAAAGCTCTCTGCACAATCCCCTCCTTGTAATAAAAAGGCCTCCCCCTCGGCAACGCGTGCCAATTGTCTTGTTAATGCTTGCACTTCATCGACAAATACCAACGGAGGGAATCCCCTCAGCTGAGATTCCACCGCTTGCAGCTCGGATTGCTGAGGATACTCCGGCTGCTGCAAAATCGGTTTATTTCTCCAACTTGAAAGGGTCCATGTATCCATATTCAGATGCAGTTAAGAGGGAATAGCAGTCTTATTTCTTGCGTTTGTCCTTTATGTAAACCGCTTTGGATTGGCCATCTCCCACGAGACGTTCTTCTATTTCAAAGAGTTTTGTTGCAGCAACCAGTTCACCGAGTTTCGTGTAACCGTAGTTTCGAGGATCAAAATCCGGGGCCTGCTTGGCAATGTTGCTTCCCATGGGTGCGAGATGAGACCAGCCGCTCTCGTCAGATGCTGCTTCTACTGCATTTCTCAAGAGGGTCACCAGCTTCGTATCCTGCTTTAACTCATTAGTGGATTTTCGTTTTATGGGCAGAGTGTCATCTTCTTTGGATGTCAAGACCTCGGTATATATAAATTTGTCACAAGCGGAAACGAAAGGTTCCGGTGTTTTCCTCTCTCCAAACCCATACACAATAAGACCAGCTTCTCGAATTCTTGAGGCCAATTTGGTAAAATCGCTATCGCTTGAAACGATACAAAAACCATCAAATTTATTGGTATAGAGCAAATCCATTGCATCAATGATCATGGCGGCATCGGTAGCATTTTTCCCTATTGTATAGCGAAATTGTTGTATCGGCTGAATTGAATACAGCAGTAGAACCTCTTTCCAGCTCCTTAAGTGGGATCCCGTCCAGTCTCCATAGATTCTCTTGACGTTTGCGGTTCCATATTTCGCTATCTCCGCGAGCAATCCCTCTACGATAGAGGGCTGGGCATTGTCCGCGTCAATTAATACGGCTAATTTTTGTGCTGGTCCGTCAGTCATAATCTCTCCTTTGTACTTCTCACATACTCATCTACGAATATTCGCTCTGTAAGCATTGCGTGGGGTATCTACCAGCATAATGGGAAATTATACAGTATTTGACGGAGATTTCAAAGGCTATCCAGTGCAATGAAAGATGAAGTGAAAATCTTCAACAACATTCCCTGTTACTGCCAGTTTTTCCAGATCAGCCTATGTGTCCTTTTTAATGAGCTTCTTACCCATCTCCCATGCGGGGCCGACCTCTCCCCCCAATCCGAGATACTTCCGCTCAGGCATGGCAAGCACAAAGGGGTTTATCTTCCTCAGGTCCGGAACATCACCAGTGAGAAAGCGTTCGTCGCTGTAAGTCGCAACGATCTCTCCGATGAAGAGCTCATCAACCGGCAGGTCAACCGTCTGTACCAGCTTACATTCGGCATTAAAAGGACACTCCTTGATCATCGGCGCGGTCTTGAGCTTTCCGTAGAATGTTTCGAATAACACTGCCTTATCGTGCGTCTTCCCCGAGACGAGACCGCAGTAATCACTGACTTCTGCCATTGCAGACGAAGGTATATTGACACTAAATGTCCCGTTGTCTCTGATGCCAGCGTTCGAATAGTGAGCCTTGTTCAAAGCGATCATGACATATGCCGGCTTCGGGTTGACCATGCTGAACCAGGCAACGGTGAGGTAGTTCGGTTTTCCCTCGACATTCACCCCCACCAGCGAACAGGGCATCGGGTAGTACGCCCTTTCGGCTCCGATTTCAATCTTCTCCATAGCATCCCTCCTCAATAACCCTTACTTCATAATATAGGTAAGGTAATGTATGGTGACAGCTAACATGCCAAGAGGAGAACGTTCCCTGCAAAACACTTCTTAAGCAAAAAAAGCAAGACCCATCCCCCAAACCGTTACCACGACCCACTGGCGCCCCCTCCGCCTGATGACCCGCCGCTGAATCCGCCGAAACTCGACCCGCCGCTGAACCCCCCAAAACTGGAACCGCTGCTGGAATACGTCCTTCCCCCCACGGAAAACGAGGCACCCGAAGTTAAGGCCTTATGGATAACTGTTTTACCGTAGCGCAGCCCGATGATGAGCACGATAAGAGCCCATGCCGGCAGGATGTATATGGGAAATCCCATCGCCAGGCTAAACGCAAGGCTCATAAGCAAGGGGATGCCCCCGAATCCCGAGCCCCAGATCAGGAAAAAGCCCTGCCCTTTCTGACGCAACGCGTAACCCAAGGCCAGAAATCCCAAGGTGATAAAAAGGGCAAAAAAGAGCATGACGCCTATTTTTATTGGTAACGGCGTGAAATCCTGCTGCGGCTCAGACCGTGGTATGGGGACACTTGGGACGAAGTCTGTGTCGGTAATCAACGCTGCAATCTGCCTGCTCCCTTGTAATATTCCCTGGTCGTAATCCCCCGCTCTGAAAAAGGGTAATATGGTCTCTCTGATAATCTCACCTGCGCGGCCGTCCGTAATGACGGGTTCCAAGCCATAACCGACCTCGATGCGTGTCTTGCGCTCGTTCGGTGCGATGAGGAAGAGCACGCCGTTGTCTTGCTCTTTTTCTCCGATCCCCCATTTTTCGAAGAGCCGGACAGCATAGTCTTCAACCGTCATCCCCTCCAACGAAGAAACCGTTACCACGGCTATCTCGGCGCCTGTGGATCTTTTTACATCATCGATCAGGCCGTTGATCTGGGACGTGGTGTCCTCAGACAGGATGCCGGCAAAATCACTGACCCAGCCTTGCGGAGATTCAGGCAGTGCCGCCCATAGGCACGGAGCCGCTATCAAACACACCAAACTGACCAGTATAACAATGCGTCGCACCTGCTTCATGAATAGTCCTCCCCCTGGTTTACGCTGCATCGATTTTTTTGATCACGGATTCCACGGCTTCATGCAATTGATGGAAAAGCCCCTGGAGCTCGCTGCGTTTTAAACGAATCTCCTTGTTCTTGACTCTTTTTATTTTTTCAAAAACATCCGAAGGAATCGTCATCTTCTTCCCGAAGACGGCCTCGGCCTTGCGGATGAGGTAGTCAAATGAATTGCCCGCCTTGATGAGGAACATCTTAAGCGCATATTTGTCGCGTCTGAGGCTTAACCAGCTGTCTCGCACATTGAGCAATTTAGATCGAAGCTCAAACTCAAGCTGGTATCGCATGTGTTTTTTATCGATTTTTCGTTTGCCGATGAGGTCCTTACCCACGAGACGCTGGTGATGCTCCTTAATATCGGCAAACTCCAGGGGAAACACATCACAGGCATTTTGCAATTCCTCTTCGGTCCAAAACACGATCTGCGGCAATGTTTTTCTTACCTTCCTGCGCATTAATTTTCTGACTTTCGTGATGTGCTCCAGATCAAGCTTTTTGAATACGAGCATCAAGTTCAGGTCCGAGCGGGCGCGGACATACTCCCCGCGTACCGCACTCCCGTACAAGATGACGCTCACCAGATTATTCCCCAACTCCTCCTTCAACTCCTTTGCCCACTGTACTATGTTCTCCATTCGATATACTCCTTTGGTCAGTATTTCAAAATCGCATCCTTGCTAATGTACTTTCCATTGAAAACTTCAAAACAATGAGACAAATACGTTATCCTATACAAGACGCTATTTCAATCCCCCCATCAATCCAGCCATCCCCCAAAATATTCCCGATGCGCTTCACAGCGGCATTTTTTGTTCCAGGGCTCAGGGCATTGTTTAATCAATTCGACCTTTTCATCGCCATCTGCTTGAGAAATGGGACCTCTTATAGAGACTTCTTCCTCTCCAAGAAACCGATCATGGCAGACCTCCACGGTATAAACGCCGCACTGGTCACAAAAAAAGTATGAATCGATATATTCATCTCCCATGATGCCGCCGAATATGGACGCACGAAAACCTTCCTTGCTCTGCCAATCGAACTCCCTTCCGCATTGGGAACATGTGATCATATGAGCTTCAGAACGTTGTTCATGTCAAGGAGCGACCCCGATACCTGGAAGTTTTTCACCAGTGAGGTTGATTGCCGATTTTTTGCCCCATCACCTCCAGTGTATCACTGACCACAACAAAGGCATCCGGATCCAAACGGTGAATTAACCGCTTGAGACGTGCTAGCTCTCTAAAGGTTATCACCGTATAAACCATTCGGTGCTCCTTGCCGGAAAATCCCCCCTGGCCGCGAATAATGGTTACCCCTCGGTTGATCTCTTCGATAATACCCTTAGAAATTTCCTTCCATCGTGGTGATATGATGTAGACTGCCTTTCTCTGACTGAACCCGGTAACCACTATATTAAGGATGTAGGATGCGACGAAGAGGTAGATGAGCGTGTACAGTGCACTCTCAAGGGAGAGGAGGACAGCTGCTGTAAGGAGGATGACGCTATTAAATGCTAGGATGGTGGTTCCCAGACGAATAGAGAAGCGTTTTATAAGGACGACGGAGAGGATGTCTGTTCCCCCTGCCGAGCCCCACGATCTGAGTATAATACCGGAGCCTACGCCTGAAATAATCCCCGCCAGCAGGGCGCTGAGTAGCTGATCATTGATCGGCAGACTCACCTGAAGCCATTGCACCGCAGCCGAGAATATGAACATACCTACTATGCTGAAAAGAAAGAAACGGCGCCCGACAAACTTCCAACCCAGTATAAAAAGCGGTATGTTAAAGAGAAAATAGAGTCCTCCAACAGGCAAGAAAGGGAGGAGGTAATAGATCACCAGAGACAAGCCGGTGAAGCCTCCGCTTAAAAACTGACGGGGAATTAATATGCCGTTGATTGCCACGGCACACAGAGCGCTGCCCACGATGATGAGGCCAACATGCCATAGTATTTGGCCCAGGCCCGCCGCTTCAGATCGCATGCCACGTACCACCTTCATCAACACCTCCGAACATCTGCACTGTTAGTTGTAACGGTTCTCAACTAATATGAAAAGTCAATCAACGATTTGACCCTTTTTCTTCTTTTTAAATTCGGTTTCTCTGTTTAGGTGAAATCCGATATATGCTGGCCTCAAGCTGTTTCCAAAGACTTATCTTACTCGTCCTTCCAGTTCCAATTTTTGCCGCCTTTGAAGACGCCCGCGTTCATTTCGTTGCTGATAAAAAGGTTGGCGTCCGGGAAGCGTTGGACCATGGCGTAATAGAAGCCGCCCTCGTCTGTGGTCTTGGCCAGTACCTCTTCCGTAGCGATCAGGTAATCTTTGGTAAAACTATACGACGAGGAATCGAAAGGCATGCTCGGTTTCTGATGGCCGGGAATGATAACCTCTGCGCCCATCTTTTCCAATCGTTCGATGTCTCGTATCCATTGCTGACGCTCCTCTGCCGTAACCTCGCAGGTAAAGGGGTGCGCCTGGTTAAACAGGACGTCGCTGCCAAAGAGGGTCTTTATAGAAGGTATCCAGACCACTGAATTGTATTTCATGTCGCCCATGACGTCTGGAATAATCTCAATCCGCTCTCCTTCCAGCTCGATGTAGTTCTGGCTGAGAGGCTCGATAGTGACGGTTTTGCGGCATACATTGGTAGGTCCGATAACTGTTTCCCAGTGCTCGAGTTTTCCAAAGAACTGATGATTGATGGTGCGGGCCACCGAAGCCAGCGCGGTGATCCGGGCGGACGGAAAGGCCTCCGCAATGACCCCCAGGCCGAAGTAGTGGTCGGGATGGGCATGTGTCACATAAATCGTTTTGAGGTCTTTGCCGGTCTCCGCTATCTCCGCGATGACCCGATGGGCATTCGATAATGTCCACTGAGCATCAATCAGAACAGCATCAGTCTTGCCCATCACGATGACGGAAGCGACTTCAAAACCTCTTTCATCGCTGAAGAAAACCTTGGTAGACAGCGCATTCGATCCGTGGGTGTTGATTCTCACTTCCATAGACTAGCCTCCTCTAATATCGTGATTTTACTTTAGCAAGAAATGCAGTAACCCGCAATAGATTCTCAATGCTGTTTAAACGTGGGTTTCTTGTTCATGAAGTCAATGAGATCAGAACCTTGTCCCATGTCAAGACGCGACCCCGATCCCTATCTTAAGTCCACATTCATTCGAGCGACAGAGAAATACGGTCCACGACCTCCAGCAAGGCGCTCATCTTCTTCTGATTATACACATATTCGTTGGAGATGAGCCCCCATCCTTCAGAAGTGAACCTGATCCGGGCATAGAAGAGGAATGGATCTTTCAGGTCCCCTTTTTTTATCGCTCGGATGCTGAGGAACGGCGCACATGCTATAAGGGCGTCCTGAAGGAGAGGGGACAACGGGTCAAGCTTTCCGTCCTGCGTATAGAAGACAAAGCGTGAGGAGAGCAACCCAATGGCATCCTTGCCTACCGCGTGCAGTCCGTATCCGGGATCAAGCTTATAGCGGTCCCCGGCAATATGCACCTCCTGGCTGAACGGCAGGGGGCGGATCTCGAAAAAAACAATGGTAAACTGATGCTCCCATTTCCTCTTACTGTGTGGTGTTCGGAACACGGAACGATTGATCAGTGCGAAAAACCTGTTCGTCCAGCTGTTGTGCTGCCCGTAGGCCAGCTTGACCCTCCAGGGAGAAGTCTCCCTGACGGTTGACAGCTTGTAGGTGTGAAACATGATCGGAGTCAGTCGCTCAAGCGCATCCTTCAATTGTGGGTCATCCGGCCGGACCGGGCTATATCCCTTCCGTTCGAGGCTCCTGAGAATCCTCGCTGCCTTACGTGGTGCCCTGAAGAAGGTCCAGTAGAAGACGAATAGAATGAAAAGGATAAAAAAGACGCTGAAGATAAACGGCAGATTGTCATTTAAACGAAAAAGAATCTCCTTGATGGCGGGGTATTGAGAGAGAATCCGATCAAGGGGCGTCATGAATATACATCTCCGTCAAGCAGCAAGGCAACGACGCGGAGCAAAAGAGGGACGCTGGTGTGCAGACAACTTCCTCTCTCTGTTTTTGCCAAGTACCTTATGCACCTACGTCCCCTTGTTTCTCTCCTTGGCAGCCATTATTCTTTTTTCATAAGCTCTTGGTTTTCTCTCTTCGCCTTCTCAATTTCTTCTAGCGTTAACCGTTCGATATTGAGATGCTTATTATCCTCAACATAATCGTTGAACCACGACAAAGCTAGGTCGTCCGCCTCCTTTTCTTGGGCGGCAATTTCTTCTTGTGTTAACCTATCCAGCAGGGGAGATAGGTGCTGCTTGACAGCATGCGCAATTTCATGAAGTACAGCAAATACAAAGTACCTTTCCTTGCTATCATCACCCCCTGCAGGTAGAATTCTCTCTGACAACAGAATTATCTCGTGTTGCTCACAAATAGCTCTAGCAACTCTGCACGCATCTTTCTCCGCTGTTGAAAAAAAGGCTAACTTATCCCCGAACTCACGAAGGATGTTTGACGGGAGATACTTTAGCACATATCTGACCCAAGGGTCATACTTCGAACCACAACTGATAATTATATTCGGACGATCTGCATTCATTCGTCATGACCTTTATAATAAACTCAGATGTCAAACGCAGTTATTTGCAAAAATGGCGATGTTGATGTATAGACAACTTCCTCTCCCTATTTTTGCCAAGTATCTCATACCCCTACGTCCCCTTATTGTCCCGCCGTGCCTCAAAAATCAGCGGAGCTACGCCGCCCCAGATAGCATCAGTTCCTTGTTGCACGAACCCCACGACATCAGTGTGTAAACTTCGGCGATCAAATCTTGTCTGAAGTGAATATGCCATATCCTCCAGGGGGCTATTTCGATAGTCAAGATAGCCTGATTGCATTAGGCCCGCTCCGTACGACAACAAGAAATTGTCTACTCCCAACCTTTCCCACTGGATGACATGAACGAGCTCATGGAAGCAAAGGCTCTCTGTTTGACGAAGGTGGTTGATGAAGAACGTATTCTTATACGTTATGCCATCCATAGACATGTTTTCCATCGCCGCAAACTCAGACAAGCCCATACTGCCCACTGGAGGGAAAGGCGGCTTTGCAGTCACTACCACAAGCTGCGATCTTTCCAGCAAGTCCTTAGAGAATATCTGCGGAAGCCTCGCGTAACCAAGCTTGATAACGGGAACGGCCTGCTCTTTGTGCCTTTCCAAAAGGTTATTAATCCATTCTCGCAGTGCAGGTAGGGTTAATCGAAACTTCCTTATAAGATCAAGTTGAATCATGATCTATTCGTCTCCTAACGCTGCGGGTCATCGTGGCTAGGCCCGGAACGTTGTTCACTATTTTCAAATTCCGTCACCTACCGCTATCCTCTTTCTCGACATTCCTTTAATCATCTTATTTTAAGTCCCACTTTTCAATGAATTGCTTCCCTTTATCAGTCAATTGATAAATCGCATCTATTATCTGTTTTTCATTTTCATAGGTGGAAATAAAATCTGCCAATTCGAGGAAATGTAATTCTACGAGATGATTAACTAAATAGGGAGAAGCGACAACTAACTTATGCCTGTATGCTTCTTTTAAGGCGTTCACACCTTGTTGAGTCAGTGTCTTGCAGACCAGCCGTTTCTTAATAATATTTAGATCTTGTTGAGACGGCCCTTTCCCCTCGTGATAGAGGTGATGGCAATTGTGGCAAAGTATAATCTTGTTGTCGTATGACTCATCTTTGGGATCTAGTTGAATTATGTGATGTATTGTTAATACGCGGTAGTCCTTAATACCACAGTAAGCACATGATCCGTCAGTTTCTGAGAATAACATTTCTTCAATATCAGCCATATTATTTAATACCCTTTTTAGTGTTTAATATTGACATTTTCTGTTTACTTCTTACATGGATAAAACATAGCACACGTTAAGAATGCTGAAAAGAAAAAATCATTAATAAAAAAGGGGGAATAAGAGAATATTCCCCCAAGATTAGTATCTGATTACAGATAACTGTCTACCGATTACTATCTTTTACGTCCCCATCTCCCACGAACTGAGATACTTCTTTTGTTCCGGTGTGAGGGTGTCGATCGCAACCCCCATGGCCTTGAGCTTGAGGCGGGCGATCTCTTTGTCGATCTCTTTTGGAACGGGATAGACCCGCTTCTCCAATTGCTTGGCGTTCTTGGCCAGATATTCGGCAGCCAGGGCCTGGTTGGCAAAGCTCATATCCATGACACTCGAAGGGTGCCCCTCGGCTGCAGCCAGGTTCACCAGACGCCCCTCACCCAGGACGTTGATCTTTCTCCCGTCGGAGAGGGTATACTCCTCCACAAACTCCCTGACCTGGCGCTTGTTGGTTGCTATCTCTTCGAGACCTTCTAAATCCAACTCCACGTTGAAGTGCCCGGAATTAGCCACAATAGCACCGTCCTTCATCAATGAGAAGTGCTCCTTTCTGATGACCTGCATGTCACCGGTCAAGGTGACGAAGAAGTCGCCGATCTTGGCGGCCTCGGCCATAGGGAGGACCCGGTAGCCGTCCATCACGGCCTCCAGGGCCCGCAAGGGATCCACCTCGGTGACGATCACGTTGGCCCCCATCCCCTGGGCACGCATGGCCACGCCGCGTCCGCACCACCCGTATCCGCAGACCACAAAGCAGGAGCCGGCCAGTAGGCGGTTGGTGGCCCTGATGATCCCGTCAATGGTACTCTGCCCGGTGCCGTAGCGGTTGTCAAAGAGGTGTTTGGTGTCGGCGTCGTTCACCGCGACCACCGGGAACATCAGCACACCTTCCTCTTCCATGCTGCGCAGGCGGATGACGCCGGTGGTGGTCTCCTCGGTACTCCCGAGGATGTTCTTTGTCAGATCCTCACGTTCCTGGCTTGAAAGTCCTTCGGCCCACTGTTTGACAGGCGGAGCAAGCTCACCCATCCTCCCCCAGCCGATCATGTGCAGGGCGGAGACCAGATCCGCACCGTCATCCATGGTGATGGCAGGGCGATGAGCAATGGCCTGCTGGATGTGTTGATAGTAGGTGGTGTTGTCCTCCCCCTTGATGGCGAAGGTCGGTATCCCCATATCAGCTACCAGCGAGGCAGCCACGTCATCCTGGGTGCTCAAGGGGTTGGAGGCGCACAACGCCACCTCCGCCCCTCCGGCCTTGAGGACCTCGGCCAGGTTGGCCGTCTCGGTAGTGATGTGCAGGCAGGCGGATAGCCTGATCCCCTTGAGGGGCTTTTCTTTGGTAAAACGTTCTCTGATAAGTTTCAAAACAGGCATCTCGTGCCCGGCCCACTCGATTCTGAGTTTTCCCTTCTCAGCCAGCTTTTTGTCTTTGATGTCGTAATCCAAGATTTTCACCTCTCTCCTTCATATAATTTTGTAGTAATCTAAAAAGCACTAACAGAATTTAGGGATTTCATCAAATAGGAGTCAATCCCGCCCCACTTTGTATAAAAATCTGAATGGCGGGATGTCGCAGAGCGACAGGATTCTAGAAAAAATATTTCCTATAACCCCTAGAACCCTTGAATCCTAGAATCCTCGAACCCTTTTTTTATTTTGTCCCGGCTGCCTTTTTGAGATCGTCAACCCTGTTTGTCTGCTCCCAGGTGAACTCCGGCTCATTTCTGCCAAAGTGGCCATACGAGGCCGTCTTTTTATAGATAGGGCGCAGGAGGTTCAGATACTCGATAATCCGTGCGGGCCTGAAATCAAAGACCTCCCGGATGATCCTGGCGATCTCGTTGGAAGGGATTTTCCCCGTCCCCTGCGTGTCCACCATAAAGGAGAGGGGTTCGGCCCTGCCGATGGTGTACGCGATCTGAATCTCACACCTGTCCGCCAGGCCGGCAGCTACGACGTTTTTTGCCGCGTGCCGGGCCATGTAGGAACTGCTACGGTCCACCTTGGAGGGGTCCTTCCCTGAAAAGGCACCGCCCCCGTGACTGGCCTGCCCGCCATACGTGTCAACGATGATCTTGCGACCCGTCACTCCGCAGTCCGCCAACGGCCCTCCGGTTACAAACCTCCCGGTCGTATTGACGTAGTATTTTGTGTCTTTATCCCTCAGCCCTTCGGGTATGACGAGCTTTATCACCTCTTCGATGATCCCCTCTTGAAGCACCTCGGACTTAACATCCGGGGTGTGCTGAGCAGCAATGACGACGGCATCCACGCGCACCGGTTTATTGTCGACGTATTGGACCGTTACCTGGGATTTGCCGTCAGGCCGCAGGAAATCGAGGATGTTGGCCTTGCGGACGTCAGCAAGTCGCTTGGTGAGTTTGTGGGCGAAGGCGATGGGCATGGGCATGAGCTCAGGGGTCTCAGTGCAGGCGTAGCCGACCATGAGCCCCTGGTCACCAGCACCCTGGTCCTCACCGTTGACCCCTCTCGCGATATCCGGCGATTGCTGATCAATAGAGGTCAGAATCGCGCAGGTCTCCCAATCAAAACCCATGGCGGAGTCGTTGTATCCGATCTCCTTGATGGTCGCCCGGACGATGCCGGGCATGTCCGCATAGCACTCGGTGGTGATCTCACCCGCAATCAGGGCGAGGCCGGTCGTCACCAGGCATTCACAGGCGACCCTCCCGTGGGGATCTTCTTTAATGATGGCATCCAGGATGGCATCAGAGACCTGATCAGCCACCTTATCAGGGTGCCCCTCCGTTACTGACTCGGATGTGAACAAAAAATCGGTCATAGACATATACGTAATTCCTCCTTTTTACTTTATTCCATACAGTGAATGAAGTCCTCTGGAAATCGCTCGGCCATCTCCTTCCGGATAAAGTACTCGGTTTCTTTGGCGGTGGAGAATTGCAAGACCTTCTTCAGGAGACCTTCGCCGTCGGTTCGGGTAGAAAGCCGCAGGACCTTTTTTACCCGGGGTATGGCAATGGGATGCATACTCAACTCATCAAGCCCCAACCCCAAAAAGATCAGGGTATAGAGGGGGTCGGCAGCCATCTCCCCGCAAATCCCTACATCAATATCCACCTCATGGGCACAATCTACCACCCCTTTCATATGACGCACAATGGCGGGGTGGAGGGGCTCGTAGAGATAGGATACGTATTTGTTTACCCGATCAATGGCCAGGGAATACTGTATGAGGTCATTGGTGCCGATGCTGAAAAAATCGACCTCGCGGGCGAGGATATCAGCGGTGATTGCGGCAGAGGGAATCTCTATCATAACCCCCAAGGGAATCGCCGGATCGAACTCGAAACCCCTCGCCCCCAGCTCTTCTTTGACCTCATCAAGGATGGCCTTCACCTCCCACAGTTCTTCCACCCCGGAGATCATGGGGAGCAGAATCTTGACCTTGCCGTAGTGACTGGCCCGCAAGATCCCCCGCAGCTGGGCCTTGAAGATGTCCTGCTCCATAAGGCAGAACCGAATGGCCCGCAGCCCCATAGCCGGATTTACCTGCTCGGCCAGTTCAATATGGGAGGAAAACTTGTCTCCCCCCAGGTCGAGGGTCCTGATAGTAACAGGGTACGGTGCTGTCTCCTCCATCAGTTTTTTGTAAACCTGAAAGTGCTCCTCCTCATCGGGGAGGGTCTTTCTGTTTAAATAGAGGTATTCGGTACGATAGAGGCCTATCCCCTCGGCCCCGTACTGAATCACTGAGGGGACCTCCTCGATCAGTTCTATGTTGGCCTGCAGGGTGAGATGGTGACCATCCTGCGTTTCGGCACTGAGGGTAGAGTATTTGAGGAGTTCCCGCTCGAGATAGCGGTAGTGTTGCTGCTTGAGTTGATATGCCTTGATAGTTGACTGCGAGGGGTCAATGATCACCACCCCTTCGGTCCCGTCAATGACAATTGTCTCCCCACCGGCTACCGATGCGGTGACCTCCTCCAACCCTACGACCGCAGGAATCTCCAGGGAACGTGAGACGATGGCCGTATGAGATGTCTTTCCTCCTATGTCGGTGACAATGCCGATTACCCGTTGGAGGTTTAACTGGATCGTATCCGCGGGAGACAGATCGTGGGCCACGACGATGACGTTCTCTTCGAGGTCTTCCACCTTTCGAAGATCCCCTCCAATAAGGTTGCGGTGGATCCGCTCCACGACATGTTTGATGTCCTCTTTCCTCTCTTTGAGGTATTCGTCTTCGATGGCGTCGAAGGCCTCGGAGATCTTGTCGAAGGTGACCTTTAGGGCCCATTCCGTGTTCACAAGTTGCTCTTTGATCATCGTGATGGTTTCATCTCGCAACATGCGGTCTTCCATCACCTTGAGGTGAACATCGAGGATGTACGAGTGTTGGCTGAATCCCTTTTCTAAGATCCGTTGCTTGACTTCCTCCAGTTGTTCTTTTGATTTCTCGATGGCCTTTTCGAACCGTTTGACCTCGGCAGCTACCTGTGCCGCTACGATCCTGCGGGGAACGAACGTAGGATGCTGCCGCTCCAAGAGTGCAGCCTTCCCGATAACGATTCCCGGTGAGACCCCGATCCCCTTCAGGATCTTCTCTTCACGGATGGATAGCGTGTTCTTTTTCACCGAATTTGTCCTCGATCAGTTTGCCTATCTCTGCAACGGCCTCCTTCGCATCTTTGCCTTGAGCCCTGATAACAACCTTCGAACCCTGGCCAGCAGCAAGTAACAAGAGGCCCATAATGCTCTTTGCGTTGGCCTTGATCCCGTCCTTATCCATTGTGATGGTGGATACAAAGTTACTGGCCACCTGGACCACCATATTGGCCGCCCGGGCATGGAGACCCAGTTTGTTCTTGATGATGAATATTTGCTCCTCGACCAGCTCCACAATTATTTTTCCTCTCCGGTATTTCTTTCCAATATCTCACTCGCCAGGTGGATATTCTTTTGCCCGTACGATTTGATAAACGAGGCGAGCTCATCAAGCGTCTCCTCCTCTCTGAGGGTAGACAGCTTGATCAGCATCGGAAGATTGACCCCCGTGACAATCTCCACCTTCCCCTTCTCCTGAAATGAGAGGCTGATATTGGAGGGGGTGCCTCCGAACATATCGGTCAATATCAAGACCCCCTTGCCCGCATCCACCTTTTTGATGCCCTTCTTGATCCGCTTCTCCACTTCTTCTATGGGATCAGAAGGATCGATGGAGATAGGCTCTATCCCCTCTACCGTGCCGACGATCTGTTGTGTGGCCATGAGGAACTCATCCGCCAAGGCCGAGTGAGTAACGATCACAATCCCTATCATCTGCTTCATATCAACCTCGCTCTACATCTCGGTGTCTGACCGTGACCCTTTGATCTCGTTGCCCCAGCATTTCTGCCACGCGCTCGGTGATCACGACAGAGCGATGTTTCCCCCCGGTACAGCCTATGGCAATAGTCAGATATGATTTCCCTTCCTTTGTATACAAAGGGATCAGATATTCGATCATCTCGCTGAACCGTTGGAGGAACGGAGTGGTTTCTTCCTGCTTCAGGACGTAGTCCCTGACCTGTGTATCCTTGCCGGTGAGCCCCCGGAGCTCACTGACAAAAAAGGGATTGGGGAGAAGACGAACATCCATCACTATGTCGGCCTCCGTAGGGATCCCATAACTGTACCCGAAGGAAAGGAGCGTTACCTTCATGCGCTGAGTCGTCGCGGGGAGGAGGCGCTCCATAATAACACCTCGCAATTGATGGACGTTGAGAGTCGATGTATCGATGACCTCATCAGCGATCTCCCGGAGAAACGCCATCTCACCGCGTTCCCCCCTCACTGCTTCAGGGAGGGACAGCCCCCGTTCTTTTTCCACGGGATGGCTGCGTCTCGTCTCGCTGTAGCGCCTGATCAGTACTTCGTCCGTCGATTCAAGAAAGAGAATTTTCACCTCATGCCCCTGGTTCCTCAAGTCTTGGGCCACCTTTTGGAAACCTTCCAGAAATTCCTTTCCCCTGATATCCACCACGATGGCCACCTTCGAGAGCCCCCTCGTGGAGTGTTGGCAGAGTTCGATAAAGGTAGGGATAAGGGTTGCCGGCAAATTGTCTATGCAGTAGAATCCGCTGTCCTCTAAGGCACTCATCGCTGTGGACTTTCCCGACCCCGAAAGGCCGCTGATGATTATGATGTGCAGTGGTTTCACAGCACCTTCTGTCTTCGCTTTTTGAGGTTCTTGAGAAGTTCCTTTTCGAATTCTTTGGCTGCGTGATATCCCCGCTTCTTAAGAAGATAATCCCTGGCAGCCACCTCCACAATAGCAGTCAGGTTTCTTCCGGGCCTGACCGGAATCCTCTTGCGCGGAACCTCCACCTCCATGATGGGATAGGTCTGCTCCTCCAAACCCATGCGGTCATTGATACATTCCTCTGGACCAACCAGCTCCACAACCAGCTCAATTTGCTTCTTGTCTCTGGTGGCCGAAACGCCGAAAAGTTTTTCGATATCAATGATGCCCAAACCCCTAATCTCCATGCGATGTCGACCCAAGTCATGGCTGAAGCCATACAGGATACCTTCTGGTCCTTGCTCTATCAGAATGAGGTCGTCCACCACGAGACGATGTCCTCGCATGACGAGATCGAGGGCACACTCGGTTTTCCCAATTCCGCTCTTGCCCACAATGAGAACCCCTACCCCGAGGATATCGATTAAGACCCCATGCAGACTGATACGGAGAGATGTGCCGTGAGCCATAATCTCCCCTTATGGGGACGTGTAATGCGCGTCCTCTTCGGTGATGATACGATAAAGTTCCTTCTTTGAGTCAGCCTCCAGCAACCTCTTGCGCAAGTGGCCGTCCTTTAAGAGTCGTGATAACCTGGCCAGGGCCTGGAGATGCTCACTGGCGCTGTCCTCAGGGGCAAGCAACAAGAAGAAGAGGTGGGTCGGCTTTTCATCGATAGATTGGAAGTCGACGCCTGCTTTGGTACGGCCAAAGGAACAGATAATGCCCTTGATCTCTTTCAGCTTCCCATGGGGGATAGCGATGCCGTCCCCAATACCCGTACTGCCCAACCGTTCTCGTTCCAAGAGGACCTCTACGGGTTTCTCTTTGTCCTTCACCCTCCCATGCTCGAACAAGACGGAGACCAATTCCTCCAAGACACTTTTCTTATCCCGAGCAGTAAGTTCCGCAATGATGGACTCTTCGTCCAATATGTCCGTTATGTTCATCTCCTCACCTTGTTTCGGGTGGCCACGTGTTTCGTCTCTTCGGTCGTTTTGATTTGTCCAACTGCTTCTTGACCTGACGCTCTATCTTGTCCGTAACACTATCAATGGCTGCATGGATGTCTTCCATGCTCTCCACTCCATGTATGGCAGCACCATTGCCGGCCATGATGGTCACTTCTACCGAATGTCTGAACTTCTCCGCCGAGAGGACCACGTGGGCCTCGATGGGCTCGTGGAGATATTTCTTTACCTTATGGAGTTTCTCCTCTATATAATCCTTCAACCGAGGTGAGGACTCTACGTGTCTAAAAGTCATATTGATCTGCATCTTCTTTGCCTCCGTTTATTCCCGTTCGGCATTCTTACATAAAACGCAACACTGTAACGAAACAGGGGGGGGTTGTCAAGGTAATCGCCTCCCCAGGCACGGGGATATTACATGAGCTTCTTTCTCTCACTGGAGGAAAGGATCTTCATCATCTCCCGGTACTTGGCCACGGTCCGGCGGGCTATGGTGATCGTATGTCTCTCCTTAAGCAGCTGGCATATCTTCTCATCACTAAAGGGTCTGCGGGGGTCTTCTTCGGCGATGATCTGCCTGATCAAATTTTGTACCCGTTTGGCAGACACCTCCTTACCAAACCCCCCTACCTTGCCACTGAAGAAAAATTTTAGCTCGTAAATCCCCTGTGGTGTGTGGACATATTTGTTCGTCGTCACCCGACTCACCGTGGACTCGTGCATCTGAATATCGTCGGCTACTTCTCTCAAGACGAGGGGCTTGAGAGCATCGATCCCTTGATCGATAAAATCTCTCTGGAACTTGACGATGCTCTTGGTGACCTTGTACAAGGTTATTTGTCGCTGTTGGATACTTCTGATGAGCCAGAGCGCTGATTTCATCTTTTCTTTAAGATAACCGCGGGGAACATTGTCTGCCTCAGCATCAAGTAGATTACGATAATAGGTATTGATGCGCAGTTTCGGCAGACCATCATCATTAAGGACGACTATATAGTCACCTTCGATCTTGTGGACAAAGACATCGGGTATAATGACCTTCGCCTCATCAGTACTGAAGGGGCGTCCTGGTTTGGGATCGAGATGGGAGATGATTTCAACGGCCGCTAAGACATGAGCGAGGGGGACCTTTAATTTCCTGGCCAATCCGCGGTAGTCCTTCTTCTTACAGTATGCGAGGCAGTTTTCCACTATTTGTTCTGCCAATGGGTCTCGTTCAGAAAGCCCTGTGAGTTGGATCATGAGACATTCTTTAAGATCCCGCGCCCCTACCCCCGCGGGGTCGAAGGACTGAATGAGTTTGAGTATCTCCTCTGACTGCTTGGCCGGACAGACCAAGGCCCGACAAATTTCCTCCAAAGATCCCTGGAGGTAGCCGTTCTCATCGATATTGCCGATGATCAAGGTCCCGATCTCGTGCTCTTGAGGGGTCACCGGGCTCATTCTGAGCTGCCAGAACAGATAATCGGAGAGCGTGGCCTGGCGGGTGAGGAAGTTCTCCCAGGAGGCCCCGTCTCCGTCAGTCTTCGGTGGCGTATAGCTACTGATGCCGTGACCCTCCATATATTCTTCCCAGTCAAAGTCTTTAATAGGCTCAGGGGCCTCAGCAGGTTCATCCTGGTGTACCTTCTCCTCTAAACCGCTGGTCTCCTCCGGACCGCTGTCCTCCTCCAGATCGTTGACCTCCTCCAGTACGGGATTTTCCTTAATCTCCTGCTCAATAATCTCCTGGAGTTCCATCCGAGAGAGTTGTAGCAGCTTGATGGCCTGCTGCAGCTGGGGTGTCATAACCAACTGTTGAGTCAACCTGAGATCTTGTTTGAGCTCCACAGCCTTCGCTCCTATCTCTTTCGAGCCTTTTGGGACGGTGCTCTGTTCGTTACTCGACCCCGCCCCTGGCGAACCGATGGGGGTTCCGCACTCTCTTTCCCGCGTCTCCTCCGCTCCAATCTGAAGTGCTCCCCAAGGTATATCTCCCGGGCCTTCTTGCTGGCTGCGATCTTCTTCGGGCTCCCCGCCTCCAATATCTTCCCCTCATTCAATATGTACGCCCGATCACACACGTGCAGAGCCTCCCGGACATTGTGGTCGGTTACGATTACCCCGATACCTCTCTTCTTCAGCTGACGAATGATGTTCTGGATATCAATCACCGCCAGCGGATCTATCCCTGCAAAGGGCTCGTCCAGGAGGATGAGGGAGGGTGACAGAACCAGCGCCCTGGTGATTTCCAGCCTGCGCCGCTCGCCTCCTGAAAGGGAGTAGGCCTTGTGCTTGGCCAGGTGGGCGATCTTGAGCTCTTCCAAGAGCTTTTGAAGCCGCTTCTCTTTCTCCTCACGGACGATATTCAATGTCTCCAAGATGGCCAAGATGTTTTCCTCGACGGTCAATTTCCTAAAGACCGAGGGTTCTTGTGGCAGGTAGGTGATCCCCCTTCTGGCCCGTTGGTACATGGGGAGTGTTCCGATATCCTCCCCATTGAACAAAACCCTTCCCCGGTCGGGCCTGATTAATCCAATGATCATATAGAAGGTAGTCGTCTTCCCGGCTCCGTTTGGACCCAACAGCCCCACCACCTCTCCCGCACGGATCTTCAAGCTCACCCGATCTACCACCATCCTCCCGTTGTAGGATTTGGTGAGGTCGAAGGTCTCCAGAGTCTCTGTTCCCTGTTTACTCATTATTTTTCCTCGCGCGGGATAATGGTAACTTTTACCCGATCCTCACCTTCACCCTCAGCCACGCTCTTCTTCTCGTCGATGTAGTAGATGATGCGCTTCCCACTGACCCAGTTGTCCCCTTCCCTGACCACGGGTTCCCCTCGCAAGACCACGGTACCTTCCCGGTGATAATAGGTGGCCTCGTGGCAGGTTGCCTCCCTGTTTTCCTGCACCATGCGCACATTCCCCCGAGCCACTATTTTTTCGATCTCCTCCATCTCCCCACCGATAAAGAGCAGAAGGCGGTCGGCATAGAGGGTAAACTCCTTTTGCCTGGCCACGACGTCACCGATAAAGGTGATAACCTTTGCCTGATAGTCGGCCTCCAACTGCTGAGAGGTGATGTGGACAGGACCTCGTTCCCCTTTGAATTCTCCAACCATCTGGGCAGAAGCCAGGTGAGCCAGCACCAACGTACAGATAATAACGATCGTATAGGTGAGCCTTCTCATCCTTCAATCACCGTCTGGACCTTTCTCAAAATAAAGAGTTTTTTCGTCGTCAAATCGACCACGATCCCGACACCCCTCACCTGTACCCCCTTCCCCTCCATCCTAATGGGGTCCTCGGTGAAGATACGCTGCTTCTCCTCCTCATACCGAAGGGAGTCGGTGGTAACACGGTAGCCATCGCTGGAAGTGATCACCACATTCCCCCGCACCTCAATCTCTTTTCTCCCCTTCATGGATCCTTCGTCTCCCCTCAGGGTGATGATACGCCCCTCCCCAGCGTAGAAGGTGACTGCCAAATCCTGCAAGGTGGTGTAGTCGTCTTTCCGAAAGTGTTGGCCCGATTTCGCCCTGAGCTCCCACTCCTTCTTGTCCCCTTTGGTCTCTACGTAGTGGATCTCTTCGAGGCTGAGATCGGCGGTTTCGGCAGCCTGCTCCATCTCTTGGATGATTTCATCTTCCTCGTCGCCGTTCCCACCGAAGAGGAGATAGCCTCCCACTGCCACAAGGATCACCCCCATGCAGATGAGGATGACCAGTTTTGATCGTTTCATTCGTACCTCCCGAGGACTGCTTCCCATTTACCCTGGGCCTGCAAGAGGAGATCGCACACCTCCCGCACCGCCCCCTTCCCGCCGGAAGATTGGGTGACATAGCGGGCACAACGCTTCGCCTCCGGTGCACCATCGCCCACAACAATGGGTATCCCCACACGTTTCAAGAGGGGGATATCGACCACGTCATCACCGATAAAGCAGGCCTCGTCATCGGTGATCCCCACCTCGCGGGCGATCTCCCGATAGGCACCTACCTTGTCGTGGACCCCCTGGCGGACCCAGAGAATCCCCAGATCATCGGCCCTCTTTTGAACCACCGGAGAACTTCTCCCCGTCAGTATGGCCACCTCGATCTCCGCCTCTCTAAGGAGTCTGAGGCCATGTCCGTCCCGCACATTGAAGGCCTTGATCTCCCTCCCCTTATGATCCATAATGATCCTGCCATCAGTCAACACACCATCGACATCAAGGATCAACAGCTTCACCTTCGCCGCCCTCGCCCGCACCTGTCTGGAGATCGCCCTCCCCACTTCAGACCACTCCGGCCCTGAGGAGGTCGTGAAGGTGGATGACCCCCCGTGGGGTTTTGTCCCCATCGTGATCGAAGACGAACAGAGCAGTAATAGCGTGTTCCTCCATGCGTTGAACGGCTTGGGCCGCAAGGGCATCGGCCTCGATCCTTTTGGGGTTTCGGGTCATGATTTCTGCAGCCGTCCGCTCCAGGAGGTCGGGGTGTCGCTCCAGGGCCCTGCGGAGGTCACCATCGGTGATCACCCCCACCAACTCTTCTCGTTCATTCATAACCCCGCTCACCCCCAGCCGTTTGGAGGTAATCTCCACCACGGCTTCTTTCATTAAAGTGTTCTCATATACCCGGGGGAGCTCATCACCCACGTGCATCAGGTCACGCACCGTGAGTAAGAGCCGCTTGCCGAGCTTTCCCCCCGGGTGCAGCATAGCGAAATCTTCTTTTTTAAACCCCCGCTTCTCCAAAAGGGCGACTGCCAAGGCGTCCCCCATGGCCAGGGCGGCCGTCGTACTCGCTGTGGGGGCCAACCCCAGAGGGCATGCCTCTTCAGTGACGCTGACATCCAATACCACATCCCCCGCACGGGCCAGGGTCGAGGTGGATCTCCCGGTGAGCACGATCAGCTTGTTGCCATATCTTTTAATAAGAGGGAGGATCTGGGAGAGCTCATCGGTCTCGCCACTGTTGGAGATGGCCAGGACGATGTCCTTCCTTTCCAGCATCCCCAGGTCGCCGTGGAGCCCTTCGGTGGGGTGCAGAAAGAAGGCGGGGGTGCCGGTGCTGGCCAGCGTGGAGGCGAGCTTTTGCCCGATGATCCCTGATTTCCCCACCCCGGTCACCACCACCTTCCCCTCACAGGCGAGGATCAATTCCACCCCCCGCACGAAGCCCTCGTTGATCCGCTCCACCAGTTGCTGGATGGCCTCGGCCTCGATGTTCAATACCCGCTTGGCCCGTTCGATGATCATACTCCGTCCTCCTTCACAATCCGATCGATGGCTTTGAGCTCCTTGAGAAGCGGGGTGAGGGCATTAAGTGCCAGGGAATTTGCTCCGTCACTCAGGGCCCGCACTGGCTCCGGGTGGACCTCTAAGAAGACCCCATCCACCCCTGCCCCGACAGCCGCCCTCGACAGGGTGGGGATGAATTCCCTGTCACCCCCTGAGGCCTTTCCCGCCCCGCCGGGGAGTTGGACACTGTGGGTGGCGTCAAAGATAACAGGATACCCCAAACCCCGCATGATGGGTAGTGCTTTCATGTCACTGACGAGGTTGTTGTAGCCAAAGGATGTCCCCCGCTCGGTGAGGAGTATCTGTTCGTTGCCCGTGGAGATGATCTTCTCCACCACATGGACCATATCCCACGGGGCCAGGAATTGCCCCTTTTTGACATTGATGGGCTTCCCCGTCCTGGCGGCCTCCACCACGAGGTCGGTCTGGCGACAGAGGAAGGCGGGGATCTGGATCACATCCAGGACCTCCGCTGCCCGGGGCACCTCGCTGACCTGGTGGACATCGGAGATGACGGGAAGGCCCACCTCCTCCTTAACCCGCTGTAAGATCTTCAATCCCTCCTCAAGCCCAGGTCCTCGGGCAGAAGAGATGGAGGTCCGATTGGCCTTATCATAGGATGCCTTAAAGATGAGGGGTATACCGAGCTCACGGGAGACCTCCTGCAGGCTCGTGGCGAGGGAGAGGGTGAATGTCTCCCCCTCGATCACACACGGACCGGCAATAAGGACCAAGGGAGCGCCACCTCCGATCGTTATCTCGCCGATATTGACCGTGTGGGTCACGTCATCTCCTCCGGGCCTCAAGGGAGGCCCTGATGAACTCCCGAAAGAGGGGATGGGGTTTCCAGAGCCTCGAGGTAAATTCGGGGTGGAACTGGCAGCCCAGAAACCAGGGGTGATCGGGGATCTCGATGATCTCCACCAATTCGTTGTCCGGCGAAGCGCCGCTGACCCTCATCCCTTTCTCGACGAGGGGCTCCCGATATCGGTTATTGAATTCGTAGCGATGTCGATGTCGCTCGGAAATAACTTTCCTTTTATAGGCATCGTAGGCAAAGCTCCCCTTTTGAAGATGACAGGGATAGGCACCGAGCCGCATGGTCCCGCCTTTTGCGCTTTCCTCATCTCGCTGCTCAACAGTATCCTTCTGGTAATTGATCCATTCCGTCATGAGATAGATCACTGGATGGGGGGTATCGGGATCGAATTCCGCGCTGTGGGCCCGTTCGAGGCCAGCTATGTTTCGGGCATATTCGGCTACTGCCAGTTGCATCCCCAAACAGATCCCGAAGAAAGGGACCTCGTGCTCGCGGGCGTAGCGGATGGCCTCGATCTTCCCCTCGACCCCCCGCTGTCCAAACCCCCCGGGGATGAGGATGCCGTCGGCCCGAGAGATCCCATCCCCAATTCCCTTGCGCTCGATCTCCTCAGAGTCCACGTAGTCCAGGTTCACCCGGCACTCATTGGCCAACCCCCCGTGCGCCAAGGCCTCGTTCAGGCTCTTATAGGAATCCCGCAAGTCGACGTATTTTCCCACCACGGCGATGGTCACCTCATCCTTGGGGTTTTTGATCTTTTGGACGATCTCCTCCCACATGCTCAGATCCGGGGCCTTAGTCCACATCCTGAGGGCCTCGACGATCTTTTCGTCCAGCCCCTCCTCATGGAAGACAAGGGGTACTTCATAGATGGTCTCCACGTCCTTGGCAGTTATGACGAAATCGCGCTCCACGTTGCAAAAGAGGGCGATCTTGGCCTTGATCTCCGACGAGAGGAGTTGGTCGGTGCGGCAAAGCAATATATCGGGCTGGATGCCAATCCCCCTCAATTCCTTGACGCTGTGTTGGGTCGGCTTGGTCTTCACCTCTCCCGCCGTCTTGATATAGGGGACCAGGGTCAGGTGTATATAACAGACGTTCTCCCTCCCCACATCTCCCTTGAGCTGTCTGATGGCTTCCAGAAAGGGGAGGCTCTCGATATCTCCGACAGTCCCCCCCACCTCGGTGATGACCAGATCCACACTGTCGGCCAAATCCAGAATGATACGTTTGATCTCATCGGTTATGTGGGGAATCACCTGGACGGTCCCCCCCAGATAGTCCCCCCGCCGTTCTTTGTTGATAACGGTGTCGTAGATCCTCCCCGTGGTGCAGTTGTTCTTTTGACTGAGTTCGGCGTGGGTGTAGCGCTCATAGTGGCCCAGGTCCAGGTCGGTCTCGGCCCCGTCATCGGTCACAAAGACCTCCCCGTGCTGAAAGGGGTTCATAGTGCCCGGGTCCACGTTGATGTAGGGGTCGAGCTTGAGCATGGCGATGGTAAGCCCCCTGCTCTCCATCAAGGCCCCGATGGAGGAGGCGGCCAGCCCCTTCCCCAGGGAAGAAAGCACTCCCCCCGTAATGAAGATGAACTTGGTCCTCATCCCTTCCCCCTCACAAACCGTTCCATCAGTGTATGTCCCTCTTCGATCACGATGCCGCTCTTTGAGGCCTCCGCTTCATCAAACCCCGCAGCTCCTGTGGAGCGTTTTTGGGTGGAATCATAGATCACAAAGGGGACCGGGTCATCGGCGTGCGTCCGCAGCTCGATAGGGGTGGGGTGGTCGGGCAAGACCATAACCTTGAAATCGCCCCTTCGCTCCATTTCTTTCACTATAGTACCAACTACCTTTTCGTCAAAGTCCTCAATAGCCGCAATCTTGGCCTTCAGGTCCCCGTTGTGGGAGGCCTCATCAGGCGCCTCCACGTGGATGTAGACGAAGTCGTCTTTCTCCACGGCTCGCAGCCCATATTCGGCCTTCCCGTGATAGTTGGTGTCTAGGTACCCAGTGGCCCCGGGTACGGTAATGGCCTCTAATCCGGCACAGATCCCAATTCCCTTGATCAGATCCACGGCCGAGATGACACTCCCCCTCAGGCCAAATCGCTCGGTGAAACTCGGCATCTGGGGGACCTTTCCCTGCCCCCAGGGCCAGGTGGCATTGGCCTCCCGCTTCCCCTCCTGCTGCCTCGTGTGGTTTACGGGATGGGTTTTCAAGAGGATCTGGGTATCGGTCATGAGTTTGATCAACTCCTGGGCACCTTCCCCTCGGGGGAGGTATGCCCCGATCTCTTGCTCAGTGATGTCGTGCGGCGGGGTTGTCTCTAGCTTCTCTACCTTCTCTACCTGGCCCCTCCAAACGAGGAGATGGCGGTAGCTCACCCCCGGATAGAAGTGAAAGACCGAGTCACCTAATGCTTTTTCCAGGGCCTGGATGATCGCCTTCCCCTCCTCGGTGGAGATATGGCCGGCGCTGTAGTCCTCCATGATCACCGATCCTCCGATGACCCCGAAGGTTACCAGGTTCAAGCGGAAGGCAACGTCCTCAGGGCCGAGCTTGACCCCGATGCTGGCCGCCTCCAGAGGGCCGCGCCCGGTGTAGTATCGCTTCGGGTCATATCCGAAGATGGAGAGGTTGGCGATCTCACTCCCCTTGGGCAATCCCTTTGGTATGGTGCGGGCAAGCCCTACCTCACCCCGTTGGGCCAGGGCATCCATATTCGGGGTACGGGCGGCCATGAGGGGTGTCTTACCCTCCAGTGCTTCCAACGGGCGATCGGCCATCCCATCTCCGATAAGAACGAGATATTTCATGCGATACCATGTCTATGCAACTTTTATACCCAAATATCAACTATATCAAACTGCGTTCAGAAGTCAAACCAAAAGGGGGAGCCCTTTTAACGAGCTCCCTCCGAACCCACAGTAACAGTATACCACCTCTGCCTTAGCAAAGATAGGTTGAAAACTATTGTCCCGGCGCTGCAATAATGGTACAGTTACGTGCTAATATATATTATATGTCTGCTTATCACCAAGGTCTTCACCGCTTCACCTTCTGATAATCGTTGTTCAATACGAGGGAGGAAAGATGGCAGGAAAGAAGGAGGGCAATCAATTCGGATCTTTTACGCTGGATGATGCATTACGTGCCGCGCACATGGCCGATGAAAACGTGGTACCGACCTTATGCGCCATGTGCGGACCCACCCCCTACAGTTGCGGTGTCTATGCCTTTGTTAAGGATAACCGGTTTGTCAGGGTGGCAGGGATGAAAGAGTCGCCGGTAAATCGGGGAAGCCTCTGTCCGAAAGGGCACGCAGCCCCGCAATGGGTCTACTCCCCTGACAGATTGCAATACCCCCTGAAAAGAGTAGGCCCAAAAGGAGAGGGTAAATTTGACAAAATCTCCTGGGATGAGGCCATCGGGATCGTTGCGGATACCCTCAAGCGCCAGAAAGATACCTATGGCCCGGAATCGCTGGCCATGTTATCTCCGGCATTCCGGTCTTACAACAATTACCTGAGGCGATTTCTGACAGCGCACGGGAGCCCCAACTATGCCCACAGCGGCATATGCGCCGTGCAGAGGGCCTTTGCCTTTATGTACACCGTAGCTGACTGGCCGGGGACGGAGATCGATAACAGTGACCTCATTGTCTACTGGGGCCGCCAGCCGATATTCTCGGCCCCTTCGATGGACAGCCCCAGAATGCTGATTAAGGCAAAAGAACGGGGGGCAAAGATCATCGCCGTCAAGCCCTCGGTAGAACCCGATGTGGGGATGGCGGATATCTGGGTGCCCATCAGACCGGGGACCGATGCCGCCCTTGCCCTCGCCATGCTCAATGTGGTTGTCAATGAAGACCTCATCGACAAGGAATTCGTGGAGCAATGGTGTTACGGCTATGATCAGCTCAAGGCACATATCCAGCAATACCCCCCAGAATGGGCGGAAACAATTACCGGGGTTCCATCGGAGCAGATTTGCGAGGTTGCACGGCTCTATGCCACCACCAAAAAGGCGTCCATCGATCTGGGGAATGGGGTGGAACATGCCCCCTCAGCAAATGATACCATCCGAGCGGTGGCAATTTTGATAGCCATTACAGGCCATCTGGACAGGCCCGGGGGCAACCTCTTCGGCGGTCCCCACGGTGTTCTCAGTACGATGCCCATGCCCCGAGACATTATGTTGCGGGAACGGTATACCCAGGAATTGATCGATAAACTGGTCGGCCCC
>Ga0315551_10000220_pt1 | contig 45271 bp, 39 predicted proteins | sample SalMarSW160290MG_FD_203678 | JGI IMG/M metagenome (GOLD analysis project Ga0315551, IMG submission 203678) | Salt marsh sediment microbial communities from the Plum Island Ecosystem LTER, Massachusetts, United States - Salt Marsh Sediment SW1602-90 ...
GTTGACGAGGTCCAAGGCGAGCTCGTGGTCCTCACCTCGGATGGCCTCTTCGTGGCCCCTCTCGAGCAGCCCCCATCCACCTTGCAGTGACGTACCACCCAGACTCGCTGCGACCATCCAGCGAGCCTGTTTCCACCCCCATGGGCTGGGTGTGATCCGCGGACCAGCTTGCTTCCCGTTGCAGGCATCGACGGTTGCCTGTCCTCGTTCAGTAGGGTAGAATGGTCTCGTGACCTACGTACTGGGCATCGAAACCTCCTGTGACGAGACGGCGGTCGCCGTCGTGAATGATGGCCGTGAGATCGTCTCCAACGTAGTCGCCTCCCAGGCCAGGATCCACGAACGGTACGGTGGAGTCTTCCCGGAGATCGCCTCGCGGCAGCACATCCTGCACATCGTCCCCGTACTGGAAGAGGCGCTGGCCCAGGCCGACCTGTCCCTCGAGGAGATGGAAGCAGTGGCCGTGACGTACGGTCCCGGCTTGGCTGGCTCCCTCCTGATTGGCGTGAACATGGCGAAAGGACTGGCCCTAGCCGCAGGTCTTCCGCTAATCGCGATCAACCATCTGGAGGCACACATCTACGCCAACTGGCTAGACACAGACAGGGAGATCGAGTTCCCCCTCGTATGTCTCATAGCTTCGGGAGGACACACCAATCTGGTGCTGATGACCGATCATGGGAAGTATCGCGCTCTGGGTCAGACCCTCGACGATGCAGCCGGGGAGGCTTTCGACAAGGTCGCACGCCTGCTGGGCTTGGGCTATCCCGGGGGTCCCGAGATCCAGTCGGCAGCCAAGGATGGAGATGCCTCAGCTTTCGACCTGCCCCGTGCCTGGTTGAAAGGCACGTACGATTTCAGCTTCAGCGGACTGAAGACCGCAGTGCTGTACCTGGTGCGTGACTACGATGCCAAACGTGAGGTTGCAGGAGGCAACGACGGCGTGCCGGTGGCCGACATTGCTGCGAGCTTCCAGGCAGCGGTAGTCGAGGTGCTGGTCGAAAAGACCAACCTGGCAGCCAAGGAGAACGCCGCGCGACAGGTACTTCTGGCGGGAGGTGTCGCAGCCAACGCCCTCTTGCGGCAGCAGATGGCAGAAAGAGTCAGTGTCCCAGTGCTCTGCCCTCCTCCAGAACACTGCACCGACAATGCAGCGTGCGTGGCTGCTGTTGGCTGGTTCAAGCTTGGGTCTGGCCAGCGCGCAGGATGGGACCTGGATGTCGTCCCCGGCCTGCAACTGGTTCCCCAAGACTCCACCAGCTAGAACAGACGACACCCACCACACCACCAGAAACTACGAGGGTCGAGTGGCGCACAGACCACTGAAGAACGCATATCGCGCCGCGCAGGAAGAGGCTAGCAGCTACCTGGCCCCCAGGGAGTGGATCAACTGGCTCATCCTGGGCCTGCGATTCCTGGCGCTGACTCTGGCCGTCATCCTGTCGTTCTTCGATCAGTCACAGGATGGGGTCATCGTCCCCATCGCGCAAGTAGCTGTCGCTGCCCTCGCCTACAACGTTTTACTCGTCGTGATGGCTCGATACGTGGGATGGCTGCGACAGACCCTCAACGTCCTGGTTGTGGACACGCTGGTCACCACCATAGCTGTGTCCCTCACAGGAGGCTATCACAGCGGCTTCTTCATCGTCTACTTCTTCATCGTCACCGGAGCCGCCTTCTATCTCAATCTGGTCGCCATCACCCTCGTGTCGCTGATTCTTGGGCTGATCTACGTCGGCGCCTGTATGATCAACCCGGCGGGGATCTCGACGGCGAACGCCGCGTTCATCCTCGCTGGCAAGATGGTCCTGCTGCTTCTGGTGGGCCTGCTATGCGGCCTGCTGCTGGAGCAGTTGCGACGCGAGCATAACGAAACCGAGCGAGAGCGCGCTCTTTCGGCCCGCCTGTCAGCCCTCAACGATCTGTTTCAGCAGTTGAGCGCCAGTCTGGAACTCCAGCCCACGATGCAGACCGTGGTCAATGCCTCCCGGCGCCTCCTGGGAGCAGACGTGACCCTGGCCCTCCTTCGCCGCGCTGATGGAGCAGGACTGCATGTCGCGGCCAGCAGCGGGTTGGAGTCGGGCATCGATCCCGAGGAAATCGAGCTAGGCGCCGGGTCCATGGATTGGCTGCTGGGCATGGATACTCCCTATGCGGCACAGTTGGAGGATGCACCGGTTGAGGCGACCCCTCTTCGCCGATTGCTGGACGCTCAGGGCATCTCTTCCCTGGCCGTTGCTGGCTTGGCCCTCGATGAAGACAAACTGGGCATACTGTTCGCCGGGAGACAATCATCAGAACCTTTCGCGGAGAGCGATCTGGCCTTCCTGAACGCCCTCGCCCAGGAAGCCGCCCTTTCCATCCGCAATGCGCGTCTCTACGAACGAGAGCGTCAACAGGTACGGAGGCTCCGGACCCTGGAGGCGCTGCAAGCTAGCTTCGTCTCGGTCGTATCCCACGAACTCCGCACACCGCTCACCTGCATCAAGAGCTCGGTGGACATGCTCCAGAACACTCTGGACAGAGACATCCCAGAAGTAAGGCGAGAACTCCTGGATACGATCGGCCACCACACCGGCCGCTTGGAGGACCTGGTAGAGGACCTCCTGGACGCAACCAGACTGGAAGCGGGACAACTGAGTCTGTCGCCGCAGCTCACTGACCTGCGTCGGGTCGTCGAGAGAACCGTGAGCGCCTTCGCTCCCCTGGTCAACAACAAGGGGCAGGTTTTCGAACTCGATCTACCAGAGGTTCTGGACCCAGTGGAACTGGACCGCCGTCGCATCGAGCAGGTGCTCACCAATCTCATCTCCAACGCTCACAGATTCGCGGCCAAAGGAGGACATATCGGCGTAGCACTGACCTCGGAGAACGATCACCTGAGGCTGACCGTGAGCGACGACGGACCAGGGATCTCTCCGGACGAGCAGGACCGCATCTTCGACAAGTTCTACGTCGTCACCGACGGCCGTGGCTTGGCCGGTGTCGGTCTGGGGCTCTACATCGCACGGCAGCTCGTAGAACTGCACCAAGGTCGCATCTGGGTGGAGAGCGAGCCGGGCAAGGGCAGCTCCTTCCACGTCACCATTCCCAAAGTGCGGACGGACGCCTCGTCGGACACCCAGCTTTCCAGTTAGAGACTGCGGCGGAGACCGGTAGAAGGGTCAGAGATGAAAATCCTGATCGTGGATGATGAGCCAGACGTCGTCAAAGTAGTGCGGATGAGCTTCGAGGTTCAGGAACCTACCTGGGAGGCCATCGCCGCCTACGATGGAGAGGAGGCGCTAGAAGTCTTCGAGAAGGAGCAGCCAGAGCTCGTCCTGCTGGACATCATGATGCCGGAGATGAGCGGCTTCGACGTACTGAAGGAGCTGCGGCGCTTCTCTGACGTTCCCGTGATCATGCTCACGGCCAAAGGAAATGAAATCGACAAGGTGATGGGGCTCAACCTGGGTGCCGACGACTACATCACCAAACCGTTCGGGCACCTGGAACTGCTCGCGCGGGTCAAGGCCGTCCTACGGCGGGGACGCGGAACGCCCCTGACCCACGAAGTCCCCTTCACCAGCGGTGGCGTCCGTGTAGACTTCGAGACACGGCAGGTCAGCGTGGACGGGGAGATTGTGTCGCTTACAGGCACCGAGTTTCGTCTGCTGTATCACCTGGTGCGCAACGCAGGCCAGGTACTGACCCACGAGACGCTGCTGGCCCGAGTCTGGGGCCGAGAGTACACAGACGAGATCGACTACCTCAAGGTGTACATCAGCCGACTGCGCAACAAGATCGAGAAGGCCCCACGCAACCCAGACCGTATCCTCACCGAATATGGCGTAGGCTACTGGTTCAGGAAGGCCTAGCCTGGGCTTGGCCTCCTTTAACCAGTCCTTAACCTCCTTTACCGCCCCTTTTTACCACCGTCGGTTATAATGATAGTGGGAAATGTGTGTTTCTGTTCACGGATGAATCGGAGATATCATGTCGCGAGCTGAATTCCGAAGAACGGCAATTACAGTTGCACTGGTCCTGGTCGCCGCTGCCCTGTCAGCGGCAGTCATGTCGTTGTATCTGGGTCACTAGGTCTACGCGTCACGTTCGGGATGTGCCTCTCTGAGCAGGCATCGACTCTGTCTGGGTAGGTCAGCAAGAGATGCTCGCCTTTGTCCTCAGCGGCGGAGGTAATCGAGGTCCCCTGGAGGTCGGGGCTCTCCAGGTTCTCTTGGAGCACGGCATTGTCCCACAGATGTTGGTGGGCGCGTCGGCCGGGGCCATCAATGCTGCCTTCCTGGCCGTCAAACCGACCATAGATACCGCCACGGGATTGGGCAACCTGTGGCAGAAGGTGGAAAAGAAACACGTCTTTCAGGGCAACCGGTTCACCATGCTGTGGCGGGTCGCGACTGGCAAGGACAGCCTGTACCGGAACCAGAGCTTCCAGCGGCTCATCGCGGAGAACCTGCGGCCAGGGACAGAGCGGTTTGGGGACATCACAGCAGTAAGACTGTACATCGTGGCTACCAGACTGGATACGGGTCAGGCTCGTGTTTTCGGTCACGACCCTCGAGAGCGTTTGATCGATGCCATCATGGCGAGCACAGCTCTACCGCCATTCCTACCTCCCTGGAGGTACGGTGACGAGCTACTGGTCGATGGGGGAATCTCAGCGGATCTCCCCGTGAGAGTCGCTGTGTCCCAGGGTGCCAAGGAGATCTACGCCCTTCACCTCGTGGACGCTCCGCGAACGGGCCAGCAGATACGGGGTCTGTTCAGCATCGCCGAGCAAACTATCAACACGGTCCTCTCACGACAACTCCAGATGGACCTGGAGGAATCAGAAAGCATGAAAGGCGTGACGCTCCACCACGTCCCCCTCACCGGTTTCTATGGCCTTCCTCTCTGGGACTTTAGCCACACCGAGGAGATGATCGAGGGAGGCAGACAGCAGATGGAGAAGTATCTTCAGGCCACCGAAAGGGTTGCCACTTCCGAGACGCTCTCTTCGTTACGCGCTGCGTTGAGGCGAGGTGCGAGGAGAGCACGGAGAGGACTATCGCGCGTACCTGCCGGTCGCTGGCTTCTTGGACGCAGGGTGGAGGACGCCCCAGGGTCCATCAAGATCAAATCGTAGCAAGGGTAGGAGCTATGAGTAGGATCGCCGTGGTCACCGACAGCGTCGCTTGTGTGCCACCCGAGTTAGTGGAGGAATACGGTATCCACGTGGTGCCCTTCCACGTGATCTGGAACGGCCGAGCCTACAAGGATGGCGTCGACCTCACTCCGGCCGAGTTCTATCGCCTCTTCGGCCAGAACAAGGCCTACCCCACCACTTCTCAGCCCTCCCTGGCAGACTTCGTCAGGACGTACGCCAGGCTTAGCGAGACCGCCGAGGGCATCGTCTCCATCCACATCCCGTCCGAACTGACTGGAACCGTCGGTGTGGCCCAGACGGCGGCTCGCGAGGCGGCGACGGTGCCCGTGGTGGTGCTGGACTCCGGCTTGGCCACCATGGCTCAGGGTTTCGTCGTCCTGGCTGCCGCCCGGGCGGCAGCGGCGGGACAGAGTCTTGATGAGGTAGTGGCAGTGGCGAAGTCGATGATGCAGAAGGTCCACTTCTACGCCACCCTGGACGATCTCAAGCATCTTCACCGCGGCGGGCGCATTGGCGAGGCGGCCACACTGCTTGGTTCCAAGCTCAGGATCAACCCCATCTTGACTCTGGAGAATGGGAGGGTCAGGGTCCTCACCGTGGTCAGAACCAGGCAAACCGCCGTCGAGAAGATGCTCGAAATGATGTGGGAGCAGGCTGGCGAGCGTCCCCTCCACGCCTCCGTGTTTCATGGCGACGCTCTACAGGAAGCGGAGCGCATTGCCGAAGAGATCGACTCCCGCTCCAACTGTGTAGAGTTCTACATCACGGAGTTCACCCCGGTGATGGGGGCTCACACGGGGCCCGGCGTCATTGGGCTCGCATTCTATGCAGACGAGACGGAAAAGCCGCCGCTGGAGGCCCCCGAAGACGATGAGCGTGGGCTTGGATTCCTGGCCCGGACTCTCTCGCTCTGGAGTCTGGGGTAATCGCTCAGCCACGTTCAGCTTGACGGCGAGCGGAGCAGCTCCCTTCCCAGGTATCAAGTCTTCTCTATCCCACCATATCCCGCCAGACAGCGCTTGATCCCGGCGCTGTCGAAGACCACGGTCACTTCCTCGTCATCACTGAGGGCCCTGCTACTGAGCACGATTCCCTCGCCGAACTTGGGGTGATGGACGCGGTCCCCGTCGCGGAACCGCGTTGTTGAGGGGCGCTGCGCCCGAACTGAAGCGTCTTCCGTGAAGCCCTTTCTCTCGAAGAGATCAGTCGGTATGTCCGCCAGGAAACGGGACGGTTCGCTGAGCTCATCTCTACCGAACATCGTGCGCCGGAAGGTGTGCAGAAGGTACAGGCGTTCCTTGGCCCTCGTGATACCCACGTAGAATAGGCGGCGCTCCTCCTCCAGTTCCTCCGGTGTGTCCATGGACCGGTTGTGTGGAAGCATTCCCTCTTCCAGACCCACGATGAACACCACGGGGAACTCCAACCCCTTGGCCATGTGCAGGGTAAGCAGAGATGGGGCCGGGACCTGCTCGTCCAGGTTGTCCACGTCGGACACCAGGGCCACCTCTTCCAAGAAGGTGGTCAGGCTCTCCTCCACTGGCAGCGACGAGTACTCCCGGGCCACGCTCCGCAACTCGTTGATGTTCTCCCAGCGCTCCTCGCCCTCATCGCTGCCATCGCGGACGAACGATCCATAGCCGGTCAAGTCGAGAACCAGATCGAGCAACTCCAGCACGCTCAGTTCTCGTCGCACCGCGATGAACTCCTCCAGCAGAGCCAGGAAACCGAGAAGACTACTCCGTCCCCTGGCTCCCACGGGGGAGTCCTCATCATCGCGCAGCATCCTCAGGGCATCGAACAGCGATACGCCCTGGCTCTCCGCCCACGATTCCAACTGGCTCATCGTCTTCTGTCCGATGGCCCGCCGGGGCACGTTTACGATCCGCCCCAGACCGACGGCATCCCGTGGGTTATGGATGACCCGCAAATAGGCCAGAGCATCCTTGATCTCGCGACGCTCGTAGAAGCGCGTCGCACCCACCAGCTTGTAGGGGACCCCGCCCCGTACGAAGACCTCCTCCAGCGACCGCGATTGGGCGTTGGTGCGATACATCACCGCTAGATTCCCGGGGAAGTGGCCCTCCTCGGCGATCAGCCGCTCGATCTCCTGAAGCACGTACTGAGCCTCTTCCTGCTCGTCGTAAGCCTCCATGGCGATGACGGGAACCCCGGGTTCGTTCTCCGTCCACAACTGCTTCTGGACGCGCTGCACGTTGCGCGAGATGACGTGGTGAGCTGTATCCAAGATCATCTGTGTGGACCGGTAGTTCTGTTCCAGCAGAACCGCCTGCACGTTCTGGTAGTCATCCCGGAAGCGCTGCACATTGCGGAAGTCCGCCCCGCGCCAGGCGTAGATGCTCTGATCCTCGTCGCCCACGACGAAGAGGTTCCTGTGGCGGGCTGCAAGCAGCTTCAGAATGATGTACTGTGCGACGTTGGTGTCCTGGAACTCGTCCACCAGAATGTGCTGGTACTGCCTCTGATACTTCTCGAGCACCTCCCTGTTCTCGCGCAACAGTCGCACCGTCACCATCAGCAAGTCGTCGAAGTCGAGAGCGTTGTTCTCGAGCAGCAGGCGCTGGTACCGGCGGTAGACGCGCGAGACGACCTCTTGCTCGTAACTTGCAGCCACGTACTCCCCGGGGCCGATCAACTGGCTCTTGGCTCTGGAGATGCCATCCAGGATACCGTGGGGGCTGAGGTCCGCATCATCAAGGTTGAGTTCCTTGAGGGATCGACGAACCAGGCTGATCTGATCTGCAGTATCATAGATGACGAAGTTCCTATCGTAGGGGATCTGGGCGGCCTCGCGGCGCAGGATGCGTACACATACGGCGTGAAAGGTGCCTATGGTGATCTGGCGAAGGATGTGATCCCCGAGCAACTGATGGAGACGCTCCTTCATCTCGCGGGCGGCTTTGTTGGTGAAGGTGACGGCCATGATCCGGTAGGGAGACACGCCGCGGTTCTTCACCAGGTAGGCCACGCGATGGGTGAGGACCCGCGTCTTCCCGCTGCCGGGCCCAGCGACGACCAGGATGGGCCCATCGGCGGCTTCCACAGCCTCCCGCTGTGCTGGGTTCATCTGCACGAGGATTTCTTCCATGTTGGCCTCGATCACCTGGGGATTCTAGCACACGTCTTGCAGCCTCTGCTATAATGGTAGGCGTTTCCATCTCAAGGCAAAGAAGAAGAAGGCAATATCATGGATGAACAAGCCCTTGGCCTGGCTTTCGATGAGCTGAGAGAAACGCTCGGAGAACGCGCTACCCGGGACCCCACCCACCGCCTCGGCTACAGCCGAGACTGGAGCCCCCGCCACCGGTCCCACGTCGACCTCCCCGACATCGTGGTCGCGCCCAAGACCACTGCCGAGGTGGTGGAGATCGTGAAGATCGCCCACCGTCACCACATACCGATTGTGCCCTTCGCGGGAGGCACGGGCATGGGCGGAGGCGTAGCAGCCTGGAAGGGCGGCATCGCCATCGAGACCAAGGGCCTCAACCAGATACTCGAGTTGGACGAGGCCAACATGATGGTTACCGTCCAGGCTGGCATCACCATCTGGGAACTCAACGAGACGCTGGCACGCAGTGGCCTGTGGTTTCCCCACCAGCCGGAGAGCAAACGGGTCTGCACCATCGGTGCCTCCATCGGCTGCGACAATGATTCCACCTTCGGTCTGCGCTACGGGAAGATCCTCGACGTATTGAGCAACGTGGTTATGGTCACCGGAGAGGGAGAGGCTGTACGTTTCGGCCGGCGCAAGGCCTCCTTCACCTCCAGTGGCTACAAACTGTTGGACCTCATAGTAGGCTCCGAGGGGACCTTGGGCGTAGTCACAGAAGCCACGTTGAGGGTATTCCCCTTGCCCGAGACGAGACTGGTCAGGGGCTTCGTGTGCCGCAGCCTCGAAGACGGCATCAGAGCCCTGGAGCACATGCTGGCCACCGGCCTGGGCATCGAGAGCGCCCACCTCAACTGCCGGCAGCGGCTCCACTTCTACACCCACGCCTATCGCGAGAAGTACCAGCGCGAGCCCGAAATCCCCGACTGGGCCGAAGCCATTCTGTTCCTCTCCTTCGCCGGCGACAGGGACGTGGTTGACTTCACCCTGGACAAGGCGACGTCTATCCTGCTGGAGCAGTTCTCTGCCGAGGAAGTCAGGGAGCAAGAGATGGTCGACGGCTGGTGGGCTTCGAAGCACAGCCTGGAGTTTATCCCCTTCAAGCAGAAGTGGCCCGACAGTCAGCGCCAGAAGAAGTTTGGGGCCGCCGACATTGGACTGCCCATCGGCAGGGTGGAGGAAGCCTATCAGCGCTTCCTGGAGATCGCAGCAAAATGGGACCAGGACATACTGGGTATGACCGTATACAACGAATCGCCCAACAAGCCCACGGCGAGCATCAGCTTCGCACTCTTCGTGGACGATTCCACGGAGCAAAGTGTCGCCAACTTCTACAACTACGTCAGAGAGATGAGTGCCATGGCGGTGGAGATGGAAGGCACCATGAGTTCGTACATCGGTGATGGGGACCGCCTGGGCGGTTTCAACGAACTGGAGCACGGGGCGAGCTACTCCTACATGAGACGGGTCAAGGAGATGTTCGATCCCGCTGGCGTCTTCAATCCAGGAAAGAAGTTCGAGTCGAGATGGATAACAAAGCCCTAGAACAATATGCCGAGGAAATCTACACCTGCAACCGCAGCCGCTGTGGTTTCTGCGTGACCGACTGCCCCGTCTACCGGGTCAAGGGCTTTGAGGCCTATACCAGCCGGGGCAAGATGATGATCGCCAGGGGTCTGTTGGAGGGGCTTGTGGAGCCTTCGACGGAGATGCAGGGGATACTGGAAGGCTGCCTGCTCTGCGGCTACTGCCAGGCTCGCTGCGCTCTCACCAACCTGGAGATCTTCACCCTCCTGAGGCAGCGTCTGGCAGAGCAAGGACTCTCTGCCCCTGAGCATGAAGAGAAGGTCGCCAAGATAGTGGAGGAGGGCTTCCTCTTCGACCGTCCATCTCCCATCAGGAGAGACGGCACCGTGCCCCTTTACCTAGGATGCCTGTACCAGAGCAAGCCTGTCGAGTCCAGGACCATCATCTCCGTCCTGGAACGGTGCGGACTTGACCCCCTGATCGTCGATGAAACCTGCTGTGGCTACTTCGCAGAGGCTACCGGCTTCGGCACCCAGTTCAAGCGCATCCAGGAGCGGTTCAGGGAAGCCTACGGAGCACAAGCTGATGAGGAGATCCTGACCCTTTGCCCCACCTGCACGGTCACCCTGCGGGAGAAGTACGGTCTGAACGTCAAGCACGCCATCGTCGCTGTCGCGGAGAGGATGGACCAGTTGAGCCCGCGCCAGTTGGAGCTGAAGGCCACCTACCACGACCCGTGCCACCTGGGCCGGATGTTGGGCATCTTCGAGGAACCCAGAGCCATCCTGCGCGCCCTGGGAGTGGAACTGGTGGAGATGGAACACAACCGCTTCTTCTCCACCTGCTGCGGTGGGGGCGGTGGCGTGGCGGATACCGACCCGGGCCTGGCCCTGGAGGTCGCCAAGAACCGCGTTCGCGACGCTCTACAAGTGGGGGTGGAGAACATGGTCACGGTCTGCCCCACCTGCGAACCTACCCTGCTACGAGGGGCCAGCCGGCTGGCCAATGAGGCGGACGTCTTCGTCGATGTCCGTGGCCTGTGGGACCTGCTCGACGAGGCCCTCCCTCCGACAGAGTAGTCTGTACCGATTCCCATGAGACGGCACGACCAGGTTGCAGCTAGCCGCGCCCCGACCTATCTTGCCTGCCGGCTAGTCGGCTAGGGCAGGCCTTCCTGGATTCGGTTTAACCCCCACGCCGCGAGCGACAAGGTAAGAGGTTAGGGCGACCTGAGAACCCCCATCACTCGTCGTCTTGCCTCGCTTCCTGCGCGGGCTTCTTCTGCTTGTCCCAGTAGTCCTCTATAGCCGCTCGAACGGCGTCGGCGGCCAGATTGGAGCAGTGCATCTTCTGCGCGGGCAACCCTCCCAATGCGTCAGCCACCGCCTTGTTGGAGAGCTTGACCGCCTCATCGAGGGGTTTCCCTTTGATCATCTCCGTCGCGATGCTGCTGGTGGCAATGGCGGCGCCGCACCCGAAAGTGCGGAACTTGACGTCATCGATGCGACCATCCTTCACCTTGATGAACATCTCCATCACATCGCCGCACATGGGGTTGCCGACTTTGCCCACCCCATCGGCATCCTCGATGACACCCACGTTGTGGGGATTGCTGAAATGCTGCATGACCAGTTCGGAATACATCTCTCTCTTGTCTCCCTACCAGCAGCAAGCCCGTCAGCCCTCATACAGAGGTGACATGGCTCGCAATCGCTCAACTATGCCGGGCAGGACCTCCAATACCCGATCTACGTCCTCCTCGGTATTCTCGTGCCCCAGAGTCAGGCGGATGGTGCCGCGCGCCACACCTGGCTCCACTCCCATCGCCAGCAGCACGTGGGACGGCTCGGAGGATCCAGTGGAGCACGCAGAGCCGCTGGAAGCTGCGATACCCTCCATGTCCAGTCCTAGCAGTATGCCCTCTCCCTCCACGTACTCGAACGCTATGTTTACATTGTTAGGCAGGCGATTCTCAGGATGGCCCATCAATATACAGTGGTCCACTTCGGAAAGGACGCCTCCTATCAAACGGTCTCGAAGTCCCACAAGCCTCCGACTCTCTTCGTCCCTCCACGCCTCGACAAGCTTCAACCCCGTCGCCAGTCCCACGATTCCGGCCACGTTCTCTGTACCTGAACGGCGGTTGTTCTCGTGCCCGCCACCCGTCTGGCTGGGCAGCAGTTCCACTCCCTCTCGCACGTACAACACCCCCACCCCCTTCGGCGCGTAGAACTTGTGGCCCGAGAGGGTAAGGAGATCAACGTTCAGCTCGTTCACGTCCAAGCTCACAGCGCCCGCGGCCTGTACCGCATCTGTGTGGAAAGGTATGCCATGGCTACGAGCGATCCGTCCTATGTCAGAGATCGGCTCGACAGTGCCCACCTCGTTATTCGCGTACATGATGCTGATCAGAATGGTGGTATCGGCGATGGCACGTTCCACGTCTGCCGGGTCTACCTGCCCATACTCATCCACGGGCAGATAGGTGACCTCAAAGCCGAAATGCCTCTCCATCTGCTCCAAGGTGTGGCTCACAGCGTGGTGCTCGATGGACGAAGTGATGATATGGTCGCCCTGGCGCCGATTCAGCCACGCCACACCTCTGATGGCCAGATTGTCGCTTTCCGTCCCACAACTGGTGAAGACTATCTCGTCAGGGCTACAGCAAAGGATCCCGCCCACGTCAGCGCGAGCCTGCTCCACCGCCTGGTGTGCCTCCCGCCCCAGAGAGTGCAGGCTGGAGGCATTGCCATACCGCTCACTGAAGTAGGGCAGCATGGCCTCCACCACTTGGGGGTGCACAGACGTCGTCGCCGCGTGGTCGAGATACAACACTTTCCTCTCTCCCATCATCCCTCCGCTTCTCCCAGGCTGCGAGCCCGCTCCACAACCTATGCCGGCCTCTGCAATCTGCCTGCGCCGACAGGCTCTATGAGATCCTCCAGCGTTGTGGAATCAAGCACCTCGACAATGCCATCGTGCATTTTCCTCCAAACACCCCTGGCCGCACAGATACCCTGTCGGCCGCACGATTCCTCGTTTCTCTCGTGAGGAATACATTTCAGGGACATGATGTATCCCTCCTCCAGCGCCCTCACCACGTCACCAACCGTGATTTGGCGCGGCGCACGACTGAGCTCATAGCCACCACGGGCGCCCCGAGTGCTTTCCACCAGGTTCGCTTCCTTCAGCAACGGAAGAATCTGTTCCAGGTAACCCAAGGAGATACTCTGGGCCTGGGCCACGTCGCCCAGCGACACGGGACCCTGGCCGTGGCGCCGACCCAGCTCGATCATCGCTCTCAAACCGTACTGCTCTCTGGCCGATAGCTTCATGGTCTAATTCCCAGCATAAACTAAGAATTATCATACTACACATTTCTCCAGCAGTCAAGTCGGCGCTTGCACCGTGTCTATTAGCAGTGCACGATGCGCGTCTGGACGAGTCCCGAGCCGCGCCCGGAGTTGATCGAGGAGGGGTCAAGCCGCATGTCGACACCCACCCTCCGCCTCGTCGGTGAGTAGCCAGCAAGGGGCGGGTGAAGTGGCCATTACGCGGTGTGCGAGACAGCCACTCCCCACATCGGTTGTGCGGGGAGTGAAGCTAGGGGGTTCTTCGCCTGCGGGATCGCACAGCCGACGAAGCAGAGCGCGGCCTGGCTGGGTCCAGCCAGAGAGACAGCGACCCGAACGCCACACCTCGGTACCGGGAGCAGCGGAGCAGTCGCCAGGGCAGCGGCCAGACCCACACGCCGAAAGAAGGTGCAGCATCGTGGGTCCGGGGACCGCGCCCGGACAAATGAAGAAGGGGCAGACAGCAAGACTATCTGCCCCCTCGGAGGTGTGTTGGCGTGGGGCCAGCGTATCTGCTGGCCCCACTGGCATTGGGGGACCTACCCTGTGACAAAGGGTACGAAGGCCCTAAGATCAAGACCATCAGTGCTAAGGACGAAGCGGGCCGTCACGGTCTTGTCAGAGTCGACGATGACATTGATGGACTCGCTGTCTCCAGATACGTCACCATCCCATCCAGCGAACTCGTAGCCGTCCACGGGCACCGCTGTCAGCATCACCTGGGTGCCCGACTCACACGCATCCACGATGCAGGCCAGCGGCTCGGAGACGATGGTACCGCCGCTTGTCGGGGCTACGCTGGTGTAGAGCTGGAAGGAGGGCAAGGGTACCTCGACGATGGGAACGTACGCGTAGTCGTCGACCCCGCACTCGCCGTACGCTATCCTGAACCAGCCGTCCTCGCCCCAACCTCTGCCCCAGCTATTCTTGGCGATCCAGTATCCCTGCTCATCGTCGTAGCCCGCCACAGTGACGGCGTGGCCACCTTCCAGCACGCCTGAGGTGTGGCGGTAGACATCGCCTGTGTAGTTGAAGAAGTCCGAGTAGACCAGCATGGTCGCCTCGAAGGGCCCCTCGTCGGCCAGCGCCTGCTTCATGTCGGACGAGTTGGTCAGCCCGACCCAGTCTGTTATGCGCGTGACACGATTCTGCCAATCGGGACACACGCTACAGGTTTGATCAGATGTGCTGTAGGGGTAGCATGCCTCGCCGGCGATGCCTATGTCACGGGCGGAATTCATCGCTGCATAGGGGGACCAGCCCGTCACGCAACTGCTGTCTGAGTCACAGAAGAACAGGTGCGCCTCCGAAAGGTCCAGGTTGAGGGTTGGATTGGCCAGGGCAATCTCCATACGAGATTCGATGGCCCCAACGGTGGCGAAGGCCACACAGGATCCGCAGCTGCTCTGGTTGCGGATGCGAGTAGTCCAGTTCTCACCGTCGAAATCTCGCCAATCGAGTCTGGTCGGATAGTCATAACTGGCGGAGAGCCTCGCACCCGCCTCGCTGGCCTGCTCCTCTTCCCACTCCATCACCTCCATCGGCACGCCCAGCAGTCCAACCAGGTCCCCAGGATCCGATTCCAGGGCTGCGGGGTCGGCGGAGGGCACGGAGTCCCCGTCTGGCTCTTCCACACTTGGTGAGACGGTCTGGGTGACGGTGGGGCCAAGAGCGAGCGAGGTGAAGAGGGTGGTGGTGATGGCCTCCGGCTGCCAGAGCGGGTCCTCACTGCACGCAGCCGGCTCCGGCGATTCTGTCTGGGCCAGAGCCGGGAGCTGCAAGGCCACGCTACTGGCTATGGCCAGTACAACCGCCAGGATTAGAACTAGAGATGATTTGATCTTCACTTTCGCCCCACCTCCCGTCGAGACTGTGGTGGGGACGAAAGAAAACGCGCTCTCAACCACGGTGCCAAGGAATGAAGAGCGCGCTGAATCGCTAGCTGTTCTTCGGAGGCAACCCGGCTACCCTAGTTCGCTCTGAACCTTAGGCCCGTGGCTTTGCGTCCCCACCTTTCGATGGGTTTGCCTTTATCACCGACGTACTGTTAAGGTCTTGCCCGGTAAGTACTGTCTATCAGCTCCCCAGAGAGGGCGCTGAGAGATATCCTACGCTTGCTCTCTGGCCATCAGCGGCACGTGGCTGTGCTGCAATGCGGTTTTTGGAGACTCTTCTACCTATCCGGAACATGCTATTCCTCGATAAAATCCTACCTTCGGTCCGTCGTACCTATCCAAGCAACTAAAAAGGCGCCCGTCGCCACATGCCATTGGTTCGAAGAGCGCCACATCTATGCAACTTGTCCTTCGGAGGCAACCCGGCGACCGTAGTTCGGCTGAACCTTAGGCCCGTGGCTTTGCGTCCCCACCTTTCGATGGGTTTGCCTTTGTCACCGCTCGATTGTCAAGGTAAGACCCTCAATGCCATCCTTAGTGTACAGCAAACGCTGCAAACAATCAATGGTAAAATGGTACCATACCCGGCAGTAACAGGCGGCGCGCTACCCCGTGTCCCGGAACTCTGGCCATCCACAGAGCCGTCAGTAGTACACTTCTGACGAACAGAATGCGCATCAGTGCACATCTTGACACAATCCGCACAGTCGTCTATAATCGATGCCGCTCCTACATCGACTCAACATCGCAGGGTAACGAAAAGGCAACCTTCCCGAGAGGGAAGGAACGTAAAGCCTCGGGTCTTGGCTCAGAGCGCCTCTAGGCCCAGACAGCCGAGCTGCCGAACTACTCCGGCGGCTCGGCGTTTTGTTTGTCAACGCCTTTAACGCGCTTTTAAGACGGGCTTAATGGCTGTTTAAGTTCCGCATGTTAGAATCGGTAGGTGATGGGCGTTCAGGGATCGGCCGCCACGGAAGTCGACTCGCCAGGAGGAGGCAGGAGAATGCAATTCGGAAGAGGTCACATCTCGTCGTGGGCGCGCGGCGCCTGTGCAGCGACTGTCGTCTTTCTGCTGTTGCTCGCACCCGGGTTGGCGCAGGCCCAGGGACCCGGCGCTTGGGAGGAGTACTCGGGAAACCCCATCATCGATCCCCCTGAAGAGGACGCTTACTACCCCAGCGTGCTCTACGACTCTTCCCCGACACCCTTCGGCGGCCACGGGGAAGCAAGCTCCTTCAGAATGTGGCATGACAATGGTCTCCAGTACAGGGTCTCCGATGACGGTCTATCCTGGACCAAGGTGGGAGACATGGACGACGGGACCATCACCGGCCTGCCCGCTGGACAGGTGCGGCACCCCCTCGTGGAGTACTACGCGGCCGGATTCGCTGGCAGGAACGATGGCGACAACCCCAGCACCGCCACCATGTACTATCGTCTCTGGTTCTGGCACTTGGGGCAGAACCTGTACAGTGTAGCTGCCATCTACTACGCCGAGTCACCCGACGGAAAGGCCTGGTACAACGTCCAGCCCCTCCAGAACGGCACAGTGCCCATCGTCACCGGCATCTGGCCAGACTGGAACAGAGGGTCGTACGGACCTTGCGATGTCCTCTTCTACCCGGGGGCCAGCAACTCCGGAACGGACTGGGCCTTCTGGATGTACTATGATGGCACCACCGGCGGCGACGAAGCGATCGGGCTTGGCTTCTCAGCCGACGGTGTGACCTGGACCGGGTACGATCCCGGCGGCGACGGCCAGGCTGATGCCGTGATGAACGGCACCTACGTCCCCGGAGACTGGGACTACAACTACCTTTCGCGCGCCACCATCTGGAGAGAGGGACCGGGCGACTATCGCATGTGGTACAGCGCCGGGATCGACACCATGAACCATGGCCTGGGATACGCCACCTCCTCCGATGGATTGAGCTGGACGCGAGACCCCAACAACCCTATCTTCCATAAGGACGATACCGGCTATCCTGGATATCCCTGGCGCGAGAACCGGAGCTACACTCCGATGGTCCTGCGCGCCGGGAACCTCTGGTTCATGTGGTACGCGGGCGAGAACGGCGGCGGAAAGTGCATCGGTGTGGCCTACGCCAGTGCAGGGCTTCCACAGCAGCTTGTGGAGATCGAGAAGAGCGTTCACCCTGCGCAGATCGCAGTGGGCGGGGAGACTCTGTTCACCATCGCCGTGACCAACGCCTCTCTGGACGCCGTTGACGACGCGGTGGTCACAGACAAGATGGACGCGGGCCTGGAGATAATGAACGTTCAGACCTCGCAAGGATCGATTTCCAGGACCGGGCAACTGGTGACGGTAGACGTGGGGGCCATGGACCCAGACGAAACCGTGGTCATCACGATTCGAGTATTGGCCCTGAAAGCAGGCCTGATACAGAACGTGGCCACAGTAACCACGCCGCGAGTGGCCGCCAACGCTCAGGCGACTCTCAAGGTGGTCGCCGAGGAGGAGTTCGTGCCCGAGCCCGGGAGCCTGCTCCTGCTGGGGGGTGGACTGTTTACCCTGGCTGGATACGCCGTTGAGCGACATCGAAAACGCTAGGACTGCTTCACGTACAGCCCACAGACACCTGGTGATACCAAGAGGAGGAAGAGTTGAGTCGTAGCTATGTCACACTGATCGTCGTGTTGTTCCCCGCAATCCTGCTGGGCCTCGCCGCGTCGGGCGCTGTCCTTGCTGACGGCACGACGCACTACGTGAGTCCCGGGCAGGACATCCAGGGGATCATCGATGCCGCCACTCCAGGGGATACCATCCAATTCGCATCAGGCACCTACACGCTGGCCTCGACACTCAGCGTGAACAAACCCCTCACCCTCACCTCTGCCGACCCCTACGCGGAGGAGAAACCCCTGCTCGACGGCGAAGGCAGTCTGGGAAGCATCATCTACATCAACTCGGACGGCGTGGTCATCGACGGCATGGAGATCGCCAACGGCACCGCCGATCTCATCCGCCAGACCGGGGCGTACGCGGGAACCGTGGTCAGGAACTGCACAGTCCACGATTCGACCGGAGACGAGGGCATCCAGTTGAAGCAATGTACGGACTGCATCGTGGAGTTCAACCTCGTCTATGACGTGGCGCAGGACGGCATCAGCGTCGCGGACGGTTCGCACGACTGCCTGGTCAGCAACAACGAGATCTACAACTCTTACAGTGAGAACGCCGTCATCTACGTCTACGACTCGTACGACATCACAGTGGAGAGCAACTACATCCACGACACGCAGGCCGCCAATGGCATCACGTTCTACAAGAACTACGGCACCACCCACGTCATCACCAACAACCTCATCGTGCGCAACAGGTGGCACGGAGGCAAGCACTGCTATGATGAAGCGGACGGCAATGCGGTGAGCATCTACAAGCCCCGGGTATCCAGCACCTACGTGGTGACTCACAACACCATCGACGACAACACTCCGGCCAACGGCTGCGCCCAGCCGGGCAACGCTATCTATGCCAACGACGGCTCCGGGGTAGGGTTTGTCACCGATGTGCAGAGCAACATCGTGGCCAATCACAGCGGCTATGGCATCCGCACCTACTACGGGGCTTCGGTGGGTTACAGTTGCAACGATCTGTGGCAGAACGCTCTCGGCGCCACAGACGGCAATCCCGTGGACGGTGGCGGCAACATCTCGGCAGATCCCCTCTTCAATACAGACTACTCCCTACAGGATGGGAGCCCCGCCATCGGGACGGCCTGCGACGGTAGAGACATGGGGGTCGATTTCTCGCGGTGGGGATACGACCCGGCACTCCAGATCACCAAGACAGTGGATCCGCCCGCAGTGGAAGTGGGAGCAGGGGCAACGTTCACGATCACGGCGAGAAACGACGGCCCTGGGGCGGCACATGGCGTAGTGCTCACCGACGGGATGGACACGGACCTTCAGATCTTCTCCGTAGAGACTACTCAGGGCACCCCGCTCCAGGTAGGTCAAATGATCACTGTCGACTTGGGAACGCTGGAGCGCAGCGAAACCGTGACCGTCACCATCGCCGTGACGGCAACGGAGATGGGCACCCAGGTCAACGTCGCCCATCTGTGCTCCCTCAGAGTCGAGGGGATGGACTCCAACAGTGTGCCACTGGAGGTAGGACCGCCCGCCCAACCACGAGCGGACTTGTACTTCCCGCTCGTGCTCTGCGCCCATTCTGAGGGCTAGTGCCGCGGCCCCTCGACCGTGGCTTCCGACTTCTGCAAGCCAGAATCGGTAGGTGACGGTGACTGAATAGTCCGCAAGACGACGACTCGATCCGTCAGGAGGAGGAAGGATAATGGAACATAGAGGAGTTCAAGCCTCATTGTGGGCGCGAGGTGCTTGCGCAGCGATTGTCATCTTGCTCCTGCTGCTCGTCCCAGGGCCGGCGCAGGCCCAGGGACCCGGTACCTGGGAGGAGTACTCGGGCAACCCTATCATCGGTCCCACAGCAGACGCCGACGGTCTGTACCCCAGCATACTCTACGATCCCTCCGCAACCCCCTTCGGTGGTCACGGGGAAACGAGCCACTTCAAGATGTGGCACAACATGAATCTTCAGTATCGCATCTCAGACGATGGTATGTCATGGACCAAGGTAGGCGATATGCTGGACAGCACCATCACAGGATTGCCCGCAGGCCGGGTGAGTCATCCGTTGGTCGAATACTATGCCGGGGGGTTCTCCGGCCGCAACGACGGCACCAACCCCAGCGGAAGCACGATGTACTACCGACTCTGGTTCTGGCACACTGGTTACCTGTACACCGTTGCCTCCACCCACTACGCCGAATCACCCGACGGGAAGGCCTGGTACAACGTCCAGCCTCTTCAGAATGGCGCTGTGCCCATCGTCACGGGGGTATATGGGGATTGGAACCGAGGGTCGTACGGACCTTGCGACGTGCTGTACAACCCCGGTGCCAGTAACAGTGGCACTGACTGGACCTTCCGGCTGTACTACGACGGCACCACCGGCGGCGACGAAGCCATAGGACTCGGCTTCTCGGCAGACGGAGTGACCTGGACCGGCTGCGATGCCGATAATGACGGGGACGCCGACGAGGTCATGAACGGCACGTACGTGCTCGGGGACTGGGACTACAACTACGCATCGCGCGCCACCGTCTGGAGAGAGGGGCCGGGAGACTACCGCATGTGGTACAGCGCCGGGCCCTGGGAGATGCGCCAGGGCGTGGGCTACGCCACGTCTCCCGATGGGCTGACCTGGACTCGCGACGCCGGCAACCCCATCTTTCACAAGACTGATACCGGCTATCCCTGGCGGCAGAACTGGTGCTACACCCCCATGGTCTTGCGCGCCGGGAACCTCTGGCTGATGTGGTACTCCGGCGAGGGCGGAGACGGGCAGTGCCTAGGCCTGGCCTATGCCAGCGCAGGACTACCGAGCCCGCTAGTAGAGATCGGGAAGAGCGTCCACCCAGCAGAGATAGCCGTGGACGAGGAAAGCCTGTTCACCATCGCCGCGACCAACGCCTCTCTGGACACCGTTGACGACGTGGTGGTCACAGACAGGATCGACGCCAGCCTGGAGATAGTGAACGTCCAGGCCACGAAGGGATCGATCTCCATAACTGGGCAACTGGTGACAGTAGACATAGGGGTGATGGACCCAGACGAGACCGTGGAGATTGCCATTCGAGTGTTGGCTACAGAACCGGGACTGATAGAGAACGTGGCAACGGTGACCGCACCGCGCGTTGAAGCCAACTCCGAGGCTGTACTCACCGTGACAGCGGTCGCTACCGAGGAGGAGTTCGTGCCCGAGGCTGGATCGCTGATGTTGCTGGCAAGCGGACTCGTCAGCATGATGGGTTTCGCCAGCATGCGCCGCCGGACGACCAGGTAGCCCAGACCCTCAGAACCGACTACTCGGCTTCCAGAGCTGACAGGAGTTGCCCTTTCAGCGACGCGAACACGCCGGAGGTGATCATCTTACGCTCCCGCGGGCGCACCAGTGGAATGTCCAGTTCCAGCTTGATCCTGCCGGGCCGGGGGGTCATGACGTAGACGCGATCAGCGAGGTAGATAGCTTCGTCTACGTCGTGCGTCACGAAGATGATGGTTTGCCCAAACTGGCTCCACACATCGAGCAACCACTGCTGCAACTGCCTCCTGGTGAGGGCATCCAGGGCACCGAAGGGTTCGTCCAGCAACATCACGTCTCTCCGGCACAGGAACGTCCGCAGCAGAGCTGCCCTTTGTCTCATACCTCCTGACAACGTTCCAGGATAGCTCCCCTCGAACCCTTCCAGTCCAAAAAGAGGAAGTAGGCGCATAGCTTCCTGCCGCGCCTCGTTCCTGCTCACGCCGCTGATCTCCGGACCAAGGACAACGTTGTCTAGGACCTTTCGCCAGGGGAGGAGCAAGTCCTTCTGTAGCATGTAGCCTAGCAACCCGGTGCGATCGACCACCGGCTGGCCATCGAGGAGCACCTCGCCGCGGTCAGGTTGCACCAGGCCGCAGACGATGTTCAGCAAGGTGCTTTTCCCACACCCGCTCGGTCCGATGAGGACCACGAACTCCCCGTTGCTGGCAGAGAGACTGACCCCACCCAGCGCGGTCACCAGCCGGCCATCCACGCGGTAGTTCTTGTAGACCTCGCGTACCTCGACCTCGCTGACCATACTACGGCAAGAACTCATTGGTGAAGGCAGCCTCGGCGTCGATGTGACGAGGCAGCAACTCTCTGTCGGCCATCCAATCCGCGTAGCCCTCCCAGGTCTCCAGTTTCTGCTCTCCCCACCTGGCAGCGTCATCCTGGTAGCGGGGGCTCAGCCACTCCTGGCTGCGCCTGACCAGGTCCGCGTTGCTCTCGGGCGCGTGTTTCAGGAAGATCTCTGCCGCCTCGGCGGGGTTCGCAATGGCGAACTCGTACCCCCGGGAGGTGGCCGCCAAGAAGCTGCGCACTAACTCGGGTTTCCCGGCGATGTTCTCCTCGCTGGTGATGATCACCGGCGTGTAGTAGTCGGGTACACAGTCGCTCCAGTCGCTCAACATCACGATATGGAGAGGGCTCCTCCGCAACTCCGCCTCCACCCCCGTCCAGCCGTAGAAGACCCACGCAAAGTCCACGTCCCGCTCGACGACCGTGAAGTAGTCGGCCCAACCGATATCTATGAACTCCACCTCGTTCACATCGCCGCCGTCACAGGCCATCAGCACCTCCAGCACGGCACGCTCGATGGGCGAACCCCAACTGCCGTATCGTTTGCCCTCGAAATCCTTGGGCCGCTCGATGCCCCGGTCCTCCGGGCTGCCGAATCCAGACGTGTTGTGCTGGATGACGGCCGCCACAGACACGATGGGGAGTTCCTCGGCACGAGCACAGGATACCTCCTCCTGGTGGCTGATACCGAAATCGGCCTGCCCCGCCGCTACTACCTGAACGGGAGTGCCGCCCTCGGCTGGCTCGACGATCTCCACAGCCAGTCCTTCGTCGCTGTACCAACCCTTGTCCAGCGCCACGTACAGACCCGTGTGATTGGTGTTGGGAAACCAGTCCAGCATGACCACCACTGGCTCAAGGGGCTCTGTAGCCACGGGCTGGGCACCCTGACAGCCGATCACTGCCACTAGCAGGACAGTCAATAACGCGACTCGTCTCCATGCACAGGCAAACATCGTCTTCCTCCTTTTGGTTGATGTGGTGCCGAGATCTCTGACGGTCACACCACCGGCGACTCATACGTCCTCCCACACTTCCTCGCGGTGCGCGTAATACCACGGTAGCAGTGAGCGCTCCAACAACATCACGACGGCAAACATGAGAATGCTCAGCAACGACGTCACGGCGATAGCGGCGAAAACCCGATCTGTCAAGAAGTTCTTGGACGACCGAATCATAAAGATACCCAGGCCTCGGCTCGCTCCTACCCATTCCCCGATGACAGCACCAACCACACTATAGGTGATGGCGATCTTGAGACCAGAGAAGAACGAGGGAAGCGCTCCGGGTACCCGCACCTTGAGGAACACCTGACGCCTCTTCGCCCCCATGGCCCTGAGCAGAGCGATCAGATCCGGGTCCGCCACCCTCAGTCCATCTGCGGTGCTGACGGCGATGGGGAAGAAGCAAACCAGAGCTACCACGATGACCTTGGGCAAGATTCCATATCCAAACCAGATGATGAGCAGGGGAGCCAGAGCCAGTACCGGTACAGTCTGGGAGGTCACCAACAGTGGATAGACTGTTCGGCGTAGCAGGCTCGACGAGTCTACCACCACTGCCAGGCTGAGGCCGACCACCAGAGCGAGGCCCAGCCCCAGCCACGTCTCCTTGAGAGTCTGCCATGTATGCGGACCCAGGAGTTCCCGGGCTTCGAAACCAGCCACTACGATTTGTGCAGGGGACGGCAACAGCCACTTCGGGATCTGCATCAACCAGGTACCGAGCTGCCAGGCAGCCAACAGCAGGAGAATGAGCATCAGCGGCGGCGCATACAGCCGCACGAAGCGGAGTCCCCCGCCCAGCCACGAGGGTCCTGTCTGGGTAGTAAGCAAAGAGTTCCGACCCTGGCCAGATGTTTCTTGACTCTCCTCAGAGTTCATAATTCCCGATACTTGGCCACCTTCTCAGCGATGGTTGTGCCCCCCACCACATCCACAATCTTCACCAAAGTCACGACGCGCTCCGCCCCGGCTTCGAAGCAGGCTCGGTGTCCTGCCTTCACAATCTCGAACAGGTGATCAAGCTCCCCTTGCATGGTCGTTTCGTGGGGGCCGACCTCATATTCCACACCTGATCGCTGCACCACTTCGATGGCCTTGTCCACTACGGGATAAGGATCGTCACAGATTGGAATCACCTGGAAGCTAACCGTTATCTCGCTCATGCCTGCCTCCTTTCGTGTCGGGTCCATCATCCTCCAAGGGTCGGTGGTGATGAACCAGCAGTAGGAGCCCGCCTCCCACCTGCACCCTGGCTCGAGGGGCAACCAGCACGTTACTCACTCCTCGACCCGCGCCGAATTTGAGCGAGCCATCGCTCAGAGGATACTCCAAGCCCTCGGTTTGAATGCCCACGGCGTCTCCGGCAAGGGGTAGCAGAGAAATGGTCTCGCCTGGCCGACCCTCGATCAGGATCTCGTCTCTCACCAGCACCAACTCCTGGTTCCCGTCTATCATTCTTGCTGAGACCTGACTCAGTTCCGGTATGGCTAGAAGCATGACGTTGGCCAGGGTATGATCTATGCGTCCGCCGAGCGCTGCCAGTAGAACCAACTCCGTTGCCCCCTCTGACAAGGCATATCTGACGGCCAGCTCCGAGTCGGTCTCATCTTTGCGTGAAGGGTACTCCACAAACAGACAGCCTTCTCCCTCCAGATGGCGGCGTAGCTCCGCCTCCATGGAATCCATGTCGCCAATCACGACGCGGGGTTCCAGTCCCATCGCCAGCGCATTCCCGGCCCCGCCATCCACGCACACCACCAGGTCCTCACTCGTGATCCGGGGCCGCGGAAAGGGCGGCTTCGGCAGGGGTCCGTTGGCTACGATCACTGCACGCATGGCTCCTCCCTAGCAAAGAGAGCCGCCACCCATCGCAGGGCCGCGGCTCCAAAAAAGCGCACAAGCAACCTTCCCTACGCTGGCATTACCCATGTCAGGTTCGTGGGGTCGAGGGCATTGCGGGCCCTCCTCTCAGCCTGGCTCACCAAGCTCCCCTGGGTGCTTTCATTCAGTTGCCACCTCTAGTGTAGAACAAGCCGCTCCATTTGTCAAGAAGCAAGCATCTAGGGGCCGGTCTGAGACCCGCCGCTACGACATTGTTTGGTCGGTCGAGTGCACGGGGGGCTGAACCTTTTCTGTTGAGGCGGGTCGCTGAACCACTGATGGCCTTGAAGTCTCTTCCAGTGTAATCAATGCTGTCAGTGGATTCAGTGATTCCGCCCCTCCAAGAAGGCGGGTACAATTTCACAGCGTGGTGTAAGTCGTTTTCGACCGCAGTCACTTCCGTGCCTCTCTGCATGGGCTCCTCCTCAGGCTGCCTCGAGACGGCAAACGTGCACGAGTCATCGCCCCGCGCAACACGCTCCGTCTCAGTGACACGGAAACCCTCTTTCTCAGTGAGCCAGTGCAACGCCTCGTGTACTATGCCAGCAGTGCCGAAGCAAACAGGCGAATCTGAGACCCTGCCCTTGCATTCGGGACAGCGCTCGATCACCAGAAGAAGATTACCACCACGTTCCTCGAGACGGGCATCTACATCGCTGAGCTTGCCCAAGACATCAGCCAGGGTATTCAAGCCAACCTTGCCCCTGGCTCCGATCGGCAAGAGCTTGAAGGCCGGGTCCGGGAGGTCCGCCATCAGCCCACCTTCAGTGACCGCCTGTCGAAGAGCCGCCCTGCCCGCACGCAGACAGAGTCCCTTCGCCCCTTGCGGCCCGCACATCTCCAAGATGGATTCGTTGATAGCGGCGAAATCCTCGAAGGGGACCTCGCTGTCAAGCGTATCTGGTGGATAATCGCCAATCAGGTGGTCGAGCCGCGCCAGACGCAGAACGGCAGCAACACCGTTGCTGCCCATGATGTCCTGTATGGCTGCCAGATAGAGACGAGCCAGCTTATTGGAGTAGTATCTTGTTTCGGCGTTCCATGCTTCTGCCAGGGGCCACCTCCCCCCACGACACTACAGGCGCTGCTGTCAAGCTCACCAACTGACTCTCCTGTACCAGATCCGGACCGCTCCGGATCGCAGCACGCGTGCATAGGGAATCGAAGAACGGGTCACACGATCTGGGCCAGATCCCCCGCGGCCCGCCTCATATCCAGAAGCAGCAACCCCAGCCGGGCTCCACTGCGAGCCAGCACTGTCAGCACCGCCTCCTCCCCCACGGCTCGCAAGATGACGTACCCATTCTCTCCTTTTATGTGAACCTGCTCCAACACCCCCCGCCCCAACTCTCCCGCTATCCGCTCCCCGAGAGAGAGCATGGCGGCGGACATGGCTGAAACCCGATCCTCCTCCACTCCAGGGGGAAGCGAGGAAGCCATGATCAGTCCATCAAGGCTGACCACTGCCGAGGCTTCGATATCAGGGGTGCTCACCTGGAGATCCCTCAAGCGCTCCACCATCTGCACCGTCCTCGGTTTGGCCATCACACTTCCTCCTCAGGCAAGTCCAAAGCCCTCATCTCGAAGACCTGTGTCTTGGTACTCGCCACTCGCAGTCGCCCCCGGCTGTGATCCTGGCGAGATTGCTCAACCTCTGGATCTCCGCTCTACCCTTCGGCGATCGACTCCAGTATCGAGTAGAGCAACTCGAGGAGTACTCCCTTTACGCTGTCGCGGTCAGTGGCTACGCAGGAGAGGACCTTCGCATCTGAGGATGCCCTGAGAGCGATTCGCATGTCCTCCGGGAGCCACGCATCCTGCACATCTTGCTTGTTGGCCGCTATCACGAACGGTGTCGCGGAGTACCTGCGGAAGCGGTCCAGTAACATCTTAGCTTCGCGGAAGGTCTCCGGGCGAGCGCTATCCACCAGCACTACGAACCCCAGCATCCCCTCCGAGAGTATGTCCCACATGAAGTCGAAGCGCTTCTGGCCCGGCGTCCCAAACAGGTACAGGACGAGGTCGTTGTCCACTGTGATGCGGCCGAAGTCCATGGCCACGGTGGTTCGCCCCTTCACCACCCGCGACCCGTCGGTGATTTTCTGCTCGGTGGATACGACGTCTATCTCGCTGATGCTACTGATGAACTCGGTCTTGCCCGCATTGAAAGGTCCAGTGACGACCACCTTCACGGTCTGCATGTGGAAAGCACACTCCTCGAACTCCCTACGGCGATCTCAGGCCACGGAAGAGATCAAACTACATCCTCTTGACCCTATCTATGAGACGAAGAATCAAGCTCCGCTTCACCGGTGGAGGCGCGCTGACGGCCTCCGACGCGGAAGGCGCCTGTTTGGGTCCCTCCGGTATGACCAGCTCCACGAGACCGGCAGACAACAACCCGTACACGATCCTCCGCATCTTGAAGTCGGGCATCGAGTTGGCCTTGGATATCTGCCTGATGGTGTTGCGCGGATTGATGAAGGAAATGACTCGCCACTCCTCCACGGTGAGATTGATGTCATGAAGCTTGGCATCCGGCCGCTCGGTGAACTTCAGGGCCATGTTCAGGTCAGGCAGCTCATTCTGTAGCATCTCGTATTCCTTGACCCGCCGGCTGCCCTCCATGATGATGTTCTCGAGATTGATGGGAACAGTGATCGCCCCCTCAGCGGGCAGCCTGTTCGGTTCGAAGCGAAACGACCCGTCAGTCCACGTGAACAGCAGGTATACCACGTCCAGAGTGTGGGAGCGGACGCTTTGGACAATGTCGTCCTGTGTCACGTAACCGGCGTTGATCAGGAGCAAACCCAATTCCTTGTCGGCGTCGGTCTTGGACCGTGCTCGAATGACTAGTGACTGCTCTGAACTGATCTTGCCCGCCTTCTCGAGCATCCCGATCAGCCCGTCGTCCTGGCCATTGAGGGAGGCATACACAAGCCTCCCTTCCTTGAAGCAGACCTCTGCCTTCCTGCCGCTTCCTTCGATGGTCAGGGAGCCGGTCTTCCGAGCAAGGTTGATGAGATTGAAGAGCTGAGTGACGTTGAAGTCCTTCAGACTACCTTTCAAGGCCATCTTCTGCTCCTCTACGCGCTACAACGGGTCAGCACCTGAGGTGCACCGTCCAGGAACAAGATCGTACAGCGTCGCACCCCGCACCAAGCAGGCACAACTACAGGGTGCCTGTGGAACAGGCAGGAGTGCATTATACATCCACGTTCCCACAGAGTCAACTGCATGTGGCAGGGTGTGGAACAATGGTTCTCACAACGCATCGGGTTGGAACGGCGACGCTACGGGCGGCGGGAAGCATGCAGGAAGCATGTTCCCGAAGCGGCTTCAGCCGGTTTCCCAGAGCTAGCGCAGGACTTCAGTCCGGAGCGAGAGCCATCCCGAGCGCGTTTTCCAGCACCCTCTGGGGTCGGACGTCGTCAAGTGCCATGCGGCCCATACCCGGCGCGATTCTCGCATTCTCCACCTCTGGAAGGCCCCCATTCCACCAGACTAGGGGCCGGCGTCGATACGAACCACTGAGACTCTCGCCTCGTTTCCTCGACCTAGCGCTGCACCGTCCACCACGCACCCATCAGAGAACTGGCCAGACCCGTCACGGATGCGCCGTGTACCTCTGCTGAAGGAGCAACACAGCGCGCGGCGGGACAGTGAATCCCGCCGCTCCCAGGTCGTCGGCCCTCATTCGACAGCCGTCGGGAGTCTCACCCCATTGGGCTGGGGAACTGGCCCCAACTACAGGGTGTCCGAAGCTTCAAGAGGAAACGCCCGGTTCCCGAGACGGCGCCGTCTCCTGTCGCCGACCAATCTAAGCGCTCTTAATCACATCTAGATTCTAGTGTAGCTTTCGTGGATATGTCAATAGCCCAATGGTACCGCCGTTGACTTTGCGACCGCATCGGACTAGAATCCTGCGGGAGGGATACTTCAGTGGATCTGGAACGAGACCTCTGTGTGGACATGTTGAGCACGATGCACAAGATCCGCCTCTTCGAGGAGACCGTGGATGATCTCTTCGCGCGGGGGCTGGTCCACGGAACGATGCACCTGTCCATCGGCCAGGAGGCGTCGGCTGTGGGCAGCGTTTTCGCTCTGAGAGCTGAGGACTACATCCTGAGCACCCATCGTGGGCACGGCCATTGCATCGCCAAAGGCGCGGACATCAACCTGATGATGGCCGAGTTCCTGGGGAAGGAGACTGGCTACTGCCGCGGCAGAGGGGGCTCCATGCACATCGCCGATATGCAGGGCCGGAATCTGGGCGCCAATGGAGTCGTCGGCGGAGGGATCCCTCTTGCCGTGGGCGTCGGACTCAGCCTCCACATGCGGGCCACTGGCGAGGTTGTCATGTGTTTCTTCGGAGATGGGGCGGCCAATCAGGGCGCTTTCCATGAGGCGCTGAACATGACCGCCATCTGGCGTCTCCCTGTGGTCTACGTCTGCGAGAACAACCAGTATGGGATGTCGATGTCCACCCAGCGCGCGTTCAACATAGACCGCGTCTCCCAAAGGGCAGACAGCTACGGGATGGCGGGGGTGACCGTGGACGGCAACGACATAGTCGCGGTCTATGACGCTGCTTCCGAAGCGGTGGGACGCGCCAGGTCCGGTGGAGGACCCACTCTTGTCGAGTGCATGACGTACCGGTGGAAGGGGCACTCCAAGAGCGACCAGGAGCTATACCGTACCAAGGAGGAGATCGAGGCCTGGAAGAGGAAAGACCCCATCAAGATGTTCCGGGAGTTGCTAGTGAGTGAAGGGACACTCGACGAGGAGGAGTTTGCCAGTATCGAGGAAGAGGCTAGCCGCACCATCGCGGCAGCGCTGGAGTTCGCGAAGTCCAGTCCGGAACCAGATGCGGACACGATACTCGAAGGGGTGTACGCCTAGATGAGGGAGATAACGTACGCAGAGGCCATACGCGAGGCGCTGCGCCAGGAGATGGTCCGTGACGAGTCAGTCTTTCTGATTGGCGAGGATGTCGGCAGGTACGGAGGCGCGTTTGGCGTATCCTACGGCTTGGTGGATGAATTCGGAGAGGAGCGCGTGCGTGATACCCCCATCTCCGAGGCAGGAATCGCTGGTGCAGCCACAGGCGCGGCTCTCGTTGGAATGCGACCCGTCGCCGAGATCATGTTCATGGATCTCACCACCATCGCCATGGATCAGTTGGTCAACCAGGCAGCCAAGCTGCGCTTCATGTTTGGCGGCAAGGCCAAGGTACCCCTGGTCCTGCGTACGCCGGGTGGTTCCGGTACAGGAGCCGCTGCCCACCATTCCCAAAGCCTTGAGGCCTTGTTCGTTCACATACCTGGCCTCAAGGTAGTCATGCCCAGCACTCCGTACGACGCCAAGGGACTCCTGCTCTCTTCGATTCGCGACGACAACCCGGTAATCTTCGTCGAGCACAAGCTACTCTACAAGATGAAGGGACCGGTACCCGAAGACGACTACACCATTCCCCTGGGAGTTGCGGATGTCAAGCGGCCAGGCAGAGACCTCACCATAGTAGCTACCTCCATCATGGTCCCGCGTGCTTTGGAGGCGGCGGAGACCCTTGCCCAAGAGGGCATAGAGGTAGAGGTAGTGGATCCGCGGACTCTCAAGCCATTGGACGATGGGATCATCGTCGAATCGGTTATCAAGACCGGCAGAGCCCTCATCGCTCACGAAGCCTGCAAGACAGGAGGCGTGGGAGCGGAGATAGCAGCCCGCATCGCGGAGAGTGAAGCGTTCGACTACTTGGACGCCCCCATCAAGCGACTTGCCGGTTTGGACATACCAGTGCCCTACAACCGCAACCTGGAGCGGCACATGGTACCCCAGGTGGAGAACATCGTCGCAGCCGCCAGGGAACTGGTGGGCTGATCCCGCAGATGTGACACCCGTCGGTATATGGCAGTCGCTCGCTTTCCCCCCGGCAGGGACCGATGAAAAACAACACCTTGACTCGCGATTTTGAGCAAGACGCAGAAGCCTTCCACCAGGAGTTGAACCGCGAGTACTACCTGGCAGAAGCCGGACTGAAGAGGCAACTGAACATCACACCCATCTACGACCGCTGGGCACACCTCTTCAGCGAGGAGGCCGCCAGGCGATTGCTGGATGCGGTCCACGACCGAGAGGGGAAGTATCTGGCGGAGTGGGTCACGCTGGAGTATCTGGAGAACCGGGTCAAGGGACTGACCGAGCGCGCCAGCAATGCGATGAGGACGGCGACCGTGGAATGGGATGGGGAGCAGGTGCCCTATCACAACCTGAAGCCGATGATAGCCAACGAGGCAAACATGGCCCGCCGGCATCGACTCGAACAGCTGGAGCGAGGGATCACTGCCACTGCCAATGGAGCGCGAGTGGAGCGTATCAGAACCCTTCACAAGACGGCCGTAGACCTGGGGTTCGATAGTTACATGACGCTGTGTAACGATCTGCGGGCGCTGCGACTTGACCTACTCACCAAGCAAATGCAGTTCCTGCTACGCGAGACGCGAGACCTGTTCTACCGACTCCTTGAAGAGTACCTCTCGCATGTGCATGTGCCCGTCGAGGCGGCTGCCACTTGTGACATTCTGGCGCTCTTCCGCGGGAGAGGATTCGACGCGCTCTTCCCCAACGAGGAGCTGCTTCCCGCCCTCCGCACCACCCTGGCAGGCATGGGCATCGATCTATCCACACAATCGAACCTGCAATTGGACACCGAACCTCGACCCCTCAAGACGCCCCGCGCGTTCTGCGTACCCCTTCGCATCCCGGACGAAGTCAAACTGGTGATCAAGCCCGCGGGTGGTCCAGATGACTACGGGAGCCTCCTCCACGAAGCGGGGCACGCCGAGCATTTCGCACACGTCGATCCTGGACTGCCCTTTCCCTTCCGTCGGCTAGGAGACAACTCGGTCACCGAAGGGTATGCGTTCCTGTTCGAGTACTTGCTGCTTAATGAACAGTGGCTAGAGCAGGTGCTAGGCATCGAGGATAGTCGCGATTTCCTCAGGTTTACTCACTTCCACAAGCTATGGTTCCTTCGCCGCTACGGCAGCAAACTCATCTACGAGCAAGAGTTGCACACCCAGGTCGAGGGAGCCGATGACAGATATGTGAGCATCCTCACCGAAACGCTGGGGGTAGGCATTGCCGCCGAGAACTACCTGGCCGACACCGACGACGCGTTCTACTGCGCTCAGTACCTGCGGGCGTGGATCTTCGAGGCACAGTTGAGACGCTTTCTGGAAGGTCGGTCCGGGAGGGAATGGTTCGCCAGTCCCGATGCAGGCGACTACCTCATCTCCCTTTGGAGACGAGGGCAAGAGCTGCCCGTCGAGGAACTGGCCAGAGAAATGGGCTACGACGGTTTGGACGCAAAGTACCTGACACAGGAGCTCCTTGACTTGGAAAAGGACTAGACGGCCCACAGGGCCATGTCGGATCGTGCATAGTGACTCTGGGATAAGCTAGTGGAGATCACCTTCTGGGGCGCAGCCCGATCGGTAACGGGTTCTCAGCATCTCATTCACGCCAACGGAAAAAGCGTTCTTCTGGATTGCGGCCTCTTCCAGGGCCATCGCGCTGAGGCCCTCGAACGAAACCGCAACCTGCCCTTCGACGCTGCGGGCATCGATGCTCTCGTCCTCTCGCACGCCCACATAGACCACTGCGGCAACATCCCCACACTGGTCAAGAGCGGCTTCCGAGGAGACATTCACTGCACGATGGCTACGTCCGACCTGGTGTCCATCATGCTTCGGGACAGCGCCCACATCAACAGCAAAGACGTGGCATACGTCAACAAGAAACACCGGCGCAAGGGGCTTCCTCCCGTGGAGCCTCTCTACACGGTCGAGGAAGCCGAGCACGCCCTCGACTATCTCGTCGCCCACAAGTACAACCGCTGGTTCCCCGTGACCAAGGGTGTGCAGGCCATACTGCTCGACGCGGGTCACATCCTGGGCTCGGCGATCACCATCCTGAGCATCAACGAGAACGGGCAGACGGTGAGGCTAGGCTTCACAGGCGACCTGGGACGCAAAGATCTCCCCATCCTGCGCGACCCCACTGTAGTGCGAGACCTGGACTACCTGATCACGGAGAGCACGTACGGCAATCGTCTCCACGAAGACATCAACCGGGTAGAGGAGGAGCTGGCCGAGACCGTGATGGAGACCTACTCGCGAGGAGGCAAGCTCATCGTCCCCGCCTTTGCCGTGGAAAGAACCCAGGAAGTGATCTACACCCTGCATCGTCTGCGGATGGCCGGAAGGATACCACCCCTTCCCATCTATGTAGACAGCCCCCTGGCCATAGACGCCACCGAGATCTTCCGCCTCCATCCCGAGTGCTTCGACGAGGAGACGAACGAGTTCCTTCTGCGGGAGCAGGACCCCTTTGGATTCCGTGGGCTCCATTACACGAGAAACGTGGAGGATTCGAAGGAACTCAACGAAATGGATGGCCCCATGATCATCATCTCGGCCTCCGGCATGTGCGAGGCGGGGAGGATCCTGCACCACTTGAAGAACAACATCGAGGACCCTCGAAACACCGTGCTCATCGTCAGCTTTCAGGCCGAGCACACTCTGGGGCGTCGCATAGCGGAGAAAAGAGAGAGAGTCCGCATCTTTGGCGACGAATACCGGCTTCGAGCACAGGTGAAGGTGATAGACGCCTTCAGTGCTCACGCCGACCGAGACGAGCTACTGTGGTGGGTAGGCCGCGCAAAGTCCGGTCTGAAGGGGATCTTCGTCGTGCACGGTGAGGAGGACCAGTCCCTGGCTCTCGCGGATGCCATCGAAGACCGAAGAATCCCGGACGTCATGGTGCCGCACCGAGGTGACAGAGTCTCCCTCTGAGCATCTCAGTTCTCAGGCGCTCGCCGGTTCGGGCGCTGGACGTCGCGCCCAGCCCCCACTAAAGGCTATGATATCGAATCACGTCGGCCACCGGTAGTCTCTCGGGGGCCTCCACCTCGGTGGTCTCGGGCACGCCCATGGGGATCACCATCACCATCTCTAGATCGTCTTCGATGTCCAGCATCTCCCGCAGAGCGGCCTTCACCGCAATGGGACCATCCATGGCACAGGTCCCATATCCCATGGAGTGCGCCTTGAGCAGCATGTTCTGCACAGCCATAGCCACGCTCTTCTGCACCGTGTCTATGACGATGGGCTTCACATCCAAACCTACATCGCCTAGCGCTTTGGTCTTATCGATGACTGTACTCATGGGCATCTTGAGCACGGGGTTCTCGTAGGGTTTGGTGCAAGCCACTATCACCAGCGGCGCGTCGCTGAAGAAGCTGGTGTAGCTGCGCAGGAACCTACAAAAAGCAGCGACCCTCTTCTCACCCTGCCGTAGAGCATCCTTCGAAAGGGCCTGGAACTTGTCATAGACGACCTTGGCCATCGCGGCGATCGTCTCCCGGTTCTCGACGACGATGAAGCGCCACGGCTGGATGTTGGTGCTGCTGGGTGCCCAGCACCCAGCCTCGATGATCGCTTCGATGTCCTCCCGCGGGACGGGCGCATCGGCCTTGTACCTCCTGATGCTGCGTCGCCGCCTGATGGCTTCATCCAGATCCATGTCTCCCTGCCCTCCTCTTTTCTCTGCCACATACAACACCTCCCGCTCCCGGAGGTGACGAAGGCTGACTAGCCAGACTTCTTCACGGCGACCACGACGCCCACCACACTCCCTCCGTCGACCACTTCTCGCCGCTCAACAGAGAACAGTGAATGCGTGAACTGCTTCTGTGCCTCCTTCCAGGTCCGTGGCGAGACGGTGACCCGAAAAGCCCAGTTGAGGAGCCGGCTCCAAAGGTCCTCCTTCAGAAAACGCCCGCCCTCCACCACAACCAGGCGCCCTCCAGGCACGAGCACCCGTGCCATCTCTTCCTGCGCCACCGGATCCAGGATGAAATAGTCGGGAAAGGTGGCCACCGCGGAGTCGAAGGTCACATCACGAAACGGCAACTCCTGGACCCGTGCGCGACAGATGGGTGCTTCCCGTCCCCTGCGGCGGAACTTTCGAGCGGTGAACCGCGCCATGTACGGAGACAGGTCCACGCCGGCGCAGTGGTGGCCTTCAGTCACCAGGTCCCACAGCAGATTGCCCGTGCCGAAGGCGACTTCCAGCACCCGGTCGCCTCGCACTTCCGGCAAGGCTGCCCGTTGCCAGTCATGCCATTTGCCCCGCGAGACGAGGCGGCTCACCAGATCGTAGGTCCAGGCGAACTCGTTGTAGAAGTGAAAAAACGCGAACTTGACGAACCTGTACCAGAGACGCAAGAATCGAGTCTCCTCCGGGCGGTATTGTACGTGCTTGCCTGTGCCTGGGCAAACCGTGCTCTGGGCGTGGCGGCGCAAGCAAACCCGCGCTATAATAGACGCGAACACGAGCCAGTTGGAGGTGCCATCATGACGACAAGTGTACGGGCCCCACGCGGTACGGAACTCACGTGCAAGGGCTGGGGACAGGAAGCAGCAATGCGTATGCTGATGAACAACCTAGACCCGGAGGTAGCTGAGAAGCCGGAGGAGCTGATCGTCTACGGCGGTGGCGGGAAGGCCGCGAGGAATTGGAGGGCCTTCGAAGCTATCGTGGCCACACTGAAGGAGTTGGAGAACGACGAGACACTGCTGGTCCAGTCGGGTAAGCCGGTGGGCGTCTTCACGACCCACCAGGATGCGCCGCGCGTCCTCCTGGCCAACTCCAACCTGGTCCCGGCCTGGGCCAACCAGCCGTACTTCGACGAACTGGATGCGAAGGGCCTCATCATGTACGGCCAGATGACAGCGGGAAGCTGGATCTACATAGGCACACAGGGCATACTCCAGGGGACGTACGAGACACTGGGAACTCTGGCTCAGAAGCACTTCGGATCGAGCCTGAAGGGGAAGTTCGTCCTCACTGCGGGACTTGGCGGCATGGGCGGCGCTCAGCCGCTGGCCATCACCATGAACGAGGGCGTGGGCCTCATCGTGGAGGTGGACCCCGCGCGCGCCCAACGTCGTCTGGAGACCGCCTACGTGGACCTGGTGGTGGATGATCTGGAGCAAGCGATGACGCTGGTGGAGGAGGCGCTATCCAAAGAGGAGCCGAAATCCGTCGGCCTCATCGCCAACGCCGCCGACGTCTACCCAGAGTTGGTGATCCGGGGGGTGGTGCCGGACGTGGTCACCGACCAGACTCCTGCCCACGATCCCCACAACTACATACCCCAGGGGCTATCGGTCGAGGAGGCGCAGAAGCTATGGGAGAAGGACCCAGAGGAGTACAAGCGCCGCTCCATCGAGTCCATGGGGCGCCACGTCAGGGCCATGCTCGATTTCCAGAACAAGGGTGCCGTGGTCTTCGACTATGGCAACAACATCCGCCAGAGGGCCTACGAGGCAGGGGTCAAGAACGCCTTCGACTTCCCCGGCTTTGTTCCCGCCTACATCAGACCGCTGTTCTGTGAAGGGAAAGGGCCCTTCCGCTGGGTGGCCCTCTCGGGCGATCCCGAGGACATCTACAAGACCGACGAAGTGGTGATGAAGGAGTTCTCCTACGACGAGCACCTCGTGCGCTGGATCAGGATGGCCCAGGAGAAGGTCAAGTTCCAGGGACTGCCGTCCCGCATCTGCTGGCTGGGCTACGGCGAGCGGGCCAAGTTCGGGCTGAAAATCAACGACATGGTAGGCAGTGGTGAGATCTCCGCCCCTATCGTCATCGGGCGGGACCATCTGGATGGCGGATCGGTGGCCTCACCCTATCGAGAGACCGAGGGGATGAAGGACGGAAGTGACGCCATCGCCGACTGGCCGCTGTTGAGCGCCCTCCTCAATGCGGTGGGTGGCGCCACCTGGATTTCCATCCACCACGGCGGCGGCGTGGGCATCGGCTACTCCATCCACTCCGGACAGGTCATCGTCGCCGACGGCACGCCCGAGGCGGCGCGGCGACTGGAACGTGTGCTGACCACGGATCCTGGGTCCGCCATCATGCGCCACGTGGACGCTGGATATGAGGAAGCCATAGACGCCGCCAAGCTCCACGGAATCAAGATCCCGATGATGAAGTGAGCCCGTGAGAGGCACGTCCCTGGCGACTTTGGCCAGTCCGCCAAATGGGGCGCAGATGGACGAGGGGCCCACGCCCTCCCCCAACCGTCCCAAGCGCAGGCAATCTGCGCACGCCAAGTCTTTCCGAGGAGGAGATCAGACTCTTCAAGGAGTTGAAGGCCGTTGAGATCCACGCTCATCATCCACAGTGCCGCTCAGTTGTTGACCATCGCCTCTGCCGAGGGGCCGAGAAGAGGTCCCTCGATGCGGCAACTGGAGATCATCGAGGACGGTGCCGTGGCGGTCCAGGGTGAGCGTATCGCCCTGGTGGGAAGAACCAGCGACGTCTTGACCCAGGCGGGAGACGGCGCCAGGTTGATAGACGCCTCCGGCAAGGTGGTTTTGCCCGGTTTCGTGGACCCCCACACCCATGTCGTGTTCGCCGGGGATCGCGCTTCGGAGTTCGAGATGCGACTCCAGGGGGCCTCCTACATGGAGGTATTGGCCGCCGGAGGCGGGATCATGAACACCGTCAGGGCCTCGCGAGCGGCCAGCCTCGATGACCTGGTGAATCAGAGCCGGGCGCGACTGGACAGGATGCTGGCCCACGGCACTACCACCGTGGAGGTCAAGACGGGTTATGGGCTGGATACCGAAACCGAGCTGAAGATGCTGGAGGCCATCCGACTGCTCGACGAAAGCCATCCGATGGACCTGATCCCCACGTTCCTCGGAGCACACGCCGTCCCCGCCGAGTACCGAGGCCGAGCAGACGAATATGTCGACCTCGTGATAGAGGAGATGCTGCCGGCCCTCGAGAGAGAAGGTCATCTTGGAGCGGAGATGCCACCCTTCTGCGACGTCTTCTGCGAGGAGGGAGCCTTCTCCGTTGAACAGAGCCGGCGCATCCTGGAGAGGGCCAGAGCTCTGGGCATGGGCCTCAAGATCCACACCGACGAGTTCAAGTCTCTGGGGGGAACAGCCCTTGCGGTGGAGCTAGAGGCCATCTCCGCCGACCACCTGGCCTGTACGACGGACGAGGAGATCGAACTCCTGGCCGACTCTGACACCATCGGCGTGCTCCTGCCCGGCACGCCCTTTGGCCTGGCGGAGGACCACTACTCCCCTGCCAGGAAGATGATCGACGCGGGAGTAGCTGTGGCCCTGGCTACGGATCTCAATCCCGGCACCTGCTATTGTGAGTCCATGCCCTTTATTTCGGCTCTGGCCTGCCGTCAGATGGCCATGACCCCCGCGGAGACGATCGTGGCCTCCACGATCAACGCCGCTTTCGCCATCGCCCGGGGGCACGAGGTGGGAAGCCTGGAGGTGGGCAAGAAGGCAGATCTGCTCATCCTGGACATCACCGACTATCGCCACCTGGCCTACCGCTTCGGCACCAATCCGGTGCAAACCGTGATCAAGGCCGGCCGCCTGATCCCATGAGTAGAGGGGAGCATCCAGTTGGAACTCTACGCCATCAGTGACACTGACAAGGTCAAGATGCTGCGCAAACTCGCCCTCTTCTGGGATGGCCAGTGGTTCCTGCACAGCGTCGAGAAGTTCAGCCTGGAGGAGGCCGTCGAGCTCAACGCGGCGGTGCGTACGGCCTTCGGCCGCATTGAGATGCGCACCATGCTCAAGGCCCTGCACAAGAAGGCAGCCGACGATCTCGGGGATGCCGTGAGAATGATCGCCACCCACACCGACCTGTTGCTCGGTCCGGGAGTCAGGGCCATCTACGAACTCGACGACAGAAAGGCCCGCATCCTAGTGCGCCGCTGCGCAGCCTTCGAGGGAGCCAAGAGAGCGAACCTGCCCAGGCAAGACCAGGCCTGCGTGACCTGCGAGACCCTGTGGGACGCCTGGTTTCGGGTTCTCCTGCCTGATGCCGAGATTAGCGTCGCCTATCCCCAACGGCAGGGACTGGGCGACCCCGTGTGTGAGTTTCTTGTCGTACAGCACTCATAACTCTTGCAATCCTAGCTCTGGTATGCTATACTAGAATGAAAGCTGCAGACGCCCTGGTGGACGTAGCTCAACTGGCAGAGCACTGGACTGTGGATCCTGAGGTTGCGGGTTCGATCCCCGTCGTCCACCCTTCTGGCCGCTGGAGGAGCCGCAGGCACTCGACCCGGGCTCCTCTTTTTGACTCCCGTGGCCAAACCACCATCGAGCCGCATGCGCGTCGTTGATGCAAGAGGAGGCCAAGTGATGGAGCAACAGAAGGATGACCCTCACCACTCTAGTACGCTCCTCATCGACGGGGAGGCTCTATCCGTCGATGAGGTCGTGGATGTCGCTCGTCATGGCAAGAGAGTCCAGTTATCCGCTCAGGCGATTGAACGCGTCGAGAACTGTCGGAGGTGGGTGGACGAGGTCGTGGACGAGGGAAAGCTCACGGTATATGGGCTGACTACCGGCTACGGCTCGCTGGCCGAGGTCAAGATCCCGGTGACGCAGGTTGAGACCTTGACCCGCAACATGATCATGAGCCACTCCGTGGGAGTCGGCCAACCCTTGGATGTGGGGACTGTGCGAGCCACGATGCTGATTCGGGCCAACACGCTCGCCAAGGGGTACTCCGGCATCAGGGTAGAAGTCCTAGAGACGCTGCTATCCATGCTCAATCGAGGCGTACATCCTGTCATCCCAGAGAAAGGATCTCTCGGAGCCAGTGGAGATCTGGCTCCGCTATCCCATCTTGCTTTGGCTCTGAGCAAGGACACGGAGGGCGGTGAAGCCTTCTATCAGGGCCAGCAGATGACAGCCGCGGAGGCCATGGATAGAGCCGACCTTGAACAGGTGGAACTGAAAGCCAAGGAGGGCTTGGCCCTCAACAACGGGGCGACAGTGAGCGCGGCCATCGCAGCGCTGGCCCTGCACGACGCGGAGATGCTGGTCAAGAACACAGAGATCGCTCTGGCTATGAGTCTGGAAGCCATGCGTGGGGTCTCTGATGCCTTCCACCACAAAGTACACGCGGCGCGCGGGCACGACGGACAGATCCGATGCGCCGCCAACGTTCTGCGCCTGATCGAAGGGAGCGAGTTGATCGATTCCACCACGCGGGTGCAGGACGCCTATTCTCTGCGCTGCGCGCCTCAGGTCATCGGCGCCGCGCGAGATGTCCTGTCCTTCGTGCGCTACGTTATCAGCAGAGAGATCAACGCCGCCACGGACAACCCGCTCATCTTTCTCGACCTGCCAGAGAAGAGGGAGAACAAGGCCATCTCGGCCGGCAATTTCCACGGAGAACCCTTGGCTCTGGCTATGGACATGCTGGGCATGGCCGTCGCTGAGATAGGAAGCATCTCCGAACGTAGGGTCTTCCGTCTCCTGGACAACACGCTCAGCGCCGGGCTACCCGCCATGCTGGTTGAAGACAGCGGGCTCAACAACGGGCTGATGATGGCGCAGTACACAGCGGCTGCGCTGGTATCCGACAACAAGACGCTGGCCCATCCGGACAGCGTGGATTCGATACCCACCTGCGCCAATCAGGAAGACCACGTGAGTATGAGCACCAACGCCGCCAGGCACGCCCGGGAGATCGTACGCAACGTGGAGCAGATCGTCGGGATCGAGGTGTTGTGCGCGGCCCAGGCTCTCGATTTCCGGCTCAGTGGGCTCGAGTTCCGCACCACTACGTGGCAGCGGAGCGACGACTTGCAGCAATGTCGCAAGACCGTACAATACGAATTGGGAAAGGGAAAGGCGGTCGGGAAGGCCCGTCTCGGAGTGGGGACCGAGGCGGCGTACCAGGCTATCAGAGCACAGATCGAGCACCTGAGCCAGGACAGACCCCTCTATCCTGACCTAGGCCGTGCTGCCACCATGGTGCACAATGGTGACATCGTCAGTGCCGTGGAAACGTCTCTGGGCGAGCCTCTGGCAGACCTCGCGGAACTCGTGATCAAGAGCGACTAGTGACCATCTCGTGCCGGTCCAGGCGGTGGCGGCGGACTGAGGGGCGAACAGCGCAGAGAAAGGGCAAAGCAAAGTGGCTACCAGAGTAACACCCAAGCTTCCCAGAGGGATGAGGGACTTCCTGCCTCAGCAGATGATCCTTCGCCAGTACGTGATCGACGTCATCCGAGACGTGTTCGAGAGTTTTGGGTACGAGCCTCTCAGCACCCCCTCCGTGGAGCTCCACGAAACCCTGAGCGGCAAGTACGGCCCCGACGCCGAGCGCATGATCTACAACGTCTCGCGGAGAGGTGGCAAGGAGAAGCTTGCCTTGCGGTTTGATCTCTCGGTGCCCCTCTCGCGCGTGGCAGCCACGTATCCGGATCTCCAGAAACCATTCAAACGATACCAGATCTCGCCAGTCTGGCGGGGGGAGCGCCCAGGCAAGGGTCGCTACCGTGAGTTCTACCAGTGCGACGTGGATACGGTGGGCAGCGCCAGCATGCTGGCCGACGCTGAGCTGGTTGACATCATGCACGAGGTCCTGAGCCGTCTTGGTTTCCAGGAGTTCGTCGTGAGGATCAACAACCGCAAGATCCTGACAGGCATCGGTCAATTCGCTGGAGTACCGCAGGAGCTGCTGGGCGGCCTTTACCGCTCTATCGACAAGCTGGACAAGATCGGCCTTGACGGCGTGAAGGAAGAACTCAGGGCCAACCAGATCCCCGAGGATGTGATCGCTCGACTCGTCGAACTGCTTCAGGTCACCCGTGGCGGCAACGCCATTCCTGAGGAACTCCGGCAGAGACTGGGTGACTATCCGGTGGCCCTGGAAGGGATTGAGGAACTGGAGGAGATCGTCGCCTACCTGGAGGCTCTGGACGTCCCACGCGAGCGATACGAGGTGGATTTCGCCATGGTCAGGGGCCTCGACTACTACACCGGCCCCATCTACGAGACGGTGGTGGAGGAGCCCCGTATCGGCAGCATCTGTGGAGGCGGGCGGTACGACGATTTGATCGGCACGTTCACCGACAGAAGCTACCCCGCGACGGGCACCAGTTTCGGTATCGAGCGCATCATCGACGTGATGGAAGAACTCCACATGTTCCCTCCTGAGGTGGGCACGACCAACACACAGGTCCTGGTCACTATCTTCGACGAGGCCCACACCGGCACGTCGCTCAGAATGAGCAGCCGCTTGCGTAGGGGTGGTCTGAACGTCGAGCTGTACTTCGAGAACGATCCGCTGGGGGATCAGATACGTTATGCGTTGAAGAAGGGCATCCCCTACGTAGTCATCGTGGGACCTGACGAACTTGCCTCGGGGCAGGTCACCATCCGCAACCTGCCCCTGAAGGAGCAGCGGACCGTTGTCGAATCCGAACTGATCGCCAACATCAACGACTGGGAGGTCTCCTCAGACAAATGAGCGGCATCAAAGGCATCATCTTCGATCTTGGCAACACGTTGATGTACCTGGACGATGAGTGGGAAGCGGTGAGGCTCCGAGGAGCGCAGGACCTGGTGGGCTTCCTCAGGGCACAAGGGCTGAACGTCGATCCCCGTCGCTTCGGCGAGCACTACCTCTCCGCCCGCGAGTCGCTGTATGCCAGGGCCGTGGAGGAACAGATCGAATACACGTCGGAATACTCCCTGAGAGCCTCTCTCGCCGAGCACGGCCACGAAGACGTCAGCCCCGAGCTGATCGAGGGAGCACTGAGCTCCTTCTTCTCCTTCGAGGAGGAGCAATGGACAACTTACCCGCAGGCTCAGGCGACGCTGCGTCAGCTATCCGATTTGGGCTACAGATTGGCCCTCATCTCCAACGCCACAGATGATCGCCTCATCCAGCAGTTGGTCGACCAATTCGACTTCAGGAAGTGGTTCGACGTAGCTCTTACCTCGGCAGGGGTGGGGCTGCGCAAGCCGCACCCGGGCATATTCGAGAAGGTACTGAGCCAATGGGATTTCCCGCCCTCGCAGGTGGTGATGGTCGGGGACACACTACGCTTCGACGTCCTCGGCGCTCACAACTCCGGCCTCAAGGGCGTCTTGGCTGCCTGGGACCTCTACCCCGACTACGACGCAGGAGGGGACCGCGTCTTTCCTGACGCGACCGCCGGCAGCCTGTCCGACCTCTTGGGAGTCATAGCCACCCTCTCCCAGCAAAGCTCAACATGGACGAAGTAGCCGCATGGAGATCAAGGCCGTCATCTTCGACCTGGGTGGAGTTCTCGTCCGTACCGAGTTTCCCCAGGCTCGCCGCGAACTGGCCCGGAAGCTGGGTCAGGAACTCGAGACCCTGGACCGCATCATCTGGGGCCGCGAGGACTGGGAACTAGCCGAGACAGGCGCTATCACCTACGACGAATACTGGAAGCGGGTGGGGGCACAGCTGGGCTTGACCACACCTGAGGAGTTGTCCGATTTCCGCCGACAGTACTTCTCGGGCGACCGAGTAGACGAAGAGCTGGTTCGTCTGATCAAGGCACTGCGGATGCACTACAAGATCGGTCTCCTCAGCAACGCTCCTGACAGGCTGGACACCTGGCTGGAAGAGGACTGGGGGATCAAAGAGATCTTCGACGCCGTCGTATACTCGGCGCAGGTCGGCATGGCCAAACCTGACCCTGCCATCTTTCGACTCATCCTCGACCGGCTCCACGTGCCACCGTCTGAGGCGCTCTTCATTGACGACTATCCTCGCAACGTAGACGCCGCCCTGGAGCTGGGCATGCAGGCCATCCGTTTCACCAGCACCAGAGCCTTGCTCGACGAACTCCCACGCTACCTCACATGGAGCGCCGAGGACCCCAGCGCTTGAGGATAGACCTCCACGTCCACACGGCGTGCTCCGAGGACTGCTGGGTTCCCCTGGAAGCTGTCATCGAGGCGGTGCTGGACAGCTCCGTGGACTCCATCGCCGTCATCGACCACAACGAGATAGATGGAGCTCTACAACTGGCGACCGAGGCACCTTTTCCCGTCATCGTGGGCGAGGAGATAGGGTCACAGCAAGGAGAGATAGCGGGCCTTTTTCTCTCGGAGTGGATCCCACCAGGTCTTTCCGCACGGGAGACGATAGACCGCATCAAAGACCAAGGAGGCCTGGTCTACGTCCCACACCCTCTTGCGCGCGACGTGCCCACCGCTCTCGGTCGCAAGAACCTCGAAGCTATTATCGACCGTGTGGACATCCTGGAGGGCTTCAACGCCAGGATTCTACGCCATAGGGACAACCTGGCCGCACAGGAGGTAGCCCGCCAGCACAACATCCCGGTGGCCGCCGGCAGCGACGCCCACTTCGCCAGGGAGATCGGTCGGGCTGGGGTGGAACTCGATCCCTTCATCGGCCCGGCGGAGTTCTTGGAGAACCTCCGTGGTGGCACCATCTTCGGGCGCCGCACCCCTTACCTCTACAGCCTGGTCACCTGTGGCCTGTGGTACGTGGATAAGGCCAAGGACATCATCTCGAGGTTCACGCGCCAGACCTAGCCGTACTTGGCCTAGGAGGTCACCTCGCAGCGCCTCATCAAGGTAGCGCACTGCCTCACCGCGCCACGGCTACCTCCAAATGCCCGAGCGTTCGATGTCAGCCCCGGTCCACGTTTGACTTTGCCCACCCCGACCACAATAATCAAGCTACAAACCCGCTTAGCTGTGGTATATTCTCGACGACATGGATCTTCAACGAACGTTGGACCACATCAGCGACGAGAGCGAAGCGCTCTCGCACTCTCGGCTCTATATGCTCTCCGGGCTCGGCCGTGAAGAGATGGAACTCTTCTCAGAGCATTGGGCGCTCTTGAGCAGCGCGCGGCGACGCGACGTCGTTACTGACCTGGTCGAGATCGCCGAAGCCAACGTCACAGTCGATTTCAACAGCATCTTCCGCATAGGATTGCGGGACGAGTACGCCGAGGTACGCGCCTACGCCATCGATGGTTTGTGGGAAGACCGAGACCCTGGCCTGATGGATGTCCTTCTCGATCTGCTGTCCGCGGACCCGTCCATCATCGTCCGGGCAGCGGCGGCCACCGGCTTGGGCCGCTTCGTGTTAATGGCCGAGCTCGACGAGCTAGAAGAGGAACTCGGTAGAAGCGTCGTGCAGGCTCTCTGGGAAGTGATCGACGACGCCGAAGAGGCGCTGGAGACGCGAAGGCGCGCCGTGGAAGCGATCAGCTATGCCGGCGACGAGAGTGTGCGGCAGTTGATCGAGGCAGCCTATCTTCATCCAGATGAGAAGATGCGCGTCAGCGCCATCTTCTCCATGGGGAGGAGTGCCGATTCCGTATGGGGCAAGACCGTCATCGCGGAGCTGAGGAGTGGCAATCCCGAGATGCGGTTCGAAGCAGCCCGGGCCTGCGGCGAACTGGAGTTGAAGGAAGCAGTTCCCGCGTTGATACGCCTGATCGCCGATCCCGACAGGGAGGTGCAGCAGGCAAGCATCTACGCCTTGGGGAAGATAGGCGGCGGCGAGGCGCGTCGCGCGCTCCGATTGTGCTGCGAAAGCGAAGATGAAGTCATCGCGGCGGCCGGAGAGGAAGCTCTCAGCGAACTGGAACTCACAACCGGGTTGTTCGACTCGCTGCTGGACATAGAACCCGAGTAGCGGGGTGCGAAGGTGATCCTGCTATCCGTACTCGTCAATATCGTACTCCCTGTGTTTC
>Ga0315551_10000222_pt1 | contig 44981 bp, 37 predicted proteins | sample SalMarSW160290MG_FD_203678 | JGI IMG/M metagenome (GOLD analysis project Ga0315551, IMG submission 203678) | Salt marsh sediment microbial communities from the Plum Island Ecosystem LTER, Massachusetts, United States - Salt Marsh Sediment SW1602-90 ...
GAACAGCTTCCATCGTATCGCCCGGATGAATGTCTTTTGCTTCCATGTTTTCATTGAAATCTTCGATGGGAATGATGCCTTCGGACTTGAAACCTACATCCACGATTACATGATTCCCAGTGACTTTGATCACCTTGCCTTTGACGATTTTCCCAGGGGCCAGTTCTTGGGCATTGAATTGGTAATGCTCTAAAAGATTCTTGTAATCTTCAGAGGAGATGGTTTCTTCATCTTGCGATTTTTTTTTTGGTTCTGTCATCGGATCATATTCTCCTTTGAAATTTGGCGGGCGAAGCTCTTTTTTATTTTCATTACAGCTTCCTGGATAGCTTCAGGGGGAGTGGATGCTCCTCCGGAAAGCCCAATTTTCTTTGCTCCCTCAAGCATTTGAGATGTGATTTTCTTTGCGCTTTCAATGAAGTATGTGTTAGGCAGGATTCGTTTTGATATCTGGTAAAGCTTGTTGGTATTGGAACTGTTTTTTCCTCCCACGATGAAAAGAGTGTCCACGCTGGATGCCAGTTCTGAGGTAGATTTCTGACGAGTTTGAGTGGAGCTGCAGATGGTATTGTAGACTTTGAGTTCTTCTGTTTTTTCGATAAGAGCGGCCACGACGTTAGCGAATAGATAGAGGTCCTGAGTGGATTGTGCCAGGACTGCTCTCTTCTTTTTGGAAGGCAAGCTCCTGGCCTGTGATTCGTTCTCCACGATCACTCCCTTGCCCAAGCTATAGCCGATGAGACCTTTGATTTCTGGATGTTCTTTATTGCCGACGATAATGATCTCATCTTCTTTCTTGGCTAAACGTGAGACCAGCTTTTGAATTTTTTTGACGATGGGACAAGTAGCATCCACGATCTCCATCTTCCGCTCCATCAGTAACTTGTAGATATCAGGTGAGATTCCGTGACTTCGGATGATTACGGTGCCGCTCGATAGAGCGTCCAGATCCTCAACGGGATAAATGCCTTGGGCCTTCAAATCAGAGATGACCTGAGGATTATGTATGAGTTCGCCGAAGGTGAAGACCTCTCTATTTTTTTGTTGGTGTGTTCTTCGGGCAATCCTCAGAGCTCGTTTCACTCCGTAGCACAATCCTGACTGTTTGGCGATGATGATTTCCATTTAGAAAAGATTGATCATATATATTATATGAGTTAAGCTCTTTTGTCAATCTAAATATAGATAAAATATTGACTTAGCTTCCTTTAGGATGGTGAAGAAAAGGCCCTATTCCCTTATTAAGAATTTCTGAATAGGGAGGCATATTCTGGATATCGATGGTCTTCTCGGGATCGAGTTCTTCAAGGCTTCCAATCAGAGCCATTACTGCAGCCAGGTGCTGGGCCACTCTTCGTTTGAGAGGAATTCCCTCATCGGGGTAGTGAACAAAAAGACGCCCTAACCTGGAGGCTTTGGCGTAGTTTTTGTCTTTTCCATCCACGATAAGAGAGGAGGAAGGTTTTCCTTTGAGCCTTCCTTGGGATGCATTGGCTGTCTCCAGCAGTATTGCCTTGATTTCCGCTTGATCTCCCCACTCTCGGTGACTCAGCCCCCTCAAGTTGGCCGGAGAAGCTTCCAGGCGGAGATCAAATCCGTACAGCTGTAACTCCATCTGGGCAAAAGCTGCCAGCTCTGCGCTGTTTGGATGGAAGACGATAGCGTTGATCACCGGGTACTCTGGAGCAGCCTCGTGGAGATCGAGGCCCAAATCTATCTTCTCTCTGCGGATAAGCTCCATGATGCCATAGGCGATTTTTTCTGTAAGATACCCTTTCCTTTTCCCCGGGTAACAGCGATTGAGGTTTCGGATTTCCGTTCCGGAAAGCTTCTGCCCTGCAGGATTCACATAGATGGCTGGATCTGGCCACTGGTGGATAGGGTTGGTCAGGCGGGAGCCGTAGCGGAAGACTCTGCGACTTCCCATTGTTTCTAGGAAAAATTTTTGAGGATTCCCCTCTTGAGGATCGTTATGAGTGAAGCCGCTGTTGTTGGCTCGAGGAACGATGACAACTTTTCCACAGGAGACTATGATATTCTCAGCAAGTACCACAGCCGTTAAGAAGCCGGCAGGTTCATTGGGGTGTGTTCCGCCAAGAATCAAAAGATTCCCCCCTTTCTCCTGGCCCTGGAAGAGAAAAACATCCGTATCTCCTGGAGTGCCTTTGAGTTCAGGGAAATAGAAGCTCAGCATTCTTCGCTCAGAGAGTCCTTTGCTGGGATAGATGGATTCTTTTTTATGCATCTCTAAAAAGGAGGCGCCAGAGAAAAGGCTGAGGATAAAAGCAAAGAAGAGAAGGGCGGTGGCCGAGAGGTGATTATTTTTTATTTTACCCATGGTCTACTTGATCAAGAGAACCCGCAGCAGAAACACCACCAAGAGGATGGCTGTGCTCACCTGACTCCAGAATTTTTTATCACGAAAGAGGTACCAGATAAAATGGAGAGTCAGATAGATAACGATCAGATGATAGATGATTTGCATCATTTTTATATCACCTTATCCAGAATGGGCACAAGGAGTAAGATTCCTATTCCCAGGATTAGCTCAGAAAGAGCCGGTACCAGACAATACCGAAGCACTCGGAAATAATTTTTTTCGCCAACTACTTGAGCGGCAAAGATACCTGCCAGGGCTGTTGGGGGCATAAGGTCTCCCAGCCCCGCTACTGCTGAAAGGGCCGAAGAGGTGAGCACGGCATTTTTCTCTATCATGGTCAATATAAAGGGGACGCCCAGGATTGAAGCGGAGCCAAAAGCCGAGACTGCCCCAAAGAGGGGCATACTAAGAGCAATACTTAAATAGAAGAGTACAGGGGGTAAGGCAAGAAAAGAGATGACCGCCCAGCCTCGGCCTCCGGTCAGAGTCATGATCTGGATGAACATGCCAACTCCAGCCAGAATGCACAGTATGGGCATGGCCTCCTGGATAGCCTCCTGGGTGGCTTTAAGAAAATTGAAGGGTCTTCCGCAGAAAATGCCCACTAAGCTGCCCAAAAAGAAGATAGCCGGAATGCCTAGGTCCGGCATGATTTTAGCCAGGAGCCCTTGGCCGATCATCAGAAAGAAAACGACGAGGAGGGGCAGGTACAGCCGGAAGCCATACTGGCGAGCATAGGAGGGGGGCAGGATGGTTTTCATCTCCTCATATTCGATGATCTTGGTATCCTTGTATCCTATCCACAAGGAAATAAAAATTGCCAGAGGAACCACGATGATCAGTAAAGGCACGGTCACGCCTACATAGGGCATGTCCACGCCTCCGCCCATAATCATCACCAGAATGTTCACTGGAGGGGCGATCATACCCAAAATTCCTCCCATGGCGATCAACGCCGCGGTTTTCACCCTGTGGAGTCCTAACTTCATCAGCACCGGAGCCACCAACGCTCCCGTGCTGAGAACGGCTGTGGTGGAGGATCCGGTGATCATCCCCGGAAACATGACGATAAACATGACCGTCAGAAGCAGGGAAACTTTTCTTTTGTAGAATGCCCTCAACAGAATGGATGTGATTGTATCCAGAATGCCTGAGTCCTGAAGAACCTTCATGAAGATCATGGCGGTGATGATGATCAGGATGGTGTCGAAATAGACAAAGCTTCCCTCGATAAGATGACGGAGGGCGATTCCTTCTTTGGCTAGAAGAGCACCGGCTAAGGCCGAGATGACAAGCGAAACCCCGATAGGAAGCTTCATGACCATAGCCAGAAGAACGAAGATGGCCACCATGAGCAAAAAAATCACCCATTCAGGCATTTTTACTTATCCTTGGAAGATTGACTCAAGGGTTCTTCTTATTCGGTCCGTTCGGGGAACGGAATCTACATAATAATTAATATGTGGACATTGCAGAATTATTATGCAAAACCTGTAGCATTGTTATGGGGACCCTGCGGCTCATTATCTTAAGTTTGATCTTGAACGCCTGCCTTAAGGGCTCCAGAGCATCGATGGTTTTATCCACCTCGATAAGAGGAATGTTGTTCTCCCCACAGATTGTGGTGAACAGTCCGTCTTTGTTCCCGGATTTAAGCACAAAGGCCATTTGAGCGTATGGGAGAAAGGCCGTGATGAACTCATCGGAGAGTTGACCCCGTCTGGCTTCTCCTCCCAGATGAAGGCAGAGAATGGGGATGTTTTTCTCTTGAGCTTTTTCTATGAGCAGGTTGACCCTCTTCTTTTCTTCCGAGACATCCAGTCCGGCTGTTCCCATGCCTTTCAAGCTTGCACCGATGACCAGAGCAACGGTTTTTATGTTTTCCAGCTCTTCAGCCGTGGCCAGTTTGGAGAGGGTCGCCTCAAGACCTGCTCTTTTGGCTAGAACCGAAGCCAGTTGGACATCGGCACTCTGACCAGCAGAAGTAATCAGGATCGGCTGTTCGAAAAGGAGAAGGTTTTCATCCATCTGGTTCTGGGCAAAAAGGCTGCAGCAAAAAAAGGCGATAAAGGTGGTTGTTAAAACTTTTTTCATGATAAAATTCTCTCTGTTTAATAGCCAGCTCCAAAGCCGTCTCTTCTCGAGTCGGCTCCGCCGAATAAGATCTTTTCCTCCTGGGAAATAAGAATTCCCTGGGCTCCTCCAAAATACTTGTCGAAGGCTTGTCGAACGATGGGCTTGTGGCCCATGCTTTCAAGCGCTTGGATGATGGAGGAAGGGATGCGGGATTCCAGATGCAGATTCTTCGGTTTTCCTTGGACCGAATATGTGAAAAAGCGGGGGGCTTCGATGGCTTCATCCAGAGACATGCCGAACTCAATGATATTCAGAATGATCTGGGTGAGGGAGGGGAAAATTCTTGTCCCCCCTGGAGACCCAAGCACAAGATAGGGCTTATCTTCTTTAAAAAGGATGAGGGGGCCCATCGAGCTGACTGGTCGTCTTTCAGATCGCGCAGCGTTGCTGGAAAGGGGATCCTGCGAAAAATCGGCCATCTGATTGTTCAGGAGAAAACCTGTGTTTTCAGGAACGATCCCTGTGCCGAAAAAGTAATTGATAGATTGGGTGAGGGAGACGATATTTCCTTGCTCATCCACAACTGAGAGATGTGTCGTGCTCTCCTTTTTGTTCGCCTTTTCATCAAAATCACCATGAGGATATGAATCCAGCGTTCGATCAGGCTTAATTTGCGAAGCGATAGAAGCTGCGTACTTTTTAGAGATGAGTTCTTCTAGAGGAATGGAAATAAACTCCGGATCGCCAAGATAGCGAGCACGGTCGGCAAAAACAAAGCGTAGGGCCTCAGAGAAATGATGGATATATGACACAGTGTTCTGCCCCCATTCCTTCAAGGGCCAGTTTTCAGCGATGTTGAGGAGCTGGACAATATGGAGGCCTCCCGAGCTAGGAGGGTTAATGGTGAAGAGGGTGTAATCTTTGTATGTTCCTTTTAAAGGCTGCTGTTCGAGTGGTTTGTAGAGAGCCAGGTCCTCAAGGGTTATGATACCACTTTTCTCTTTAACAGCTCTGATAATCTTTCTGGCAATTTCCCCCTTGTAGAATTCTTCACTGCCTTTGGAAGCGATAATCCTGAGAGTTTGGGCCAGGTCAGGATTGCGGAAGATGTCTCCAGACTCGTAGGGAAGGCCCTGGTTGAGATAACAGCTCTGTTCCCCTGCGTTCTGGTAGAGTTTCTCATACTCATCCTTGTTGATGGCGCTGAATGTTTGGCTGACTTTAAAACCCTTCTCCGCGATCTCTATGGCTCTTTGGGTGACTTCGGAGAGGTTCCTGGTGCCGTATTTTTCGAGAGCATAGGACCAGCCGGCTAGAGCACCCGGCACCGCCACTGCCAGACCATGTGTCCTGCGCAATTCTTCTTTTGTTTCCCCCTCTATCATGAACATCTCAGGATAAGCCTGCCGTGGTGCCTTTTCTCTGAAATTGATGACGGTCACTTTTTTTTGTTGTGCAAGGTAGATGACCATAAAGCCTCCACCACCTATACCTGAGGCAAATGGTTCGCAGGCGTTGAGGGCGAAGGCAGTGGCAACGGCAGCATCAATGGCGTTACCCCTCTTCTTAAGCATATCCAGTCCTGCCTGAGCTGCCAAGGGATGAGCAGCAACAACCATTCCCTTGCGTCCAACAAAATTATACGGCTCGTGCCTGTCTGCTGGAGGCTTTTGCACCTCTGGATTCTTCTCTTGATGAGAGTAAAGAGCCAGAAAGAGCAGGGGTGCAATTAAGGCCAGAGATATGATTTTCCTGATTATCATAGTCCTATTCCCCAAATTCTTTCTCCTCCAGGAATTTGGATATCTCCTCTTGGGAAGGAAGATCTTGGAGGCTGTTCAGACCAAAATAGGTGAGAAATTTATCTGATGTCCTGTAAATTAGAGGCCTTCCCGGAACTTTCTTGCGGCCCATGATTTTGACTAGTTTTTTCTGGAGGAGGACCTTCATCGTATGGGTAGAATCAACACCTCTGAGGGTTGAGGTTTCTGCCAGGGTTATCGGCTGATTGTAAGCGATGGCTGACAGGGTTTCCAGGGCTGCTCGGGAAAGCCTGGATTTTTTTGCCGTTTTGAGAAATCTCCTGATCCACATGTCAAACTCAGGTTTGGTGGAGAAGAAGTAGCCTCCTCCGGAGAGGGTGATCTGGATGCCTCTCTCGTTGGAGACATAACTCTCCAGGAGGTCCTTTATGGCCTGTTCGATTTCTTCTTTTTCGAATTCCTGGAGCACGCTCTTGATCTCTTCCAAGGAGAGCGGTTCCAGGGAAACGAATATCAACGATTCAATGAGTTCCCTCAGATGTTTTTTCATACAATTATCTCAACCTGGGATGGGTTACGCAGCCAGACTTTGATGGAGTGGAAAACCTTCTCTTGGGTGGCGATCACAATTCGGGCCTTTATAAGTTCCAAAAGGCTAAAGAAGGAAACCAAAGATTCTTGGAGGGATTTCTGTCGGCAGAAATAATCGAAGAAGTCCAGATAAGCGACATCCTTGAGGATGGAGAGAATCTCTTTCATCTTTTCTTCGATGGAGTATTCCTTGCCTTTGATGATATGTGTGTTTTCCAACTCTTTCCGTTTCATGAGCAGAAAGAACGACTCGGCCAAGTCGAAAAGTGAAACCTCTTCCAGCTCTATCTCCTCTTGGAGCAGAGGAGAGGGCGGAGCGCTCCTCTTCCATCTCTTCAGTTCTTCTTCTTCTTTATCCCTGAGAAGGGCTGATATCGCCTTGATTTTTTGGTAGTCTATCAGACGATCCACCAGGATTTGGCGTGGATCTTCTTCCTCTTCCGGCTTTCCCCGAGGCAGGAGCACTTGAGATTTGATATAGATGAGGAGGGTGGCGATGAGAAGGAATTCCGCTTCCCGATCCAGGTTGATCTTCTCTTTCTGATTAAGGTACTCCAGGTAGTCTTTGGTGATGGTGGCGATAGGAATGTCGTGGATGTCGATCTTTTTCTTCCTGATGAGGAAGAGAAGGAGATCTAGGGGCCCTTCGAAGGACTCCAGCTTGACTTGGTAGCTTCTTGCTTCTTCCATCGCAACAAGTCGATCTATCGCTTCTAAAGGCCGATGGCTTGCCTCACCTCTGCCATGGTCTTTTGGGCTTCCTGGCGGGCCTTTCTGTTGCCCTCGTCCAGAATCTCCCAGACAAGCTGAGGATTTTTTTCGAATTCTTTTCTCTTCTTCCAGAAAGGAGTGAGAAGACGGATGAGACTCTGGATGAGGATCTCTTTACATTCCAGACAGCCGATACCCGCTGTTCGGCACCCCTGGGCCAGTTCTAAACGCTTCGCCTCTTCGACAAAAGCCTTATGCAGGGTAAAAACAGGGCAGTCTTCTGGCTCACCAGGATCTGTTCGACGCCTCCGTTTGATGTCTGTCATCATAGTGGATATTTTATTCCGGAGATCTTCTGGGGGATCTTTGAGATATATGGCGTTTCCGTAGGACTTGCTCATCTTGCGGCCGTCTGTTCCGGCTAGCTTGGGCACTTCGGTCAAGAGGGCTTGAGGCTCGGGAAAGACCTCACCAAACAGGCGGTTGAACCGACGGGTGATCTCCCGACCCAGCTCGACGTGGTAGGTTTGGTCTTCGCCTACAGGAACAATCTCCGCCTTGTAAATGATGATATCCGCTGTCTGGAGCACGGGATACCCTAGGAATCCGTATGTGTTTAATTCTTTATCTGGGAGTTCCCTCTGCATTTCTTTGAAGGTGGGTACTCGCTGAAGCCAGGGAAGGGGGATAATCATGGACAGAAGAAGGTGCAGCTCCGCGTGTTCCTTGATATCAGATTGGATGAAAAGCACGCTTTTTTTTGGATCCAATCCTGTACTCAACCAATCGGCGGCTACTTCAAAAGTGTAGTCCTTTATAACGTGGGAGTTCTGGTATTCAGAGCTGAGTGCATGCCAGGTTACGATGGTGTAGAAGCAGCGATATCGATCTTGCAGTTTGATCCAGTTGCGCAGAGCCCCTGCCAGATGACCGAGATGAAGAGGCCCTGTGGGCCTCATCCCACTGAGTACCCTTTTTTTATTACATTTGACCATGGCCAACCAGGATTAGAATATAAAAATATCAACGATGGACACTATGAGGCCCAGAATTCTTCCGATAATTCCCGTAAATATCAATATGATCAGGATGAAAAATCCGTAAGGACGAATCTGTTCGTATTTCTGGGCAGCCTCCTCAGAGAGCAACCCTGTGAGCACCCCGCTGCCGTCCAGCGGAGGGATGGGAATAAGGTTGAATATAGCCAGAATAATGTTTATCAAGATTGTGTAATAGAGGATAAGAAATAGCCCTGAACCTAGATTGAATAAGCCTCCTCTCCCTGTGAGCAAATTGGGATTGATTAATTTAAGTATCTGGACGCCCACAAAGGCGATAAAGGCCACAGTCAGGTTGGAAAAAGGACCGGCTGCGGAAACCAGAAGATTGTCACGCCGAGGATTTCGAAAATTGTAAGGATTCACTGGAACAGGCTTTGCCCAACCAAAGGGGGGGACTCCTGTCAGGACGAGAATGAGGGGCAATATTATGGTGCCTATGGGATCGATGTGGGCCAAAGGGTTGAGAGTGACTCTTCCTAAGCTGGAAGCGGTGGGATCTCCCCTCTGGAGAGCCATCCAGCCATGGGCAGCTTCATGCACAGTAATAGCGAAGAGCAGGACGAAAAGGCTGATGATGATGGATGGAATACTCATCTTGATCCAGAGCGTATTTATAGCATATCGCCGGAAAAGAGTAAACCGGAGACAAAAGGCAAGAAGTAAGTTCTAGGGAAGAAATGTCATTTTTGCCAAAGGTGTTAGACCAGATTAACGGTGACAAAGGCTAGCTGCCCAGGATTTTATCCACTTCCTCCTTATCCACTTCTGTCACATAAGGTATGCCGCTTATGCTCGCTGCGTCTTTAGTCAATGCGGCGATGTCATCTCTGGAGATGTATTCCAGGGCAAACTTTCTGTTTCCGGCCATGAGCTGGCGCAAGCCCTGGCTCAGTCTTTTGAAATAGCTGTAGAGTCCCATCGCTCCTGTCGGTATGTCGTTGAATCTTTCCTTGAATCTCTTCTTCAATTCGGGTGCAGTGACGAAAATCTCTTCAGTCGTGTCGCCGAAGCGCTCCACATACACCGGAATCTGTCCTTCCTTTATTCGTTTGCCGATGGTCTTTCCTACCATGGTGGCAGCCATAGGGCCTCTGGCCATGCCCACGCCTTTGAAATAAGGAGCTCCCAGAGCAAGTGCCTTGTAGATCTGATCTTCGAAGGTAATGCCGCCTGCCACAGCCACGTCAGGAATGTGTTCTCCCTTTTCATCGAGTTTACGCAGATATTGATAGAGCAAGGACCAGATTTCCACACTGGGGATACCCCATTCATTCATCATCCTCCAGGGGCTCATGCCGGTTCCTCCTCCAGCGCCATCAACTGTGAGCAAGTCGATTTTGGCCTGAGAAGAGAACTTGACAGCCCGGGCCAAATCCACGGGTCTGTAGGCTCCTGTCTTGAGGAAAAGATACTTGGCTCCCGCTCTCCTCAGTTCCTCCACTCTTTGCATGAAGCTTTCTTCCTCCACCATGCCTAGGCGGGAATGCCTCTCGAACTCCTTGAAACTTCCTCGTTCAAAGGACTGAATCACGTCAGGATCCTCAGGATCGGGAAGGACGATATAGCCTCTTTTTTTCAGTTCTTGAGCTTTTTTAAGGTTTTTGATCTTGACCTCTCCTCCGATATCTTTGGCTCCCTGTCCCCATTTCAACTCAACGGCTTCCACTCCCAGTTTATCGATGACATATTCATGGACTTCCAGTCTTGTATCTTCGACATTGGCCTGGACAACAACCGTCCCGTAGCCATCCTGCTGCCAGTTTTGAAAAAGCCTGATTCGTGTTTCCATGTCAGGAGAACGAACAATCTTACCGTTTCTGATTTCGGATTCATCATCCATACCGCAGACATTCTCCCCGACAGTCAGGATCGTTCCGGAGAGGGCGGCCCCGATGGCCAATCCTTCCCAATTCTGTTTGGCTACGTTTGTCGAGCCCATACCTGAGATAATGAAAGGGACCTTGAGTTTGATTCCTTTATCATGCCCTATCTTGGTCTCTATGGTCACTTTAGGAAAGGTAGCCTTATCAGGATCCGCTTCCACGCCGTAAGCTCCCGCTGCGGTCCCCATGATACTGAAATGGGAAAGGTCCACGGGGTATTCTTTTTCAGAGGCAGCGGTGATGATTCCAAAGGGCTGGGGATAGAGGACCTCAGGACCGCGGTAGGCTGATTTTCCGATTTCGCACATGCCGATACAGCCATCCACACAAGTAACACACATCCCGCTGACGGGGCTGATGGAACCTTCGGTTCTATTCTTTGTTAAAGTGGCAGCACTCCTGTTGAGTTTTGTATAAGCCATTATGGTTACCTCCTTATTTACTCATTTTTATAGTCAAGAAGTGAGCGTTAGACATCCCTTCACTTCTTTTTTCCTAGGGCTTGTGAGGCTTCCTTTATTTCAGGCTCTTCCCTCACGCATGTTCCGCAGCGGCCTGCATCATACATCCAACATTGAAGTTCATCATAGACATCAAGACATGTCGGGTCCATGGTCAGACAGGCATTACACACATCTGTATCTGGTTGAGGCCCTTGGCACCTTAGCTGACAGGCGGGGCAGATGTAGATGCATCCGCCACATAGCCGGCATTCCTCTGAACGCATATCGAATGGTGTGGAGATCTTTCTCTTATGCCCTCGGTTTTGAAAGCCAATGGCACGACCGTCCATTTGCTCCCTGCACATCCTCACACACAGGCCGCAGAGGATGCATTCTTCGTTGCGAATCTTAAACCTGACTTGGGTCACTCCGAATTTGGAAGCCAAATCCTGGATAGTCTTGGAATTGGGAGCCAATGAAAGCATGAGTTCGATCATCATTTTTCGGGTTTCTATAACTCTTCTAGTGCCTGTTCTTACCACCAGGCCCTCTTCCGCAGGGTAGGTGCAGGAAGAGACAAGCTTGGTGTTCGGCTCTTCACCGATTTCTACCAAACAAAGGCGGCAACCACCGTAAACACTCAGGCCTTCGTTGTAGCAGAGTGTAGGTATTTCGAGCCCATAGAATTTGGCTGTCTCCAGGAGAGTCCAGCCTTCCTCAGCTTTGACATCCACATTGTTTAGTTTGAGAGTAATCATGGCTTCCTCACTCTATTATGATAGCATCAAAGTTGCAGGCCTCGAAGCAGGCACCACATTTGATACATTTTTCTTGATTGATGATGTGAACCTTTTTGAGCTCTCCGGTGATGGCTTCCTGGGAGCAGATCTTCAGACAGGCCAGGCAGCCAGTGCATTTCTCCTCTAGGATAAGGTACTGGATAAGGTTTTTACACACTCCTGCGGGACACTTCTTGTCTTTGATATGAGCTTCGTACTCTTCTCTGAAATACCGGACAGTGGAGAGTACCGGGTTGGCAGCGGTCTGGCCTAGACCACACATGGAAGCGTCCTTGACGGCTCGGGCTAGAGTTACCAGCAGCTCGATATCCCCCTCTTTTCCTAGGCCTTCAGTGATGTCTTTGACGATTTCCCACATGCGTTGGGTTCCCTCGCGACAAGAAAGACACTTTCCGCAAGATTCATCCCGGAGAAAATTCAGGAAGTACTTGGCCACATCCACCATGCAAGTATTCTCATCCATGACGATCATTCCACCAGAACCCATTATGGAACCGGCCGCGGTCAGGCTTTCATAGTCTATGGGCAGGTTGAGCTTTTCCTTAGGGATGCATCCGCCAGAAGGGCCTCCGGTCTGGACGGCCTTGAATTCTTTACCTCCCGGAATTCCTCCGCCAATGTCAAAGATGATCTCTCTCAGGGTGATTCCCATCGGAACTTCCACCAATCCTGTATTGTTGATTTTTCCAACCAAGGAAAATATTTTTGTCCCTTTACTCCCGTTGGTGCCAATCTGAGAAAACCAATCAGCCCCCTTTTGGAGGATGATGGGGATGTTGGCCCAGGTTTCCACATTATTGATGTTGGTCGGTTGTTTCCACAGTCCTTTGACAGCAGGGAAAGGGGGTCTTTGACGAGGTTCTCCGACTCTTCCTTCAATTGAGGCAATGAGAGCGGTCTCCTCTCCACAAACGAAGGCACCTGCCCCCTTAGCAATATGGATATCCAGGCTAAAATCTGTGCCCAAAATGGATTCGCCGAGAAGGCCGAGCTCCTTGGCCTGCTCGATAGCCAGGGTGATATGGTGCAGGGCAAGAGGATATTCGTCTCTGATGTAAATATAGCCTTCCTTGGTTCCGATAGCGTAAGCACCGATAATCATTCCCTCCAGCACACGGTGGGGATTGCCTTCCAGCAGACTGCGGTCCATATAAGCTCCGGGATCTCCCTCATCGGCATTGCAGATGACATACTTGGTATCTCCCTTAGCTTTTCGGGCAAATGCCCATTTATTTCCGGTGGGAAAACCCGCTCCACCCCTGCCGCGGAGACCGGATTTCTGAATGGTTTCAATGATTTCCTCAGGCTTCATCTCTGTCAGGGCTTTGGCCAAAGAACGGTACCCTCCGATAGAAAAGTAATCGCCGATTTCGGTGGGGTCGATGAGAGCATTGTCTCCTAGAACGATACGTCTTTGTTTCTTGTAGAACTCGATTTCGTCTTCATTGAGAGCCTTGGTTTCAGTGGAAGGATCAGTATACAACAGACGCTCGATGATTTTATCGTTGAGAACTGTTTCAGAGATGATTTCTTTGGCATCCTTGGGTTGGACTTTCTGATAGAAAAAGTTGTGGGGTTGCAGGATGATATTGGGTTCTGCCTCACAGAATCCATGGCATCCCGTGACCCGGATACGCACTTGATCTTTGAGATTTTCTTTTTGGATGACTTTTTCTAGAGATTCGATTACGCGCATCGAACCCCTTGCACGGCCGCATGTTCCGGCAGAGACTGTTAGGACGGGTGTTTCTTCGGATTTTCTTTTTTGGATATGATGATCAATGGTTTTATAAAGTTTTTCGATGGACTTAATTTTTTCTGTTTTCTTCATTTTTCTTCTCTTTTGCCCTGTACTTCTTTAGGATGGAATCCACTTTTCGGATGGTTGTTTGGGCATGATAATCGTCGTCCACCACAACCACGGGTCCAATCGCACAGCATCCCAGACAAGCTACTGTTTCCAGGCTAAATTGCTTGTCTAGGGTGGTTTGGCCCGCTTTGAGGTTCAGTTTCCTCTCGAATTCTTCCAAAATTTTGGGTCCCCCTCTCACATGACATGCTGTTCCCAGGCAGACGGTGACAAGGTGTTTTCCCCGTGGTTCAAGGCTAAAAGAGCGGTAAAAAGTGGCCACGCTGATGATATCGATGAGGGGAATGCCTAAGATTTCTGAGACAAGCCTCAGACTTTCGGAAGGGAGATAATTGAATTCCCCCTGAATATCCTGCAAGATAGCTATCAGTGCTCTTTTTTCGCCATTGTATTTATCAATGAAGGACTTAACCTTTTGGCGTTCGGCATCCACCGTTTATCCTCCAATCTTATGTTGTTTTGGATGAGCCATTCAAAGAAATGACACATTCAATCATTTTGGAGGAAATCTTACCGAGCAATCATGAACTCCCGGAGACGGAGATAGCTTTAAGTGGGGCGGTCTCTCGTTTCATAAGCCTGGGAAAACAAGAGCCTTTCAAGTAGGAGATCTATTATTCCTCCAAATTTAAAATAATAAGTAATTAGAATTATAAATATTAACCAAATTTTATAGCAACCCTGTCAATTTTTGTCAAGGAATTTTCTGCCGCCTGTCAAGGCAAAGTAACTATGACTTATGATGATCCAATACCTGTTGTTATTGATTGGGGGGCCGTAGATTACAAGAAAGGCAGGTATCTTTCGATTTCATAATCGCTTACTTGTTTGTCGAACTCCTTGGAAACATTCTTGTTGTATTCTGTGATCTCCCACTTTTTGTTGGCCGTGAATTTGTGGAAGATATGGTCACCCAGAGTTTCATAGAGCAGGCTGCTTTTCTGCATGATTTTGATCGCTTCTTCAAGATTCCCAGGTAACGTCTTGATAGCATACTTTTTTTGCTTGGAATTACTCATGCGATAGATGTTTTCTTCAACGGAGTCTGGCAGTTTGTATCCGTTCTTTATTCCCCTTATCCCGGCAGCAAACATGGTGGCAAAAGTAAGGTAGAGATTGCAGGCAGGATCAGGGCAGCGAAGCTCTATGCGGGTCGCCAGTTCTTTTCCCGGCTGATACTCAGGAACCCGGATGTAGGCAGACCTGTTTCTCTGGCCCCAGGCGATGTAAACAGGGGCCTCGTAGCCTTCGATCAGGCGTTTGTAAGAATTAACCCACTGAGAGAGAATGGCTGATATTTCTCGAGCATGGGTCATCAATCCGGCCATGTATTGGCGGGCTGTTTTGGATAGGTGATAGCTATCCATCTTGTCAAAGAAGATATTTTTTCCATTCTTCCAAAGGGATTGATGGACATGCATACCACTTCCGTTCTGCCCGTTTAGAGGTTTAGGCATGAACGTGGCGAACAGATTATACATCCTGGCCACCTTTTTTGTCATATAGCGGAAGATCATACAAACATCGGCCATTTCTAGAGCGCTGAGATATTTCAGATCGATCTCATGCTGCCCGTTGGCCACTTCATGGTGATCGTATTCGGATTCGATACCCATTCTGTTGAGAAAAAGCTGGATTTCCTTACGGATTCCTCCGTGTCGTCCGCTGAAGAAATACCCTCCTTTATCGAGAGGAGTGGCTTCTTTGTCGTTGGAAAAGATAAAAAACTCCAGTTCTGGCCCAATTTTCATGTCCTCTATTCCCAATTCTCCCCTTCCTTTCTCCAAAATCTTTTTGAGGACATAACGGGTGTCTCCCTCATAATTCTTTCCTTCGGGAGTGAGAATATTCCCGAACATGATGGCTTCTCTCCAGGTGGTCGTATCGTCGAATCCTGTGTATTCCCAAGGTAAGACTCTGAATGTATTTGCTTCCGGCTTGATGACCAAATCACTCTCCTCGATGCGGACAAAACCTTCCACTGAGGACCCATCGAATCCTTTTCCCTCCCGGAAAGCGCTTTCCAACTCTGTGTTGGGAATGGAAAAATCCATATGCCTCCCCAATATATCGGGAAACATGATTCTTATGAAGGCGATCTTGTGAGAAGGATCCAAGACTGTAGCCAAGACCTCCTCTTCGTTTTTGTAGCCGAAGCTTTTAAGGGAAGTTTGCGGAGAGGGTTTCATTGTTTCTCCTTCCTTGATTGAATTTGACCTTGAGGCTCGAATATCATATTATTCAGACAAGACGAAATTTTAAGTAAAAATTTAAATAGTATTGAATTTTATTCATTTTCAATATATATGTCAAGTAATAAAAGAACAAATGTCAAATTTGTTATATTTATTTCTTGAAATGAAGACAATTGTAAGGAGGCCTTTCTATGGTAGATGAGCTGGATAGAGAAATCATTCGTGCCTTGAACAGGAACGCTCGAAAGAGCTTTCGAGAGTTGGCCAGAGAGGTGAGAACTTCGGTGACAGGAATCATTAACCGCATCAAAAAATTTGAAGAAACCAGCGTGATTAAAGGGTATATTCCTGTGGTCGAACCAGAATATTTTGGCATAAATCTTATCGCTATCATTGCTCTTCGTATTTCTCAAGGGAAGCTTTTAGAAACCCAAAAGGAAATTGCTGAGGACCCCCGTACAGTGGCTGTATATGATATCACGGGGGAATGGGACTCCTTGATCATCGGGAATTTTAAAGACAGAGAAGACCTGAATTTTTTTATTAAAAATGTGCTTGCCAAAAAGTATGTGGACAGAACCGTGACCCACATCGTCTTGAATGTGGTTAAGGAGGAAAAGCGAACTATTGTCTAATCCCAAATGATTTCTTGACAGAAAGGTATTATAGCCATACAGTTAACCTATCCTTATTTTGGAGAGGAAACATGGTCAAGAAAGTCCATTCTTCAATAGGCCATCATTATATCGTTGAGGCCTCTGGTTGTGACCCAAAAGTCATCGGCAGTGTGGAAAAGGTCCAGCAGATCTTGGTCAAAGCTGCGGAAATTGCGGGAGCTCAAGTGTGGTCGGTTTCTATCCATAAGTTTCCTCCCAAGGGAGTTAGCGGAGTTATCGTTATATCCGAGTCGCATATATCCACTCACACATGGCCTGAGTATGGATATGGAGCGTTGGATATTTACACCTGCGGTAATCGAGTCGACCCTGAGAAGGCTGCTTTCTATGCTGTGGAAGCATTCGGAGCCTCCACATCTCATATCACTGAGATAACTCGTGGAATCGAGGAAGGGGATAGAATTTATTATCACAGTCTCATCACTTGGGAAGAGGATTTTGCCGGCAATAAATAAATTTGGCGGACCTTTTCCGGGGAAATACTCTTTTCGATCGATTCTATTCCCTTGATCAGAAAGAAAGAACTTCCCTATGGTGATATGTGCATTGGTTCTTCGAGTACGTTCCACACGGGGGAAAATCAGCGTGCTGACAAACAGCCGCCCTCAGCATTTCACGAAAATGGAAATTTTTCCGAATCTGTAAAAATTTTTTACAGATGGTAAAGATATTGATAGAAGAATATTCTTCTTCTCTGGTTAATTTTTTGGGGTTCTCTTAACCAGACTTGGCATAAATATTGCTGATCCAATGGTTGATGGTGAGGGATAGGCTTCATGGTTTCTGTTTTGGCGAGAATTCTTTTTTGTTATAATACATATATGAAAAATAGAGTTTCAGCGTCACTCTTCCTCTTGGGATTCCTTCTCTTTCTACTCCCCCAGAATTCTTCTGGACAACAAGACATAGGGCAGTTGATTGGTGAGATTCAAGATTTGTTAAGAAAGGGTGATATTCCCGGTTATCTTCTAAAATTTTCCCCAGAGATTCGTAAAGAAGAAGAGGATAGAATCAATTATCTGTTCGATCAATTGCAGATGGAAGACGTTACCCTTTACGGGGCTCAAAAGGTGAACACGAGTGATGAGGAGCCTGATATTTTTCTTCAAGCGCTTTACGAAAATTCCTATTTTGTGGTGATAGAAACATGGCAACTTCTCCTTCATAAAACAGAGGATCAATGGCAGATAAAAGAGAAAAAAATCAGCGGAGAAGTGAAAGAGGTGTATAAGATACAGATACCTTCAATTAGAATGGAAAGAGTTAGGAGTATTGAGATTGAACATGTAGACATTAAGCTTATTTTCAGGGATGCTATCCTCTTCTACGACAATGTTCCCGAATTGGAGACCGCGCTCCTTATCATCGGAAAAGGGGAGTTGTATTTTCATCCTTCAGATCCTAAGGAAAGACATCAGCTTGAATTGCTGTATAATAAGAAATATCTTGAGGATAGCTTAGAGTATGCCTATCTTCGGTTTTCCGACTTTTTTTTCCGAGAAAACATCAAGATCCATCCCAGGACTGATGAGAAGAGATTTCTGGCCTCTTCTGCAGAGAGGAACAAGGCAAGTGCTATATTCAGGGAGCATTATCCGCGTTCTTTCACCATAGAGAATTCCCTCACTGGAGCTTTGCTCTCCTTTTTGCCACGAGGAGAGGAGACCGTCTTCGAGTTTGACGGTGATAAGTTCGGGAAATTTTCCTACATCTATTCACCTTTTGCTGATGAAGAGGTGTATCTTTACCAATGGAAAAATGACAAGATTATCAGTCTCTATTCGCCAGGGAAAAGTGAAGGAACAAGAAGGCTTTTTTTCTCTTTTGGACGGATGTTTAACATTGAACGCTACCAGATCGATATTGCCTTTGATCCTAAAGAGGTTTATCTTTCAGGAAAAGCCAAAATCGATATCCTTCCCCAAGTCGAGTCGCTGGATGGCGTCAGATTCAAGTTCAACCCAGAGCTAGAGATTCTCCGAATCTTTGACCAAGAGAAACGAGAATTGTTCTATACCCAAGATAAATTGAGAAATATCATCTATATCTACTTTTTACAACCTCCTCCCCTGGGAAGATCCAGTTCAATTGAGATTTTTTACAGAGGAAAACTCATTCCGCCCAAGCAGATAACCGATATCGTAGCAGAGCCCCAGTTTAGCGAGACATCTGTCTATACTCCATCCAGATTTGATAGCTTCCTCTACAGTCAATCTTCCTACTGGTATCCAGCTCCTGCTGATAATGATTACTTTAAGGCGCGTTTGAAGATTATTGTACCTTCCGATTATACATGCATTGCCACCGGAAATCTGATCGAGAAGTCCAAGTTGAACCGTATTGAAAAGGTAGAAGAAATAGAAAAGATGGGAAATTCTGTCTATGTCTTTGAGACCGAATATCCAGTCAAATACATCTCTTTCTTGGTGGGGAAATTCTCTAAAGTTCAAGAAGATTCATCTGGTCTTCCTCTTAAATTTTATAAATCATCCACAGGTGTTCGGATTTCTCATCGACAGTTTTTAGAAGAAGCAAAAGATGTTGTCCGCTTTTATGAGAGAGTCTTCGGTCCTTTCCCTTATGAAAAATTGACCATCGTCCAAAGAATCTGGTCTGCGAGTGGTGGACACAGTCCTGCCTCTTTCATTGTAATCAATGAGATACCTCAAATTCCGGGAAGGAAGGATCGCTTTCTGAACAATAAATGTCCAGTGGATTTTTCTCGCTGGGAAGAGTATTTCCTTGCTCACGAGATCGCTCACCAATGGTGGGGGCAAGGAGTCACATGGAAGACCTATCATGATCAATGGTTGAGCGAGGGTTTAGCCCAATTCTCCTCTATACTCTATCTCAGTGAGAAATATGGAGAGAAGGTTCTGGATTCCATCATCAGCAAGCTTTCCTACTGGACAGAGAAGAAAACCGAATGGGGCGCCATTACCATGGGGTCCCGACTCAGTTATTTTGATTTTGAAGCTTTTCAATCCATCATTTACAATAAAGCATCTCTGGCTTTGCTCATGCTCAAGGATATTATCGGCGAGGAGGTTTTTTTCCAAGGGTTGCGGGAGTTTTTTGCCCGTCACAAATATGGAGCGGCGAGCACCAATGATTTCGTAAAAACCTTCAACCAAGTCTCAGGGACAAATTTGGAGCCGTTTTTTGAGTGTTGGTTTGATAACCATATACTTCCCGACGTAAAAGTATCTCACACCATCCTGAGGCAGGGTGAGGGATATCTTCTCCGATTGAACCTCACCCAGAAGGGCCATCTTTTTGTCTTCCCTCTCCAGGTAGGTTGGAATCAAAACGGAAGAAATGTAACAAAGAAGCTCTTAATTGACGAAAAAGAGGAACGCTTTGAGTTTGAGTTGGAGGGGAAGCCCCGAAAGATTAAAATCAATATCAACAAGGCTGTACCGGGGGAGTTTGATTAGCCTGGATCATTCATGAATAATCCAGGCCAGAGGATCAGTCGTAGAAGATATGATCGGCGTCTATATTTAGTCTCTTTATCATCTCATTCAAAGTAGTGGGCTTGACCCCAAGAAGACGGGCCGCTTTTTTTTGGACGCCCTTGGTTCTTCTCAGGGCTTCGACAATAGCTTTTCTTTGGTAAGATTGGACCCGTTCTTTCAGATGGAGGTTGTTGCTGAGGGAAGGGGTGATGACTTCTATGCTTTTCGTTTCCAATAAAAAAGGAGGAAGGTTGTTCCTAGTGATGATTTTTGACTTAGTGAGAACCACGGCTCTCTCGATGAGATTTTCCAGCTCCCGGATGTTCCCTGGCCAGTTATAATTCTCCAGAATTTCCATCACATCTTCGCTCAATCCCATGATTTCCTTGTTGTTTTCCTCGCTGTATATCTCCAAGAAGTGTTTGACCAGAAGAGGAATATCTTCTTTTCTATCTCTGAGAGGAGGAAGCTCGATCTTGATAACATTCAGCCTGTAGAACAGGTCTTCTCTGAACTTTTTTTCCTCGATGAGCTCTTGGAGATCCGAATTGGTGGCAGCGATAACTCGAACATCCACTCGCATGGTCTTAGTTCCCCCCAGCTGCATGAATTCCCGGTCTTGCATAACCCGGAGCAGTTTGGCCTGGGTTTCCAGGTTCAAAGCGGAAATCTCGTCGAAGAAGATGGTTCCACTGTCAGCAGCTTCAAAAAGGCCTTTCTTGTCGGTTACTGCCCCGGTGAAAGCTCCTTTGACGTGGCCAAACAAATGGCTTTCTAGAAGATCTGGAGGAAGGGAGCCGCTGTTGACCACGATGATAGGATGATCTATCCGTGGACTATTCTGATGAATAGCCCTTGCTACCAGTTCTTTGCCAGTTCCGCTTTCGCCCAGGATGAGGATGGTGCTTCTGGTGGGGGCGGCGGCCTTTATGGTTTCAAAAAGATTTCTCATCAATTTGCTTTTGCCGATGATGTTTTCGAAGCTGAATTTGCGCTGCAGTTCATCTTTAAGCCTGAGATTTTCTTCTTGAAGCCTTTTGTGCTTCATGGCTCTCTTGACTGTCAGCAGGAGTTCATCGTGCTTAAAAGGTTTTTGGATGTAGTCGAATGCTCCCATCTTCATCGCCGTAATAGCCGATTCCACAGAAGCATAAGCGGTAATAATGATGATCACGACGTAGGGGTTGATCTTTTTCAATCTCTTCAGAACTTCAACTCCATCCATTCCAGGCATAAGAAGATCAAGGAGGATGAGATCGAATTCTTTTGAGGCGTGCTTTTCCAGGGCTTTTTCCCCATCTGAGGACATTTCCACATCGTATCCTTCTCCAGTTAACAGGTCGCCCAAGATTTCGTGGATGATGGGTTCATCATCGATGATATGTATCAGTCCCTTTTTTTCCATTTCTTAATTCTTGATGGGTGTTTTGTTGGTCTTTTTTTTATCTAAATCCGTAGGGATGAAGATGGTGAAGAGTGAGCCTTTTCCCGCCTCACTCTCCACAGCAAGATGACCTTCATGTTCTTTGATAATGGCATAGCTTATGGACAATCCCAAACCTGTCCCTTTTCCGATTCCTTTTGTGGTGAAGAAAGGATCGAAAATATGGGGCAGGTGTTGGTTTTTTATTCCTGTTCCTGTGTCCTCGATTTTTATCACCGCTTCATTGTTTTGCTGAGAGAGCTCGATTCTTAGGGTCCCTCCATCTGGCATGGCATCTATGGCGTTGAGAATGATGTTGATGAAGACCTGCTGGAGTTTTTCTCCCTGAGCAAAGATGGGCGGAAGAGGGGAGAGGTTGAGTTCGATGTTGATATTGAGGGCTTTGAGTTTGTAGTCGATCAGGGAGATGATTTCTTCCAGATTTTCCTTGAGGTTCACCTGATAAAAGGATGATTCAGAGGGGCTTCGGGCAAAGTTAAGGAGGTTTTTGATGATGCGGCCCACTCTGTCTGTTTGGGCTTCGATTTTATCCAGAATTTGAGCATGGCTGGAATCGGAGAGTTTTCTTTGCAGGATTTGGACATAGCTGGAAATTCCAGTCAGAGGAGTGTTGATCTCATGCGCCACCCCTGCGGAAAGGAGACCGATAGATGCCAGCTTTTCAGAGGTGAGCAGCTGTTGCTGGAGGGAAATTTTTTCTGTGATATCCTCAAAGACGATCACTGTTCCGTAGGGATTCATCTCGTTGTCCAGAAGAGGAGTCTTGGCGATATCAAATATTTTCTTCATCCCAGAGGGGATTTCCAGAGTGATTTCGCTCAACAGGCGAAAGCCCTGTTGGGTGTTAGGAGGAAATAGGGCCTGGAAATTTTTCTTGCCCAAGACGTCAATCAGATTTTTGTTGATCACTTCTTCTTTTCTTATGCCAAAAGTCCCTTCCAGAATGCGGTTCCAGCCGATGATTTTTCCTTTCTGGTCGAGCACAGCCACTCCCACGGTCAGGCTTTCGATGATGTTTTCGCTGTAGTCTTTCAGTCTCTCTAACTCTACGGCTCTCTGGTTGGTTTGGTTGTAGAGATAGGCATTTTCCAGGGCCAGAGCTACAGGTGAAGATATGGTTCTCAGAAGTTCCCAGTCTTCCGATGTCAGGTAGGTGTTATCGACCTTTTTTCCCATACCCAAACAACCGATCAGTTTGTCTTCCACTCTCAATGCCATGAAATGAAAAAAGCCCAAAGCGGAAAGCTCGTTGGATGAATAGAATGAGAGTGACTCCTCTTGCTCAAGCTCTTGATAAAGATGTGTATCGAATATGATCTGGCTGTTGGGGAGAGGCAATTTGCCTCGAGATCTAAAGATGGAAAAACACTTCTTCTTGCCGTCAGAAGGGAGAAGGAGAGCGATGGATTTCAGAGAGAGGGCGTTGGCGATCAAATCCAGGAGGGATTGGGTAAGATTTTGAAGGTTTCTTTCCCTGGAAAGTTCCTTGCTTATGGAGAGAAGGGTTTTGCGGTATTGGTAGCTGCGTTTGTAGAAAGCCCTGTCAATAAGAGTTTGAAAGAGCTTTTTCAGAGGGGAGAAGAGAGTTGCTCCCAAAACTATGGCCATGATCCCTAGGATCAAAGCGTTGAGTCTGTTTTCGGAGAAGACCTTGGTTTGAGAACTGACGATAAAGTAGAGAGTGGCGAGCACCACATAGGAAGAAATAAAGGTGAGGGCCTTTTTGAGGAGAACCTCAGAATCCATAATCTTGTACCGGGAGATGGAATAAGCGAAGGTTAAGGGAATGAGAGCCTGAAGCAGTACCGCTAATTCCGCGGCTTTGGAAGGGAGATGACCTGTCATAAAGGGGATGATGTAGAATAAGATAAAAGGGATGATTCCGAAACCCAATCCATAGGCGATCCACTTCAATTGCTTCTTAATCAGAGGATTGGCTGGCTTGAGACTGCTCTGGAAGATGATGCCCAGTGCTACGACAGAGAAGACAGCAAAGTGGAGAAGATCGAGTTTTTCGGAAGTGTGATAGAGGCCGAGAACCAGATAATCGCCCAGTTTTTGGAAGGGAGGAAGATTGAGGAGAATTTTGAGCAGGAGGAGGATAAGGGCTGGAAGATAGAGGAAGTAAGCAGCAGAAGGCCTCGCTTTCAAAGATTTTTTCTGTTGAGGAAAGATCAAGAAGAAGTGAAGGAATAGCGGAGGGAAAAGGAAGAAGGCAACCTTGTCCAGCCAGTAAAAGACACTGTCCAAGGCATTCATTTCCCCTGTCGCGGAAAATATATAGAAAGAATAGAATGTCAGGGAAAGGAAATAAAAATAGACGTAGGGCATGGAGAAAGGCTTGTTGGAATTGAGAAAGACGATAATGCCGATGATCAGGGTGGTTAACCCGATAAGAGCAAGGTAAAAATAAATAAGATTGGCCCCTTTTTGGGTGAGATAGAAGGAAGGGAAAATGAGCTCTCCCTGTCGGTTGATTTGGTAGGTCACCTTCTGACCTGTCTTCCACGATAACCAAAGATTTTTGGCCACATCTACCCTGTTATTGGTAGGATTGTCATTGATGGAATAGAGGATATCCCCTTTTTTAATGCCTGCTACGAGATAGGCTGGAGAGTCCACATCGACTTTGATGGCGGTCAGGTTCCCAGATTTTTTTTGCCAGTAAACACCGTCTGTGGGTTCTTTCCATGTAATTTTTTTGTAGATGTTCCAAACACCCAGAACAAGGAGGATGAGAACAGGAAAGACTACCAAATAAGCTTTCTTCTTCATCGTAGTTAGGTGGTTTTGCTTGACTCTTCAGTTACATTCAATCCAAAAAATTGAATCATGAGTATAAAAAAAATCAGTCCAGGATATGTCTTTCTCCGGCCCTGATTGCCCATTTTATGCTCGACTGCTTGAGGAATTTCTTCAGTGCGACGTCTTCTTTCAGTCCCAGAGGCTTTGTATCACGAGATAGTACAGTACTCATGTAATCGTATTTGGGTTTTTTTGTGTTTTGTGGATGGGATGTGCTACTTGCTGTTAGTGATAACTCTGTAGCGCTGACCCCTCTCTCTTTGACGATGGATGTCAGGAGAGAAACCAGGAAAATGAGTGTTATGGCCGAGATGATCTTGTTTTTCATTACTTTAAAAATAAAGTTTTTCTCAGATTTTGTCAATCTTTTGGGGTCAGGCTTTGCCTTCAAAGGAAGACATGGACAATACTCTTGAACTGTATATTTACGTGTGATGAAGCCTGGTCCCAAAAGATCCCAAGCCCGATCCAAATCTCCGAAAATTCCATAAAATACGCCTCTCGATAGACTAAATAACAAAGAGAGAGTCTGCCATTAAAACAAGACCGTTATATTTGACAAAAAATAGAGGATAACCTAATATTAGACCCAGGAAATTGACGAACAATTCTGGTTTAAATTATGCCTTATTTTATGTGTAGATTAGCCAAAGAGGATGGCCACACATCCATCCAATCCTTCCTTGCTCCCTCCTCCCAAGAGTGTCGAGCCCATTTTGAAGCAGAGGGGCTCTGTGTCCTGTCAATCAGTAGAGATTGGAGGAGGCTTAAAATCCCTGTCATTCCTTTCGAGAGAAAGATCAAAGAGAGGGACTTCATCATGTTCAACCAGGAATTTGTTGCTCTCATCCGAGCAGGCTATCCCATTCTCAAGAGCATCGAAATCATCGTTAGCCGGATTAAGAATGTCCACTTCAAAGAAATATTGATGAATGTGGAAAATGATATCAGGGGAGGGAAATCCCTCTCAGAGGCCTTCTCCCCTTACCATCAGACCTTCTCAAAAGTCTATATCGCTGCTCTCATGGCAGGAGAGAGAAGTGGAAATCTGGTTGATACCATCAGCCGTTACATCGACTACGCCAAGACAGTTTCCAGGACGAAATCCAGGATAAGGGCTGCCTTGAGTTATCCAACCCTTCTTCTCCTGTTTTCTTTTTTTCTTTTGCTCATCCTGATTAATTTTATCCTCCCTCGTTTTTCACAGTTTTATGCCGATTTTGAGGCCCAACTTCCGGGCATAACACGCTTCTTAATGAGCCTCTCTCTGGCCATCAAGAGTAACATTCTTCTGCTGCTGGGTATCCTGTTTGTGTTCCTTCTCGCTTATTTTCAAATTCGGAAGAAGGAGAAGATTCTGATTCTCATGGATCGTATCAGACTAAAAACTCCCTATGGAGGGGTTATCTGGTTGGAGTCAGCCGTTTCGCTTTTCTGTCGAACTCTAAGTCTTCTTCTGGGGGGAGGAATTTCCCTTCTGGAATCGATTGGCATTGCCCATCAGGCAGTTTCGAATAAATTTCTCCACAAAAGATTAAAGCAACTTCCCGATCGTATAAAGAACGGGGAAAGTTTATCCGGGGCGCTTCAGGAATCTGGTTTTTTCCCCTTGCTAGCTCTGGACATGATCCGGGTAGGAGAGACTTCAGCCAACCTTGAGGGGATGCTGATCGATGTGGCCGATGTCTATGATGAGGGAATTCAGACAAAGATTAACACCTTCGTCTCCCTTGTTGAACCTATGATCATCATTTTCATGGGCTTGATTGTGGCCGGCATGCTTCTGTCGGTTTATCTTCCCATTTTTAATATAATAAGAGTGGTACGCTGATGGACAAATCCAAGAAAGACGAATCAGAAAAGATCTTCTTCTCTGAAGAGGAGGAGACAAAAAAACTGGCAGAGAGATATCATGTTTCCTATATCGACCTTTCTTCCTACACATTGAGCCGGGAATTGGTTCAGTCTTTTCCCGTGGAGTTCCTTTATAGGTCAAATTTCATTCCCTTGGAAGAGAATGAAGGCGTGGTCAGGATTGCCATCTCTGATCCTTCTGATATAAAGACCATCGATGACATCGAATCCTATTTGGGTAAGAAGGTGGAGGTCTACGCGGCTTCAAAAAGAGCCATCCATGAGGCCTTAAGAAAGAGCGAAACAGCTCTTCAAGTCCTCAAGGATGCCACAGAAGGCTTCATCATGCAGGTGGTGGAAAAGGAAGGGGGGGAAGAGGAAGAGGTGATTTCCGTCGAGAAGCTAGCTGATCAAGATGGATCTATCATCAAACTGGTTAATTCCATCATCTTTACGGCTGTCCAGAAGAGAGCCAGTGATGTCCATATCGAGTCGAAAGAAGAAGGAGTGACCATCAAGTATCGCATAGACGGGGTTCTGAGTGAAGCCATGGAACCCATCGATAAGAAATTTCAATCTCCCATCATCTCCAGAGTGAAGGTCATGTCTGATCTGGACATTGCCGAACGAAGAGTTCCTCAAGACGGAAGGTTCCGGCTGAAGATCAAAGACAAAACCATCGATTTTCGTGTCTCCATCATGCCTAGCATATACGGCGAGGATGCGGTGATTCGAATCCTGGACAAAGAGATGATCACAGAAGCCATCTCCGATTTGAGGATGGATCTACTTGGTTTTTCTGATGAGGTTCTCTTCAAGTTTCGAAAATACATCGTCCAGCCTTATGGCATGGTTCTGGTGACCGGTCCCACAGGAAGCGGAAAAACCACCACCCTCTATGCTGCCCTGACAGAGATAAAGAGCCCCGAGGATAAGATCATCACTATCGAAGATCCTGTCGAATATCAAATAGATAGCATAACCCAGATTCCGGTCAACGAAAAAAAAGGACTTACCTTTGCTAGAGGGTTAAGATCCATATTGAGGCACGATCCGGATAAAATCATGGTCGGTGAGATCAGGGACCCGGAAACAGCCCAGATTGCCATCCAATCGGCCCTGACCGGTCATCTGGTCTTCACCACAGTCCATGCCAACAATGTTTTTGATGTCATTGGCCGTTTTCTCCATATGAAGGTGGATCCCTACAGCTTCATCTCGGCCCTCAATTGTATCCTGGCCCAACGGCTGGTGAGAGTGCTCTGTTCTAAATGTAAAGTGTCTTTCCGGTACAATGATCAACAGCTGCTTGAATCAGGTCTCGATCCAGCAGAGTACAAAGATCAGGTCTTCTATGAGGCGAAGGGATGTCCAGAGTGCAATTTCACCGGCTACCGCGGCAGAACAGCTATCGCGGAACTTCTAGAGCTATCAGATAAAATCCGAGAGCTGATCTTGGACAGAAAACCTCTTTCCGAAGTTAAAAAAAGGGCCAAAGTGGAAGGAATGGTCTTCTTGAGAGAGGTCGGGATGGATAAGGTAGTCAAGGGCACTATCAGCCTGAGAGAGTTGAACAAAGTGACTTTCGTGGAATGAAGAGACGATGTCTTCAGCACTGATAAAAGAGAGGATCATAAAATATTTTGCCCAGCCTCCTGTTCTCCATTCATCTTTTTATTTTTCCTCTGGATACGTGGGCGGCATTCATATTTCCCCGAAGGAGAAAAGACTTAAAAGTTATTTTTTTTCTCCCCTGGAAAGCGGGGTGATTGAGCCCTCCTTCACCAAAAAGAACATAATGAATGCGGCTTTGTTGGAAGAAAAATTAAAGGAGGGATTGGAAAAGATTCATCTCAGTGACAAAAAAACTGCCTGCCTTGTTCCTGAGTTGTCCCTGAAAGCCTTTGTGTTTTCCTTCGATTCACTTCCTGCCTCATCAGAGGAAAGGCAGCAGATCGTCCGCTTTCGCATAAAAAAACAGATGGGATTCATACCTCAAGATATCCGATTATCTTTTCAACAAATAAGACCCAACAGAACACAGAAACTTTTGGTTTCCTTGGCTCGCTCTGCGATCATCGAGGAGTATGAGGATTTACTCAGCCGCCTTGGATTAAAAGTCAGGGCTGTCAGTTCTCCTCTTCTTGGATTGTACAATATTATGAACATGGAGAAAGATGAAGACTTCCTCTTGATCAACATCGAGAAGGATTCACTCAGTCTTTTGGCTGCCATCTCTTCAGAAATCACTCTCTATAGACAGAAGCCTCTTTCCTTTGGGCGAGAAGCCCCTTTTTATTCTCGAGAGGAATTGGAAAATGTGGTCAATGAAGTGGAGAATACAGCGCATTTCATAGAGGATCGAGAGAAGAAGAAAATTAAGTCTTTCTACATCCGTTTGGGTCTGCCAAGCGGAGAAGAGGAAGTGTTTTCTCATCTGCAGGAAAAGTGGCTTTTTCCCTTGAGGAGAGTGGATGTTGTCCAGGCAAAGAACTTGAATCGCAAGGAACGAGAGATTTTATCCCCTCTGGCAGGACAGATCCTATGAGAAATAAGCGAGGCATTCATTTAAACCTGGCCACCCATCCCTTGAGGAATAGAAGATTTTTCTCCTTTTGCCTGATCTTTATGGGAATCATTTTTCTCTTTCTTTCTGTTACCGGAGGGGTGGTCTATTTCTCCTACAGGAATAAAGCAGAGGCCATCAAGGCCTCTCTTTTAGAATTAGATCAGTCCACAAAAGAAATGCAGAGCAAGGAAAGACAGAACAGATCCCAAATCGAGAAAGTGGAAGGGACTTACCAAGAAACGGTTGATGCCATAAACGGGTTGATCTTCAGAAAGAGCTTTTCCTGGATCGATTTTCTCTCTTGTTTGGAAGATTCTCTTCCCCCTTCGAGTTATATTGTCTCCCTAGCTCCTACAATATCTGAAGATCTGCAGATGAGGGTGAGATTTGCAGTGGTTTCCCGGAGCTTGGAGGATCTTTTGGAGCTTATCAATAATTTGAAAGGAATGAAATTCAAGAATATAAGAGTGCTCAATGAGGTCAGCAACGAACAAGGATTTTTGCGTTCGGAGATTTCTTTAACCTATGAAAGAAATATTTGATGTTTTGAGCGGAAAAGAAAGGAGAATTCTGGAATGGTTCTTCCTTCTGCTGGTGGTCCCTGTGGTGTTTTTGCTGTTCATTGCGGGGGGAGAGAGAAGGGCCTATTCTGGCATACAGGAATCTTTATTGGCTCAGAAGGAGAGTTATCAGAGTTTGGTCGCCGAACACACTCAAAAAGAAAAGGAATGGCTCAAATGGCAGGATGCTATTCGGGATATAGAGGAGATCAGAGGGAAATATTTCTACAAGGATAATAATGTGTTCGAGGAGCTGAGAGGAGACCTGCAGAGAATATTCAGTCAGACAGGCATCTATGCTTCACGGAAAAATTATGATTATAGCCAGCTTCGCAATGGGAATCTGGAGAAGCTTATTGTCAGCTTTGATTGGAAAGGCTCCTATCCATCGCTAAAAAGATTCCTTGATTCTGTGGAGAAATTTCCAAAATTCTTGCTAGTTGAAAAGATCGATTTTTCGAACATCGAGACCCAAAGCGGAATGCTGGAATTGAAGGTGGCTCTGGCGGGGTACTATGAAAAATAAGATATTCGTAGCCTGCATTCTCACCTTCTGTTTCCTGTGCCTGTCTTCCTCGTCCCTTGCTCAAGAGGGAAATACCGAACAAGATTCTGAAAAGGAAGTCAAAAGCCTTATCCGCAAGGATTTGTTGCAGATAAAAAGAGAAGATCCTAAGCTTCCCGGAAGAAATATCTTTACTCCCCAAAGCCGAAGGATGAGCGAGGAGGTTGTTCAGTCATTTGAGATTTCTCCAGGCCTTCAGGAAGGAGCCTCCGCTGAAGTGAGGGATTCTTCCTTTTCTTTTAACTTGAGATATATCGGTTACATCGATTCCGGCCAAAAGATGGTTGCTCTGATCATCTTTGAAGGAGAAGCCATCGCTGTGCAGAGAGGTGAGAAAATAAGCGAACAGTATACTGTTGAAGAGATCACAACAGAAAGGATCGATATCATCGGCCCTGGTGGTGAGAAAAAGCAGATTCCATTAGAAGGAGAGTCATGATGAGAAAAATTCTCTCTTTGACGATAATCATCCTGGTTTTTCTGGGATGCACCGTTCTCAACCGCAACTACAAGCTGGGCACAGAAGCGGCGGTCAATAAAGATTGGGATGCCGCCATTGAATATTATGAGAGGGCAGTGCGGGAGGATCCTGGCAATTCTGTCTACCGCCTGGCGTTGCTAAGAGCCAAGGTCGCTGCCAGCCTTACTCATCTGCAGCAAGCCCGGTCGCTTGCCTCCCAAAATAAAAAGGAAGAAGCCCTGGCTGAATATGAAAGGGCCCTCTTTTATGATCCAACCAATGTGGCCATTGCTGCTGAAGCAAGAAGACTGACGGAAGAGGAAGTCAAGGAGGAAAAGCCTAGAGAAGTGAAGATCGAGTTGCCCGTAAAGCTCAAGGTGGATAAGAAGAAGCTTCAGTTGAAATTCATCAATGCCAGCCTCCGCTCCATCTTTCAAGCGCTGGCTAAAAGCGCCAACATTAACATCATCTTTGACGAACAGTTCAGGGATGTTCCTTTCACCATAGATCTTGCAGATATGACTCTTGAGCAGGCACTCAATTCCCTTTGTCTCGCATCTAAAAATTTTTACACCATCATCGATGAAAAGACCATCATTGTTGCCCCTGATCAGCCGGTCAAAAGGGTGCAGTACGAGTTGGATGCCATAAAGACCTTTTACCTTTCCAACATCCAGGCCCAAGACATCCAAGGGCCACTGAGACAGATGCTCCAGACCCAATTCCGAGCCCCCAACATCATCATCGATAAGAACCTCAATTCTGTGACCGTGAGGGGCGCGCCTTCGCTTGTGGAGTTGGCCGATAAGATCATTCATGTCTGGGATAAACCCAAAGGAGAAGTTATCATCGATTTGGAGATCATGGAAGTATCCAGCACTAGGCTGAGGCAGTTAGGGCTGGACTTTGAACAACATATCATAGGATTTCGATACAGTGGCACTCAAGAATCGGAGACAGGCTGGCTTAATTTGAAGGGTATTGATTTGAGCAAAAGGGAGAATTATCAGATCACTTTGCCCTCCGCTCTTATTCAATTTTTGGAACAGGATGTTGACACCAAGATCATCTCTCAGCCGCGGCTTCGCGGGGTGGAGGGAGAAAAGATAGAATATCTGGTGGGAGATAAAATCCCCATTCCCCGCACCACTTTCACCCCTATTGCTGCAGGAGGAATTAGCCAGCAGCCGGTGACTTCCTTTGCTTATGAGGATGTGGGCATCGATATGAAAATCACTCCCAGGATTCATTTTGAGAATGAAATCACTCTGGAACTGGAGATCAAGCTGAGATCCTTGGGAGGGAGTGGTTACGCCGACATTCCCATCATCACCACCAGAGAAGTTAAGAACGTCATTCGCCTGAAGGATGGGGAGACAAACCTGTTGGCAGGGTTATTGAAGGATGAGGAAAGGAAAACATTAAGGGGGATCGCCGGCTTGAAGAGTATCCCTATTTTGGGAAGCCTTTTTTCCAGTACTGATCAGACCATTCAACAGACAGACGTCATCCTGACCATCACTCCTCACATCATCCGCACCATACCTCTCAGTGCCGAAGATTTAAAGCCGCTCTGGGCAGATTTGGGAGGGGTTTCTCCTACTGGAAGAACGATCGGCCAGGAAGTTGGAGAGGAGCCGGCTGAGCTTGAGCCAATGCGCGAGAGCATGCAAGAGGAGAGGGAAAGGGAGGCTGCTCCACAGAACCAGGTTTTCCTCAATCCCTCCAGTTTTGAAGTCCCTCAGGGCAGGGAATTCCGGATCAGTGTCAACCTTAGGTCTGGGGAAGAAATCGGAAACATGTCCATATCCATCAGCTTCAACTCCCAGGTCTTGAGCTTGAAGGATGTGATTAAAGGTGGTTTCATCGACCAGCTTGGTGAAGCTCCGCCCTTTCTAAAAAATATCGATAATGAATCCGGTGCCTGCACCATCGGTTTCTCCAGCCCTGAGATAGGTAAAGGTATCAGGGGAACAGGGAGATTGGCCACCCTTGTCTTTGAATCAAAGGGGATGGGAGAGAGCATGATCTCTGTGGCGGATGTGAGCGCCAACGGTCCTGGCGGTGAGACTCTTTCCTTCCAGACCCGAGATGCCCGGGTTATGGTCCGCTGAGCCCTATTCATGCAAATTGACTTCAAGCTTTGATTTCGCTAAAATTTGGCCGCTGGCGGTGTAGCTCAGGCGGTTAGAGCATGCGGCTCATATCCGCAGTGTCGGGGGTTCGAATCCCTCCACCGCCATTTTGATTTTCCCCACGTCAAATCAAAGTCCAATCTTTGGCTGGCGGACTGATATTAGATCCCTCCGGGAGTAACGCATAAAAATAGCGAGATGATTTTAAATACAGTTAAAAAAGCAATAAAAAAGCATAACCTCCTCCAGAGGAAAGATAAAGTTATTATCGCTTATTCAGGCGGTCCTGATTCAACGGCACTCCTGAGTTTGCTCCTCGAACTCCGTGAGCTGTGGAACCTTGAGTTATCCCTGGCTCATTTTAACCATAAGCTGCGACCAAAGGCCAAAGAGGATGAGGAGTTCGTCAGCGAGGTGGCACGAAAAAACTCACTGCCCTTTTTTTTAGGTGCGAAGGATGTCCGATGTTTCGCCAGAGAAAGGAAATTGAATATAGAAGAGGCGGGTCGGAAACTAAGGTATGATTTTTTGAAGAAGACTGCCTCCAGGGTAGGCGCACACAAGATTGCTACTGGCCACACCATGTCAGACCAGGCAGAAACGTTCTTGATGAGGCTCCTAAGAGGAAGTGGGCTTCGAGGGTTATCAGCCATCTACCCGGCTGTGGAAGGGATGATCATTCGTCCTCTCATCGATGTTGAGAGGAAAGATATTGTAACTTATCTCAGGGAAAGAGATCTCTCTTATAGAGCGGACGAAAGTAATTTTGACAAACGCTTCTTCCGGAACAAGATCAGGCTAGAACTTATTCCTTATATCCAGAAGCATTTTGAGCCCAGGATCGTTCCTCATTTAGGAAGAATGGCCTCCATACTCCAGGAGGAAGAGGCTCTGTTGGAGGAGTTGGGAAAAGAAAAAGCTCAAAAGGCGATTGTGGAAATAGGTAATCAGGCTGTTTTGAAGTGGACACATCTTACATCCCTTCCCTTGGCTCTGCAGAGAAGAGTGACGCGGGAATTCCTTCTCAGGTTGAAGGGGGATTTGCGGGATGTTTCTTTCACAGATATTGAATCCGTTTTATCCCTGGGCAGAGAAAAGGAATTTCAGCTGAAGAAGAATCTCATCCTGAGAAGGCAGGGGGATATGGTGTGTTTAAAAGAAAGGGATCTGCCGAGAATCGAGTATGAATATTGCTGGAAAGGGAAAGATTCTCTCCACATACAGCAGATAGACTTGAGCTTTGAAGGAAGAAAGATTAGAAAGGAAAAACTTAAAGAGTTTGATTTTGATGACAGGAAAGTTGCTTTTCTTGATAAGGCCAAGCTCCGATTTCCCCTAATCGTTCGAAACCGGAGAAAAGGAGACAGATACCAACCCCTTGGAGCACCGGGGAAGAAAAAACTCAAAGAGATCATGAGAGCCAAAGGCATCCCTGTTCGGGAAAGGGAACGACGGCCTGTTTTTCTATCAGCAGGAGAGATCGTATGGGTACTCGGGCTTCCGGTTTCAGAGGAGTTCAAAATCTACGAGAAGACAGAGGAAGTTTTCATCATAAAAAAATCATAGATAGTGCTCTTTCCACATTTCAAAGACCATAAGAGCCCACAGTTGATGGCTGTAATTCTCCTTTCCTTTGAGATGAGAATCGATCATTTCCTCAATGGGCTCGAAGTGAAAAAGTCCTTCCTCTCTGATTCTTCTTTTGCTGAGATAATCCAACAAGAGATCTTTTAATTCCTTCCTTAACCAGTGTTTAATAGGGATGCTGAAGCCTTCTTTGGATCGGTGAAGAGTCTGTTGGGGAAGCCTTCCTTTCATTGTTTTCTTCAGGAGCCATTTGAGGGTTAAGCCCTTGATCTTGAGATTCCCAGGTAGGCTGAACACAAACTCCACCAACCTGTGATCAAGAAATGGAACCCTCGTCTCCAGAGAGGCAGCCATACTCATGCGATCGATTTTAACCAAAAGATCATCTGCAAGATATGTTTTTAAGTCCAAGAAGAGCTCGCCATTGATCTGATCAAGGCGAGAAAGAAGAGGGAAGAGGCTCCGGAAAGGTTCCATCTCGTCCACTTCTTTCAGTCCTTCTAACTGCTGATTCAAGCTATCTGAGTAGAGGCGTCTCTTCTCTTCCAAGGAAAGAAACATCATCCAGCGCAGATGTCTTAATTGCGGGCTGTGCTGAAATCCCATGCAGAATCTCCGCAATCTGTTCCATGGCCCCTTTTTTATAGGAGCAGGGGGAAGCTGTTTAATAAGAGGCATAAGACTTTTTCCCAGAAGAGAAAGGGTTGGCTGCCTGCTCAGAATCTGAGCTTGGTAATGTTCGTATCCGCCGAACAGTTCATCTCCTCCATCTCCTGAAAGGATCACTTTAACTTCAGACCGGGCTATTTTTGACACAAGGTAGGTAGGAAAAATGGAGAAGTCCGCCAAAGGCTCGTCGAGATGTAGAATGAGCTTTTGGGCTAGATTGAGTATGGACGGCTTGAGGATGTGTTCTTGATGGTCAGTGTGAAACCTGCGAGCGATCCTGCGGGCGTACTTGAGTTCATTGTAGGAGGCCTCTTCGAAACCAATGGAAAATGTTTTCAGCGGTGAGAATCCGAGCTCTTGCATAAAAGAAACGATGGAAGAGGAATCCATGCCTCCGCTGAGGAAAGCGCCCAGCGGTACATCGCTGATCAAATTCAGTTTGACGGATTCCTTGAGCAGGGAATAAAGCTTTTCTTTGAGAGTATTGAGAGAAGCTCCAAAGGTTTCGCCCTGAGAATTAAGCTTTGGGTTCCAGTATCTCTTGACTTCTATCTGTCCGTCTTCAAAGATCAGGAAGCAGCCAGGGGGGAGTTTGAAGATATTTTTGTATATTGAAAGAGGAGAGGGGATATATTCCAGAGTCAGGTAAATATCAAGGGCTTCTGGCTCCATGATGCGTTTTACTCGGGGATGACTGATGATGGCTTTCAGTTCCGAACCGAAAATCAAGGTTCTGTCTTCCAACAGCGTATAATAGAGAGGCTTGATTCCAATCCTGTCACGCACTAAAAGCAGTCTCCTTTGGCGGCCATCCCAGAGGGCAAAGGCAAACATTCCAATTAGTTTTTGCACTGCCCTCTCTCCCCATTCTTCATAACTGTGCACGATGGTTTCAGTATCAGAACGGGTGGAGAAAGAGTGGCCGCGGGAGTGAAGCTCTCTCCGGAGTGAAGGGAAATTGTAGATTTCGCCGCTGTGGGCGATCCAGATAGAACGGTCCTCATTGGATAAAGGTTGATGACCCCCTTCAGGATCGATGATACTCAAGCGTCTGACAGCAAAGGCCACATCATTGTTGAAGTAGATTCCTTCATCATCAGGCCCCCGGTGAAGGAGGCTCTTTATCATGGAGGAAAGCACTGCTGAGGAAAGAGGATTACCTCCTCTTGCTCTGGCCATCCCGCAGATACCGCACATTATTTTTTAAGGGTAGTCTTTGGTCTTAAAGATGAAGAGCGGTTAAAGAAAAAGGCTTAGTAAAGGGAAGGAACGTCAGACCCATTTGTCAAACCAATACCACAGTCTCCTCGAAATTTCAATAAATCCGCTTATTTGTTTATGGAGATCGGCTTCGGTTCCCGTCCCTCAGAAGCCCATGGTGGTGGGTGGGAGGGTTTTTGGCGAGGAGGGATGGGAACCGGCGCTATTTCGAACAAAATGCCTCATCATTAGCTGTCACGGAAACGGAAATGCTTCTGCTGAGGGGTGATATTGTCCATCTAGAAAAATCACCTTTTAAGGTGAGATGAAATGCTCGAAAAGGTGATAACAGAAGAGGAAAAATCATCTCAGGAATCATCCAGAGGGGCGATTGACCGAAAATAACAGGCAGCATACATATATATTACCCCGTAAAAGTGGGAGGAATACATACATGGAGGAAGATCGGTATCTCTTGTTAGAGTAAGATAATCTCTTCCTGATGGAGAATCCTTGATTGGAAATCTAAAGGACTTGTTATGAATAAAAAGTGGGAAAGAGGACAAAAAGGCTTCACCCTTATCGAGATTGTGCTTGTCGTTGCCATCGTGGGAATGCTTTCGCTCATTCTTTTTCCCAACATCCAGAGGACGATTGAGATAAGGCAGCTGGAGAATGAAGCGCGGGATATCCTCACCACGATGCAAAGGGCGAAGTTCCAGGCTGTAAAGACCAAAATGGACCACAGGATGAGGTTCTTCAATGAAAACAACGAATGGTTCTTCCAGATAGAAAGAGAGGAAGCCTCTGATCAGTGGACTCTTATGCCCGGGTTCATCAGTAAGATAATTTCACCCAAGTTTGTGGTGGACGTGGATTTTCCCAGCCTAAATGTGGAATTCACATCTCTGGGCTTCATCACAAATTTTGATAGTGAACACCACAGCATTACCCTCCAGAGTGAAAAGCTTCAAAGTTATGGTCAGCCTGATCTCAGGGTGATCAGCGTTTTCGCTGGCGGATCCATTCGATATCTTGAATCGGAGAGTGAATAAGATGTCTCCCAAAAGTCATCAAAGAGCTTCTCTCTCTCAGGAGAACGAAATCAATACCTGTAAAAAAAAGAAAGGGTTCACTCTTTTTGAAGTGATCATAGGTATCGGGTTGGTTGGGATTGCCCTCTTAGGGCTGGCTCAACTATTTACCTACAGCGTGATGAACAATTCTCGCTCTGACATGATAGCCAGTGCCACCTATCTGGCTCAGCAGCAGGTTGAGGCCCTGAGAAATCTGACAGCTGATGAGCTCAACGCCCTCACCGCAGGAGCTATCGATGAACAGATCGATGTCAACAGCGATACCACCTTTGATTACAGGCGTATCACCCAGGTTCAGATTTCAGGATCAAGCTGGTCCGTCAGAGTGCTTGTTTTTCCTCCAACAGAATTCGATATCGACCTCAACACAATTCTTCAAGATCCAATCCAACACAAGGTCAGGGCAGATACCAACACAGTCATAAGCAGATGAGGCCAGTATGAAGGAATCGAGAACAAGAATAAGAAAGAAAAATAACCTCTCTCCTAAGAATAGCTTTCCTTCTGTGATAATATCCAACAGGGGCTTTACGCTGATCGAACTCCTGGTGAGTAGCACGGTGATGTTGATTCTCATAGTGGGCACGCTTGCCCTCTACGTGAGAAGCAACAAGATATCTGTGGATCAGCAACAGTTGTCCGAGCTGCAACACGATGTCCGGTCCTCCATGTTCTTCATCGCCAGGGATGTCCGGTCTTCAGGAGTAGGATTGACTCTGGATATAGCCGGCTATTTCCTTGAGGGTAAGGATGGTTTCGGACCTGCACCTGAGTCTTCTGATTCGGTAAAAGTGATGGGGAATTTTGATAAACCATTGGATCTGCGTATTAGTGATTATCAGGGAGGAGGAGGTGGTGGGGCAGCCACCGTATTTCTTCATGATTATGAGTTAGAGCATGCTCCTTACATCTGTCCGGATGAATATGAAAACAAACAAGTGCTTATTATTTCCACCAAGAGCGCAGGGTGTTTTGCCGTTCGCTTTATCCCTGAAAACAGCGTTCACGGCTGCGGGGAAGGGGCAGCTCATTTTAACATGCAGCCAGGTCAATCCGAGCTCAATCCTCCAGGTGGGTTGCTGGATACAGGATGTTCTGCTGACAGCTATGATGACGGCATAATCACCTTTGTTCAGATCAAACAATATTGGTTGGATACCACAGGGAATCCTGGGGATTATCCGGATTTGACCTTAACTGTAGGCGAGGATGGATACCTGGGGATTCCCAACACTCTGTACTTAACCACCATCGCTGAGGATGGAAGCGTCATGCACATGCCTCTGGCTCAAAATATCGAGAATCTACAATTCCAATACAACATGGTTGATGGCAGCGGTAACTTTCTCGGTTTTACCGAGTGGGATGACAGTTGGACAATAGATGACCGCAGTCGGATCCGACAGGTTCGAATCTGGGTTCTGGGAAAGACTCCTGATCCTTTTGTCAGTGTCTCCGGTGATGCTCCCACGAATCTGCATCTTTACCGGAGGCCGGCTATCGCCAACAGCCCCCAAGCCACCGAGGACGATAAGCACCGAAGGTTTCTTTTGGAATCCACAGCGAACATCAGGAATCTGTCTTTGAATATATACAACACAGGAACACGGTAATGAATAAGAGGTTAAAGAAAAGCGTTGAGATGATTGAACTTCGGTTATCCTTTAAGGAATCGGAGAAAGGGGCCGCCCTCATCGTGGTTATCCTAGTGCTGACTTTCATGCTGACCATCGGGATGGTGCTCCTGACAGTGACCGGAACAGGCCCCAAAGTGGCGGCAAACATCCGTACTCAGCAGCAGGCATTCAACTCGGGCGAGGCAGGGTTTGATGCCTCCTGGCTTGCTGTAGAAAATTTTTTCGTTAACGAAGCCTGGACAAGTTTTGACGGGCATTGCCTCAACGAACCCTACGGTATAGACCTTCCGCAAGATGCTAGTTATTTTCGGAAATTAACCGATTTAGAACTGTTGAATCTACTCGATCCAGATGATGACGGAACATGCGATTACGCTAACGTCATTTTCTTCAAACAACGTTACCATATCGATGAGAATGGCGACCTGGATATTCACTACACCTATACTGCCTTTTTGATTGATGATGAGGCAGGGGGGGGGACCACTGACCCAGGAGATGCTCTTTTGATTTGCATAGGTGTTTTTGATCAGGGGAGCAACGTTACCACATCAAGATTGGAAGTCGGGCTAGCCATCGAACTTCCAGGTGCAACCTATTAAGCATAAAAAGAGAGGGGAAAAATGAAAAAGAGAAGGATATTTTGGTTGCTCTTTCTCCCTGCGACTATCATTGTTTTGTTGCTGGCCGCGAATTTCTGGGCACAGGAAGAATGCGTGGAGTATACAGGAAGCTTTACCGAAAATTTTAACACCGAGGATTACAAGGATATCCAGTACAGTTCTGTGGCCAATTGGCCGCCTGGTCCTGTGTCGTTGAGCTACTTAGGAGCCAATTTTGAAGTGACAGAACCTTCCGGCATGGGGGCCAAAATCTATGTCTGTGATGCGGGCGATTTCGACGACGATGGCTATCCGGACCTGATTGGGCTGGATATCGAAAATAACTATCGGCTGATCTTGGTCAGGAACTATTTTGAAGACGCAGATGGAGATGGAGTGGATGATGACGGAGTGATTTTTCTGATCGATCCCAACGAAGTCTACGATACGGGTCTTGTGGTCGGTCCGGCTTCTGTGACCGTGGCTGATTACAACGACGACGGACTGCTCGACTTCTTCTTCTACAAGAACAGACTCGATGAATTTGGGTACACTGATTTCGTGGCGGCCATGTACATCAACGTCGGGACAGAGAGTGACCCAGATTTTCAGCCTTACTATTCTTCACCTAGCTTGAATTTTACCCAGAAATTTATGAATGCTCACATCTACTGTAACTGGGCAGCCGATCATCTCTGTTCTGTGGACATTGATAATGATGATGACATCGATGTCTTGGTCATCAGCCAAGATAAGATATTTCTTGTCCGGAATCCCGGTACTGAGGATTTCGAACTGGATAATTTCGTTATCAGTGAACTGAATTACGACCAGCCGACAGGTTTTACCATTGGGCTAGGAGGCTCGTCCATCGATGGCGCAGATTTCGATAAGGATGGAGATGTGGATATCATCGGAGGCACGGTTAACGATATCGCCTATCTTGTCTACTACGAGAATGATGGAACAGGGTATTTCACCCGTCATGAGATTCCCATCCCAGAGCCCAGTGTGACTGGGACGGTGGCCACGTGTGTGGCCGATTTTGACCATAACGGCTTTATCGATATCTTTGGCGCTAATGACAGGTGGAATGCGGGAAACTACGCTCATATGTGGATCATGAAAAACAAGGGCTTGAAGGGTGAAGTGGGGGAAGGAGAGATTCCCGTAAACTTTGAATTCAAGTGTCTCAACGATTGTGAACCTATTCTGCCTGATCCTCATGATGTGGATATGAGTGCTTATCTGGACTACGATCAGGATGGAGATATGGATGTGGTTCTGGCCGATGCAAACCACTCGGGAGACTATTATCTGATCATCAATCAGCTGGCCTCTGTCTATGCCCTCTCTGGGGAGGCCCGCTCCACAAGCTACACATCGGATGTCGACCCTATGCGCTACGCCATCACCAAGGCGAGGATCTCAGACCTCAGACAGGCAATCCGGGGAGGCTCCAGCGACGGCCTTTCGGTGGAGTTCTATTTTTCGAATAATGGCAGAGACTGGGAATTCTATAAGCGATACGAAGGTGACGAAATCCATGATTATTCCGGCCTAGATTGGCACACATTCAACCATTTTGGCACTCATCTGATGTGGAAAGCCCTTCTCAATGCGGAAGAAGATGAGATGGAGGAGTATGAAGGAGCCTCTTTTGATACGCCTTTGATTCATGAGATCACCATGGAGTATGTCTTTGTGGATAGACGGGAATATTCTCGCACTTCTGTGGCCGTGACCACGGTAAAAGATGCAGATGGTCAGGAGAAAAAACTGGTCATTGCTGGGACTTTCTATTTCCCAGGGTGGCAGGGTCACCTCAGAGCCTATGATGTCTCAGGTATGGAATATGAAGGGTCTTCTTATTCTATTTTGAGGACAGTAACCCGTCCCGATTTTTCCGCTCCCTCGGGAAGAGAGATCGTGGCTTCGGGAGTGGAAATACTCTGGGATGCAGGAGAGTTACTTGACTCTCGATCTCAAAGCACCCGAAACATTTATACAGCCCGTTATGTCGATTCTGATTTTGTTAGAATCGATTTCTCAGAAGATAATGTGGATACTCTCGGGCCCATCATGCAGGATGTTAACAACGATAACCAGGGCCTAATCCGGTTTGTCAGAGGGGAAGATCGTTACTGGAAACTAGGCGATATCAACCATTCCAATCCTCTCGTCGTTGGGCCTCCAGGAGGATTGGCCGGTCAGATGGGAGATGGTTATTCAGATTTTATGAGCGACTGGCAGGACAGGCGGAAAGTCGTCTATGTGGGAGCCAACGACGGTATGCTTCATTGTTTTGATGCCTTGACTGGAGAAGAAATCTGGGCCTTTATCCCTTACAACCTTCTTCCCAAGCTCAAGAACATGTGGGTGGTGGATCAAGCAACAGGCGACAGATTTTTTGTTAGAGATGTTTATGTGGATGGATCTCCTACAGCAGCCGATGTGTTCATAGACGCAGATGGAAACGGAAGCCAGGAGTGGCGAACCATTCTTATTTGCGGCCAAGGGCCAGGGAAGGGAAGTACTGTTGGTGGAGGAACGAATTATTATTTTGCTCTGGATATCACCAATCCCTATAGTCCTCAACCTTTGTGGGAAGTGACTCATGAAAAGATGGGAGAGACTTGGTCTGTCCCATCCATCGGCAAAGTGGTTAAGGAGAATGATGATACCTGGGTTGCTTTTACTGGTTCCGGCTATGACAATAACCCCAGCCAGACTGTAGGAAATGTTTTCTATGCTGTGGACATCGAGAGCGGTGAGGTGTTCTGGAGCTACGAGGTTTCCGACGTCGACACCTCTGCGGAGTTTCCCAACATTCCCTGCACCATTCCCGGTTCCTCAACCGTCGTGGACTTAGATGAAGACGGTTATGCTGAGCGGGTCTATTTCGGCGACCTGGATGGAAGGCTGTGGAAGCTTGATGCGAGCGTCGAGTTCGATGTGAGGGAAAGCCAGGTCTCTTGGGATTCCGAGATCGATGTGATCTATGAAGATGCCGACAACTACCCTATCTTGAGTAAACCCTCTGTTTGGGTAGACCCCAATTCAGCAGCTCCTCTTCCCCGCATCTACTTTGGAACCGGTGGCGATGACGGAGCGCCGAGCACAGCCACCTACTCTTTCATCGCCCTTAAGGATGGGGAAACGCCGGAAGTGGAATGGTTTTTGGGTGACCCGGATACGCTCAATCTATCTGAGGAAAAGGATAAAGGAGACTTGGGGATAGGAGAGAAGGTATGGGCTGATCCGAAGGTGGCCAACTTTATCTGCTATTTTAGTACTCTAACTGGAAACATCGAGAGCGTCGATCCCTGTGAAAATATTGCAGGATTGGGAAAGCTTTATGGAAGATACACCAGCTCGGTGGCAGGCTCTTTGATCGGAGGAACAGCCTTCAAGACATCAACCGGGCCAGTAGAGAGCTTGAACTTGACCTCAAAGACCAGGGCTGCCGTCACTCTCGGTGAAACTGATAAAACCCAGGGGAATGTCCGGAAGCGAGAGGTCTACATTCAGGAGTATGATTCCTCAATTCAAAAGCTGGAACAACCCGTTGGGGCCCTTCTGACCATTAAGTCTTGGAGAGAGGTCTTTAAGATAATAAGATAGGACTGCCAGTCCTGTTTATCCGTCTTGGTTTTTCAGCTTCATCAGTTCAGAACGCAAAATCCTTCTATCGATCTTTTAGGGGGCTAGATTCTTATAGAGGGAAAAGTAGGAAGCGATTATTTTTTTCCCCCAGATAAGAGCGACAAAGGCGGCTACGGCAAGAAAAGATCCGAAGGGAAGAGAGTACTGAAGGTTCTTCTTTTTGATAAGGATAAAAACCCCCCCGAAAAGAGCTCCAGTGAAGGAGGCCAGAACCAGTGTGAAAAGGGTCAGGCGCCAGCCTAGATATGCTCCGATCATCAACATCATGGTCACATCCCCCATCCCCAGGCCCTCTTTTTTCCGCAATAAATAATAGGCTCCATAGACAAAAAGCAGGAATCCAGCTCCGCTGACTGCTCCCACCAGAGCTTGACGCAGGTTTAAGTCCGGTCGAACGAGAGAATAAATAAGGGCAAGCAGTAGGACGGGGAGAGTGATTTCATCGGGAAGGATTTGGTGAAAAAAATCAATAAATCCTAAGATAACCAAAGCGCTGAAAAAAAGGGAGGAGGCGAAGAAAGAAGGGCTCAGGGAATATTCGTTGTAGAGGAAAAGCAAGGCCAGTGGAGTCAACAATTCGACCAGCGGATAGGAAGGAGGTATTCTGGCCTTACAGTGACGGCATTTTCCTCCAAGGAGAATGTAGGAGAAAAGAGGAATGTTGTCGTAGAATCTGATTTTCTGATGGCAGTGGGGGCAGGATGAGGACGGCTTCACCAAGCTTATTCTCCGCGGAAGACGGTAGATCACTACATTCAGGAAGCTGCCCCAAGCGAGGCCGAAGAAGATGATGAGAATTATCTCTTCCATGGGATTGACGCAGCCTTGACTTCTCCTTTTTGAGGGTCATAGAGATAGTCTTTACCGTCCCGGTCTTGGGGGAGAATATTTAAAATGCCGGATCTCACCAACTGAGACAGATTGGCTGGGTTCCGGCCGTATCTCTGCTTGTATTTTTCAATCGTTTCATGGATGGCTTGGATATCCATCGCTGATTTGACCTGGTAGAGATGGTTGTCGGCGATTTTTTTTACCCTCTCATCTTCGGCGTTATTGAAGACGTCCAGCCATGTGTCCCACGCCGTTTGGTAATCAGCAATCTTGTATGCTGCACTGGCATAGAGACGCTTGGTAATGGTAGGGGCCCCTTCGATTTCCATGGTCTTCTTGTAATATTCACGGGCAAGTGCATAGTCTCGGCTTATCATCTGTGCGTAATGTGCAGCCTGAAAAGGGAAGATCCATTGATCAGGGTTTTTCTCCAGGCCTCTATCCAGGATTTTATAGGCCAGATTTATGTCCCTGGCTTCGTAGATGGCAATCATGGCTCCGATTTCGTAGGGGTCGAGATAGTGTGGGTCCAACTCGGAGATGACCGAGAAGATGTGGTCGAGATGTTCAAATCTGTTTACCACAGTATAGGTGGTGTAATATTGAATGGCCCACAGATAGATAAGGTCAGCAAGCAAGGAGGAGTAACCGAACGTGGTATACTTTAGGTATTTTCCGGAAGGGATGTAGATGATGGAAGCACCGGGTATTTTTTCACGTTTGATCCTATCGACCTTGATTTTGAGTCCCATGAAGGTTCCCAAACTCAAGATGAGGACTACAACCACGAACTTCTTCTTCATAATCAAGTGAAGTCTTTCTTCCTGAACACCAGCATGGCCAAGGCAAGAAGGAAGACAGAATAAAATGTTCCATAGATAAAGGAGTAGAGGAAGATCTCTGAGGGGATGGGCAGGTTATGAACCACTTCGGTTTTAAAATTAAAATTTTCCAGGTCAGGAAGGAAGGTATACAGGATTTGAATGAGGATTTTTCCTATCCCCGGATTCATTTTGTTGATGCTGTTCTCCAGCCCCCAGGATGTGTGTCCGATAAGGTAGAAAGAAAGAGAGAAGATGGAACTCAAGATGGGAGTGGAGAAGCAGGAAAAAAGGAGGGCCACGGCTGTAATCAAGCAGATCTCGATAAAGATATAGACGACGGCTATCAACAACTTCCATTCAATCGTGAAGGAGTGAAAGAAGACCAGGGCAAGAAATATGAAACTCATCAAGAGAAGCATGATGAAAAGAGTCAGAATAAGACCCAGATATTTTCCGAGCAGGAATTGATAGCGATGGATGGGCTTGGAAAGGATGGTGTAAACAGTCTTCTTGTCAATCTCTTTGTAAACAAGGCCTGTGCCCATCAGGATGGCCATCAGTGCCCCGA
>Ga0315551_10000225_pt1 | contig 44736 bp, 37 predicted proteins | sample SalMarSW160290MG_FD_203678 | JGI IMG/M metagenome (GOLD analysis project Ga0315551, IMG submission 203678) | Salt marsh sediment microbial communities from the Plum Island Ecosystem LTER, Massachusetts, United States - Salt Marsh Sediment SW1602-90 ...
TTGTACCGGGTTCCACCGATCAGGACAAACGCTGGCCAATCGAGCGCTTCGCCGCCTTAGCTGATAGGATTTACTCAGACTTTCAGCTTCCCATAGTGGCAACAGCAAGCCCTTCCGAGGCCGAAGTTGTAAGGAAGCTCAAGACTCTAACCAGCGTCCCAATAGCTAATCTTGCTGGTCAAACTTCATTGAGAGAACTAATAGCGCTTTTACGATCTGCCAGACTTGTCTTGAGCAATGACACCGGCCCGGGACATATCGCTGCCGCACTGGGCACGCCTTTGGTCTTGATGTTTAGCTGGTCCAACCCAGCCAGAATTGCTCCATACGGCAGATTAGAGTGCATGGTCGCTCGCGACCCGTTTAGCAGGAGCCCCAAAATAAGAAGTGACGACCCGAAACACAATATCAGAACTATAACCGTCGATGAAGTCTATCAGAAGGTCCGCGAACAGTTAAAAACATAAAGCCAATCAGAAATCCCTTCTGGAGATGTTCAGACTTATATTCCTTTTATAACAGAAATACATCTTTCGCACAGTTCGGTATACTCGCTATTTGCTCCAATACTTGGCCAGTAATTCCAGCACCGCTGGCACTTATTGTGCTTGCTTTTTTCTGCTGCAACTGTCGTCTCGCCTACAGCTTTCTGAAGTTTCACCTCACTGACTATACAAAGCGCTGCGAACTGTTCGAGACCGAACTCGCTGAGAAGCTTCGCATCCTCATCATTACAGTTCATTGTTACGCTGGCTTCCTGATTACTTGCGATGACTTTATCCCGCCTTAAACACTCCAGAACCCGAAGTACCTCGTCACGAAGTGCCATTAATCTCTGCCACTTTCCCTCATCACTCTTGATGTCGATTGTCTCATCGACCTTCGGCATTTCCGCCAGATGCACACTTTCTACATCTTGTGACTTGAACTTCATTGCTGACCAGGTTTCTTCTGCTGTATGTGCCAATACGGGCGCCATTATGCGCACCAGGCAGTCCAGCGTCTTGTACATTACAGTCTGGGCACTCCGCCGTGACAGGCTATCTGCCGCATCGCAGTACATCCTGTCTTTGAGCACATCCATGTAAACGCTGCTCATTTCAACAGTGCAGAAGTTGTACAAGAGCGAAAAAACCCTATGGAAGACAAAGTTCTCATAAGCCTCCATCATTTCCCCGATCAACTTCTGCAATTGTTGCATCGCCCACTTGTCTATCTCGAACATCTCTTCGTAAGCAACCGTATGTCTGTCTGGCTCAAAATCATCCAGATTCCCGAGAAGGTAACGTATCGTATTCCTGATTTTCCTGTAGGCGTCTTGCGTTCGTCCTATTAGTTCGTCGTTGCACCGTACATCCTCTTGATAATTCACGCTTGCAACCCACAACCTTAGAATATCCGCGCCGTATTTAGCCACTTCTTCCTGAGCATTGACATAATTACCCAGCGACTTAGACTGTTTTATTCCTTTCTCATCCACAGTAAAACCATGCGTCAGAACACTTTTGAATGGCTCCTTGCCCGTCGCTCCAAGTGCAGGTAAAAGCGACAGTTGAAACCATCCGCGATGCTGGTCCGAGCCTTCCAGATACAAATCTACGGGAACCGGCCAACCCGCTTCTTTGACACACACACTGTACCAGCTACAGCCAGACTCAAACCAAACGTCGAAGATGTTTTCCTCCTTTCTCAGTTTATCAAGCACAAAGCCTTGCGGAAGCTTAAAATCCTCGCCTAATATTTCCCGTGGCGAATCGGTAAACCAGCTATCCGAACCATGTTTGCTAATATGCCGGGCCACAGCCAATACTGATTCCTTCGTTAGTAAAGCTCGCCCAGAAGGATTCACAAAGACAGGTAGTGGCAATCCCCAGCTTCTCTGCCTGCTGATGCACCAATCGGGCCGCGATTCAAGCATACCGGCAATGCGCTTTTGTCCCCATGCCGGAATCCATCTTACGTTGTTGACACTCTCCAGTGCCATATCACGTAGGCTCTTATCCAAACCAGGTAGCTCCTTATCCACGCTAATAAACCACTGTTCCGTTGCTCGAAAGATAACCGGCCCTTTGCTCCGCCAGCAATGTGGATAACTGTGCGTAACCTCCCCATCAGCGAAGAGCAAGCCCATTTGCATCAGATGCTCATTCACTACACTGTCAACCTCCAGAACACTCCGTCCGCGCAGCCACTCCGGCACCGTCTTATCATATCGTCCATCATCCAACACCGGTGAATACACTGCCAAATCATACTTCTGTCCTGACAAATAGTCTTCAAGACCATGTCCCGGCGCAATATGAACGAGACCTGTACCATCCTCAGTAGTTACGTATTCAGCAAGTATAACCATAAAAGCGTCTTTATCTGTTGGATTATGCTCCACGAAGGGATGCACATATCGTAATCCTTCAAGCTCTTTGCCTCGAACTGTTTTCTCGGACACGCTATACTGACCTTCCTTCAAATTACCCGCCGCGACCGCCGCCTCAATTCTGTCAGCCGTTAATATCGAGACAAACTTATCCCCATTTCGCTCATACCTCATCGTCTGATATTCAAGATAAGGATGCACTGCGATTGCAAGGTTAGCTGCCAGCGTCCACGGCGTCGTCGTCCATATCATAAAGCTGACCCGCGAATTTTCAGCCTCAGCCTGTTCTACAAGACCAAGTTCGACTAATCTGCCGATGGCCTCTTTTGTAGCTGGAAAATTCACAAAGATGCTTGGCGATACAACATCTTTATACTCCAGCTCAGCCTCAGCCAGTGCCGTCTCGCACCCGATCGACCAGTGAATCGGTTTTAATTGCTTATATACCAGCCCTTTGTCAACAAGCTCCCCAAATACCTCCAAAATCCCTGCTTCGTATTGAGGCTTAAAGGTCAGATATGGATTCTCGAAGTCTCCAAAAACGCCGATCTCTTGGAACTGCTGACTTTGAATCTCGATATACTTACTGGCATATTTCTTGCACTCTCTGCGAATATCAAGCTTGCTCATTTGTCGCACCTTCTCGCCGAGAACAGTCACGACCATTGACTCGATAGGCAAGCCGTGGCAGTCCCAGCCCGGCACATAAGGCGCATCAAAGCCTGTCATAGTTTTATACTTAACAACGAAGTCCTTAAGGACCTTGTTTATAACATGCCCCATATGGATGTCGCCGTTGGCATAAGGCGGCCCATCATGCAGTATGTATAGCGGCGCACCTTCACGAGCCCGCCTTATTTTCGCGTAAATATTTTTATTCGCCCATTCCTGGCGCAACTGTGGTTCTCGCTGCACAAGATTGGCCTTCATTGAAAAGCTCGTCTTAGGCAGATTCAGTGTATGTCGGTAACCTTTTTTATTCTCATCTGGCATCTCGGAAATCCTCAAACACTCACAGAAAAATTAAAGCAGCTTATCATAGGTTCTCCAAATATCGCTGTCAACATGCGCTCAGAATATACCGCGGTGCGACCCACGTCATATCATCTTTACACAATCGCCCTTAACTTGCATGAAGGCTGTCCTCGATACAGAATTAACTCCATTCTGCTCCAGAAATTCGCTGGCCTTGTCATCACTTAGCTCAAAAACAAAAAGCCTTCCAGACTTCGCTGCTCTGGAAGGCTTTCTCACGCCTGACGGTATAGCTTTCTCAGGGCAGCTTCGTCTTCTCGCCTATAATAATGGTAATCATTTTGTCTTTGATAGTCTTCATAAAACACCAACAACTACATTTTACCTGAATAACAATCGACTATATGTATCATAATACTCGGCTGATGTCAAGCTCGGGTTTAAGAAATTTGCTCACAAAGCACTTTCTCCAACCAGTTATCGACGGTATTTGCTACGATGCAGATTTAGTTCGCTGACCTGAATCAAGTCTCTCGGCACAATATCCATGAGACCTGTTCCCGAGCCTACCCCGATTTTGCTGCTTGTTCTCGGTGCAGTCTTTATAAGAAGAGGCACAAAGTGACAGAGGAACAAAGGCACAAAGTGCCCGAATCTTAGTCCCTTTGAACCTATGTGCCTTTGCCCCTTTTGATTTTTTACTTTTAACTTTTACATTCTATTCGATTATATTAGCCACTATGCCGAAGACGCTCTACATAATTGACGCCCACGCCCATATCTACGCTGCCTACTATGCGCCGATGCGCCAGAAATTAACCAGTCCGTCCGGCGAGCCTACTAAAGCCACATACATCTTTACAACGGCCCTGGTGGGTTTGATTCAGCGCCAAAAGCCAGATATGCTCGCTGTTGCGATGGATAGTAAAACGCCGACCTTCCGAAGCGAGCTTTATCCTCAGTACAAAGCCAATCGTCCTCCGATGCCCGACGACTTGCCAGCGCAAATAAGCCGAATCGAGCAGATTCTAGATGCCATGAGAATACCCGTGTTACGGTTAAATGGCTTCGAGGCGGACGACATCATTGGCACCCTTGCCAAGAGAACAAGCGCCGATGGCTATGACTGCCTCATTTGCTCAAGCGACAAAGATGTCCTTCAGTTACTCGACGACCACGTCAGTACCTTTGATATCAAAACGGATACCACAACTGATGTTGCCGCGATGATCGAGAAGATGGGTATTAGACCTGAACAATTTGTCGATTCCCTTGCTCTTCAGGGCGATACCTCGGACAACGTCCCAGGTGTCCCAGACGTGGGCCCCAAGACAGCATTACAGTGGATCCAGAAATACGGCTCAATCGAGAACCTTTACAAAAACATTGATGAAATAAAAGGCAAGCGCGGCGACAATCTGCGAAAATTAAGAGACGATCTAAAATTGAGTAAAGAATTGGTGACTATAGACTGCAATGTTCCTGTACATATCGATTACAGCGATTTGACATTAAAGGAATTCGACAAGGATAAGCTCAGACAAATCTTCACTGAACTCGGCTTCAGCCGTCTGCTCACACAGCTTGATTTAACACCTGCCTCTGGTGCCCAGCCAGTCACAAGCACAACTTCCTCAGCGACAACACGCAATCTGGTCGGACCGGCTTCAGTCAAAACCATCCCCCACGATTATCAACTGATAGATACGCCCGAAAAATTTGGCAACTTCTTAAAAGACGTCAAGAAACAAAAGTTATTTGCCATCGATACAGAAACAACCTCCATTTTTCCCACGCGCGCAGAACTGGTTGGCCTCAGCTTTTCTTGGAAACCACATACAGCTTTCTATCTCTCGGTCAAGGCACCACTCGGAGCAACGCATTTGAATCTGGATGTTGTTCGCCGTGACTTGGCGCCGCTGCTTGCGAATGAGAATGTAAAGAAAATAGGCCAGAACATAAAATATGATATTCTTGTTTTGGAAAGAGCTCAAATGCCTCTTAAGGGCATTTACTTTGACACAATGGTGGCTTCTTACTGTCTTGATCCGACTCGCAGCAGTCACTCAATGGATAAGATGGCTCTGGATTTCCTCGGTTACCAGTGTATTCCCATCTCCGCTCTTATTGGCAAAGGCAAAAACCAGCTCACCTTCGACATGGTCGAAACTGCCGCCGCCTGCGAATACGCTGCCGAAGATGCCGACATAACCTTTCAGCTTTACAACTACTTCACGCAGCGGCTCGAAAAGGAACCTTTGCTGAAGAATTTGTTTTACGACGTAGAGATGCCTCTCGTCTCGGTTCTGGCTGCGATTGAGCTTAACGGCGTATCACTCGACACAGCATTGCTCAAAAATATGTCAGGCCAGATTGCGGAGGCTCTAAAGAACATCACCGATCAGATCTATGAGCAGGCTGGTCAACCCTTCAACATCGACTCACCAAAACAGCTTGCCGAAATCCTTTTCGACAGGCTTGGCCTGAAACCAATTCGCATCGGCAAGACCAGCCGAAGCACCGATGCCAGCGTTTTAGAGGAACTGGCCGAACAGCATACCATCATTGATCTGGTTCTTCAGTACCGCACTTTGAGTAAATTGAAAAACACTTACGTTGATAAGCTTGGGTCTTTAGTCCATCCGGTAACTGGTCGCGTACATGCCTCCTTTAATCAGACTATCACCGCGACTGGCCGATTAAGCTCCAGCAACCCCAACCTGCAAAACATCCCCATACGCACTGAAATCGGACGCAAAATCCGCGCAGCCTTTATCCCCGAGTGTAAAACCGACTGCATCCTAAGTGCTGACTATTCGCAGATCGAGCTACGCCTGCTGGCTCACTTCTCAAAAGACAAAGCCTTAACCGCTGCCTTCGCCGCTGACCAGGACATACATCGCTTTGTCGCCTCGCAGATTTTCAACGTTCCCCTTGAAGAAGTCACACCTGAAATGCGTTCACGCTGCAAGGCTGTCAACTTCGGCATCATCTATGGCCAAGGCCCGTTCGGCCTTTCCCGAACAACAGGCTTAACCCAAGCCGAAGCTAAGAAGTTCATTGAAGATTATTTTGCCCGCTACAGTTCCATCCGCAAATTTATGGACGATTGCATCGCGCTGACCAAACGCACCGGCTACGCTGAGACTATTCTGCATCGTCGCAGAAAGATACTTAATCTAAGCAGCAGAAATGCTAACAGGCGCGCTCAGGCTGAGCGTCTTGCCGTCAACACCGTACTTCAAGGCTCAGCCGCCGATTTGATAAAGATTGCCATGATAAACATCCATCACAAAATCGAAGCTGAGTGTTTACCTGTGAAGATGATTTTGCAAATCCACGATGAGCTTGTCTTTGAGCTGCCTACCGCTGAAGCTGATAAACATTCTCAATGGATAGCCAAGGAAATGACCGGTGCTATAAAGCTCGACGTCCCGCTGAAAGTGGACATATCCTTCGGCCCAACTTGGCTCGCTTAATCCCAAAATTCACTTTGGGCTTTTACATTTACCCCTGCAATTTTTTCTTGCTAAGGAACCCTCTATGCTATAAGCTCTACGCTATAAGCTATTTTATTGGAAGCGAGCACACATCGTATTCATAGCTGAGATGCTGCATATTCTTGCTTTGTTTGGTAGTTGTACGGAAACCATACAATCAATAGTGAATCGATCCTTGTGTTGTCTGCATCAGAGTTTGCTTTCGGATTAGACTATCCAGTATACGGATAAGAGAAAAGAGGTCAAGCACAATGATGGGATTGGTCTTGGCAATCATGGCTAACTTAGCTGGCATTGCGGGCCTATTCACGACATGGCTGCACCATCGCTACGTGAAGCAATGGCAGAGTAAGACGGATCATCCCAGTGACTATCCACGTGTCGCAGTGATCGCCCCACATCGAGGACCAATCATCGAAGAGTACATAGATGCCCTGATCACTCAGGAGTATGCGGGTCAGTGGGAGATCATTTTCGTAACTACGCGTGAGGACGCTTCGTACCACCAACTGCAGTGCTACGCTAAAAACCACGCTCATGTCCGAGTCGTACTGGCAGATGACGTCGTGCAACTTGCCCAAGAAAGAGATGTGCATCGCGGCCAGAAGGGACACAATCTTGTGACGGCCCTGTCAACAGTGTCTCCGGAAGCCGACGTTATCGCCATTATTGACAGTGATGTACTTCCATCCCGCGATTGGCTACGGACGCTGGTGGAGCCTTTCTCTGGCGCAGATGCAAAACTCGGGGCCACGACTTTTGCCCGGTTGTATATGCCCGGGCCAGGATTGGCGTCGTGCACCCAGGCAGTGTGGGTACTGGGATCCGATGCCTTCCTCGTAGGCCCGTGGGGTTATGTCTGGGGGGGCAGCTTTGCCATACGCAAAGAAATCCTGGAGCAGACGGACGCACTCGACCGATGGAAAGGGCTGCTGGGCTCGATCAGTTCGGACGACCTAAACCTGAGCGTGGCGCTGAGGCGCGGACGGTACCGCAGGTGCTACGTGCCTGGCTGCAAGGCCGTACGAAGGCCGCCTCACAAACGTGAGACTTGGGCTGAAGTACTTAGATTCACCAATCGCCAACTGTTGCACACATGGTGGGCGCGCAAAGACCTCTGGCTGGCGGCCTTCCTGAGTCATGGAGTGAAGTCCCTTGCGATTTTGGGCTCGTTGTGTATCGCCTGGCTACAACCAGTAGCCCTCTTGGCGCTTATTGCGCCTATAATGGATACCGCCGGTTTCTTGCTCACGGTTTACACCTTAAGATCACTAAATCCGTCGGACCCACAGTTATTTCGATCCTTGCGTAAGGCAGTACTGCTGGCCGGGCCCCTTCCGGGGCTCTTGGCTGGAGTCAATCTGATTACAGCCGTAACCAAGATCCGTATGCGCTGGGGTGGCGTGGAATATAAGCGCAGAGCAGTGGTAGGATATACGAGGGATGATTCATGGAGGGCTACCAAGAACAATCAGGAGCAGACAGTTGAAGCAGTCCCCACAGACTGAACAGGGGAGATGCGTTATGGCTCGAGTTGAAAAAGACGAAGCACGAGAATACCGCGTTGCGATGGAAGCCATTGTGGATGCTTATGGACCAGAAGAGCAAGCAATGGGCTGGTATTACTACCTTGAAGACAAGATACAATTTCCCTTTGAAGCCCGTTGTATTCAAGTTCGGAACATCTCACCTCTGCGAAAAGAGGAGCAGGTTACCGTTGCACAAATGGCTCCCGAAGATGAGTGTATGCACGAGATATTTGTTGAAGTCCAATGGCAAGGTCACACCTTTGGGGTTCCACTTGCGCAGTTGCAACCATTTGATGTTGATGAGGAAACCAAGGAAGCTGTAGCTGATTGGCACTATTGGGTAGCGCGGGGTTATAGGCTCTGAGGCACAGTATGGGAGACTTATTCACGCAAGCCTATCCTAGCATCGCTCATTGGGCGGAAGTTCAAGGTTGGATAGAAATCGGTGCTAATGAATCCAGTGATTTATTAGTTCGGGCCTTGGATGAAGGCGGTTTGGTGTGGGAGAGTAAGTCGGAGCATAAAACTGTGGACGAGGCACTAATAGCTTTAGAAGCGGAACTCCGGGAGTGGTTCAAGCAGAGTGAACGAGGTTAGTTTTGCTTCGGCTTCGTTGATACGCAAACTATGATCGTGGATAGCCCACATATGTGCCGTGGCGCTGTACCAGGCGTCGAATTTGATATGTGTTTCGTTTGAGTGGGGAGCATTGCACAACAGAATATGGTCCAAAGCCAGGTGGTGGTTGATGCGCCGGTCGTTAGAAGCTTTGTATTTGGACCCTCAACAAGACCGTGATGGCCTTTTAAGGGTCTAATTCTTTTTGGCTTATTTGTGGGCCGGTCAGTGTGAGTCTGCTGCGGGTCCGCTGAAGGCGCACTTGGGGTGACAGCGATGTATGCTTTAGGGTGGCAGCCTCAAGTACGAGACAACCGCGAAGCGGAGTCCGGGCTTGGGGATGGCCATGTATTTCATATCTGGCACATACCACCGAATCGGCGACGGCTAAACACGGCCTTGACCCCGTTAAAGTTTCAACTTAATGATCAACTGCAAGAAAAAAAGTTTATACGTAAAGCGCGTACGCGCTTTACGTATAATATGTGAATGATGCAAGTGATTTATACTAATTGTAAGAACCACGCTAATAAATTGTGCATGGCACAACACAATCATGGTGGGCAGTGCTACTCTGCGAAGTAGCCTTCGCTACGTAGCACGAGTGCCCACCCTAAATTTTCCATCCTTATCGCAGTCTGCGGTTTCCTTCCTATTCACGCCGTTTTTCATCGCAGCATTGACGTAAGACGTACAGGCCAATAGAATGATTCATCCGATACTGGATTGATGATTGAGTACAATAATTGTCATTCTGAGGCGTAGCCGAAGAATCTATTTTAATCAGGCCAGATCCTTCGCTTCGCTCAGGATGACAAGCATCAAAAATCGAGGTACGAGTATGACATTGATTAACGAAAACTTCTTGAAGCTACAGGCTGGCTATTTATTTCCTGAAATCGGCAGGCGTGTTCGTGTCTATAAAGAGCAAAATCCAGATGTGAAAATAATCAGTATGGGAATCGGCGATGTGACTCAGCCATTAGCACCGGCTGTTATCGAGGGGATGCACAAAGCCGTTAACGAAATGGGTTGTCGGGAAACCCTCAAAGGCTATGATGACAGCGGAATCGGCTACGAGTTCCTCAGAAAGGCAATCGTGGAAAACGATTTCAATAGTAGGGGGGTCGAGCTAAACCTTGACGAGGTTATTATCAGCGATGGCGGTAAGTGCGACACAGCCAACATCCAGGAGATATTCGGCTTGGACAACATCGTTGCCGTCGCTGACCCTGTATATCCCGTTTATGTGGACACGAACGTCATGGCCGGCAGAACCGGCCCAGCCAACAAAAATGGTCAGTACGAAAAAATTGTATACATGTCCTGCACTGCGGAAAACGATTTTGTTCCTGAGCCACCCGCTGCGCACGTTGACCTTATTTACCTTTGCTTTCCGAACAATCCTACGGGTGCGGTGGCGACCAGAGAAGATTTAGCCAAATGGGTGAATTATGCCCGCGAGAATAAAGCCATAATTCTCTTCGACGCCGCTTATGAAGCCTTTATCACCAACCCTGAAATCCCCCATTCTGTCTATGAAATCGACGGCGCCAAAGACGTAGCAATCGAATTTCGAAGCTTTTCCAAGACAGCCGGCTTCACCGGCGTGCGTTGCGCCTTCACAGTCGTGCCCAAGCAGCTAAAGGCATACTCCAGAGACGGTAGGGCGGTCGATGTCAACTCACTCTGGAAAAGACGCCAATGTACCAAGTTCAATGGCGTATCATACATTACCCAGGTTGGTGCAGCAGCCATCTACAGCCCAAAGGGCAAAAAGCAAATCCGCAAGATTATCGACATTTATATGAGTAATGCCGCCATAATCCGCGACTCGCTAACAAAGCTTGGTTATACGGTATATGGCGGCATCAACGCACCTTATATCTGGGTCAGGACTCCCAATGGTCTTAGCTCGTGGGATTTCTTCGACAAATTATTGCAAAAGGCCAATGTCATCGGGACGCCCGGCGTAGGCTTCGGACCTGCTGGAGAGGGTTATATGCGTTTGACAGCTTTTGCCACGCCTGACAACGTTAAGGAAGCCTTGCAACGCATAGCAGACAAACTGTAGTTAAATCTCTATCCTGATGATTCAACCAACCACAGCATATATAGGACTCGGCAGCAACTTAGGCGACCGAAAGCGCAATATACGAGCAGCCTGCGATATGCTCGCTCAAGCAGACCATATTGAGCTTGTTCGGATCAGCGATATTATAGAGACACCACCTTTGGGCAATACTGAACAGCCCAACTATCTAAACGCTGTCGCCGAATTAAAAACCAATTTGAGCGCCGACGAATTGTTCAGCGAACTTGAGAGCACCGAGAAGACGCTTGGCCGATTGCACAGAGCAAAATGGTCTCCTCGGAGCATTGACCTCGATCTTTTACTCTTTGGCCAGGACGTTATCGACTTGCCTAATTTGACCGTTCCGCACCCGCAGGTGCACTTACGCTCATTTGTGCTCAAAGGCCTTTGCCAGCTCAATCCCAATCTGATTCATCCTCGCCTGAGAGAATCTGTAAATGAACTGGCAAGTCGATTAACCGGCTGTGATTTTTACATCGATCCACATCAGCCACAACTTATAAGTGTTGCTGGCATTATCGGTGTCGGAAAAACCACACTTACAAAAAGACTCTCGAGTGCACTTAACTGCGATATTTTGCTCGAGCCTTACGACACCAACCCTTTTTTGTCACAGGTCTACGCCGGCAAAAAAGAGTTGGCTTTGGACTCGCAGCTATATTTCCTAACCGCCAGGACGGAGCAGTTAAATCGTGACACTTTACATCAGGGCCAACCTGTCGTCATAGATTACATTTTTAATAAAGAGCTCATCTACTCCCGCCGATTGCTCAGTCCGCGACAATTAGAACTGTATGAAAAGATATACCCTACATTTGCTGCGCAAATCGTTCCTCCCGTGCTCGTCATATATTTGCAGGATTCAGCCCAAAGGTGTCTCGAGCGCATCCATAGGCGGAATCGCCCCTATGAGCAGCGAATCAACCTGCAATTCTTGGAATCGCTCAACTCCGACTACGACCAACTTTTTGCATGTTGGAAAACCTGCCCCATTTTTAGGTTGTCAGTGTCAAATTTTGATAGCACGAGAGAGGAGGATATCGAACATTTGACGAATCAGATAAAAAGTTATGTAATATGTAATGTCAGCGATCGGCGGCAGTTTGGTTAACTATCGTTCGCAATGGTGATGCAGGGTAATTTATGTTTAGCTCCCCAATCTTGACTGTCGTCAGACAAGTTTATTGGGGGATTTGAACTCAATGTGAAAACTGTGGTCAAGTAAAAAGGAAAAAACGATGCGAAGATTAGTTTCTATGATACTTGTTCAATTGGCTGTTCTTTTATTTTTCTCATCTTTTGTATCGGCAACAACTTACTATGTAAACAACGTTGATGGCAATGACACCAACAATGGAACCTCACCTGAGCAATCCTGGAAGTCTTTGAAAAAAGTCAATGATATGACTTTCAAGCCAGCAGACAGAATTCTCTTTGCTGCAAATTCTAAATACACGGGTCAACTGAAACCCCAAGGATGTGGGGACTTGGTCAATGAAGAACCTCGTCCGATTGTTATCGATATGTATGGCAAAGGCAAAAAACCCTGCATCAATGCTCAAGGGGAATATCAGAGTGCATTATATTTCTATAACGTCGAGTATTGGGAAGTAAACAACCTCGAAATCACAAATAAGGGGGCTGAAAGAAAAGCCGGCCGAATGGGCGTTTATATTCATATCAAAGACTTTGGCACCGCTCACCACATTCACCTCAAAAACCTCTTCGTTCACGATATAAACGGCAGCTTGATAAAAAGGCAGGGTGCCGGGCATGGAATAGCATGGCGTAACGAGGGCAAGCAGAAAAAGTCACGTTTCGATGACCTGCTTATCGAAGGATGTCACCTTGTCCGCTGTGAACGCAACGGAATCATGGGATTCGGATATTGGAAAAGAGATGAGAGCTGGTACCCAAGCCTAAACGTGATTATACGAAATAACCTGTTAGAGGAAATCCCGGGAGATGGTATCGTTCCCATCGGTTGTGACGGAGCATTGGTTGAGCACAATGTAATGCGCAATTGCACTAGAATCCTACCCGATGGCGAGGCCGCTGCCGGTATCTGGTCATGGGGCTGTGATAATACGATTATCCAATTCAATGAAGTCAGCGACCATAAAGCTCCCTGGGACGGGCAGGGCTTTGACTCCGATTGGGACTGTCGAGACACGATAATCCAGTATAATTATAGCCATGACAACGAAGGTGGCTTTTTGCTGATTTGCAATAAAGGCGATGCGGCAGAGTCAATCGCAATCAATACCGGAACGATCATTCGATATAACATTAGTATCAATGACGGCTTACGGGCTATGGGAAAGCACGCAGGTTTTTCTCCTTGTTTTCATATTTCCGGCCCAGTAAGGAACACAAGAATTTACAACAACATTATTTACGTTCCAGGGAAACCCGATCGCCAAATCGACAAGACAATGATCAAGATGGACAATTGGGGCGGACCTTGGCCTGAAAACACGTATTTTGCCAATAACATCTTCTATGTTGATGGGTCAACCAAGTATGATTGGGGACAAAGTATAAACCATATTTTTGAGAACAACCTTTATTACGGTAAGCATGAAAACGCACCGCAAGACGCAAATGCAGTTATGGGTGATCCGTTATTCGTATCACCGCGTTCAGTAAAAGCAGGTTTTGAGACCTTAAGAGGTTTTATGCCTAAGAAAGGCTCACCTTGTATAGGTACTGGAACACATATAGAAAATAATGGTGGACGAGATTTTTGGGGAAACACTATAACTGAGCAGGGCCCACGAAATATCGGTGCCTACGAATGAAGTGGCATAGATCGATAATAGGTACCTTAGAAAATGGAAGTTGCAGAAACGATACAATCCGTAAGAAGCCAAGTAAAAGCTGCCCGTGAAAAGGGAAAAAAGATTGGCTTTGTGCCGACTATGGGTGCACTACACGTTGGACACATCTCGCTTATCGAAGCCGCTGTCAATCAGACCGGCTTTGTTATAGTCAGTATCTTCGTCAATCCCACGCAGTTCGGCCCCGGTGAAGACCTTGAAAAATATCCCAGACCCATAAAAGCCGACTTGGAAATCTGTAGAAATACAGATGTCAATGTTGTGTTTGCTCCTACACGGGAGCAGATGTACCCGCAAGAAAACCTTACCTGGGTGACGGTCGAAAAGCTGACTGAGCCGCTATGCGGCCGGTTTCGCCCAGGGCATTTTCGCGGTGTCACAACCGTCTGTGCGAAGCTGTTCAATATCGTTCAACCAGATATTGCTTTCTTTGGCCAGAAGGACGCTCAACAGGCAATTGTCATCAAAAGGATGGTTGCTGATCTTAATATGCCTTTACAAATCGTTGTTTGCCCCACAGTTCGCGAAACGGATGGCCTCGCAGTTAGCAGCAGGAATAAATACCTTTCTCCTCAGCAGCGCAAAGATGCAACCATCATCTATAAATCCCTCCTAAAGTGTCAGGAGTTGATAGAAACTGGCCTGACCGATCCTAACGAAATTGTTGCTAAAGTACGTGAGGTGCTACAAAGTGTCCCATCGGTACAAATTGAGTACGTGAGCATCGTAGATGCTGAAACTCTGCAGAATATCGATAAGATCGCCAGCAATATCCTCGCCGCAATAGCAGTCCGTATCGGCTCAACTCGGCTAATTGACAATATTCTCTTGGACACCGGTTAGTAATGTTGTATAATTTCTCGCTTGTTAGTTAAGGTGTTGGGGGTGCAATAGCGGACTATAAATGGTTTCTCGTTTTGATTAAACGCGGATCGAGAGAGCCGATTATGCTTATTAAGGTACTAAAAAGCAAGTTGCATCGCGCTAAAGTTACTGACGCCAAATTAAATTATCCTGGCAGCATTGAGATAGATTCTGCCCTTATGGGAGCCGCTGGTATCTTGCCATACGAGTCTGTTGTCATCGCTGATTTAAAAAACGGTAACAGGCTTGAGACATACGTCTTGCCCGCACAACCAAATTCTGGCCAAATCGTTATTCTTGGTGCAGCCGCAAAGTTAATCCATCCCAAAGATCGTGTTATTATCTTGGGTTTTGCTTATTGTACACCTGAGGAAGCCAAAAAACTAAAACCCAAAATTGTTGTCCTTAACGAAAAAAACGAGATTATACAAAGCAGGTAGAAATCCCAAAGGCAGACAATACGCGAACGACGAGCAACCGGACACGACTTAAATGTATCCCGAACTCTTTGAAATACCTTTTTTCCACTGGACCGTAAAAAGCTATGGCCTGATGATGGTCATCGGCTTTCTTGCAGCCGTTTGGTTGATAAGATACCTCAGCCGAGATATTACTCCGAATCCTCAGCTTATCACCAATGCCGCCTTATATTCTTTGATAGCTGGCGTTGTAGGCGCACGTTTATTTTTCGTTATACATTATTTCGACCAGTTTCGGGAAAACCCGCTTTCTGTTTTTGCTATTTGGAATGGCGGCCTTGAGCTATTGGGCGGAGTTATATTAGCTATTACTGTTATCGTTCTTTTTCTTTGGCGCAACAAACTTCCCATCCGCCGCTACCTAGACATCCTTGCGATCGGGCTGATGCTGGCGCTTGCTTTTGGAAGGATCGGCTGCTTTCTTAATGGCTGTTGTTTTGGCAAGCCCACAAAACTACTCTGGGCCGTCCGGTTCCCGTATGACTCATTTGCTTATCTGAGTCAGATAAACCCGAATTTACGCCGTGACAGACCTGAGCCACAATTGCAGCTACCCCGCGATGAATACCTCAGTTATGTTGACAAAGATGGCAAATGGTATCCCAAATCCTATAACAATTTAACACCCCAGCAGCAAATCGAAGTGACAAAGGGTAAATATCGAGCTCTGCCTGTGCATCCAACTCAGTTATATTCTTCAGCAAACGCAGCATTTCTCTGCCTTGTTCTCTACCTTTTCTGGCGAAGGTCTATCCGCTCCACTGGATCTAGTAGCCCCAAGCGGTTCCTCACAAAGTCAGGATCTACTTTTGGTTTAATGTTTGTACTTTACGGTGTTACCCGGTTCCTGATAGAATTTCTACGCGACGATAATCCTTTCGAGATCGACAGCCTTACTATCTCACAGTTTATTAGTATTGCACTTCTTATCTTGGGAGCCCTTTTAATCGCGCTTTTCAATAGACTAAAATCAATGCCTTTGAAATAGATACCTTAAGCCTCGATTTTCACTGCCTTTCTTGTCTCTCGTAGAATTTTTTATTGAACATTTCAAAAAACCGACGATATTATATAAAGGTAACGTTGCCTAATGTAATATTGTCCAGAGGACATAATTATGGGCCTTTACGACAGAGATTATACCCGGGCCGATTATAGGCCACAGTTTAGCAATATGCCCCAAATGCGTTTTGCCCTGCCCCGGATTACACCTGTGGTCAAGTGGCTGTTAATTATCAATTTCGCTGTATTTTTTGCCGGAGCTCTCTTTTTTACGAATAACATTTACATGCCAAATCTCGCTTTTACTATAAATCTGCTTGAGAGGTGGTGCGCTGTTTTTCCCTATTCACTTGGCTCTGCGTTGCAGCTCTGGCGGCTCGTTACATATCAATTCTTGCATGGACACGTGATACACATCCTTTTTAACATGCTTGGCCTTTTCTTTTTAGGCCCCACACTTGAACGACACTGGGGCAGCAGAAAATTCCTCATCTTTTACCTAAGCTGTGGAGTAGCAGGGGGGTTATTCTACACATTACTTGTTGCTTTGAATTTCTTACAACCTCTTCCAATGATAGGAGCCTCAGGTGCAATACTTGGTATGCTTGCTGCTTGTGCTATTCTTTTCCCGCATTTTATCGTTTTTATTATGTTCTTCCCCGTCCCGATACGCGTCGCGGCTATAGGCCTAACAATTATGTACTTGTTCTTTGTCTTAACAAGGGCACCAAATGCCGGTGGCCACGCTGCTCATTTAGCTGGTATGGCTGCTGGCGCAGGCTATGTATTCTCTCGGCCCTGGCGAGACAGATTCAAAATGAAAACTCGTTCCGGTGCCTGGAAAAAAAAGATTGTCGACCAGTATAACCTTGAAGCTGAAGTCGACCGCATTCTGCAAAAAGTCCACGACTCCGGCATCCACAGCCTCACTACAAAAGAGAGACGAATCTTAAGAAAAGCCACAGAAACCGAGCAACAACGCTATAGACCATAAAAAAAGCCCTGCGTAAATCCGCAAGGCTCAGCCTGTATTATTCAATCTTAATCCCATCTAAATTTCGGTTTGTTCTCCTCAGTTAGCTCCTTCAAGCGTCTCGCTACGTTTTCAGTCTTGAATTCTTCATTCTGCCACTTGACGATCTCTTCATTGCTATGCTTGATTCGATTTTTCAACTCTTCAAGCCACTTGAGCAGACGTTCATACGCAATTTGCTTTCGGCGTATTATCAGATCGAACCTCCGGCTGATTACTTTCTCGAGTTCCGTTGTTAATTCTTTTTTCTCAGTTCCTTTCTTTGCAGCCTTGATTCTGCTGACGAGTTCTTCTTCCCTTTCCCTTAAGGCTAAATCTTCCTTTAGTACTTCAGCCATTTCTGGATTTCTTCGTTCCTCCTCAAAAATACGCCAGTATTTGTCTCTAACCAGATCAAACTTTTTCCAGTAGAGATCTGGCTCTGTATATTCCAGCTTAGCCAGCTCTTCTGCTTCCCTGCTGTAATTTTTTCTTAGCCATTCGGTGAATTCAGCTCGTTTCTTATCCCACCATGTTTTCGCGCGCTTACTCATTATTTTACCGAGTTCTTCGCCGGCATAATCTTTCAATTTGACATTGAACTGTTCTTGGTCTTTCTTACGCAGATGAGCCAATTCCTTTGCCTTTGTCGGATCGCGCTCTTTCAAATCCTTAATAATCTGATCGAATTCTTCATCTGTCAGTTCAAATCGTGGATGTCCTTTTTTTGGCCCTCGATGCTCATCTTCAACCCAAACGTCCCGTTCTTTTGCTTGGCATCGTTTTTGAGCCGAGCATGGTAGGACACATATGGTCGCAATTACTATTATGACAGAAGATAAAATGACTCCGCGTGGTATATGCAGCATCATTCTTATTCCTTCCCAAAATCGCTATCTATTGCTATGAGTTCCATCTCCAGCTCCGCTACGGCTCTTTCAGCATTATTTCCATTTCCACCGGTTTCCAGAGCCAGCATTTCGTCTTCAATTTGCTCCATTTCAGCGGTTAAAAGTGCCAAATCGGGGTCGGCGGCAGTAATATCATCGCTCTCCCAGATCGCTCTGGGAATAATTGAGGCATACTTTCTTATTCCAGTCTCTTCGATGTCTTTTACGAACACCGTAGTGCCGATAGCTGCTACGATAATGATCGCCGCTGCCACAGCTACTCTGTAGGCGACGCTTCTAAAAGTCCTCACTCGTCTACGTGCTGCCAGAGTTTCTTCTATTTGCCGTTTGATGTTAATTATGATGTGCTTGTCGGGCTCCGGCGCAGGATTCTGGCGAAGGAATTTTTCTGCCCTGTCTAAGGTATCTATGATATCGGTAGCATCTTCGGGATTAAGGAATTTTTCGAGAAGCTCCTTAGGATTTTCTTTGTTACAACCGTTCATAAGTCGTTATTCCATCAACTGACGCAGTTTTTTAGCGGCTCGGTGCAATTTCGATAACGTGGTACCGATCGGCTCAGAGCGAATCTTTGCTATCTCCTTGAAACTAAGCTCTGAATAAAAACGCAGGATCACCAGTTCTCTCGTATCAGCATCCAGCTTCTCCAGTTGCTGTTGTACTTTATCGATCCTCTCATTTGTGTCGTCTGACCGTTTTGGTCTATCTGGCATTGACTCGATGTGCCGTTTCTGTGCCTCCAGCAGCTTCTGCTGTCGTTGCTTGTCTCTCAAATGATCATGAAATATGTTGGATGCTATTCTAAACAGCCAGCTTTCAAAAGAGCCACCCTTATAAGAGCCAATCTTTTCTACAAGCTTGACGAATAGTTCTCCCAGCAGGTCGTCGCTAACAGCCGTGTTTCCCGTCAACCGATAAAAATAGCCGTAACACCGGCCCGCGTACATATCTACTATCTGCGAAAAACACGCAGCGTCTCCCTTTTTGCACCCAATTATTATCTGCCCAAAATCGCCGCTTTCCGCCATATTCCTGGCACTTCATGTATATTAAAAGACGCCGGCTATGAGTTGTTTATTGCAATAATCTGCATGCCCAAATGTCAGTCAATAGTACCACACTGACACATCTTGGCCGCTACTAAGGTGAAATGGTAGTTATATGCACCCCTCCAAATACCTAATTGCCGGTCCCACGTTGCCCTTTGTGCAGTTCATACTGGTTTCACCTCCAGTATGGACACCACCCCTCGCCACCGCAAGGTCATTATTACGGGACTTAGAGACGCTACACCCTCCATAAGCCCAGCCTTAACCTTCAGTCCCTAAAAGTTTTGTTCCTCTTCCTCTTCCTCTTCCTCTTCGAGCTTCCAGCCATCCGCTTCGTCAAGCTCGTTGATTTCGCGCTGCATATATTTGAAAATCTTATCCTGAAGCGGAGCCAGTTTCCCATACCACTTGAGCATACTCTGGTAGCTTGCCACAAGCATATCCAGCCGGATCAGTTGCCACTTGGCTATACACTCCGGCTCTTTTATGTTGGTGAATGGGTCGCATTTGAAGGTTCTTTTTCCATCTGGACCGAACTCGCATAACTCGCAGTCTTTACACTGTATCATATAGCCCTCTCATCTAACCAGCCACGAACTTAAATTTTTATCCACTCTCAGTATGGTCTTTTTAGGCATTTCTAATTTATGTTCCTGGCCAGCTTTTTTGTCGAAATAAATTCTAAGGTTTTATCTTTTTACATATACTGCCGACATTGATACAATATATTAAAAGAATCATTCGAACACATTGCAACAAAGATTTCAAGTGTTTGTTGGAGATTTGAATGGCAAAATCAAGACGCAGACGCAAAGTCGGCAGCAAAAAAAGACGAACACGCTGGAAAATTCGGCATAAAATCAGCTAAATAAATGTTTTCCGGAGGAGCAAGGCGAGTGAAATATACAGTTTCTGTCCATATATGGCCCCATATGCAGCGCGATAGATGAGACACTTCAAGGTAGTCTTCGAACCTGACGGCAAACGAGTTTCAATTCACGAGGGAGCCACCCTCCTCGATGCTGCCGCTCGAGTAGGCATCGTCTTGAACACTACTTGTGGCGGTAAAGGTATCTGCGGAAAATGCGCAGTAAGACTTGAGCCAGAGGGCCAACAAGTACTCGCCTGCCAATACACCATCCATCAAAACCTCACAGTATCGGTCCCATCTGCCTCCCGATTTTTTGAGCATAAGATTCTCCAACACGGCATCGATACCACATCGGCTGTTATACCCTCCATTTATAAAAGATACCGCAAAGAAGATTCCACTGAGCAGATATACGGCATCGCCGTGGATATTGGCACAACTACAGTCGTTGCAAAACTGGTTAATATGGCCACCGGCCAATCACTGGCCACGCAAGCAGCCCTTAACCCACAATCGAAGTTCGGAGACGATGTTATAAGTAGAATTACCTATGCTCAGACTGAAACGCGTTTGCACGAAATCCAGAAGATAATTATTGATTGCATCAACGACCTTATTGACCGACTCTGCAGTCAAGCCTCGATTTTACCTGAACAAATATATGAAGTCTGCGCCGTCGGCAATACCACAATGAATCACATCTTGCTAAAGCTCCCTGTCGAACAGCTTGGCCGCGCACCATACAAAGCCTTTTCTTTGGATGCCCATGAGGTGTCAGCTACCGACTTCGACCTGCGAATCAACCCCAGTGGTAATCTCCACACCATTGAGAATATCGCTGGTTTCGTTGGCTCGGACACCACTGCCGTCGCGCTTGCAGTGGATATAGATTCTGCCGACGATGTTACGCTTGTTATTGATATCGGCACAAATGGTGAAATTATTCTCGCCACGAACGGCAATCTTTACGCCGCAAGCTGTGCCGCTGGCCCAGCCTTTGAGGGCGCACGTATAACCTGTGGCAGTAGGGCGGTCAAAGGTGCTATCGAAGCTGTTGTCATAAATGGAGATGAAATAGATATAGACGTCATCGCAGATGACGCACCTTGCTCGATATGTGGCAGTGGCCTGATCGACGCTGTTGCTGTACTCTTAAATTTTGGTGTTGTTGAGCCAAGTGGTCGCTTCCTCGAACCTGGTAAGATTCAACATAAACTGCCCGAATCTATTCTCTCGCGTATCATACGAAAAGATGGCCAATTGGCCTTTTGCCTTTCCTACGACCAGATTACTGGTCAGCCCAGTGTATTCCTTACTCAAAAGGATATCCGCGAGGTTCAGCTCGCAAAGGCAGCCATAAGAGCGGGCATCACACTCTTGCTGAAGAAAACTGACTTGAAGGATTCTGGTATCGACCGGCTGCTCCTCGCCGGTGCCTTCGGCAACTATATTCGCCCGCAAAGCGCCTTGAGAATTGGTCTTTTACCTTCCGTACCGATTGAGCGTATTCATTTTGTCGGCAACGCCGCCAGCATCGGTGCCCAGATGGTCCTGCTGAGCCAGAACTACCGAAGCAAGGCCCGTGAATTGGCTCGCAGAATCAATTACATCGAAATCGCCTACGAACCTGATTTCCAGACCGTATTCGCGAACTCAATGGCCTTTTGAACAAAACAGGTAACATTACTCCGTACAAAGTGAGCGGCGTCAGTGAAAGCTACTATTTCCAAGAATGTGCGAAGAGTCCTCAGAATAGCCCTTGGTATATTATTGATTATCCTTGGCATCTTAGCGGCGCTGACGCCATTTTCTCCCGGCTCATGGTTGGCACTTATCGGATTAGAAATCCTCGGATTAAGGATACTACTTCAGCGCAAGCTCTTGTCTTTGCTCCCACAGAAACATCGTAGCAGGGTAAAAAATCTGTTCAAGAAATGGATGAAGAAACCATAACCTCGATGTTTTTCTTGGTTTAGCTCCCAGATTTATCCGGGGGCTTATATCTAAAGGCGAACCGTCCTTAAGAAGGTGCGACATAATACGGTGTCACTTTCTCAGAGAGATAATGAAGTGTATCACGTTGCTCCATAACAATGGAAGAAACTTGTTGATGTTGTTTTAATAAGGCTCAATAATACTATATATTTAATGAAGGCTCGCATCAGAACATTGTTGGTCGCGGCTATAGTCGGTACGTGCTGTTTGAACAGCACGACCGACGCAGATCTAACCAGGCGGATCGACAGTATCATAAACCATCCTCTACAGCAGAAAGTAGAATTCTCCATTCACATCGTAAATGCTAACTCTGGTGAGACAGTATATAGCCACAATGCAAAAAAGGCTTTGATCCCTGCTTCGAACATGAAGGTAGTTGTCACTGCCGCAGCTTTAGAATATCTTGGTCCTGACTATGAGTATACAACGAGAATCGGGCTATGTGGCGACACGCTTGTGGTGATTGGCAGCGGTGACCCTTTATTGGGTGATGAGAAGATTAGCTATAAGTACAGCCGGCAGGCCAACTGGTTGTTCAAGGAAATAGCAGCGGCATTACGGAAGTACGGTATAGAAACAATCAACGATATTGTTATTGACACAACTGTTTTTGATGACCAGCGTGTTCATCCGAACTGGCCGAGGAACGATCTTAACAGGTGGTACGCCTGTGAGGTGAGCGGTCTGAATTTCAATAACAATTGCATAGAAGTCTCCGCCGAAAACAACGCCGGCAAAATAGCCATAACTACTGATCCGCCAACAAAATACGTTCAATTCATCAATAAAATATCACCTACGTCAACCAGCCGTAGTGTGATAGGTGCATACCGTAACAGCACGCCGAATAAGATCACACTGCGTGGCAAGTGCAAAGATAGAGTAGGGCCATTTGATGTAGCCATTGAGAATCCTGCCGGTTTTTTTGGGTTTTTACTGGCTGAAAACCTTGCGATAGTCGGGATAACAGCGAAGGGACATGTCATAGAGAAAGCTTTTGACGAAAGATGTGATTTCAGATTGCTCGTGGAGTACTCCACAACTATTTTTGACTGTCTGCAAAGGTGCAACAAAGACAGCTTGGGACTGGCAGCGGAAGCTTTGCTCAAGACAATAGCGGCCAGGAGAAGTCCAGACATAAAGAATGGCAGTTGGGCAGAGGGACAGAAGGCAATCTCGGAATACCTATTACAGTTGGGGATTGAGGACATTCAGTTCCATATAGATGATGGCAGTGGATTGAGTCAGCATAACCGACTCAGTGCGTATGCGATAACTAAAGTTATATTTAGCGTCTATAAAAGCGACAATTGGCAGATGTACAAGGAATCACTAGCAGTAGGGGGGATAGATGGAACGATAGGTAGATACTTCAGAGAGCCTAAGTATAAGGGTAAGATTTTTGGTAAGACAGGCTACATTAGAGGTGCAAAGTCGTTTTCCGGCGTATGCAGCGCCCAAGAATGTGACTATATATTCTCGATTCTGGCAAACAAGGACAATGCTCAAACACGAGATGCAATCAATAATATCGCCAAGGCGATCATTGATGATGCAACGAGTGAGCATCAGATGAGACAGTAGCAACAAGGCATGATTTGAGAAGGGCGGTCAGGGCCTCACATATAGAACGAGGCCGTTTTTGTAGAATTTTCTCTTCCAAGTAGAGTCAACAACCTGCAGGAGGGGGGCTTCAAGAAATGAAAAATACTGTGGTTCGACACCGACAATAACAGCAGAAGGGGGACGGTCCTTCAGTAACCGCTGTATTGTTTCCGGGCCAACAGTGTGGGTAATTTTGCGCTGCTGGGGCGACATTGAATCAGCGATTCTGTATATAATCGAGCCACAGGATAGTTCCGTATATATCTCACAGCTACCTTCAAGTGCAAACAAAGGCCCCAAAGTTAGCACCAACTTCGGTTGCTCGATTTCCTCAGCCACCTCGGTAGCAATTCTGTGCAGCTCTACCGGTTTCCAATTTTCCGGCATAAGTGTTAGTGGCAGCCTGTAGAGCATGATAGGATTAAAATAAATTGACACAAAAACGCCAAGACCGACAAGTAGGCAGACCAACTTGAAAGCGGAAACGCTATTATTGGTTCTTTGTGCAAGCTGCCTTAGATGCAACAACGGCAAAGCAAAGGTAATTAAGAGAAAAGGAACAGGTGCCGCCAGATATTGCCTCCACATGGTTGGCGGAATGAATGCGATTAAGAAAAATGTCAGCGATAACAGTGTAGCAAGCAGCAGGGGGGCTCTCTTTGTGATCGTTAGGCTGCGGCGAAGAGCGAGTATGAACATGAAAAGGAAAATCGCTATCACTATGAGCATTAGATAGCCGGGCGTTGTGAGACAGGCTAGCATCAGATGAAGTTTGTCGTGGGCCATGCCAATTTTGTGCAGCCAAGCGCCGTACAGTGCGGGTATGCGAAAAAGGTTTAAGAAGAAAGCCTGAGGTGCTTGCATTACAATCCAAACAGGCCAGATGAGAATGAAGCCTGATGCAATCACAAATGGCAAAATAGTCTTTAGTCTTTGCTTTAGTGAGTTTGCAGGCTGGAACAGTAAAAACACAAAAAACAGCAATGCCACCAAAATCGTGGTAATTCTCATACAGCTTGCCAAGGTTAGCAGGGCACCAATCGCTGCAATTCGCCAGTACTTTGAGACCTTATTGAAATCCGTAGATAAAAACAGCCAGAAAGAGAGTACAACACATAAAATGACAACATCATGATTCCAGGCATAGCCATTAGCGTAGTCAACCAATGGATTAAATGTATACAGGACGGCAGCAGCTAGTGCAAATAGTGTCCCTGAGACCTGGAAAGAAGCAAAGACATGCCGGTATATACCAACAATGCAGATTAAGATTAGTACATCACACAGAACAGAAACAATTCTTCCGACCAGCAAATAATGGCTCGTATTCAATATCTTGAACAGAGCTGCAAAAACTAGAGGATGGTAGGGCAGTTGAGCTGTATAGGAGAAATCTTTGTAAATCATCTTGCCGTGGGCAAGCATGGCACCTGCAGAGCAGTACATTTGCTCATCGCGGCTGACGGGCTTAGACATACTGTTCGCAAAAACAGCAAGCGCTAATATAATGATAACTATAACGGCTATAATATTTACGATTTTAGGCAGCATCAGTCCTACGACCCAGCGTCGTGTCTAAGTGCGCATATTACCACTCAGCTAACTCGCCGAGAAGCTCCTCAACCAAATCCTTCATAGTTACTATACCAACAGGCCTTTCCCTACCGGCAGGGCCAGTCCGTGTGACTAAGACGATTTTTTGATTCTCTCGCTGCATAATGTCAATTGCGTCAATGACGGTTGTACTTGCGTCCATTTTTCTAATGGGCGTTACGAAACTGTCGAGGTTGTCGAACTGTTCATCTGAGGCTAATGAATCGTAGACATCAATGAAACCAATGACATCATCGGGCTGATTATGGACCACTGCTAAACGCGTGAAGGTACATCTTTTCAGCTTATTTAAAAGCGCTGTTTTGCCAGAATTTACATTGATTGTCTCGACTTTGTTTATGGGGACCATAACCGATCTAATATGGAGATAGGGAACTGTAACAATGCGATTTATAATGTCGGTTTGGACAGAGCTTAAGATTCCTTCTTCATGAGTATCTTGCAGGATTGCACTAACCTGATGCCGTCGTGCTGAAGCTATCACGGCCCTGGACTGTATGTGCGAGCCTGTCAGTTTGGCAAAGAGAGTAGATACAAGCCTAAGAGCCGGCACGACACCACACCAGGTGAAAAACTTGTGGAATATGAATAACAGGGGCGCGAGAAGAGACATTAGAAAATCGGCCCTATAGAAAAAGAGGTTTTTGGGGATCATCTCTGAAAACACAAAAAGTGCCGGTGCGGTCAGAAGTGTAGCGATGAGCTCAGTAGCGTGCTCAACATACATAATGCTCAACAAATTACCGGTGACAATGCTCGTTGCCACATACTGTGCCAGATTGGTTCCCACGAGCAAAGAAAGAAGCAAGCTGGGACTATCATGTATGATTTTGCCCAGCATGACGAATTGTAGGCGTTTTTTCTCAATCCCAAGGCGTAAACGCAGTCTGCTCAGCCGATACATGCCCGTCTCGGCGCCAGAGAAGAATCCGGCGAGCAATATGGTCAAAACAGCTATGAACAATGATAGTATTCTACTGGCCATTAGTAGGGATGGGTTCCAATGCCAATACCACGGTCTGAATCCGGTGCTTTCTGACATTCTCAACGGTAAACTTGAGATTCTTTAGATATGCTACGTCGCCGCTTTTAGGTATTTTTCCCAGCAGTGTCGTCACCAGGCCGCCTATTGTCGACAACCTGGTTTCGGACAAGTCAATGCCAAACACATCTGCCCATTCATGGATAGCGAGATTGCCAGCGAGTCTGTATTCGAAAGGCCCAATCTGTATGATAGGCTCAATACCGCCTGTGAGTTCTTCTGTTCCGAAGAGTTCATCGGAAATATCCTCCAGGCGGACAGAGCCAGCGATGCCACCATATTCATCCACAACTATCGCCATGTCGGTTTGGGTTTTTCGGAAGAACTCGAGCAAAGACTCGACACTTTTCTGCTCGGGGACAAAATGAACCGGCTGAACAAGGCGGTCGAGTGATACAGTCGGCTTGAGCAGTAGCTGTCGTAGCTGTACGATGCCAACTATATTATCGATGGTTTTCACATATAGTGGCAGCTTGGTGATATGATTTTCCTGCATTAACCTGCGTGCTTTGTCGGCGAACTCCGTGACAGTACAAGCAAGCATGTCAACGCGAGGTTGCATAACATGTCGGACCTTGAGAAAACCAAGCTCGACGACTTCTTCAAGAAGGCGGGTTTCGTCAGCCGTAATTAACCCCTGTCTTTGGCTCGTCTCGATCAGAGTTTTAAATTCACTCACCGTTACGGTCTTAGGCAGTCTTTTAGGGCCAAGTACGATGCGTAGAAAAGGCTCCAATATGAAGAATTTGAATATAAAGCCAATAGGGGAAAAAAGTTGCAGACACAAGAAAACTGGCAGAGCTGACATGATACTCAGGGTCCTTGAGTTTGCGTATGCGATTGATTTAGGAAGTATTTCGCCGAAGAGCAACAATACCAAAAAGGTAACGCCAGCGACAATCACCGCAGCAGTAAGCCCATTTTGACGGCTGATTCTAATGACAAATACGCTGGAAACGGCATAGTAAAGTACGTTTACACACATATTGCCAAATAGCAGGCAATTAAGAAGTTGGCCGGGCTTTTGCAATAGACGGGCAACAAGGCTTTGCAACCGATGCTTGGATTCTTGCATGAACCTTATCTGCCTACGGGATAGATTGAAAAATGCGGTTTCAGAGCCGGAAAAAAAGGCAGAACAACAGAGCAGAAAAAGCATCAATATCCCGTGGCCGATATTTTGATAGACGTGGACCACCATGTTAATTAGAAGGTGAGTCTGGCTTAGGTAGTGTTATTATGAACGTCGTTCCCTCACCAGATTTGGATTGGGCTGAGATATTGCCGCCATGGGCACCTATGACCTTCGCACAGAATGCAAGGCCAAGACCATAACCTGAATCACGAGCTGGTAAGTTCTCATCCGCCTTTGTGGTGAAAAAAGACTCGAAGATATTTTCCAGATCGGATGACTCAACGCCGCAGCCGGTGTCTCTGACTTCTATTTTAACCTCTTGGTCGCCTTCGGTGGCTGTTATCGTTAAAATACCTCCGCCTGGCAGCATTGCGTCACGGGCATTGAGAATCAAATTCATCAAGACCTGCTGAATTTGCACGGGTACGACCCAGACGTCCAAATCGTTAGGAATGTTGATATTGACGGTTATTCCATCCTTGGAGAAATCACGGCACAGACACGTGAAAACATCCTGGACTAAGGCAAGCAGTCTGGCATTATCCTTTTGAAGCTTCTTATTGTTGGCCATGGCAAGAATAGTTTCCATAACCTTCGTGGAACGTTGACAATTTTGGACCGTTTTCTGCAGTGCCTTTTCGACCAGTGGCGTGTCGTCCAGATTCTTCAAGGCAAGAGTCGCATAGCTTGCAAGGGGGGTGAGCAGATTATTGATCTCGTGAGCGATCATGTGGCTGGCCGATCCAAGATTGGCCAGAGCTTGAAGCTCAATGTTGTGATTTATCAGGGACTTATTCTGTTCTTTTTGCTCTGTAAGGTGCCGGTGTAGTGAGCGGCGTTTTTCAATAATGTTTGTCAACTGTCTGCTCCTAATAAAATTCCTTTAGGCCAATTAGTTATTATTTACGAGAAACAGCTCGGTTACAAGTATTTATATCGTCTTTGTCAGCAAATTTCCTTGAGTCGTGTGGTTCTTTAGCAGCAGGGGTGGTGAAGTTGAGTAGATTTTACTTGTGGTTGCAGATATGTCGGCTATTTAGCCGGGCGGTCCGCACTTCAATAGGGGACGGCTGCAATCATGCTATCGGGTCTTGCTATCTACGAAAGCGAAAGGTAAAGTAGGGGGGTATAGTAGGTAGCTGAGAGAATCAGACACAGGATTATAAGTATGAGCACGATAAGAAATCGTGCAAAAAATATTTTCAAATATAAGTAATACACAGAACATGATAAATGAATGAGCAAAGAATCTTAGAGGAACTTTTGTCGCTGTTAGAGAATAATGGGATCACCATCCGCAACGAACCTCTCGGCGGCAGTGGCGGGGGGCTTTGTACTCTAAAGGGCCAGAAGATATTCTTCGTGGATACGCAAGCCACCTCGGCCGAGATGGCCGCAGTCTGTGCCGAGGCAGTCTCACAGCTCATTAACACTGAGACGATTTATATCCGGCCGGAAATCCGCCAGTTTATCGAGACCCACAGTAGCCAAATATCAGGACAATCGATGCAATATTAAAGAACAGAGAAGCTCTATTTTATTGATAATTCAAAGGGAAATAAGGGGAGTAATAGATAATGACAGCAAGAAAAGTGGCTATCATGGTTGACGAGATGTATCAGGTACTGGAGGTCTGGTTCCCGTATTATCGACTCGAAGAGGCGGGCATAGAGGTTAATCTAATTGCTGCTGAAACGAATAAGGAGTATCATTCCAAGGAAGGATATCCCTGTGTCTCACAGGTCGCGGCGAGAAACGCCAACGCTAACGATTATGACTGTATGATTGTGCCGGGCGGATTCGCACCGGACTTTATGCGTAGAAGTGCCGACGTGATAAAATTTGCTAACGACATGGTAAATGCAGGCAAGGTTATAGCGGCTATCTGTCACGGTGGCTGGCTTTTATGCAGCACAAACGTCTATAAAGGCAAAAAAGCAACATGCTTTATGGCAATTAAAGATGACATCCAAAATGCCGGAGCACACTACGTGGACGCCGAGTGCGTCGTGGATGGCAATTTAATTACCTCGCGTAAACCGGATGACCTGCCGGCTTTTTGCACAGCGGTCCTGAGGGCTCTACAAAATAACGGAAAATAAAGAAATAAAACGAGACTGTAGCAAGGCTACAGAACGCAATACTTGGTAGACGGTTGCCGCTTGCGGACAAATCGCTGTAAAACCCAAGTATAATGCTTGGATGTGCTGGAACAGAAACGCAGAAAGTACCTTTAGCCAACTTGCGTGCTGTATAAGTCATTTTGATGAAACATCTTACGTATTATTTGCTCTGTAAAGCTACTATAGTCTCAATAAAACGCAGTTTATGGGCAGAAAAAGAATATGCCCACATCAAAAATGACAATGTAGTCTGGAGCTATCCTTATGAGCAAGTCAAAGGCCGGAAAAAAGCGAGCCGAGATACCAATTGTGCTTGTTGTGGACGATAACCAGCAAAACCTTGAACTCATACAGGCTTACCTTGAGGATCTTGAGTGTGAGACTGTCCCCGCTCGTGACGGGCATGAGGCACTCGATATCGTGGACAAGAAAAAACCCGACCTGATATTGTTAGATGTGATGATGCCCAAGATGAGCGGTTTTGAGGTCTGTAGAAAACTTAAAAAAAACCCAAAAACAAGTAGTATCCCCATTATAATGGTGACAGCGCTCAATGAGTTCGGCGATATCGAACGGGGTATTGATGTGGGCACCGATGACTTTGTCAGCAAACCTGTGAACAAGCTTGAGCTCCTGACGCGTGTCAAGACCATGCTTAAGCTCAAGCATTTGACTGAGGAGCTGGAACGCACTCTGGCCTATCTGAGCGAGATAGAAAAACGCGCCCAGCATACAAAATTAAAGTCAGAAAAAATTACGGACTGAAGAATAAAAACTGTAAACCTTGCTCTGCAAAATAGTAACAGTTAAACCCAATAAACGAGTTATAGCGCCTATAATACATATTTAACGGTATAGCAGGACGGTTATAAATCCTACAAACGGCCCTTCAAAACCGCGACAATCCCTATAGCACACACAACCAACACACACTCAGCGTAAAGTGCGCGTTAATTATCCAATCGGCTGGACAGCATGTAAATACGACAGCAAGTATTGTCGATACATAATTGGCCCCATTTTCACGACAGGCTTTTTTAGTGAGTGAGGGATGAGTGTGTTACTCGAAATTCTCGGCAGGGCGATAAGCATCGACACTGCCGATTTAATATGGCACTGGCTTAATGAGCACCGATACGCTGCAGCGGAAACCAAGCCTCAATATCTGCACTTGAGTAAAATCATCGATCTTATGGGCGATACGAAATTACGCCAGGCTGAGAAGCAGCTTAGGTTTTATCTTTTTGAAAATCCCTCCTGCACACAGGGACGAATGGCGGCAGCAGCGATATGCTTACGAAAAAACAAACTGAGCGAGGCAATTGAAGAGTTGAACTCGGTGTACATGAGGCAACCGAATAATACTATGGCTCTTTACGCTCTCGGACACTGTTATGAACGAATCGGTAAAGAAGCCCAGGCAGTCGAGTTTTACCAGGACTGCCTGAAATTCAAAAATTACCTCCAACTTCCCGCTCAACGATTAGCTGCCATCTATTTCAAGAACGGTCAACTGGAAAAAACTGTGCAGCAATATGAACTGTTAAAGCAGCAATATCCCGATGACATATCTACGCTCGTCACACTTGGGTATCTATATTGTGCAAGCACGGATTACACACGAGCGATTGAGACTTTTAACACAGCAATCTTAATTCATCCAGACAATTTCCTCATTCGTGACGATTATCTTGACCAACTCATCAGTAATAGCCAGCTTCAGGAAGCATTGGAGCGGTTAGAGAATTTGCTCGATGAGCAGCCTGATAGAGCAGACCTTATAGCAAAACAAGCCGATGTTTTGAGTATGCTTGGTGAGACCGCTGAAGCCATCTCACTTTATCAGCAGGCACTGCGGATCTGTCCCGACTTTCTGGAGGCTACCGTCAAACTTGGCACACAGTACCTGAAGCTGGATGCAAAACAACCCGCAGCACAGCAATTCAACCGAGCCGTGGAAATAAATGACAAAATAGTGGATGCTTACATTGGTCTTGCCGTTTCTGAGCAATCTGCAGCTCGGCCCTCAAACACCGAGACAACACTCTCCTTAGCGGCGGCAATCCAGCCAAACAGCACGTTCTTATTCTCAGAGGCTGCACGTTTATTATTTGAGACCACTAATGATCTGCCATCCGATTGCATCGAACACATTATTGACACTCGCCAAGCCGTAATTGACTCACACCTTCGAGAAATCAAGCGACGTCCCCAAAATGCTGACGCTTTTTACAGGCTTGGCATTCTTTTGATGAGTTCAGGCAGATTATATGATGCAGTAAAAGCCTTCAGGTCCGTTTTGGACATAAATCCTTTATATATCAGAGCCAAAATAAAATTGTCAATTTGTCTCTTCGAAATAGGACAGAAAAGCGATTGCCTTGAACAAATTGCACAATTAACACATTTTGATAAAGGTGTTCTTCAACTACACTATAGTGTTGCTTTACTTTTTTGTGATAAGCTCCGTTTCGCGTCGTCTCTTTTCAACCTTCACCGTCATATGTTGACAAACTTCGGTTGCGAGGATACAGCCGTACAAGTCTCGATCGCCCTGCAAAATCTTGGTTTAATCGATAGGGTATCAGCGATTTGGGAAAATCTGAATGAGGTTGCTACATCATCTTTGAACAAAAGTTAGAAACAGTCTAAAAAGGAACAAACCTACAAAATAAGCCAATTCTTCTAAAATCAAACTCTAATGAAACATAACATACCTTATGGGACGTTATAGATATTCAACATAAATAAACGATTAACTCACGATTGACACGGATGATTCGGATTTAGTCAGCTATGAAGTTTAGCCAAGACTTAAAAGAGGACGATTTTATTTCCTTGTTTGCTACCATGGAGGCGAGTGTGGGCCTCGTAAAGCAAGTGGTTTACCGATGATTTCGTAGTACATGATGGCCCTTCGGAGCTCTTGGGGGTTGGAAATTTCCAAAAAGGAAAGGCTTGCGGCTGCAAAGCGTGGCTGCGGATGTTCCGGCTGCACGGCAAGATCAACGGCTGGAATGTGGGCGGGTTTATGTCTGCTCTCGTCTAACTTGTAGGCGGCTGGACGGGGACGTGAAGCTCCTTCAGGCTGTCTACGAAGTTGCGGCTGGGAAGGCAGGTGCCCGGCGGAGGGAACAGGCGGGGGCTTTCGTGAGCGGGCCTGGCGAAAATCTGCGGGGCGCCTCAGTGGTTTGGGTTGGGCTTCAGTACCCGGTTGTTGGCGATCATGAGCCTTTTTGCCCATGGCTTTTACAAGGCCACCGACCAACCAGAAAATCGCGAGCATCACGACAACTAATATGTTGACCCAGTTATCAAAGTCCTTCCGCTGGGCAAGTAACACTATGTACTGACTGAGGTACTCCACAGAAGTCCCTTACTGCTACTGTTAAGGCCTTGCGTATCCCTTTGAGATTACGCAAGTTAGCCTTTGTCGTTATGACAGCTTGATTGCTGTATTAAAGCTAAGATTTATAAGTTTTTTCGGTGCTACTCCTTCTTTGGAGGCTTTGCGATAGACTGGCGCATGTCGGTATCGGCGGTTATATTTTTGAGCCTATAGTAATCCATGACGCCAAGGTTGCCTTTTGTAAAGGCCTCGGCAATAGCGAGGGGCACCTTGGCCTCATTTTCGACCACCATCGCTCGCATTTCCTGCTCGCGAGCGACAGCCATTGCGCGGCGTTTTTCCGCCTCTGCTTTCGCTCTTCGCATGTCGGCTTCGGCCTGCGCAGCCTGCAATTGGGCACCAACGTTTTCACCGACATCGACGTCGGCAATATCGATGGATAAAATTTCAAAAGCGGTACCTGCATCCAAACCTTTCGCCAGAACAGCCTTGGAAATGCTATCAGGATTCTCAATCACACTCTTGTAGCTTATAGCGCTTCCAATGGTTGTGACAATTCCCTCGCCAACCCGAGCGATAACGGTCTCTTCCGTGGCACCTCCAATCAACCTCTCAATATTGGCACGAACAGTTACCCGTGCCTTTGCCTTTAGCTGAATACCGTCTTGTGCAACCGCATCGACGGTGTCCTTGCCTTTCTGCGGGTCGGGACAGTCAATGACTTTGGGATTGACGCTTGTCTGGACGGCTTCAAGAATATCCCGGCCTGCCAAATCGATTGCCGTGGCTATCTTTAGTGTCAAATCTATGTTTGCTCTGTTGGCAGCAATCAAGGCACGAACCACATTCGGGACACGGCCTCCAGCCAAATAATGGCTCTCCAGGTCGCGGGTAGTCAGGATCAAGCCCGCCTGAATAGCGGTTATTTTGCTCAGCACTATTGTTCTGGTGTCGACCCTTCGCAGCCACATTCCAATGAGTTCGGAGAATTTGACATCGGCTCTGGAGAGCTTGGCTTGGAGCCATAGTCTGAAGAACTTTAAGAACAACAGGAACAACACCAGCGCCGCAATAATAAGGATAACCAAGAGGGTTACGCCGATGACAGCAACGGGGTCGCTCGCTGCGAGGATTATGTATTCCAGTTTACCCATCGTTTTGCCCTTTCACTAAGCATCTTCTGTTACCCGAACAGTTAGCTGTGTGCCCTGCACACGAATCACTTTGACTTCCTTGCCCTTGTCAACATAGCCGGTTTCGGCTACACATTCAAGTCTTCGGCCTGAAAAATCGCACATTCCTACGGGACGCAGTGGCGTAAGCACTGTACCAACGGCCCCCAACAACTCTTTTAATTCTGCGGTATCTGCTATTGCATCACCACGTTCTCGCTGAGGCGGCGTGAGTGTGACGCTTCTGCCAAATCTGGTTTTCGGGAATATTTTGTACGCGACTACCAAAACCGTTGGTATCATCACAGCGGCAATGACCAATCCCGCATAACCAGTGATAGCGCTGTGCTTAAAAAAGAGCAATATTCCGCCAGCCACACATGCGAAAGCACAAGCGCTGATTAGCCCCCCGCTTGGTACGAACACTTCAGCTATTATCAGAGCCGCACACGCCAGATACAGAAAGACACCAAAGATAAGCCACCAGTCCACCGGAACTCTCCTATGATTGATTTTCTGCCCTTTTGACAACAACTCTGTTGCCGTGTATTTCGATTATCTCGACTTTTGCACCCTCGTCAAGAAATTCTGCGGTTGCGACGACATCAACTACTGCCTCACCGAACTTCGCCTTTCCAGCAGGTCTGAGCGTTAAGGTTACCTCACCCACGTCGCCGACGTTTACGGCCGCAGTCTCGCATTCCGGCGGAGCGGTCATGCTAAGCTGCGCATCACCCGGCTGGGCTGGGACAGTCGGTGTAAGTATGAGGCCACTTAGAAACTGCATCTTGGGCAGGTATCGGGCAAGTATCCAGGCTAAAACAATAAATCCGATGAAGCCAAATGATAAGCCCAACACACCGTTAAGAAAGATTCGCCAGTCAAAAGAGGTTTCGGGCCAAGGCAGTCTGTCGGGAGGATTTTTAATGAGCATGCCAAAGGCACCAGCAAGTATGCACGCGATTCCCAAGGTGCCTGCGATACCAAAACCCGGCAAAACAAAAATTTCGATCATAAGCAAAAGCATGCCGACAACAAATAGAGCAATTTCCACCCAATTAGCCAGTCCGACAAGATATTTACTACCGACTATGATGGCAAAACAAATCAGGGCTGCAAGACCCGGCAAGCCAACACCCGGCGTGCTAAATTCAATGTAAATTCCCAGCAGCGCTAGCATAACCAGCACCGCCATGACTGCGGGAGAATTTAGCCAGCGAACCATCTCTTCTGACCAGTTGGTTTCAAGAATAATAGGCTCACCAAGAAAAATAACACCATCACGCTCCTGCAAGAACTGAAGGACTCCTTGTAAATCCTCGACCTGGGCCCTGGCTATTCCATATTCAAAAGCTTTTGAAGCGGTTAATGTCAGCAATTCGTCCTCGCTGACTATCAGTTCTTTATTGTCGAGATCATAAACATTGGGATCTTTGGGTAGCTGCTCTGTTTCGAAGAATTCATAGTCGCCGGTCTGGAGGTTTTTCAGCCGGTAGACCTCCGTTTGCATGGTGACCATGGCTTTTAGGAGCGAGGGGGGATAACCGTTTGCTTCAGCAGCTCGCATAAAAGCTGCACGTGTGAAGCTCTCAACCTTTTCACGCTCAACACCTTCCAGCTTTGTACCAACTGCGATGGGAGCACAATCACCTATGGTAGTGCTCTGCCGCATTATGATGTCCTGGCAGGAGACACTTATCATAGCTCCTGCTGATATGGCCTCGGTAGTTATATAGGCAACTGTGCGAGCCTTTTTGCCCACATCGAGGATTAGGTACTTGGCAATATCATCGGCCGACTGGAGAAGTCCCCCATAGGTCTCTATTTCATAGATCAGATAATCGGCTCCTTCGTCAAGTGCCATCTGGCTTCTTCGGTGGATGGACTTATACAAGCCGTCGTCAATTAAGCCCTTACAGGTGATGACAACCGCCGTAGCTTCATTGGGGTGGCCTTCAAATATATCGTTTATATCGTTAGGCGCAGGCTCGAAGGTCGCGCCGCACACAAGGAGCCCAAAAGCTAAGACAATCGGAATTAGGCGATGTGAGCCTTTCATGGTTGAGATTCTACCTTGTAATTGTTGGTTTGGCAATACCTTATCATGGACTGGAAGCAATTTTCGGCTCCACCCCGGTCCACTGCAGGCCGCCGATTATAGCCTGCCCGATGTTGGTCAGGTGGTCGCCTATTTTTTCGACGTTATCGACCAAATCGCAAAATATAAGGCCAGTTTCTGCTGAGCAGATGCCATCTGTCATACGTTGGACATGGCTGCGACGATACTCCAGTTGCATTCTGTTTAATTCGGTCTCACTAAGCAGAGCTGCCTTGGCTGCCCCAATATCGTTGTGCTCCAGGGCAGAAATAATATTATCGAACATGTGTGTTGACTCTTTTCTTAGCTGATCAGCCTCAGTGAGAGCTTGTTCGCTGAAGATGAGCCTTTGGTCGATCTTTCGCTGAGCAATCTCAACAATATTGACCGCATGATCACCTACTCGTTCAAGGTCGTTAACCGTATGCAGCAGTACTGGCAATTCGACAGAGACCTCATCTGAGAGTTGTTTGCCTGAGAGCTCCGACAGATAGGAGGTAATCTCAAGCTGGAATATATCGACGAAGTCTTCCAGTTCATATACCAAGGCAAGTTTTCTTCTATCATCTTCGATGATGCCGTCAATAGCGTGCGTAAGGGCCTTTTTTGCTGTTTTAGCCATACGTACGATTTCACGCCTCGTCTGGGCCAGAGCTATCACGGGTGTATTGAGCAGGTGTTTTTCAAGAGCAACAGGTTTACGAGCTACTTCCTCTTCGGTCACAGGTAGAATCTTTAGAACTATTGTTCTTAAGACATTTATAAGGGGCAGAAACACGATGGTGTTAAAGATGTTGAAGGTGCTGTGCGCAACGGCTATGTGAACCATTATGGTATTCTGTGAGAGCTTGAAAGGCGTGATCCATTCGACAACACTACCGAACCACCCGGACCAGACCAGCGGCAGCATATAGAGTACGCCTATGACGTTAAACATTGTGTGGCCCATTGCTGTGCGCCTTGCATTTCTTGATGTACGTAGAGCTGCTAATTGTGCTGTGATTGTTGTGCCGATGTTGTCACCGAGGATGTAAGGTATGGCAACTCGCAAGGCGAGGTCCCAGTCCGTTCCGAAAGCGCCCTGGAAAGCGAGCATCTGAATCACGGCGATCGAGGCGGAACTGCTCTGCAGAAGCATTGTTATGGCGGTGCCGGCGAGGACGGCCAGAAGGGGATTTCGGCCAAGCCATATCAGAGCCTCCTGTACTTGGCCGTTGTCTTTGAGCGGGCCGAAGGCTTCTTTCATAAAGTGTATGCCAATAAACAAGATGCCAAAGCCAATAAGGGTCTGGCCGACGCTTTTAGTCTTTTGAGTTTTGCCAAGGATGCTGATTAGAAAGCCTACACCGATGATCGGAAGAGCGTATGCGGTTATCTTGAAGACCGCAAAGGCGGACACGAGCCAGGCGGTAAACGTTGTGCCAATATTTGCTCCGAGGACAACGCACAGGGCCTGTTTGAGGGTTAGCAACCCTGCGTTTACGAATCCAACGGTCATAACAGTGGTGGCGGAACTGGATTGAATAAGGCATGTCACGCCGGCTCCGACTAAAACCGCGATGATACGGCGCTTTGTTAAGGATTCGAGTATGTTCTTGAGCTTTCGGCCGGCGATTTTCTTTAAGCCGTCGGACATCAAGCCCATGCCAAAAAGAAAAAGCCCCAGCCCCCCTACCGTGCCGAATACCATGTCTTTTATCATGCTGATAGCCTACAGAGATAGCAAAACAACGAACACTCAGCTACTCTCTCCAAGGGCAGCAACACCCATCAGCCGCGCGCTACTTTTAACTGTTTTTGCAGAGACCGTCAAGGCAGTTTCCAATAAGCCGGCAAAATGGGCCCCGAGGTCATTTACCCGCCTTCGCATAAAGCCACGGGCTATGCCCGTGGGACTCCACAGCTAACAAAGACTGCGGAGTATCTCAACCCCCTTTTTGATTTTATCGTCGCTCGTTGCGTAGCTTATTCTAAAGTACGTATCTTTTTCGCTGAATACACTGCCTGGTATGATGAGCACGTTGTTTTTGATGGCTCGTTCGACAAATTCAGTTGCGGTTTTAGCCGGCGCTTTAACGAAGGCATAAAATGCACCGCTGGGCTTTACGAGCTCGAATTTGTCCTTGAGCCCATCGTAGAGAAGGTCTCTCTTTCTTCGATAGCCGGCAACAAGGTCTGTAACATCATAATCCAGCGCTGCGATTGCAGCCTTTTGAAAAGGTGTCGGAGCACAGACGAAGGTATACTGCTGGATTTTGGTCATCTCCTCGATGATGGGCCTTAGAGACTCGTGAGCAGCGATGTATCCCAGCCGCCAGCCGGTCATAGCATAAGATTTGCTAAAGCCACGCAGCACAAGGCTTTTTTCGTAATAGCTGGCAATGCTTGTGCACTTTCCGTTGTAACAGAATCGCTCGTATATTTCGTCGGTGAGCACGAGTACATCATTTTTGGCAGCGATTTCTGCAAGGTCCTTTATCTGCTGCTTGGCGTAAACAACGCCGGTTGGATTGCAGGGTGAATTGAGGATAATCATTTTTGTTTTTTCGGTTATAGCTTTTGCGATTTTCTCGACTGGCAGGTCGAAATCGGAGTAGCTATCGACAAAGACGCATTTCCCGCCCAATAGATTTACGATGTGCTTATAGATTACAAAGTAAGGATCGGGGATAATTACCTCGTCGCCCGGATTGATAAGGGCCATAAAAGCCAATAGCAACCCCCCACTAACGCCGCTCGTTACCAGCACCGCTGGATTCTCCCAGCTAATCTCTTTTTTTACTAATTCACTAATCTTCTCTCTTAAAGTAGAGTCCCCTGCCGTTTGGGAGTATTTGTTAAAGCCTTCGCGGATTGATTTAATTGCTTCTTCTTTAAGCGTATCCGGCACATCAAAGTCCGGCTGACCGATAGAGAAATTGATCGTATCTTTTAACTGCTCGGCCAGCGCAAAGACCTTTCTTATACCGCTTGCGTCGATTAGTTTCGCTCTCTTTGCTATAATATCTTTCATTTCCTTCTAAATAACTCTCTAATCTCTAATTCACTAATCAACTAAATCTTAACCGCCAGCGCAAACACCTTGAGTATCCCACTAGCGTCAGTTTTACTTGTTCTATTTGAGAGAATTTCATTCATTTGCTCTTTTGACTCAGAATTGACCTGATATCATTTTCGCATAGAAAATCTATAGTAACACCTGCTTTGCTCAGCGGTTCCTTCATTTCCCACCATTTTGTATCAACAGCTTGCAGTATTGGAGGACTGTTAGGATGCGCTAAGGCAACTGCAATGAACTTCTTGTCTGTCGGATCGAATTTCTCAAGTGCAGGATCAGATGGAAATTCCTCAAAATCTGTTTCAGATGAATCCCTTGGGGTAATACGAACTAATTCGCATCGCTGTGGATTTGAATAATTTGTATGCACCCACTTGAGAAAAGCATCGCCGGGTCCCGACTGTCCCTCAGACCTTAAGTGTGCCATATATTCCTTGAGAATACGCCATTTATCATCTAAAACTAATTTGCCCTTTTTGGTTAACTCCTCTAAACGGACTGAGCAATTCTTAACACATTCTGGTGAAGCTTGCTCCGATCTTCCATTCGCTACAACTGGTACATTTGTGTCAACTACAACCGTCATTCAATACCTTGTTGCCGTCGTTGCATTGCTGCTTCGGTTTTAGCGGTGAGTTCCCCCATTTCATCGCCAAAGAAATCTTTTGGCCAATTTTTTATGTCACCGTAAAGGTCAACATCGAGTTTCTCAGTCGTTGACGAAGAATTCTGCATCCGGCAGAAGTAAAGTGCCGTCTTATCAACGCTGATCTTCTCCTCCGCGATTCGCCGCTGCAACCTTCGTAAAAAATGTTCGCTATGACTTTCGACGATTAGCTGTACATTTAGATTTTTCACTACCTCAATAAATACATCAGCCAGCCACGATTGAGCCAGTGGATGCAAGTGAAGCTCAGGCTGTTCAAGGAGTAATATAGAGCCTTCTTTCACATAGTAACATAACACCAATACAGGAAGGACCTGAGATAAGCCAAAACCAACATCAGTAATCAATACATCAGGTCCATTCTTGGTTTTACGGATTTTTACCTCGTATTCTTTTCTTCCCTTGGCAATCTCTGAGACCGAAAATGAATCAATGATACCCATTTCTTTTAGCCAATAGGCTATTCTCTCTTCCAGAGCTAACTTCCAATTGTGCTGACTTGGTGAAATATGCTTAACATGACGAGCGGCAAGAATAATAGCAGCAAGAAGTTTAGTTCTTCCCCGCCGCCGACGATTAGCAAGAATAGCAGCAATAGTGAGTTCGCCTTTTCTGCCTACATCTGGGGGTTCTTCTCCTGCCCAGGTATAAATGCGCTTGGGATATTCACGCAACGGGCCTAAATATGATGTGCGCTTAAGTAATTCTTCTAAATTCAACGCAAAATCTGACAAAAAACTTACATTCTGGAAATAGGTTTTCACTTCATCAGGAAAACCATAAAATTTCATTGGCTGAGGAAGTGGCCAAGATCGACCACGTTGCTTTTTAGCTTCATAAGGTTTCGAAATTAACCTATACCCAGATTTCTTTCCCGTGCCACCCATGTTTTCCATGCCAAATTTATTTCCCTCAAAAGAATAGGTAAATTTTCTAACATTCGGTATGCCGGTTTTGCCGTCAATATCAACCTGGAATAATAATCTTTTCACCTCGAAAAGATTCTCGTCTTTCTTCTCTGGATTTTTTATTTTTAATCTTTCTGGGAGATCCCATGAAAGCGATATGCCAAGCCCTGAATCGACATTGTGACAATAGATCAGATCAGAGTATTTACCAAGGTCGACTATGGAATTATCATCACCTGTACGAAGAACTAGTTTTCTGTCCGTTGACTCGACAGTCTGTTTCAGCATCAGAAGAAGTTGTAGAATGCTTGTCTTACCGGAACTGTTGGTACCGAAGAACACGGTGAGCGGCGCAAACCTAAGCTGCTGTGTGTCTTGCCAAGACTTAAAATTTGTGACTCGCAATTCTCTGATCATTTTGTCTCACCTCGTTCCCTTTGGCTTCTGTGAGCCAACTTGTACAGGTTTTAAATCCACCAAAATTCTCTTTCAATCCATATAATACTCACATAATCGTGATGCGTCAATGTCTCTTTGTGAACTAGTAGACAATCCTCCCCTGAAGAGAAACAAATAGCAGAAATTCCTAGGATGAGCTTCGTCCGCGTGTCATTTTTCGCCGGTGTACCAGTATTCTGGTACGTCGTCGCCGGTGGTTTCATCAAGGCGAGAGACGTGAGCGTCGAGCCATAGGATGTTTGCACTGCCGCCGGTTCTGAAAGGCTCACTAACTCTTATATTGTGTCTGAAGACACCGCGATAGAAACGTTCGCGTTCGCCGCCCTGCCGGTAATGGGTCAAGTTCATCGTGCCAGGCCCATCGTTGTGGAACATATCGACACTGCCCTGCTCCATTTTCGGCTCGACATGGTCGTGGCATACAATTAATTCAGCGTGCCTTCGTATCTGGGTGGTCAGCTTGCCGCTGACATTAGTGTTGAGGCCGTAGGCAGCTTCGTGGATTAGGTCAGGGTCATCGGGATAAATCAGCTCGGCGACATGCCTGTAGCTGGGGCAGCCGAAGATTTTGGTTTCCTTTATGTAGTCTTTGTAGGCCACGCCCCAATAGGCCTCGGCGTCGTCGGTACCTCTTATTCGTTTGTATGAATCGTACCAGAAAAATCCGTTCGTAAGGCTGGAATCCGGCATTTTACGGCCATGGCCATCCAGGTAGATTAGTATAGCCAATCCGACATCTCTGAGGTTAGACCTGCATATTGTGTCACGTGCAGTTTCCTTAGCTCTTCGCAGAGCCGGTGTCAGGATTGCCATTAGCAGTGCTATGATAGCTATGACAACTAATAGCTCGATCAACGTGAAGGCTCTATCACCGTGTCGATGTGGCGTTTTTTGGTCGATAGTCATTGTTGTACCTTCTATTATTCATGTTACCACATTTTCGATTGAAATTCGAGCTATTGTGCATTTATTCGTGAAGATATGCGCAGGGATAATGATATTAGATTTGGGACGCTCACTGTAGCGACGTCACCATGTCGGGCTTTGCAAATAGTCAATTTACAGTTTGCAATTGATAAATTTTCATTGGTTGACTTTACCCCCCTACTGCTATTGCGAACAAAGCCGTAATTTGACACTCATTCAACCAAACAACGGTTTTTATTCTCAAAGCGTTTTGTCTATACACATCATATAAACGATATACGCAATGCAATATACGCAATACGCAATACGATATACTCAATACGATATACTCAATACGAATTAAGCTTCTTTCTCTTTTGTCTCTTCCGTTTCGGCGGTAGGCACAGCTTCGGCCGCTGTGGCTAGAGCTTCTTTGGCCTTGCGGCCGGCGTGACTCTTGCGATGGGCCACCTTGGGTAGACCTATCACAGAGTTGCCCTCCGTCCAGCGTTCTTCATCCTTTAACTGCTCGATACGCTCAGCTCGCGAGAGAACATTTCGATGCCTGGTTAAGGCACCTTTTACTTTCAAAGAACGATCAATGGACATTCAGCGTTTCTCCTGAACTAATTTTCAAATTTCATGCCGTATGCGTCGTGAAACGGCTCTGTACCAAAAGTCTCATAGCCCGCTGGCGCTTTATAATTAACACCGAGCTGGATTATCTTTTGCTTTGCAAAATAGCCATTTGTACCGTTTTTTTCCGGATTGTCGTATGTATCCTTCGTAATCAAAAAGTACCAGCCACCCTGCTGAAAAATTTCGGTCTCGATTCCATAACCGGCAAAATACTGCTGGACCGGAACCAAATCCGAGCGTTGTTGATACTGAACCAGAACAATCACATGGTCGCCCTTTGTTTCGGTTGAATCGGCCCCGCCGGCACCAGGCGGTAATGCTCGCGTTGGTGTAGGGACGGAATCCATGCGTGCCGATGCTCGGTCGGCTACATTTATCTCATCCGCTTCTCGCATACCTGGGGTGGGATTGTTTGCCCTCTGGTTAATCTGGCCCAGACGAAATGCTACTAAAATGATAAGTATTAGGCCGAGCAGCAGTGCTATTGCAAGCTGATAAGGTATTGAAATCTCGATTCGGCCGGCATTGAGCTGAAAGAGCCTAGGAGTTCTGCGCCATCCGGCTTTACGAGTGGACAATGACGTATCTTGTTTGGCGATGGTCGGTTGCTGGATACGCTTTGACTCTTTAGAGCGTAGAGGCTCCACGGCCTTACCCTTACCCGGCTTGGGGGGGCTTTTGCTCATCACTTCATAAAGTGCCTTTTTTCCGCGACGATAACGCGCCATAATCAAACCAGCCGTAATACACAAAAAAATTTTAGCTACAGGTTCTAATCTAAGGATCGCCCTGCTAGTGAAGTACGACCCAAAGATAACTTTGTCAAGTTTTTACAATATTTCAAAGGGAATTTCAACGAGAAACTTCAAGATCATAGCAGCACAAAATCAAACCGTTTGCTCTATATGGAGACACTGGGCTGTGTGAGTACCTTCAGAGCGAATTGTCGGACAAAGGGTTGAGTACAGCCTAAAACGTGACAAAAACAAGATTCTACTGATTTCGAGCTGGATTGAAGGCAAAATTGGCTTGACAAAACGACTTTAAGCAATTATTTGAAAGGTTTTTGGTGTTAAATATACAATACTTAGGCATCTTTTGTTTGGGTGCAATCTATTAGGTTTTAGAGAATGTTACCAGCTAAGAAAACAAGTAAAAGCAGAACACGGACGCGGCGAAGTCATCATCGATTGAGAGCTGTAAATTACTCGCTGTGCCCGAAATGCGACCAGGCTAAGTTGCCGCACACAGCGTGTTCGAATTGTGGTTACGTGAATCGCAATATAACGTTGAAGCTCGGCAAGGAGGAAAGCAGCTAAAAAAATGCGAATAGCGATTGACGCAATGGGTGGCGATAACGCACCAGAGGCGATTATCGCTGGTGCGTTGGAGTCAATTGAGCTGCTGGATAAGAACGATGAGGTGATGCTCGTCGGGCCAAAGGAAAGCATAGAGTTGCGACTTTCTGAGCTTAGGTATCGGAAAGATGCGGTCACTGTGGTTGATGCTCCTGACGTTATAGGCATGGACGAAGCACCGATAGAGAGTCTGCGGAAAAATCCGAAGAGTTCGATCGCAGTCATCGCCAAACTGGCCAAAAGAGACCAGGCCGATGCGGTGATCTCAGCCGGCAATACAGGCGCATGCGTTGCCGCTTTTCAGATGAGGATGAGAAACCTTCCAGGGGTTAATCGTCCAGGAATAGCGATTGTTTTCCCAACGATTGAGGGGCCAGTGACAATATGCGATGTGGGGGCAAATATCGCGTGCAAACCAATAAATCTTTATCAGTATGGTGTGATGGCGAGCCTATACTCGACACACCTATTAGGGATTGAGAACCC
>Ga0315551_10000228_pt1 | contig 44385 bp, 40 predicted proteins | sample SalMarSW160290MG_FD_203678 | JGI IMG/M metagenome (GOLD analysis project Ga0315551, IMG submission 203678) | Salt marsh sediment microbial communities from the Plum Island Ecosystem LTER, Massachusetts, United States - Salt Marsh Sediment SW1602-90 ...
CCTGTGCGGACTGCGGCCCTGCCCTGCCGGTCAATGACAGCCAGCTGGCGCATCTCCCTTGCCGGATCGCTGCCGAGCAGCTCCTCCACCACCTGCTGCGGGCTGCGGCCCTTCCTCAGCAGCTCCAGCCCACGGGGACCGAAGGAGAGATTAACGAAGGACTGGGTGGCCACCGCTCCGACCCCTGCCTGGGCCCAGGGGGCGGCCGTTCCCACGTTGAACCAGTGAGATTGAACCGCTACACCGATTTCCCCCGCCTCCCGGTCCACGGCGACTATCGAGTAGGTGTGGACGGGACGCTGGTTTATTGTGCTCTCCAAACAACAACTCCTGCGCAGGGAAGCTACGAACAATTCTAGCCGATTCGTCGTGTCTGAACAAGGCGGAGGGCGGCCCGGCATTGCCGATTACAGCTGGTCGGGGCGAAATCCTTTGCCTCCCCCGAAAAAAACAGCTACATTTTGGAAACAACCCGGGATTCGACTGCATAACCTCTTCGGCCGAGCGGTCTTTGTGGAGAAATATGACGAAGCGAGAGTTTCAGGTCGAGAACGAATACCAATACAGCCGCAGGGGCCCCGTCCGCTGGATCGTTTCCCATCTGCTGCGCTATCCCCTCTTTCCCCTCGCCCTGGTAGTTTGTGCGGTTGCCAACAACTTCGCCTACGGCTATATCCAGATATCCGTAGGTCGGGCCTTCGACGTCATCCGGATACCGAACTTCGAGATGGTTGCTCTGCTCCTGCCCGTGTTCGGCATCCTGGCCGCAGCGACCGGTCAGGGCGTGATGGGGATCCTGCGTAACTTCTCCGTGGAGCTCCTGGCCCAGAAAATCGAGAAAAACTCCCGGGAAGAGCTGTACGCCAGCCTGTTGGGAAAGAGCCAGACCTTTCACGGTCATCAGCGCATCGGCGACATCATGGCTCGGGCCACCAACGACGTTCACATGCTGAATATGATGTTCAGCCCCGGAGTGATGCTGATCATCGACTCCTCTCTCGCGTTGATTGTACCGGTGGTCATGATCGGATTGATCGATCCCGCCCTGCTGCTGGTACCGCTGATCTTCACGGGTCTGCTGGTCGTCACCTTGGTCGACTACAATCGGCGTTTGAAACCGGTGAGCATCGCCCAGAGAGAACAATTCGGCGTGATGAACGCCGGATTGACAGAGGCGGTGGCCGGCATCGAAGTGGTCAAGGCCAACGTGCGGGAACGCTACGAGTGGGACAAGTTCACCGGCAACGCCCGGCAGTTCCGGGAGTACTTCGTACAGGAAGGGATCATCCAGGCCCGCTATCTGCCCATGCTGATGTTCAGCCTCTGCTGGGGCGCGGGACTTCTGCACGCCCTTTTACTGTGGCGAAGCGGCGCCATAACCCTGGGCAACGTCGTGGCCTTCATAGGGCTGTTCGGGACTTTGCGCTTCACGACCTTCATCTCGATCTTCTCCTTCAACCTGGTTCAACTGGGAATGGCCAGCGCCGGGCGGATACTCAATATGATCAAAACGGAGACCGAGCTGGATGAGAACCGGGAGGGGGCGGATGAGGAAATCCGCGGCGAGGTGGAGTTCGAAGGGGTGAGTTTCGGCTACAACGGCGCAACCGTGCTGCAGAACATCAGTTTCCGCGTAGATGCCGGGCAGACCATCGCCATCGTAGGCCAGACGGGAAGCGGGAAAACCACCCTCACCCGGCTGATCAATCGCATCTTCGACACCTCTTCGGGGAGAGTGCTGGTCGACGGTCGGGATGTGCGAGAGTGGAGTCTGGAGGCTCTGCGCTCCCAGATCTCCACGATCGAACAGGACGTGTTCCTGTTCTCCCGCACCCTGCGGGAGAACATCGCCTTCGGCTGCACCGAAGCCGGCCAGGAGGAGATTGAAAACGCGGCCCGGGAGGCCCAGGCGGATGAGTTCATTCGATCGTTTTCCGAAGGCTACGACACGGTAATCGGAGAACGAGGGGTAACCCTCTCCGGCGGTCAAAAGCAGAGAATCGCCATAGCCCGGGCATTTCTCACAAATCCCAAGATCCTGATCCTGGATGATTCCACCAGCGCCATCGACAGTGCCACGGAAGATCAGATCCAGCAGGCCATGCGCCGCATCTCCAGCGAGCGCACGACCTTCATCATCACCCACCGCCTGAGCCAGATCCGCTGGGCCGACCGCATCCTGGTACTGGATAAAGGCAAGTTGATCGACCAGGGAGCGCATGAGGAGCTTCTGGAGCGTAGCGCCGCCTACCGGCGCATCTTCTCCCGCTACGAGAAAAGAGAGAGCCATGCCCTTCATACTTGACGGACTGGACACGGAGGACTACGACCGCAGTTACAAGGACTCCGAGCTGCTGCGGCGCATCGGCGGATACTTCCGCCCTGCGCGACGACAGATGCTGCTGGCCTCCGTGATGCTTACCCTGAACTCCGCAGCCGGTACGGGGGGTCCCATCCTGATCTCCCGGGCGCTGGATCTGGTGGTGGTAAATCCATCGACCTGGAACCTGCTGATGCTGTCCCTCGGCGTACTGCTTCTGGGTGTGTTTGCCTGGAGTTTCAACTACATCCGCCAGGTGGTGTCGGCCAAGTTGGTCGGAGATGTGGTGTTGAATATCCGTAAAGATGTGTTCCGCACTGTCATGGCCAACGATCTGTCCTTTTTCGACGAACACCCCTCGGGCAAGATCGTCAGCAGGGTCACCTCGGATACACAGGACTTTTCCGACGTCGTGACCCTGGTCCTGGATGTGGCCAGCCAGCTGCTGCTGGTGCTGCTGTTGGCCATCTGGCTGCTGTTCATCAACGTGCGCCTCACCCTCCTTATATTCGCCATGAGCCCCCTCGCCTTCGGAGTCGCCCTGGCCTTTCGCCGCATCGCGCGCAGGGTCACCCGCAACGCCAAACGGGTGACTGCGGTGATCAATTCAGAGATCCAGGAGTCGATCAGCGGAATCGTAGTGGCCAAGAGCTTCCGCCAGGAACAGTCCATCTACGACCGCTTCCTGAAGAACAACCGGAGGGCATACCGGGTGGGCCTGGCTCGGGGTCTGGTCATGAACAGCATCTTCCCGATCCTCGGGACCGCCTCCGGACTGGCCATCGCCCTGCTGGTGTACGCCGGTGGTGCGGTGGTTCGAAGCAGTGCCTTCACACCCGGAGAATGGTACCTGTTCATGCAGGGGGTGACCTTTTTTTGGTGGCCCCTGATCAGCATCGCCAGCTTCTGGAGCCAGTTTCAAGACGGCCTGTCCGCGGCCGAGAGGGTCTTCGCCCTGATCGACGCCAAACCCAAAGTGGTTCAGTCCGGCCGGGATTCGATCAGGCGCCTGGAGGGGAAGATCCAGTTCAAGGACCTGTCCTTCTCCTACTCGGGGCGAGAGCAGGTGTTGTCCGGTTTTTCTCTAACTATTCCGGCCGGCGAAAATCTGGCCGTGGTTGGGCACACCGGAGCGGGAAAGAGCTCTCTTGTCCGGCTGATCGGACGATACTACGAGTTCCAGGACGGAGAGCTGCTCATCGATGGTACAGATATTCGGCGGCTCGACCTGGAGGCCTACCGCAGACAGGTGGGCTTTGTGCCTCAGGATCCCTTCCTTTTCTCCGGGACCGTGAAGGAGAATATCCGCTACGGTTTCCCGGAAGCGGACGACGATCAGGTCTGCGCCGCGGCTATGCGTATTTCAGATGGAAGCTGGCTCGAAGCCCTGGCCGGCGGTTTGGAGACCGAGGTAGGCGCTCGGGGGATGAGCCTCTCCATGGGGCAGCGCCAGCTGGTGGCCCTGGCTCGGGTGTTGCTGAAAAACCCCAGGATCCTGATTCTGGATGAAGCTACCGCGAGCGTCGACCCTTTCACCGAAGCCCAGATCCAGGAGGGGCTGGAGACGGTCATGCGCGACCGAACCTCCATCGTGATCGCCCACCGCCTGTCGACGGTGCGACATGCCGATCGGATCATCGTCATCCGGCAGGGCCGGATCATCGAAACCGGAACCCACGATGAGCTGCTGGATCGAGGCGGTCACTACGCCGAGCTGTACAACACCTACTTTCGCCACCAGAGCCTCGAGTACGTGGAGAGCTTCGCCCGACTTGGCTAATGGCCCCTTGCCGGGCTTCGCCATTTTGACCCTTCGACACTTCGCCGCTTCGCCTGCTTGACATCCATGCTCGCCACCAGTAATATAAACATTATCAATACGATCAACTTTGTACATTAGGCTATGAAACGATACAACAAAATCACCATCTTTCTTCTCATCGTCGGTTTCGCCCTGGCCGGTCTGCCCGGTTGCTCGGGACAAAAACAGGCCACGGCGAATACCGACACCGATGAGTCAGCTCCGTGGATATCGGGTATCGGCGGCTCCTACCCCCTGGTCGAAGGTCTTCACGTCACCGGCACGCCCGTGGACATAGACATGGAAACCTACCGGTTGAAGATTAGCGGGGCTGTGGACACGCCGCTGAGCCTCAGCCTGGAGGAGATCCAGACAATGGAGGCGCAGCGGGAGCTCGTCACCCTGGTCTGTCCGGGTTTCTTCACCGATGAAGGACACTGGACCGGAGTGCGAATTGCCGATCTTCTCGCCCTGGCCGGGGTAAAGCCGGGAGCCGAGCAGATCAAGTTCGTCGCAGCCGATGGGAACTACGGCTCAAACCTGAAGCTCGATGAGGTCATGGGTGAGGGCATGCTGATCGCCTACGCCTTCGAGGACAAACCTCTGCCCAGGGTCCACGGCTATCCCCTGCGGGTTGTGGCCAAGGATCAACCGGGAAACCGCTGGGTCAAGTGGCTCGGTGAGATCGTGGTCCAGTAGCGCCCGGTAGCCGTCGCAACCGCGTCCGGTTTTGGCTTCGAGAGCCATGAACACCACTACATGCCGGCGACCGAACCCGGGTTCCACAGATACCTGGAAAGATTGACGCGGCCCTTCTGATCCAAGACGATCCCCTCGGCCTCGAGCAGCATCTTCTGCTCCTCGAAGCCACCGCCGATCGGCAGGGAAATACCGCCCCGGCTGTTGATGACCCGGTGCCAGGGCAGCTTGTCCTTCCTGGAGGAGGAGTGCAGCAGCCAGGCTACCTGCCTGGAAGCCCGGTGGTTTCCGGCGCAGGCGGCGATCAGCCCGTAGGTGGCGACCCTACCGCGGGGAATATCGGCGATCAGGCGCTTTATCCGAACGCTGAACGCAGGAACATCCATCGCGTTTTCACTCCAACCGCTCGGCCAGGTCAGATCCAATGATCAGTCCTACGACCTCATCCGGCGTGGTTTTTTTGGTAATCCGCTCCGCGACCTTCTGCCCGCGACGCATGATTACCAGGCGGTCGCACACGGCGAAGATATCGTAGAGCTGGTGACTGATGATGATCACTGGGATGTTTTGGGAGCTCAGTGTTCTGACCAGGTTCAGTACTTTCTTCTGCTCTGCAACACCCAACGCAGCGGTTGGTTCATCCATGATAAGCAGCTTGGCGTTCCAGTAGATCGACCGTGAAATGGCCACAGCCTGCCTCTGGCCGCCGGACAAGGTCATGATTTTGCTCCGCAGGGAGGGGATCTCGATTTCCAGGCGTTGCAGGACTTTCTGCGCTTCCTCGTGCATGGAATCATTGTCCAGTACCGAAATGATCCCTAAAAAAAGTTTTTTCGTCTCCCGACCGAGGAAGATATTGGCGGGGACGTTGAGGTTCTCCGCCAGAGCCAGGTCCTGATAGAGAGTCTCTATGCCCAGCTCGAGGGCGTTCGCCGGGCTGCCGAGCTTCAGCTCGTTGCCCTCGAAGAAGATCTGTCCCTCATCCGGATGGTACACTCCGGAGATCATCTTGATCAATGTTGATTTTCCCGCCCCATTGTCCCCCAAGAGTCCGACTACCTCTCCGGGATAGACCTCCATGTCCACATGGTCTACAGCGGTCAGACCGCCGAAGTGCTTGGTCAAGCCTGTAACACGGAGTGTGGGTTCGATATTTTCGTTTTCCCCCATGTCATTCCCCTTTCCGGACCAACTCCGGGAAGAACTGATCGATCAAGACAGCGATTACCAGAATTACACCGATGGCGATATAGCGATTGAACGACGGTATGCCCAGGTTCACCATACCTGTCTCCAGCGTGGCGATGATCAAAGCTCCGATCAATGTCCCTCGGATCGTACCTGTTCCCCCGTACAGGCTGGCCCCCCCGATCACCACGGCAACCACCGCATCCAGCATCCGGGCGCTGCCGGCATCGGCTCGGCCGGTCACGAATTTCAGTACGTAGATCACACCGGACAGAGAGGCGAAAAACGAAGAGAGGATGTAGGTCTTGGTCAGGTGGGCTCTAAGGTTGATTCCGGCTCTTAGCGCTGCATCCCTGCTGCCGCCAACGGCGTACGTGTGTCGCCCGAAGCTCGTGCGGGCAAGGATAAAGGCGAAGATCCCCACAAATATCAGGCTGATGACGACCACGTTGGGAATGATCGGGATGAGGCGGCGCAGCTCGAGAGGCGCAAGGCCCTCCGGTCTGGAAAACAAGCGAAGGAACTTCCCGGGCAGCCAGTACAGCACATACCCATTGCCTATGGCGCCGGTCAGAGCGGGAAGACCCGAAATCGGCGTATTCTTGGAGATGATCTCCGAAGATCCGAAGGCGATACCGTACATCCCGAAGGTAGCCAGAAAAGGAGGCACATTGAGCCGGGCCACCAGAGTGCCGTTTACCAGACCGGGAATCAGCCCGATGGCCAGGGCGGCTGCGGCGCCTAATAGAATAGCCATCCAATCCGGCACTCCCTGGCTCTGAAAAAGCACCATCGCTTTGGCGCAGTTGACGGCTCCGAACCCCATGACGAAGCCAACGGAGAGATCGATCCCCCCCGAGATGATGACGTAGGTTTCGCCTACTCCGAGCAGCAGGATGGTGGTGGAGGCGACCAGTATGTTCTGGAGATTTTCCAGGCGCAGGAAGCGCACGCCCAGGATACCGAACACGGCCAGCTCCAGGACCAAAAAAACAAAGGACCAGTTTCTTCCTGTCCAGAGCACAAACGGGGAAAGACCGGGATTGCTGGCTGCCGACACCTTTTCAGCCACTGCGGGTCTCCCTCTCCGGCGACAGCTGGTCGATCACAACGGCGGCGATCAGGATCACCCCGGTGGCGATGTACCGGTAGAAGGCCTGGAGGCCGGTGATGTTCAGCCCGTTTTCCAGGGTCATCAGGATGAGCACTCCGATGATGGTACCCCCGATCCCGCCTTTTCCTCCGAAGAGGCTGGCTCCGCCGATCACCACCGCGGCGATGGCGAAAAGCTCGTAGGAGGCGCTCATCGTGGTGAAATTGCCGATGCCCGCCCGGAAGACGTAGAGCACTCCGGCGAAGGAGGCGAAGAACGAGGAGATCAGGTAGACCCGAATCAGATGTCCGGGAACATCTATCCCCGCCCGGATCGCGGCGTCCATATTCCCGCCGATGGCGAAGGTGTGCCTCCCGAATCCTGTGCGCACAAGCACGAAGGCAAAAACCAGCAGAACAACGCCGGTGACGATCACCGTCGTAGGGAGGATGCCGACAAGAAGTCGCAGGTCGTCTCCGCCGAGCCCTTCGGGCCGCTCCAGGAAAGTGAAGCCCCGGCCGGGAAAGAAATAGGCCAGGAAGCTGTTGCCGATCTCTCCGGCCCGCGGAGGAAGGAAGGTGATGGGGAATCCTTTGGAGAGGTTCAGGGCCACGCCATTGGCGATACCGTACATCCCCAGGGTGGCGATGAACGGCGGAACCCGCAGGCGGGCCACGAGCAGGCCGTTTATCAGACCCGGGATCAGGCCCAGGAGCAGACCGACGAGGGCTCCGGCCAGCAGACAGACCGACTGCGGAGCCCCAAGGGCGTAGAGATCCCGCATGATCGTCGAAGAGAACACCGAGACGAATCCCATGACGAATCCCACGGACAGGTCGATTCCTCCGGAGACGATTACGAATGTCTCCCCGGCGGCCAGCAGCAGGTAGGTCGTGGAGAAGTAGAGGATGTTGGAGAAATTCTTCACCGCGAAGAAATTCGGCGCCACCAGGCTGAATACGAATATCATGAAAACGAGGAAAAACGCCGACCAGCGTTCGCCCAGGAAGGTTAGGAGTCGTTTTGAAAAGGAAGAAGCCTCCACCGCTTTGATCCTCGAAGTATCGTTTACTATATCACCGTCTCGAGCGCAGCGCAAACTCGGAATTCAATCGGGTCGAAAATCCGGCCGGCGGACGCCCGGACCCCCCTTCGCGGAGCGTGGAGTCCTCGCCAGGCGCACCACAAAAAACAGGCGGCTGTTAAACCGCCTGCTTCGTATTGCGTTTCAAGCAGCAATCACTTGTAGATGTACTGCTGGGCGTCCGGATCGTTGACATTGTCCTTGGTGAAGAAGAAGAAACCCGGGACCACCCTCTTGGGAACTTCCACCCCTTGGGTTAGATACTTGTAGCCCCACTCCACGGCCAGATAGCCGATCTCGAAGGGCTTCTGTGCCAGGACCAGGTCTACCTTGCCTGCCTTGAGGGCTTCGATCAGATCCACCGTGGCGTCCCAGGTAGCGACCTTCACCGCGCCGGAGAGCCCTGCGTTTATAACCGCCTGATAGGCGCCCTGGGCGCTGAACAGGTTGGTCCCAAAGATCCCTTTCAGATCGGGGTTGGCCTGCAGGACCGCGGCGGTCTGGCGCTGGGCCGTCTCCTGAACGTCCAGGTTGTAGTCGATGCCGACAACCTTGATGTCGGGAAACTCCTTCATGGCTCTGAGGAAGCCGTCGCGGCGTCCGGATACACTGGAAACATCGGGATTGGTGGTGTTTATGTACACCTTCCCTTTCTTGCCGACCATCTCCGCCAGGCGCTTGCCTACCTCATAGCCGCCGAGCTCATTGTCGGTGCCGATGTAGGCCAGGGGGAAGGAGTAGTTGCTCGGCTTGGAGTAATCCCCGTCACCGAGAAAAGTGTCGGTGGTGATCATCGGGATGCCCTTGTCATAGATCCTCTTCAGGGGAGCGATCAGGGCTTCCGTAGATGTTGGAACCACGATGAGAAAATCAAATCCGCCGCGGGCCGAAAGGGCTTCCAGGATCGGTACCTGGATGTCGGGCCCCCAGGCCTTGGGATACTCCGCCGTCATGACCTCCACCCCGACCTCCTCCGCCTTGGCCCGGGCACCCTTCTCTATCATTCGCATGAAGGGATCCTCGATGCCGGACATGTAGGCGAAGGTGAGCTTTTTCTCCTCCTGTCCGGGACTGGCGTATAGCACTGAGGTGCAGATGAGCACCGCGAGCACGATGAGAACAACTCTTTTCATGACTTGCCTCCTTGTAGAAGAATTGTCACATCTAATTCTCGTACATGCGTATATTGGTGTCAATAGATTGTTTACACTTGTCTGTTCCGTTTTACCGCATCCGCAGTATTGGATATCCGGGAACAACAATGTACCATCTGACAAAATGAATCATGAGCTTTCAATCGCAAAAGGAGAGATCGATGCAGCTGAGTGAGTTGGTCAACAACGGCTATATGGAGAGAGAGGATCTGAATTGCGCAGAAACCATGCTGTTCGGCGCCAATAAGGTGTACGACCTCGGCCTGGATCCACGGGCCCTGAAGTTAGCCGCAGGATTCGGCGGGGGCATGGGAATCAAATCGACCTGCGGCGCCTTGACAGGGTCGGTGATGGTGTTGGGCAGGATCTTCGCCAAAGACAAGGGACACGACACACCGCGGCTGAAGGAGCTGTGCGCCGAGTTCCTCGAGGAGTACCGGCGGCAGATGGGCTATATCGACTGCGAATCCCTCAAAGACCGTTATTGGACCGAGGATCGGGAGTGCCGCAGGGTAGTCCTGAGAGCAGCCGAAGTCCTGGAGCAGTTGATCGGGAGAGAATCAGAGGGCTGATCCTGCGGCATCCTTCCCCTTTTGAAAGGCTTTGCGGTTGACCTCGACGACTTTCTCCCCCTTGCGTGAAAAGAGCTCCTCGATCGCGGCCAGCAGATTCCCCTCCCGTATGGGCAGGTAGGCCGAGGCCGCGCCCACCATGACCATGTTCGTCGAGCGGGCGGAACCGGCCGCCTGCGCTAGATCGGCGGCTCCGATCAGGCGGGTGGAGGGCAGGGAGCGGATGCGGGCGTAAATTCCCTCCGGATCCGGATAGTTGGGAATGTTCTTTACCGGATCGGAAGAGGTGATCAGAACGCCCTCCGCCTTCAGGTACTCGAGGTAGCGAAGGGATTCGATCGGCTCCATGCTGAGAATCATATCGGCGCTGGCCTTGCCGATCAGGTCGCTCACGATCGTCTGATCGGAGAGACGGAGATGCGCCTGGACCGCTCCCCCGCGCTGAGCCATGCCGTGAACCTCTGACTGGCGAACCGAAAGCCCGTTCTTCTTTGCACCCAGGGCGATGACCGCGGCCACGGACAACACCCCCTGACCGCCCACCCCGGCCACGATCACATCGTACTTCACTGCCCCGCCTCCTTCTTCTTTCTCTCCTTCAGGGTCTGGATGCAGTCCCGCAGGGCGATGATTACCGAAACCCCTTTGTATTCTATCTCGCGACGGATGATCCCGGCGTTCTCCTCGGTATGCTTCCTGAGCGGAACGATCAGCTTGATATGGTCTGGTTCCACCCCCAGGCCATGGACCAGTTTCTCCAATCGGGATGATGTCAGAATTGTACGCTGCCCCCCGGTCATGGCCGTGGTGCTGTTGTCCAGGATGAGCAGGGTCATGTCGGCTCTCGAGGCCACCGCATCGACCAGGGGGGTGATCCCGGAGTGCAGAAAGGTGCTGTCCCCGATCACCGCCACTACGGGATGGAATCCGGCCTGGGCCGCTCCCTTGGCCATACCCACGGAGGCGCCCATGCAGAGACAGGTTTCGATGGCCTGGTGCGGCGGAAGGTAGCCCAGGGTGTAGCAGCCGATGTCGGAGGTCACGAGTTTCGGATCGAAACCGGCCAGCGCCTGATTGAGGGCGTCGTAGCTGTCCCGATGCGGGCAGCCGGCGCACAGCTGGGGCGGGCGGCTGGGAATCTCGACACCGGCTGCGTCGATCCCCTGTTTCGGCTCCAGGCCCAGGATCCCCCGCACATTGTCGGGAGTCAGCTCTCCAGTGCGGGGCAGCGCGCCGTCCTCCTTGCCGGAGATCTTCACGGGCTGCGGCAGAATCCCCAGCAAAGCCCGCTCCACGAAGGAGAAACCCTCCTCGATCACCACGATCCTCTCCACCCGCCCGGCCAGCTGCCGTATCTTCTCCACGGGCAGCGGATAAACGCTGATGTGCAGGTGAGAGGGGTGCACCGGGAGCTCGTCTCGATTCTCCATGTAATAGTTCCAGCCCAAGCCCGCGGTGATGACCCCGAAATCCGTGAACCTTTCGTTCAACTCCAGGCTGTTGTAGGGGGAGCTTTCGGCGTACTCGAGGAACCGCCCCTGATTGGCCAGGAGCTCGTCCCAGAGCTTGCGGGCCGTTGCAGGAAGCAGCATCCATCCCGCCTTTTCCGTCGATTTGTTCACCGGATTCTGAGCCCGGCGCTTCCCGGTCCGGACCACGGCTCGGGAGTGGGCGATCCGGGTGGTCAGGCGCACCATGATCGGGATGTGAAAGCTTTCCGAAAGATCGAAGGCTTCCCGGGTCATCGCGTAAACCTCTTCCTGGCTCCTCGGCTCCAGGCAGATGATGCGGGCGAAGTCGGCGTAGAAGCGGCTGTCCTGCTCGTTCTGGGAGGAGTGCATGCCCGGGTCGTCGGCCACGGCCAGGACCAGCCCGCCGTGAATGGCCAGCAGCGCCGAGTTGATGAAAGGGTCGGCGGCCACGTTCAGACCTACGTGCTTCATGCTGACCAGAACCCGCCGTCCCACCAGGGAGACCCCCACCGCCGCTTCATAGGCGGTCTTCTCGTTGGAACACCACTCGGCGACGAAATCGCCGTACTGCGGGGCGGCTGCCTGCAGGTACTCCATGATCTCCGAAGAAGGGGTACCCGGGTAGGCATAGGCAGCCGAGATTCCGGCATCGATCGCCCCCATGGCCAGGGCTTCGTCTCCCAAGAGGACCATTTCAGGCATCAGGAACTCCTTGTACGTACAGCAAAAGATAACCCTCGCATCATACACGCTCTTGGTGAGGGAATCAATACGGAACGTTCAATCGACGACTAAGGATATTTGTCGAACGGGCTTGTTTTAAAAAGAATCTTTGTTATAATCGCCCTATAGTCAATCTTTATTCGGATAACCAAAGATGAAAACCATCGACAAAACGAATCGCAGGATCCTGAACATCCTACAGGAACGAGGGTCGATCACAAACGCCGAACTGGCCGGCATCATCGGCCTGGCCCCGGCCACGGTCTTCGAACGGGTGAAAAAGCTCGAGAACAGCGGGATCATCAAAAAAACAGTTGCCCTGGTGGATCCTCAAGCCGTCGGCAAATCCATCATCGCCTTCGTCTTCATCACGATGAACGACTACACCCAGGAAACCATTCAGCATCTGTCCGAGGAAATAAGCAGGATGCCGGAGGTGCTGGAGTGCTATCGCCTGTCGGGAGACAAGGATTACCTGCTGAAGGTGGTGGCCGACGACATCCCCGGCTACGACGCCTTCGTTTTCAACAAACTGGCCCGCCTTCAGAAGGTCGGCAAGTTCAGCAGCATGTTCGTTCTTTCAACCGTGAAACATCAGACCAAAATCGAGCTGGAAGAGAGCGCCTCCGGCACGATCTGAGAGGGTCGCAACTCCACCCGCTCCCGAGCCGAGCAGACGATCCGATCGATCAGCTCCCGATACTCCATGCCCACGGCCGTGGCGATCATGGGAAGATCCGAATGCGTCGGATGCAGTCCCGCCAGAGGATTCAACTCGAGAATTGCGGGTACGCCATCGGCATCCAGGCGGATGTCGATGCGCCCTGCATCCCGGCAGCCTAAAACCCGCCAGGCCCGCAGGGCGAGGTCCTCCACGGCCCGGATGGCCGTCAGCCGCCCCTTGCGCCTGTCTGTCGGTGAATGCCGGGTGGCCGTACCCCGGATGGCCGTACCCCGCTCAAAACGATACTCCACCAGCTCTTCGCACCTCTCCTTGTTGAGATAGGTGTACACCCCCGTTTCTCCCTGTTCCCGTATGATGACCTCCAGGGTGCCGAGCACCGAAGCCCGGCTTCCGGTACCCAGGATGCCCACGGTAAACTCCCGGCCGGGGAGGTAGCGCTCCACGAGCACCGGCTGGCGGTAGCGCGCCAACAGCTCCCGGCAGCACAGCTCCAGTTCCAGGGGAGTCTCGATCCTGGAAGCCCCGGTGATCCCCTTGCCCGTGCCCTCCGCTACGGGCTTGGCGAACAGGGGATAGGGCAGATCGACGGAATCGATATCCGCCGCCTCCCCCACCAGGGTGAAATCCGGTGTGTGAAGTCCCGCGTCCCGGAGGATGCTCTTGGTAAAGCCCTTGTGCAGGCTGACGGCCATCACGCAGGGATCGGAGAAGGTGTAGGGGATCCGGTAGGCATCGAGCAGGGCCGGGATCAGAGCTTCCCTGCCCAATCCATGCAGGCCTTCGGCGATGTTGAACACCAGGTCCCAGCGCTCGCCTGCGGCGAGACGGCGGGTCAGCTCCTGAACATGACCGATCTGTACAGGCGTATGGCCAAGCTCGGAGAGAGAGGCGGCAATGGCTTCGATCGTGGCCGGACTGTCGAACTCGGCGGTCTGCTCCTCCGTATAGCCGAGCTCCAGATAATGGTTGCGCAGGTCGTAGGTCAGGGCGATTTTCATTCCACTTCCTTCAAATAGATGATTTTCCCGTCCCCCGGAGCGTAGAACTCCGGGATCAACGCCACCTGGCGGTATCCCCTCCGGGTGTAGAAGGCGCGGGTCGGCTCGTACTGGCTGCGGCTGGAGGTCTCCACGTAGATCCGGCTTCCTCCCATCCGCCGGATGATACCCTCACTTTCGGCGAGCAGAAGTTTTCCCAGCCCGATGCCGCGGTAGCGGTCGTGGACCGCGATCCAGTACAGGTCAAAAGAGCCTTGCGTGCAGGGGATTGGACCGAAGCAACCGTAGCCGATCGACTCTCCGATCGGCGCTTCCGTGTCGGCGAACAGGAAGTGATAGCCGCTCGCGATGCCCTGTGTCAGGCGTGCCTGCACGAGCTCGACGGCCATATCGATCTCCGGAGCACTGAAGAATCCGCTGGATTCGGTGATGCGGCGCACAGTCGCGGCATCTTCGGGCCGGACCTGTTCGCGCAGGGAGACAGGGATGCCGCCTATGGTGAGCCTGGAGGGGGAAATCATCGCGCTCATAGTCCCCTCCTATCGCCGCCCGCCGGAACGGAAGCTCGGGCGCGGGGGGAAGACCCGGCGGCGTTCCTCTCCAGTACCGGCTGCAGGATCCGCTGCACGAGATCCCTGTAGGACAAGCCGGCACGGGACGCCGCCGCTGCCAGGCCGGCATCCGGCGAGATGCAGGGATTGGGATTCACTTCCAAAACAAAGGGGGTGCCCGTTTGGTCGATCCGGAAATCCACCCTGGCGAAGCCGCCGATCTCCAGCTGCTCCCAGCAGGCCAGGGCCAGCTTACCGAGCTCCTCGATCAGCTGCCGATCCTCCTCGCCGAAATCGAACCTGCGGATCGTGTGGGTGTATTCGAAAGAGGAGGGGTTCCACTTGGCCGCGTAGCCCACGATCCGGGGCTTCTCCGGCGGGTAGTCCACGAAGAGCATCTCCGCCGGCGGCAGCACCTCGGCGCGGTAGCCGCTCTGGAGGAGTGAGAGGTTGAACTCCCGCCCCTCGATGTAGCGCTCCACGAACACGTCTGCGGGGCGACCCGCGGCGCTGAAGGCAGTGAGATGTTGATAAAGCTGCCGAGTGCTTTCAAAGATCTCCTCCAGCCCCTGGGAGGCGTTGTCCCACACGGACTTCACCAGGTAGGGGGGGTCGAAATCAAGGCCTGCGGCCGGCAGCTGCTCCGCTGCCCTCCAAGGGGGCGTTGCGATCCCGGCCTGGGTCAACAGCCGCTTGGCCAGCAGCTTGTTGGATGACAGGTACAGCCCTTCGCCCTGCGTGCCGGTGTAGGGGATTCCCAGGAAATCCAGAAGGGTGGCGGCCAGATGTAACAGGCGATCCTGCCCCTCGATTGATTCCACCAGATTGAATACGGCCAGAGGCGACAGTTCCCGCAGCTTACAGGCCGCCCGCTCCAGATCCAGAGACAGGGTCAATACGACGGGTTCATAGCCGAGGCTGTCGAGGGCGGCGGCGACCTCACGCACCTCCTCCAGAACGTCCTGTTCATCCGGCCGGGCGCCGGCGGGAACCTCTCCGTGGAGGATCACGATCCGATTATTCTTTTTCAAGGGTCATGACCCTATGCGAAGGGAAGGTGCGCCTCGGAGTCAACAGATGCCGGACTGGAGGCGGAATCGGGATAGCGGAACAGACGGCCTTCGTAGTTGCGCAGGATCAGATCCTCTCCGTCTTTGCCCACCACGTATTCGGGCAGAAGCGGGATCTTGCCGCCGCCTCCAGGGGCGTCGATCACATAGTTGGGCACGGCATAACCAGAGGTATGGCCCCTCAGTCCGGCGATGATCTCCAGACCCTTCTCCACGGGCGTACGGAAATGGGCCGAGCCGAGGATCGGATCACATTGGTAGAGGTAGTAGGGCTTGACCCGCAGGCGCAGAAGCCCTTGCATCAATGCCTTCATCGTGTCCACGCTGTCGTTAATACCGTCGAGCAGCACGGTCTGGCTGCCCAAAGGAATACCCGCGTCCACCAGACGGGCGCAGGCGGCGGCGGTCTCCGGAGTCAGCTCCTGGGGATGGGTAAAGTGGATGCTCATCCACAGCGGATGGTGGCGTTTGAGGGTACGCACCAGAGCCGGGGTGATCCGCTGGGGGAGCACCACGGGCACCTTGGTCCCGATACGAATCAGTTCCACGTGGGGGATCTTCCTCAGTCGGCTCAGCAGCCACTCGAGCTTCTCGTCGCTCAGGGTGAGGGGATCTCCGCCGGAGAGCAGCACATCCCGAACCCGGGGGGTGTTCTCGATGTACTCGATAGCCCTCTGCCAGCGGCGCCTCAACCCGGACTGCCCGTGATCCGCGCATACGATTCGGGAACGGGTGCAGTAACGGCAGTTCGTCGAACAGAAGTGGGTGACCAGGAAAAGAACCCGGTCCGGATAACGGTGCACCAGACCCGGAATGGGGCTGTCATCCTCCTCACCCAGGGGATCTTCCGCCTCTCCGGCAGAGCGAAGGTACTCGTCGTTGACCGGCACCACGGTGCGGCGCAGCGGCTGGCCGGGGTCCGTGGGATCGAGAAGGCCGGCGTAGTACGGGGTAATCGCCAAAGGCAGGGTTCCCCGGTGACGCAGTATCGCCGTCATCTCGTCCATGGTGAGCTCAAGCAGAGCAGTGAGCTGTTCCAGGCGGCGGAGCCGATGGCTCAGCTGCCAATGCCAGTCATTCCACTGCGAGACAGTGCACTCCGGGAAATGAGTCTTTCGAAACCCATCGGACTCGGGACTGATTGGAAATCTGTGGACAGGTTGGGAAGATCTGTGAACTACGGTGGGGTAATAGTCATCGAAAGGAAAGCTAGGCTGGCGGAAAGCGGTGCGCTCCTGCCGTGATCTGCGTTGTGAGCTTCCATCGATCCGGCGGTCAGACAACGGCTGATCGGATCGTGTAGGCTCCACCTCGACGACCTCATTGAATTCCGTTTCAACGAAGGCGACTTTTGCGGGTTTTGGACGTAAGTCCGGAGGTTCGTCCTCCTCGGTGGTACAACGTTGCTCTGTCTCCATGTTTTATGGGACTCCTTTGTTGTTGAAGGGTTTGAGGGAGCCTTCTCTCCCTCAAAGTCTTCCAACAACAGGTTACCACCAAGGGGCAGACCGGCAGGTTCTTCAAAACGCGACGCGTTCACTGTTTACCAGCACCTCACACTGTTCTTAAGCGTGTATGATAGTATAATATACGGAAAATACAACTAGCCGGATCAACAAATTTAAAAAATTTTTCAAACGGTGGTGTAGGCAACATGATTTCCATTCGGCGGGTATACAGCGGAGCACTTGTCAGGGACGCGGACACGATCCGCCAGGTCCAGGAGATTTTCCGCAGCAATTTTTCCGCCATCGCCTCCTACGCGGACAAGTTTCCCGATATGCTCGACAACCCCTTCCGCTACGGCTACCGGACGATCCTGCTCACCTCCCAGAGCGCAGATCGGAGGGTCACCGGATTCTCGCTTATCCTCCACTTCCCGGAGATCAACAGCTCGCTTCTCGATTTCATCGCCATCCGTCCGGCGATCAAGGGAGGCGGCCTGGGGAGCGCCCTCTACGAGGCCTCTCAGGACATGCTGCGGCGCCTGGGCTCCCGGGGTATGTACCTGGAAGCCCTGCCCGATGATCCGAGCGCTGTGAAGGATCCGCGACTGCTCGAAGAAAACCGCAAGCGCCTGAAGTTCTACGAGTACTACGGTGTCTACCCCGTCGTAGGAACGGCCTACGAGACCCCGATCGACGATAACCCCGCGCCTTATCTGCTCTTCGATTCTCTGGGGAGAGTGCGACCCCTGGGCCGGCGGGAATGCCGGGCTGCGGTTCGGCTGATCCTTCAGCGCAAGTACGGCCAGGTGGTGACCCCGGAGTATATCGAGATGGTGGTGCGCTCGATCAAGGACGATCCCGTGCGGTTCCGCGAGCCCCGCTACAACCGGGTCGAAACATCGATGGGTCCTCCTGCTCGGAGCGAACGGCTGCAGCGGGGGATGGCGATGATAAGCTCCTCGCTGCACCGCATCCACCACGTCCGGGAACGGGGCTACGTCCAGCGCCCGGCCCGGATCGAGATCCTGGAGCAGGTTCTCACCGAAACGGGACTTTTCGATCGTATTCCCCCGAAATCCCACAGCGGCAAGCCGCTGCGGGAAGTTCACGATCCCGATTTCGTCACCTATCTGAAAACCGTATGCGAGAAGCTCGCTCCCAGCCGCCCCGTGTATCCCTACGTCTTCCCGGTTCGTCGCCCCGAACGCAAGCCCAAGGAGCTGGCCGTGCGGGCCGGCTATTACTGCATCGATACCTTCACCCCCCTCGATCAGAACGCTTACCGGGCGGCCCGGGCCGCCGTGGACGTGGCGGTGAGCGCTGCGGAGGAGCTGTTGGAGGGCCGCCCGGTGGCCTATGCCCTCTGCCGGCCTCCGGGACACCATGCCGGCCGCCGCGTGTTCGGCGGCTTCTGCTACTTCAACAATGCCGCCGTAGCCACGCAAGTACTGTCCGGGGAGGGAAAGGTGGCGGTGCTGGATATCGATTTCCACCACGGAAACGGCACGCAGGATATCTTCTGGACCCGCTCAGACGTGCTCACCGTGTCGATCCACGGCCACCCGAACTACGCCTATCCGTATTTCTCGGGTTTTTCCGATGAGATCGGCGAGGGATTCGGACGCGGCTGCAACAGGAACTTTCCCCTCCCCGAAAACGCGGGGGACGAAGTGTACCTGCAGACACTGGACAAAGCCCTGGATGTAATCGGCAGGTTCAAGCCCACATTCTTGGTTATATCCCTGGGATACGACACGATGACCGGGGACCCCACGGGTTCCTTTGCCCTGAGCGTGAAGGCGTTTCAGACCATCGGATCCCGCCTGGTTGCGCTCAACCACCCTCTACTGATCGTTCAGGAGGGCGGATACAGCCTCAGGAACCTGCGGCGCGGCTCGACCGCGATCTTTCGCGGGATCTTCAAGGCGTTGCAGCAGGAGTTCAGCGGCGTCTGATCAGAAGCCGGGCGCGTGCTGCTCGAACGCATACAGCAGAAGCTGCTCGGTTTTCTCCCAGCTCAGGCAGGGATCGGTTATGGAAACCCCGTACTTGAGCTGGCTCAGGTCGCGGGGGATTTCCTGACGGCCTCCGTACAGATTGCTCTCCATCATGAATCCGATCACCTCCCGGCAGCCGCTGCGCCGGGATTCCAGCAGGCTCCGCAGGACCTCCTCCTGCCGCTCCGGATGCTTATCGGAGTTGCCGTGGCTGCAGTCCACCATGATGGCGGGCAGGAATCCGGCCTCCTTCAGCAGCTCGGCCGTGTACACGATCTCCGGCTTCCGGTAGTTGATGCCGGTGCGGCTTCCCCGGAGAATGATGTGGGTATCGGTGTTGCCGTCGGTTCCCAGAACGCTGGTCTTCCCCTCCTGATCTATACCGATGAAGTGATGCGGATGCCTGGCCGAAGCCATGGCGTCGATGGCGATCTGCAGATTGCCGTCGGTGCCGTTCTTGAATCCAACCGGCATAGACAGGCCGCTGACCATGTTTCTGTGGGTCTGGCTCTCGGTCGTCCTTGCCCCGATGGCAGCCCAGCTGATCAGATCGTCCACATATTGGGGCATGATCGGGTCGAGCATCTCCGTGGCGGCGGGCACGCCCATCCCGGTAATCTCTATGAGAAGGCGGCGGGCCAGGTCCAGACCCTCGGATATGCGGTAGCTTCCATCCAGATGGGGATCGACGATCAGGCCCCGCCAGCCGATGGTTGTTCGGGGTTTTTCGAAGTATACCCGCATCAGAAGGTAAATCCGCTCGCCTATCCGTTTCTTCAGGTCCTCGAGACGTCTCGCGTAGTCGATTGCAGCCTTGTAGTCGTGAATCGAGCAGGGACCCACCACGGCCAACAGCCGTTCGTCCTTCCTGGCCAGGATTCGTTGAATCACTGTCCGGCTTTCAGTCACCGTGTCGGCGGAGTCTTCGGGCAGAGGATGAACGTTCTTCAGCTCCTGGGGACTGATCAGGGGGTCGACGAAACGAATTCGCAGATCACTCGTTTTCTTCAAAGGGACACTCCATCTGATTTGGAAGTCCTAAGTATGTCATGTTTGTCCCAGAGTGTACAGACTCATAACCCCCATCCTGAAAGCTTCCCTCCTTGACTTCGCTCCGCCTGCTTTCCATTTTCTAAGCAGAACATCGGCATGATCAACGCCTATCGAGGCGCACCGTACCGCTTTCCCGTGGTCGGGGATTTTGCGCCGCCGGCAGATCCGGGACTAAATCGACAAACCCGGGGGGTTACCTCCTTTTCCCTACTTTTCTCAGGGGTACTCCTTTTTCATTTTTTTTCTTACGTTTCTATTGACAATCGAATTTAACCATGTTATTTTAACCTTGTTAAGTCGATGGTAAGAGGAGCCTAAAAAGGAACATGACCAGACTGGCGAATCCCGAGCTTCCGGAAAGAATCTTGAAGGAAGCCGAGCAGATCGTGAGCGACTCGGGCTACGAATCTCTGAACATGCGGGATCTGGCCCGCCGCGTCGGCGTGAGCGCCACGGCCATCTACCACTACTTCGCGAGCAAGGATGCCCTGCTGCTGCGGCTCAAGCTGGCCGCGGCGGAGAAGCTCAACCGGCGCATCCGAGCCATCGACCCGAAGCTCGATGCCCACGAGAGCCTCCACCGGCTGGGCGTTCAGTACGTCGAATTCGCCGAAGAACATCCCAACCTCTACCGGCTGCTGTTCGAAACCCCGATCGGCAGCACGCCTCTGGGGGAGAGGGACCAGCCGGTGCTTTACTACACCTACTACGCTGCCCGCAACGCCCTGGAGCGCATGGCCGTGTCGAAGACCCATCACCTAGATCCCCGTTACGGCGCCATGATGGGCTGGATCATGCTGCACGGCTTTTCCTCCCTGCTGATGTCCGGAACCCTGCAGCTGGCCGAAGGCATGGACCGGGAGGAGCTCAAGCGGCTGTTCCTGAGCTTTTACACGAGCGGCGGAATGACGGATCAACACGAGGGCGGAGCAGGTTGATGAGTTTGATAGATTTTATTTACATTTTTAGTTAACAATGTTATTTTAACAACGTTACTTTAGGAGGAACCAAAGATGAAGATTGTGGTGTTGAACGGAAGTCCCAAAGGACCGGTCAGCGTGACCATGCAGTACGTCGAATACATCGCCAGACGGCATCCCGAACATGAGCTTAAGGTGTTTCACGTTGCCCAGAAAATCCACGGACTGGAGAAGGACCCCGGCCGATTCGAGGCGATTGTAGAAGAGATCGGCAGCGCCGACGGCGTGCTGTGGGCCTTCCCCCTGTACATCCTGCTGGTCAGCTCCCAGTACAAGCGCTTTATCGAGCTGATTGCGGAGAGGGGCGCCTCAGAAGCCTTCCACGGCCGCTATGCCGCCGCGTTGTCCACGTCGATCAACTTCTACGACAACGCGGCCCATGCCTACATCCGGGGAATAAGCGAAGATCTGGGCATGATGTACCTGGGCTTTTACTCCGCCAACATGCACGATCTGATGCGAAAGCCGGAGCAGGAACGTCTGGAGTTGTTTGCCCGGAGCTTTTTCCAGGGAATCGAAAACAAGGAGACGCCCCAGCGGATGTACCATCCTGTGCAGTACGTGCGGAGCTCGCTGTCGCTGACACCCGCGCTTCGCCGGATCCCGGTCTCGAACAAGAGGGTTGTTGTCTTGTCCGACGCTCGGCCGCAGCACCACAATCTCCGCGCCATGACCCACAGATTCGCGGAGAGTTTCGAAGATCCGGTTGAGCTCTACAACCTCTACGATCTGGATATCAAGGGAGGCTGCATGGGGTGTCTGCGCTGCGGTTCCGAAAACCGCTGCGCCTACACCGGGAAAGACGGATTCATGGACTTCTACAATTCCGTCCTGAAACAGGCCGACGTAATCGTGTTTGCAGGGACGATCGTGGACCGGCAGCTGTCCTGGAAGTGGCGTCAGTTCTTCGACAGAAGCTTCTTCAACTGCCATACCCCCTCCCTGGTCGGCAAGCAGATCGCCTTTCTGCTCAGCGGCCCCTTGAGTCAGCTGCCAGAGCTGCGCCAGGTCTACGAAGCCTGGATGGAGATCCAGCGCTCCAACCTGGTCGGCTTCGTCTCCGACGAGGAGTTCGGCGGCTGCGGGATCGAAGAGAGGATCGACTCCCTGGCCGGCCAGCTGCTCCGGCAGGCTCAAAGCGGCTACGTCCGGCCTCGAACCTTCCTGGGCATCGCTGGCATGAAGGTCTTTCGAGACGATATCTGGGGGGGCCTGCGTATCGTGTTCCGGGCCGACCACAGGGCCTACAAACGACTCGGGGTGTACGATTTCCCGCAGAACAAGATCGGCCGGCAGATCCTTGTGCGCCTGGGCTGGTTCGTCACCGGTCTTCCGGGCATTCGCAGGCGCTTCCCGCAGATGATCAAGCAGCAGATGATCCAGCCGTATCGCAAGGTTCTGGACAGCGTGTAAGCGCGGAATATCACAACTAACGGAATCCTAATACTTCCGTAATCCAACAGAAATGATCCCCTGCCTACATTGCCACCAACAAAACCATTACCCAATTTTCATAAGGAGGAGTCTTCATGAAAAAGACCACCCCAATCGTCCCGGTTCTTTTCCTTTCGGCAATCCCTCTGCTGTTTTTGGCTGGATGTAAGAAAAAAGAGGATAAGGTGGATCTATCCGGTTCGGTGAAGATCGCCGGTAGCAGCACCGTTTATCCGGTCTCCGTGGCCGTGGCCGAGGAGTTCAACAGGCTGCATCCGAACGTGGAGATCCCGATCCAGTCTACCGGGACCGGCGGAGGATTTTCGAATTTCTTCGTTTCTGGCAAGACCGACATCAACGACGCCAGCCGCCCGATCAAAGACAGCGAGCGTGAGGCCGCCAAGGCCAACGGCATCGAGGCCCTCGAGCTGCGCGTCGGCACCGATGCGGTGACGATCGTAGTCAACCCGCAGGCGACATGGCTGGATGACATTACCGTGGAGCAGCTCGCCATGATCTGGCGCCCCGATAATCCGGCCCGCAACTGGAGCGATGTGAACCCGAGCTGGCCCGACGAAGAGATCGAGCTGTACGGACCGACCAGCGCCTCCGGCACCTTCGATTTCTTCACCGAGGAGATCATCGGAGAGGCCGGCGCCTCGCGCAGTGATTACCAGGGCACCGAGCAGGACAATACCATCGTGCAGGCCGTCAGCGGCTCCAAATACGCCATGGGGTATTTCGGAATGGCGTACTACCTCGAGAACCAGGGCAAGGTAAAAGCCCTCAGGGTAAACGGTGTAGGCCCGAGCATCGAGACCGCCAAAACCGGACAGTACACCCCTCTTTCCCGCCCCCTGTTCATCTACGTGAGCAGCGAGGCGCTGAAGCGTCCCGAAGTGGAAGAGTTTGTTCGCTTCTACATCAGCCAGACCTCCACCAGCATGATCAAAGAGATCGGCTACGTGCCTCTGACCGAGGCGGAGATGAAGGCGAATCTGAAACGCTTCGAAGAGTTCGTTTCCGATCTCCAGAGCTAGCGATCGGCTCGTAATTGACAACCGTATACGTAAGAAAGGGAGGGGCTATCCCTCCCTTTCTTTTCATTTCAAATATGTTTGTGATAACGTGCGCTGTGCCATGAAAGGGAAACAACTGCTCAACGATCTGCAAAAAAGACCGGGGCGCTATCTCGGGGAGAACACCATGAAGGGTATCTTCGTGGCCTGCGCGCTCCTGTCCATTATTACCACCGCCGGTATCGTACTGGTTCTGGTCTTTGACGCCGCAGATTTTTTCAGAAACGTTTCCATCCTGGAATTCTTGACCCGCACCCGCTGGAGCCCGACGATAAAACCCACGGAGTTCGGCGTGCTGCCCCTGATCAGCGGCACCCTGACCTTCACCTTCTGCACCGCCCTGATCGCCCTGCCGGTGGGACTTCTGGCGGCTATCTTTCTCAGCGAATATGCCGGTGACAGGGTTCGCGGGTTCATCAAACCGGCATTGGAAGTCCTGGCCGGCATTCCAACGGTAGTCTACGGATATTTCGCCCTGGTATACATCACCCCCCTGCTGCGAAAGATCTTACCCGGCATCAGCACTTTCAACGTGCTCAGTGCTTCGATCGTGGTCGCCATCATGATCATTCCTACCGTAGCCAGCATCAGTGAGGACGCCATGCGGGCCGTACCCAATTCCCTTCGACTGGCCGGGTACGGGCTGGGGGTTACCAAGTTCCAGGTATCGACAACCATCGTGCTTCCGGCGGCTCTCTCGGGAATCATTTCTTCGTTTATCCTGGGGATCTCCCGGGCCATCGGCGAGACCATGGCGGTGACGATCGCCGCAGGGAACCTCTCCCGCATCGTCAATCCGCTGAAACCTGCAGAAGCGTTCCTGGAGCCGATTCAGACCATGACCGCCGCCATGGTTGAAATCGGAACGAGCGACGTTACCGGGGATTCGGTTGCTTATAAAAGTCTATTTGCCATCGGTTTGACTCTGTTCCTGCTCACCCTCGTGCTTAACATCATCAGTCAATTCATCAAGGCCCGGTACAGAGAGAAATACGAATGATCGGTTATACCCGCCGAAACGTACGAACAGAGATGACCCGCAAGGCCGTGTTGGAAGCGGCCGGGGACAACATCCTGTTGGAAAAGACTAAAGGTCATATTTTCACCGGCCTGTGCGTCGCGGCCACACTGTTCGGCATTGTCTCCCTGGCGGCGTTGCTGGTGTACGTTTTCCGGGATGCGGTGGGGTGGCTCGACTGGCAGTTCGTCACCAGCACCCCCTCCCGTTTTGCCGAAAAAGCAGGGGTTTACCCGATGATCGTCGGCTCTACCTTCGTCGTCGCCCTGGTGGCGGTGTTCTCCCTTCCCCTCGGCGTGGGAGCCGCCGTCTGGCTGGAGGAGTACGCCCGGGACAACTGGATGAAGCGCATAATAGAGATGAACATTGCCAACCTGGCCGGAGTGCCCTCGATCGTATACGGGCTGCTTGGTCTGGGCTTCTTTGTTTCCACCCTGGGACTGCCCCACGGAATCGTGCTGGTAGGGGCGTTCACCCTGACTCTCCGGGTCCTCCCGATTGTTATCGTCTCTTCCCAGGAAGCGATTCGAGCGGTTCCCGTTTCCCATCGCCACGCCTCTCTGGGGCTCGGGACCACGCAATGGCAGATGATCCGAACGGTCGTCCTGCCCGAATCCATACCCGGGATCATGACGGGAACGATTCTGGCACTGGCGAATGCCATGGGGGAAACCGCCCCGCTGATCATGATCGGCGCCGCCACGTCGATCTTCACCGCTCCACGGGGTATATTCAGCTCCTTCAGCGCCCTGCCGCTGCAGATATACGCCTGGTCGGACTTTCCGAAACAGGAGTTCCAGCATGGTGTGACCCCGGCGGCCATCATCGTGCTGCTGATCATCCTGCTGAGCATGAACGGAATGGCGATCTACATCCGCCACAGGTTCAGAACCAAAAAAAGCTAAAAAGGAGGATCTATCCTCAAGTGTCAGAAGAATTGATGCAGGTACAAACGGAGATCGGCGAAGAGGACGGTTTATCCACGATCCTGGAAATTCGGAGCCTCCATTTCCACTACGGGGAGAATCCCGCCCTGAAAGATATCAACATGAAGATCTACCGCAACCGCATCACCGCCCTTATCGGTCCGAGCGGCTGCGGCAAGTCCACCTTCCTTCGCTGTCTCAACAGAATGAACGATCTGATCCCCAATACCCGGGTAGAGGGAGAGGTGCTGCTGCACGGGCGAAACATCTACGACCGGGACATCGATCCCGTGCGACTGCGGCGCAACGTAGGCATGGTATTTCAACAACCCAATCCGTTTCCCAAGTCAATCTACGAAAATGTCGCCTACGGACCCAAGATGTACGGGGTGCGAAGCCGCACCGCTCTGAGGGAGGTCGCCGAGAAGAGCCTGCAGCAGGCGGCGCTTTGGGATGAAGTAGCCGGACGGTTGCAGATCAGCGCCCTGTCCCTGTCCGGGGGACAGCAGCAGAGGCTCTGCATTGCCCGCACCATCGCTGTAGAGCCGGAAATCATCCTGATGGACGAGCCGGCTTCTGCGCTGGATCCAATCGCTACAATGAAAATCGAGGAGCTGATGCGACATCTGGCTGAGGCGTACACCATCATCATCGTGACCCACAACATGCAGCAGGCATCCCGGGTTTCCGACTACACGGCCTTCTTCATGGTCGATGAGAACCGTTCCGGATATCTGGTCGAGTATGGTAAAACCCAGGATATCTTCATCCAACCCCAAAACAAGCAAACCGAAGACTATATCTCCGGTCGTTTCGGATGATCGGAGGGGGGAATATGATGACGGTTCGCGAACATTTCGACCGGGATCTACAAGGGCTGTCTCTCAGCGTTATGAAGCTGGGCAGCTACGTCGAGGAAGCGTTACGTAAAGCCCTGGCAGCGCTCAGCAATCAAAATGTACAGCAGGCGGAGGTCATCCTGGCCGAAGACGCCAAGATCAACAAGCTGCAGCTGGAGATCGAGGATTGCTGTGTCAGCCTGATCGCCCGGGAGCAGCCGGTAGCCAGGGATCTGCGGGAAATCATGACCACGATCAAGGTCGCTTCGAACCTCGAGCGGGTCGGTGACCTGGCGGTTCACCTGGCCAAAGCGACCAAGCGTCTGGCGGGCAAGCCCTATATCGGTTCGTTCAAAGACATCCACAAGATGGCTGAAATAGGCATCGGCATGGTGCACGATGCTGTAGATGCTTTTACCGAGCAGGACGGCACCAAGGCCTGCGAGGTGGCCCGCAGGGATGATAAGATCGATTCGATTCACGATGCCCTGATCCAGGAACTGCTCGCCTCGATGCACAAGGATGACGAGCAGATCGAGATGTCTACATCCTTGCTTTTCATCAGCCGTTTTCTGGAGCGTCTAGGCGATCATGTGGTCAACATCTGCGAGTGGGTGGTCTACGGAGCTGAAGGTACTCACGTAGATCTGAACAGTTGACGATCCTTCCCGGCACACTACTCCCGGGGAAAGAGAATCAGGAACGTGCTCCCTCGGCCGGGCTCGCTTTCCGCCTCCACACGGCCCTTATGGGAAAAGGCGATGTGCTTTACGATTGCCAATCCCAGACCGGTCCCGCCGAGAGCCCGGCTGCGCGCCTTGTCCACTCGGTAGAATCGTTCGAACAAGCGCGGCAGATGCTGCCCTTCGATACCGCAACCCTGATCTTCAACCGAAATCACGATTTCGCCGCCCTGAAGCGATGCGTTTATCCTGACCTCCGATCGGCTGTCGCTGTACTTGATTGCGTTGTCGATTAGGTTTATCACGGCCTGTTCGAGCAGTTGCGGGTTGAGCTGGGCCTCGAGCCCTGCGGAGCATTCAACCCGCAGGTCAATTTCTTTTGCCGCTGCAGCCTTGGTGCATGCGGATACAGCCGATTGGAGGACGGGAAGGAGCTTGTGATTAGCCAGGCTGATCTCCTCCCGCTCGATGCTCTGCTCCAGACGGGCCAGGCTGAGAAGATCGTCGACGATTGCATTGAGTCTCTCTGTCTGCTGGGCAATGATTGCCAGAAAGCGTTTTGTCTCTTCCCTGTCCTTCAGCTTGCCGTCGAGCAGGGTTTCCACGAACCCTTTTATAGACGTGATTGGTGTTTTCAGCTCGTGGGAGACGTTGGCTGCAAACTCCTTTCTGACAATCTCCAGTTTGTGCAATCGGGTGATGTCGTACAGCACGACCAGCGCTCCGAGGTCTTCTCCGCGTCCATCGAGGAGCCGCGTTCCGTGCGCCCTCAGGTACCGCTCTCCTTCTTCACCGTAGATCTGCAGATTTTCGACTATGGGAGCACCGCTGTCCAGGGCCCTCTGTATGAACTCCAGAATACCTGCGAAGCGAATGACTTCTTCGATACGGGTACCGAGCGCCGTCTCCGCCGGGATTCCCAACAGATCCACGGCAGCCTCATTCAGGGTGATGATCCGCTGGTCGGAATCGATGGCCAGAACGGCTTCGATCATACTTGCCAGTATTGCCCGTTCCTGGGACTGCTGACGATCCACCGTGTCCATTCTCTCCGACAGCTGTGCCGCCATCGAGCTGAGTGTTTCCGTCAATTCATGAGTTTCGTTCCATCCCGGATCAATGAGGCCCGACTCGAAGTTCCGCGTTTTCAAGGAAACCGCCTCCCTGCCCAATCTCCGAAACACCGCCCGCACTCGGCTGAAGGCAATCCACAGCACGGCTGCTGCAGCGCCAGCTATGCCGAGCAGCAGGGGCAGCAATCCCAACCAAATTTCCCGCAGGTGGACGTTGATGGTACTGACCGGAACGCTGGCTCTCAAAACGCCGACGATGCGGCCGGATACGGTCATCGGCGCGGCAACGTAGAGCATTTTCTGCCCGGCGGAATCACTTAAACGGACCGATACGCCGGTGGATCCTCTGAACGCCTCCCGTATCTCTTCTCTCCCGGCGTGATTTACCAGACCGGCGGGATCGAAATAGGTATCTCCCACGACCACGCCATCCGGGCGGATCACGGTCAGACGGAGCTGCTCCCTTCGACCCAACTCCTTGCTGAGTCTGTCGATCCGCCCTATGGCTTCCGCCGTGTCCGCAGGAAACAAAGCGCTGAAATCCTCCTCCAGCAAGCGCAACCTGCCTTTGAACTCCTCCGCCTCCCGATGATAGGCGAAGTCTCGGAAACGTAGCCCTGCAACCACCAGCGAAGCGATCACCGCGGCGGCGATCAGGATCGCCGCAAGACGGTACAGGCCCCCGGTCAGACTCTTGCCGTTCATGCCCCGGTTTCCCCGTTTTCGTCGACGAAACGGTAGCCTATGCCCCTGACAGTTTCGACGTATCCGCCGTATTCCCCCAACTTCTTCCTCAATCCGAATATCGCCACATCCACGGCCCTGTCCGTTACGTGATATTCCCCGCCCCGCACCGCCTCGACGATCTGCTGGCGCGTGAACACCCAGCCGGCACGACCGGCCAGGAAGACGAGAATTTGGTATTCCGTGACCGTAAGATCCAACCTCTTACCGGCCACCGTAACCTGATAGCGCTGAGGATCGATGCTCAATTCCCGCACCTTGGTCGGGCCCGCCGTTTTCTCACTCGCAACACCTTCTCGGCTGCCCCGTCGCAGAACAGCCTGCAGGCGGGCCAACAGCACCCGTGGACTAAAGGGTTTCGTGATATAGTCGTCGGCCCCCGCTTCGAGACCTTCAACGATATCCTGCTCCTCCCCCTTCGCGGTGACCATGATGATCGGTATCGCCCTGGTCTTCTCTTCCTCCCGAAGCAGGCGACATACCCGGATTCCGTCTATCCCGGGCAGAAGAATGTCCAGAAGAATCAACTCCGGCATGTCCGCGCCTGCATGGAGCAGAACTTTTTCCCCCGAAGCATAGCGGGACACGTGAAAACCGTGCTTCTCGAGGTTGTAGCGAATCAACTCCGAGATGGTCTCGTCGTCTTCGGCGACCAGGATGTGCTTCTTTTTCATTATTCCCTAGTATTTTTCCCCCGTGCACACATAGACCACCTCTTTGCATATATTGGTGGCATGGTCGGCCAGCCTCTCCAGATACTTCGAACAGAACAGCAAAGCAGTACCCTCTTGAACGTGTTCCGGGTTCTCGGTCATGTCGAGGAGGATCTTCTGAAAAAAGCGGGCGTACAGCCCGTCCACCTCGTCGTCTCGCCCGATCACTTCTCTGGCCAGTTCGACGTCCTGCTTGAGAAAAGCCTGGGCGCCGTCCCGGATCATCGTGGCGGCTATCTCCGTCATCTTGGTGATCTCCCCGCGGGTACACTTCACAAAGTAATCCGAGACCTTGGAAGCCGCATTGGCAAAATGGGCCGCGTAGTCGCCCATTCGCTCCAGCTCATTGCTGACCAGGAGGGCGGCAACAATGATCCGAAGATCCCGGGCTACCGGCTGCTCGGTGGCAATCAGCGCTGTGGTCCGAGCTTCTACAGCCCGTTCCCAGGTGTCTATCCGCCGGTCTTCCTCCATCACCTGAGCCGCCAGCTGCTCGCTTCTCTGCACGAATGCCTGGGTCGCCTTTCCAACAGCCTCCTGAACAAGGGCAGCCATCTTCATGATGTCCAGCGTCAGGGCTTCGATTCTTTCCGCATAGTGCTGTCTGGCCAACATCTTTCAACTCCGATCTTGAGATTCATCATGGCGCAATCTTCGCCCTGTCATCATAATAGCGAGTTTACGATTCTCCATCAAACAGGCACGGGGACCGGGACTGCACCTTTCGCCGAAAAACGAAGTACGGATCCTTGCAAAGTGTATTCATAGTCCGAATAAGTTAGGAATTGAATAGGAAACGGTTAGAGTTTCTTTGCCGATCGAACTATCGAGGGCAACCCTCAGCCGAGAGATCCCAGAAACGACTGCACTTTCAGGCGAATTTCATCGCGGATGCGGCGCACTTCGGAGAGTTTCTCGCCGTGGGTACCAGCTGCCTTCGAGGGATCGTCGAGGGGCCAGTGCAGATGCCTGCCTCCCCCGGGGAAGATGGGACAGCGCTCCGCGGCATCCTTGCCGCACACGGTAATCACGAAATCGTAGCTTCTGCCCTCTTTGTAGAACTCATACACACTGCTGGTGCGCTTGTGGGACAGGTCGATGCCCTCTTCCTTCATCACCTCGACCACCAGCGGATTGATCTCACCGGGCTCCAGGCCCGCGCTCTCTGCGATAAACCGCTTGCCCCCGTATTTCCGCAGGTACGCCTCAGCCATCTGACTCCTGGCGCTGTTGTGCACGCACACGAACAGGACTTTCTGCATGCGGATCCACCTCGCCTTCAACTGAAGTTGCTGCAACCCCTAGTGGCAGCACCCCTAATATAATCAATACCAAGTGAAACAACCATTAGGATTCGGTTAGAGCAATCGACTCTCGAGAAACCTCTACTCTTGTGCATCTTCCCAGTCTCTGCCAAAATGCGGTCAAAGAGGAACAGTTGCATGAATACCAATTCCCAGGCGGGCGCTGCCGCCTCCACACCCGCCTTCCAGCTCCAGGAGGTCCGCTTCAAAGACGTGCTGGACATCAAGAGCCTGGAGATCGATGCCTGCAAGGTATCGGCCGTCGTGGGCCCAAGCGGCGGGGGCAAGACAACCCTGCTGCGCATCCTGAATCGGATGACCACCCCGGATTCCGGCAAGGTTCTTTTTTTCGGAGAATCCGTGGAGGAGATCGATCCTGTGCATCTACGGCGCAAAGTCGTGATGCTGACTCAGATGCCGGTGATCTTCGCCGGCACTGTACAGGAAAACCTCCTGATCGGCTGCCGTCTGGCGGATAAGGAGGAACCGGTGGCGGAAGCTGTTCAAGCCATCATGACCCGGGTCGGTCTGGACAAGGAACTGTCCGCCGACGCCGCCCAGCTGTCCGGCGGGGAGAAACAGCGCCTGGCCCTGGCCAGGGTCATGCTGATGGAATCGGAGGTGATGCTCCTGGACGAACCTTCAGCCTCCCTGGATGAAGAAACGGAGGTCCTGATCTTCGATCTGGTCACCGAGTTCTGTTGTGAACGCTGCAAGACCCTGATCATGGTTACCCATTCGGAGAAAGGCTTCACCGGGTACTACGATACCCTGATAAGGATCCGGGACGGCCGGGTCGATGAGGTTGCCCACGAGAGAGGAAGGTAAGAGGGATTCAGTTATTATGGAAGGAATCATTCAAATAGAGATCCTCTATCTGGCGTTGGGCTATATTCTCATTCTACTTCTGCTGCTCCTGGTGCGCCTCAAGCGGCTGGGGAAGGAGTGGGAGATCACCCTGGCATCCCTGCGCATGACCGCTCAGCTGGTGCTTACCGGTTTCGTGCTGACCTATGTGTTCTCCTGGGAGAAAATCTGGATCACCCTGATCATCTTCGCCGTGATGGAGGCCTTCGCCATCCACACGGTGTTCGGGCGGATGAAGAAGAGCCTGTTTCCCGCCCTGCGCATCGTGATCGCCGGTTCCATGCTCGTCGGAACAACGGCGGCCTTGGCCTACTTCCTCTTCGTGATCGTCCGGGTCAGCCCCTGGTTCGCACCCCGCTACTTCATCCCCGTGGCCGGGATGATCATCGGCAACTCGATGAACGGGATCTCCATCGGCATCGACCGCCTGTCCAGCGGTATACGCTCGCGGCTGGATCGCCTGGAGGGCGCCCTGATGCTGGGCGCCTCGCCCAAGGAAGCGGCCCGGCCCTTTGTCAAGGAGGCCTTCTCCGCCGGCATCATGCCGATCATCAACAACATGATGGGTATGGGCATCGTCTTCCTGCCCGGGATGATGACCGGTCAGATTCTGGCGGGAATCGCCCCCCTCGATGCGATCAAATACCAGATCGCCATCATGCTGGGCATCGGCGGCTCGGTGACCATCACCGTGTTTCTGGTAACCGAGCTGGGATACCGGCGCTTCTTCAACCGGTACAGCCAGGTCCGCCAGGAGGTCCTGGATCTGAGGTTGTAGCCGAGGAAGTAATCGAATCATGGAGCACTTCGCCCTTCTCTACTACGGGCTGTCCTTTACCACCGGATGTGTTCCCATAGGCATCGCCCTGCTGATCAACCTGCTGCAGACCAACCGGCAGGCTTGAAATAGGGAGAAAGGAGGTCTGAAATGGCCAAAACAAAGACAAGACAGCGAGTACGAAAGGCGCTCCTGCTGCTGTTCTTCATCCTCTTCCCGGTGATCATGAACTACCTCTCACCCTACCTGAGCATTTCGGGTGCCTCCAAGGGGATCATCAGCGGCAGCCTGCTGTTCTTCGGTCTGCTGTTTTTTTCCTCCCTGCTCCTCGGGAGAGCCTTCTGCGGCTGGGTCTGTCCCGGAGGCGGAGCTCAGGAGGTGTGCACGCTGGTGAACGACCGCCCGGTTCGCCGCAAACGACTCGACTGGATCAAGTACCTGATCTGGATTCCCTGGTTTGCCGTGATCCTCTTCTTCCTGATTCGCTCGGGGCGGGCTCTTTCGGTCCGGTCCCTCTACCAGATGGATACCTTCGTGTCGGTGGATTCGGCAAGCCGGTACATCATCTACTACTTCGTTCTCTTCCTGATCGTGATCCCCGCAGCGGCAGTTGGCCGCCGGACCATGTGCCACTCGATCTGCTGGATGGCTCCCTTCATGATCCTGGGCCGTAAACTCCGCAACCTGGTGCGCTGGCCGGCCCTACGCCTGAAGGCGGGAACGGAGAAGTGCACCAACTGCGGGACCTGCACCAAGAACTGCATGATGAGTCTGGAGGTGCAGGAAATGGTTGAGAAATCGCGGATGGAAAACAGTGAATGCATACTCTGCGGGCAGTGCGTGGACAGCTGCCCCCAGGGGGTGATCCGCTACAGCTTCAGCAGAGGAGTATGAATCATGAACAAAACCGCGACGATAATCCTGCTGGCCCTCAGCCTGGCGGTCACGGCAGTTGGCGCTCCCGGCCGGTAGAAGCTACGGACCGGCCAATGCCAGCTGGTGGCTGTTTCTCAAGCGCAGGCCGCTGATCCCGAAGGAATAGATCTTGAGGGTGTAGCTGCCTTCCACACCGGTATCGAAGGAGGCGGTGTTGATGATGTACTCCCCTTCAGCGGGGCCAAACATCTCGATACGGGAGATGTCGATCTGATCGTTGTAGTCGTCGTTTTCGGCGTAGAATCCGTCTGGTCCCTCGACAAAGAGCAGGGTATCGAGCTCATCCGAGGTCATCTCCAGTATGATTCGCTGCCCCTCCTCCAGATGGAGGGGGTGCATCTCGTAGAATCCATAGTCCTCGAGCTCCGGGTCATCGGAATCCAGATAACCGTCGATCTCCTGGACGTTCATCCGCTCCCCCAGCAGGATACGCAGAGAGTACTCTCCCCTTTCGTCCCCCGCGTAAGAGGTGGCAAAGACTTCGTACTGCCCGCTGTCCTCCACGATGAAATCGATGCGGCTTTCGCTCTCCGTATCGTGGTCATCATTCACGATCCTTCGCCCCCGGGGCGGCTTGAGAACCAGGAAGGGATCGAACCGCTCCGAGCGCATCGAAACCACGACACGCTGATTCCGCTCGAGAAACACCGAATAGCCGTCGAAGTACTCCCCCTTCACCGAAATCATGTCCTGCTCATCCAGAATCCCGGTGTAGCTCTCCAGCTCCTGCAGCCTTTCCCGGTCCACGATCAGCAGGTACTCCCCCTGCTCCCCTTCCTCGTAGGAGCTGACCTTTATCTTCCAGGTTCCGGAAACATCGACCAGCGCGTCGATGCGAGCATCGCTACTGTCGCTGTAGTCGTCGTTTTCGATCTCCCTACCGTCCGGGGATTCAAGAATCAGGTAGGCGTCGAAGTCGTGGGAGCTCAAGGTCGCCACGATCCGCTCTGCCGCGGTGAGCTGAAGCGGATAGGTATCGAAATAGCGGCCGAGCTTGGTGTCCCCCGGTCCAAGCTCCCCCGGGAAACTCATGGACTGGGAGAATCCCAATGAGGCGACCAGCAGACTTGTTACGATCAGGAGCGAACGAACGTCGCTCCGCGAGGACCGGTTCGGCAGGCTCATAACATCCTCCAAAGACGATTGGCTGACAATAGACAGTATAGTCCCTCTCCTACCGATTATCCGCCTCTGACTCGGCTTCGTGGATAATTCCAGCCAGGCGGTTCTTCACCTCAGCAGCCAGATCTTCGGCGCGGTGCGTCTCCAGGATCTCCTTCACCCGCTGATTCAACCGCTCCCGCAGGGGAACACTCCCCCTGCTCTGCCAGATCTCCAGAGGATCGCGGTTCAGCAGCTTTGGCCGCCAGAATTCCGAGCGAAAATGGGTAAGGGTATGCTCATCTGTGAGGAAGTGTCCACCGGGTCCGACCCGGTCGATCGCCTCGACGGCCAGAGATTCAGGATCGACGGATATCCCCTGCAACATGCGTTTCACCATGCCGATGATCTCGTCGCTGAGCAAAACCAACTCGCAGGATCCACAGAGTCCATTGGAAAGGTAGCCTACGTCGTGAATCAGATTTGTCCCGGCCATGGCGTTCATCATGATGGAGAATGTGGCTTCCAGGGCCGCCTGTTCGTCCAGTACGTGGGCATCGCTGCAGCCGGCGAAACCCCAAACCGGTATCTTGTAGTAATGATACAGCTCCGTATACGCGGCGATCGCCAGTTGAAACTCAGGGGCGCCGTAGGAACAGATCGAGGTCATCAAATCCATGACCATGCTATTTCCACCGGAGATGATCGGTGCCCCTTTTGATTTGATCTGGTGCAGTACCAAGCCGCTGAGGGATTCGGCGTTGGAGATGACTACGGCTCCTGCCCGGGTTACCGGGGCGGTTCCCCCTGTCATGCTCCCCGGTGTGAACAGCAGGGGAATATTCATCTCCGCACAGAGCAGCAGTTTATCCGTTGCCTCCTCTGCGAGCATCAGGGGACTGTTCGGTTCGGAATAGTGGATGACGAAGGGCCTGGCCCGCAGTTCGTCGTGGCCACCGGCAACCGCTGCGGCCATGTCGAGGATGTGCAGCAGGTTCCTGCGATGATGGGCGGTAAAGCAGATCGGCTTCGAAGAGTTTTCCACCATCTGCTGGAATTGTACCAAGTCGTTCACCGTCTGGGGAACATCGTAGACAATGCCCAAAGACATCAGGTAATCGATGTGTTCCAGTTTGTCCGCAATCACCGCGGTCCGTGCAACGTCCAGGGCGGCGGCGCGCTTCAGCTCCCGGGTGTAGGGATCGTAGGTATAGAGGGTATCCGATCCCATGCCGAAGTAACTCCGCGAGCCTTCCAACACCATGGCCCGCTGGCCGCGGCGGTTCCAGATCACGACTCGCGAAGGCGCACTGCGGATGCACTCATCCACCAGAGCAGCGGGGTAGCGGACCCGTTTCCCCTGGACTCGACAGCCCGCATCTTGTAGCAAATTCCGCGCCTGCTCGTGATACACATCGACGCCCGTGCGTTCGAGCACCTCCAGCGACGCGCTGTGGATCGCTTTCAGCTGGTCCTCGGAGAGCACGGAAAAGGAGGGTGTGCGGTGGATCGTATGATCAGGCTGCATAGTTGATTCCCCTTACATCGAGAAAGTAGCTTTCAATCCAGCCCTTTGAGAATCCTCAGCGCCTGGTTGAGATTATCTTCTACGAATGCCCGTCGGGACGGTGCAACCTTGTGCTCCCCCGGATTCCACCGGGAATGCCAGTAGCCGATTCGTCCATCGGAGTTGTGGGACAGGAGCAGGTGCTCCCAGGCACGCTCCACTTCTGAGGAACCGGGATGGGCTAGCTCGGCTTTTAAAATCATCTCCCGCACCCGGCGGGTGAGATCCCAGAGAGATTGAGCATCCCCCTCGGTGAATGTCTCTATTGTTGTGTTACCCAGAAAATCTTCAAGGACCACCTCCCGCTGCGGAGGGTGTTGTTGGATGAACTCACCGATGGTCACGAAGCGGACCTCCGGGAGAGCCGCCAATCCCGAAAGAAATTCCTGGAAAACGGCTTCGGTTCCGCTAAAACCGCTGTTGTAGGCATCGATAAAGATCGTTTCGGCATCCCGCTTGAACAGCAGCAGTGCGTCGTGATGTTCATCGGCAAAACCCCTTACTCCATGGATCATCTCCCCAATAGGCAGCTGGCCCTTCATCATCACTTTGAAAAAGCGTGCAGGCAGGCCCGGGAGCTGATAAACCGCAGGTACCACGGTTATACGCACATCCCGGCTCACGGCTGTATAGGATGTGTGGATTTCCCCCCTCCTTGTGCTGCCCTTTTCGTTGCCCGAATCCGCAGTCAGGGCTTTTTCGAGCAAGCTCGACAATACGACAACCCATTTCAGTCCCTCACTCTTCAGCACTTTGACCATGTCGTAGGTGTAGGCCATCTCCGAGGGAAGAAATCCTGCGGGTTGGATACCGAACACCTCCCGGTCGATCTCCAAACCCCTCCGTATCTGGCGGGCCATCTCCTCCGGCAGGAGCAGCTGGGGGATCGGATGCGTGTAGGTATAGGTTCCCAGCTCGAAAGACCGCTCCAGATTTTCCGTTATCGTGGCTAATACGCCGGGCTCCATCTGTTGCAGTGTACGTGTTGAATAACCGGAGAGGAACAGATCGGCCTTGGCGCCGTGGTCGAGAAGCAGGCGGAGCAGCGGTATATAGCCCCTGTCGATGATCGGCCGCTCTTCTCCCACCTCGATAACACTGCGTTGAATGTTGAAGTTGAATGCAAAGGCTACATGAATCATTGAATCCATTGTAATGGTGCCGCGCGTTTAGGCAAGAACACGAATTCACACAGGTTTCCAGCCGCTTAGCCCATAAGCACATCCTCGACCAATCGAGAACAAACAAACCTTTACGTAGATGAACTTGACAGCACGAATTTCGATATCTATAATTTTCTATACTCAATAATCCAAGGAGGTGGGCTATGAAACGTCTCGTTTTCGTCGCACTCCTGGCTCTTTGTGCAGGCTTATTGTTTGCCGGCGGCAGCCAGGGAGAAACAGCCATGGCTGAGAAGATCGAGCTGCGCTACATGATGTGGGATCCCCAGATCATCGAGAAGGAGCAGGCTCTGGCACAGAAATTCCACGAGCTGAATCCGAATGTCTCCATAACCGTGGAAGGTATTGCCTATGCACAGTTCTGGGAGAAGATACAGGCCATGGCCGCCGCCAAGACTCTGCCCGACGTGTTTTGGATGGCGGTAGATAGGGTTAAGGACAATCAGAGGATGGGAGCGCTTCTTGATCTGCAGCCTTACGTGGATAAACTCGACAAAAGCAACTACTTCGAGAGCGTCTTCAATGTCTTGCGGGCCCCTAATGCCAATGGCGACATGTACGCCTTTCCCTATGCCTGGGTAGTCTGCATTTTTTATTACAATATGCGCCTCTTCGATGAAGCAGGACTCCAATATCCACCGGAGAAGTGGACGTGGGACGAGATGCGGAACTTGGCCATCAAGCTGACTAAGGATATCGACGGAGACGGCAATGCAGATCAGTGGGGCTACTGGGTCAAGGGACGGTACACCCACACCTGGTCTTATGTGTATAACAACGGAGCGCAGATGGTGAGTGATGATTTCAAGAGATGCCTTCTCGATGAAGGCAAAGGCAAGGAGGCGATGAAATTCCTGGCGGACCTGGTAATAAAGGACAAGGTATCTCCTACGCCGGCTCAGACAAAGGGCGTGAGTACGTTCTTCACGACCGGGAAAATCGCCATGTGCACCGAGGGCAGCTGGCGCATCGACACGTATAGAAAGAGTCTGGCGGATCCATTTGGCATTACCTACCTTCCGCTGGGACCGGGTTCCGGAGGCAAATACGATAGCTTCGGATGGCCTGACTCCTACGCCATTTCCGCCTATACGAAACATCCGGATGAATCCTGGGCCTGGACCGAATACATGGCCGGCCCGGGAAGACCTGTAGACTCGGTCCTGGGAGGAAAAGTATCCATCTGGAAAAAAAGCGCTCTCTCCGATGCCTGGGCGGAGAAAAACATGCTTCCCGAGAACAAGGACCTGGTGCTAAAAGCGGGAGCGCTGATCGGCAAGAACGTTACCTTCGCCCCGGGTTGGCCGGAGTGGAGCGATCAGATCGCGGCCTCTGATTTCGATAAGATTCTGCTAGGGGAAGGTGATTTCGACACAGTGATGGCGGAAATGACAGAAAAGATAGATAAGGTCCTAGCTCGGTACTAGGCAGGATCACCGTTTATACGGCTTCGGTTCCCGAAGGAACCGAAGCTGTTTTTTTAAAGATGGCCATAAAGAATCTTTTGGGCTCGACCCGCTTCGAAAAATACGTCGCACCCTATATCTTCATCCTTCCCATGCTGGTCGGCCTTTTCGTATTCCGCCTGGGACCTGTTGTCTGGTCTTTTCTCCTTAGTTTTCAAAAGTACAATCCCTTTCAGGGAGGGGCATGGATCGGTCTGCAGAACTACAAGGAGCTACTGCAGGACAAGGATTTTCATCAAGTATTTTTCAATACCCTCAAATTCACCTTAATGTACCTGCCGCTCGGTGTGATCTCCTCCCTTATTCTGGCGGTTCTGGTCAACAACAAGCTGAAAGGAATCGTAATCTTCAGGGCCATCTACTTCCTGCCGGTTATCAGTGCCGTGGCTGCGGTGGGAACGATCTGGGCCTGGTTGCTCAATCCTTTATTCGGCCTTGTCAACTATCTGATCAAAGCCGTCTTCGGTATAATCGGTCCGGAGTGGCTGGGAAGCCCCAAGACGGCTCTGTTTACACTGGTTTTGGTGAATATCTGGCTGACCATGGGATACGCCATGGTCATCTTTCTCGCCGGGCTTCAGGGGGTTCCTCAGGAGCTGCTGGATGCCGCTTGGGTGGATGGAGCGGGAAAAGTTAAACGCTTCTTTCGTATCGTGTTGCCCCTCCTGTCACCGACCACCTTCTTCGTGATCATCATCACCATCATCCGCTCCTTCCAAATCTTCGATCTGGTCTATATTATGACGGCCCCGGCTGCCGGTGAAGGAGGCGCTGTCGGTGGACCGGCCAATTCTACAAACGTTCTGGTTATATCCATCTTTCTAAATGCCTTCAGCTTCTACAGGATGGGTTACGGTGCCGCTCAGGCCTACGTTCTGTTCCTCATGGTAGCGTTTATCACTTTCTTCCAGTTCCGTTTTCAGAAACGGTGGGTGCACTATCAATGATATCTACCCGAAGAAAGATAAAAATTTTTCTTGGTCACTCCCTTCATTACCTGATTCTAACAGCCATAGCCTTGACCATCCTGGTACCGTTTACCTGGATGCTGTCAACCTCTCTGAAAGGCAGGGGTGTGCTTCAGGAGATTCCTCCCCGTCTGATCCCTGAAAAATTCCATTGGAGTAACTATAAGGATGTCCTGCTCAAGTACCATTTCCTGCGTTACAGTCTAAACTCGATCTATGTGGCCCTGATGACGGGGATCGGCCAACTTTTTACCTGCTCCCTGGCGGGGTTCGCTTTCGCCCGGCTTAAGTTCTGGGGCCGGGATGTATTGTTCGCCCTTCTTTTAGCCACCATGATGATCCCCCTTCAGGTGATGATCATCCCGGAATTTCTTATAATGATGGGTTTGGGCTGGATCGACCATCCCCTCTTCCTCGCCCTCATCGTCCCTTCCTGGCTGGCCGGCTCTTTCGGCACTTTCATGCTCCGGCAATTTTTCATGACCGTTCCGACAGATCTTGAAGACGCTGGACGAATCGACGGCTGTACGATCTTCGGCATCTACTGGCGGATATTCCTGCCTCTCTCCCTGCCCTCACTGGCCACTCTGTTCATTTTTGGGGTCATGTCCTCTTGGAACGACCTGCTGCGCCCGATCCTTTACCTGAGCTCCCAGAAGAGGATGACTTTGACCATTGGCCTGGCCGCTTTCTCCCGCCAGTACGAGGTGAACGAAAACCTGAAGATGGCAGGCTCTCTTTTCACCCTACTGCCTCTGTTGATCCTCTACGCCTTTGCCCAGAAGTACTTCGTGCAGGGCATTACCCTGTCGGGATTGAAGGGATAGCCGGCATACCAGGTTCTGGGCCTGATGGTTTCAAAACGGTACCGCGGAGTTCCTCTGTACACCTTCTTTCGGAAATAGCAGCGGCACTCTCTCCCTCCGGTGCCGGTACGACGACAGATCTCATACCGATCGCCGCAGCGATTGATTTTCATGAAAAACGAAGCGCTGCGGCTGTCCCCCGCTTCAACAACCGTTAAAAGCAAGCACCCCTTTGCGTCGATCCGTCGTTCCACAATCAGGAACGGTCCGTCCGAACGGGTCGATTGGGTATATGAATTATAACAGACCCGAGATCCATCGGTCTTCCAGGTCACTTCCTCGTAGTGGTGTAACAATCCGTCGTAGTCCGAATAAATCCAGGTACCGATAAGGACGTCGAATCCCGGATCTTCCAGGAGAGAATCTGCAATAACAGGACTCAAGCAGCCAGTGACGAAAATAATTAAGGCGAAGATCCAAAAAACAAATAATCTCGCAGCCTTCTTCCGCTTTTTCCCTGAACTCATCTCGGAAAATCGTACTCAGTCGTAGTTCCAGAATCGTGGCAAGAGGCGTTGCAGGATCGTCCGGACACATTTTTTTTCGATATGTTCTAAGACAGTGGTTTGTACTATAATTTCAGTACAGTCGTGCACCAATCGTCAGGCTCCAACAGGCGAATAGAGCCATGGACGACCTGCAGACCGGAAAATCCGACTCCGAAACACGATCCCGACACCGCCTTTACCTGCTCGGACCTCCGGACCTAAAACGCCATGGGCGCACGGTGAAAATCGAGCGCCAGAAAACCATGGCACTTCTTGCCTACCTGATCGTGACCGATCAGAGACACAGCCGCGATGAATTGGCAACACTTCTGTGGCCGGACTGCGACCAGAGCCATGCCAGGGCGAACCTGCGTCGCTGCCTCTCCGAGCTGAGACAAATCTTCGGAAAGGGATTCCTTCGATCGGACCAGGGAAACCTGAAGACCTCCGCTTCTTCGGGTCCTTGGACCGATGCGGTAGTCTTTCAGAAGCTTCTGGAGGCCTGCAGGAAACACGGTCATCCGGTTTCGCAGGTTTGCCCTGACTGCATCCCCCGCCTCGGAGAAGCCGTGGACCTCTACCAGAATGATTTCCTCTTCGGATACAGCCTGAGGGACAGTCCGGAGTTTGACAGGTGGCAATTCGACCAGGCCGAGCGACTTCGGCGTGAGCTCGCTTCGGCCCTGCAACGTCTGGTCCTGGCTTTCACGGATCGGGAGGACTACGATCTGTCCCTCAGGTATGCACGGAAATGGTTGGCTCTGGATCCGCTGTATGAGCCGGCTCACCGGGTCATGATGGAGCTCTTTATAAGACTAGGACAGACGGCGGCGGCCATTAGGCAATATCACGAGTGCGTCCGGGTTCTTAAGATCGAGCTGGGCATAGAGCCCGAGGAACAGACTTCGGAACTGTACAGGGCAATTAGGGAAAAACGTTTGAAACCACCTGAGGTCGAGGAACCAAAAGAACGGCCAGGTTTTAGTCGGGAGGCGGAGGCTCTCGAAGAGATCCGCATCGTGACCGCCCTGCACATCGGCTTCGGGCCTCGCAGGGACATAGCCTGGGAGAACTGCATCGATCAAAGTCCCTCGGTGGTCAATCCTCTAATGACCCGCATTAGGGAAGTACTGGGCGGGATCAAAGCCCATGTGGCGCCCCTCTACGGAGAGGATCTGCTGGCCGTGCTCGGAATGTCGCAGAGTCACGAGGATGACCCGGAGCGGGCAGTTCTCGCCGCTCTTGAAATTCGCGATCTTGCTGCCAGGAGCGGCTTCAGTATTACGGCGGGCATCCACACCGGTGCTGCTTACATAGGAGCAACCGACAAAGACCCTGAACCGCCTTCCTCTGTAATGGGCCCGGTCGTGAACCGGGCGGCCCGTCTTCGCTACAGAGCCCTGGAAAACCAGATTCTCGTTGGTGAGGCAACCTACCGCCATATCAGGAAAGCCTTCCAGTTCGATTCTCTCGAACTGGGTTCTCCCGGCACAGGAGAGCCCCTGAAAGCATATTCGGTTATCGAAGTTCTGCAGCATCCCATGAAATCCTACGGCATCGAAGGCCTGCAAGTGCCTCTCGTCGGCCGGGAGCGCGCCCTCGGCGATTTGAAAAGCGCCTTCGGCGATGTCACCCACGGCCTTGGCCGCTTTGTTGCAATTATAGGAGAAGCGGGCATCGGGAAATCGAGGCTCATCGGCGAATTAAAGCAGACTGCCGAAGCCGACATCAACAAGCCGCTGTGGCTGGAAGGGCGCTGCACGGAGTTGAGCATGACTACCGGCTATGGGCCTTTTCTCGACCTGTTTCACAGGCTTTTTGGCTGGTCCCCGCAAGATGATGAGGCCGGTCAGGCCTCGCGTATCCGGCGATTCCTGCAAACGATGGGAGACCACAGGGAGCTGAGGCAGGAACAGATCGGAGAGATCGGTCCTATTCTGGGAAAGCTCTTTTCCGTACGCTATGAAAACGAGTGGGACCAGGTTTTGGCCAGCGCCGATTCTCATCAAACCCGACACCGCACCTTTCAGGGGATCCGGGATTTCCTGATTGCCCTATCCCGAAAACGGCCCCTGATCCTGGTCCTGGAAGACCTGCACTGGGCCGACACTCTTTCCCTCGACCTGATCACGCTGCTGATGGAAACGCTGCCCGGGGCGGCAATCCTACTCATATGCCTCTTTCGCCCGGTAAAAGATCACAGTTGCCGCGATCTGATCACCATCGCCTCGCGGAAATGTCCGGGACGTTATACAGAGATTGTTCTGCGCGAACTGACCCAAAAGGAGAGCCTATCCTTCACGGAAGCGCTCCTTGGGAGAAAAGAACTCTCCTCGTCCTTACAAAGCTTCGTCTTTCAAAAATCTCTGGGCAATCCGCTTTACCACCAGGAAATCCTGCGTTCTCTGCTGGAAGAGGGGATCCTGCATTTCGGCGACGGCAAATGGACATTTGAACCGGCTGAAGGCGAGGGTTTTCCGGTTCCCATCACGATCCAAAGCATCATCCAAAACAGGATGGACCACCTGCCCCCCAGGCTGAAACAGCTGCTCCAGCGCGCATCCGTGATCGGTCAGAGCTTTACGGAAAATGTCATCGAGGCGATTGCTCCACCCGCTGTGGAGCTTAAGCCGGCACTGCAGGATCTGACGGATTTCGCCTTTATCTTTCACGAGCGGAGCTTTCCCGAGGTAGAATATTCCTTCCGCCACGTCCTCCTGCAGGAAGCGGTATATCAGAGCATTCCGCAAAAACGCCGGTCCCAGCTCCACCGGCTGACCGCGGAAACGATAGAGAGACTGTTTTCCGACCGTACTGAAGAGCACTACGACCGGCTCGCCTATCACTTCAGCAGAAGCGACGAGACTGGCAAAGCCGTGGAGTATCTGCTCAAAGCCGGTGAAAAGGCCCGCCGGAGCTACTCCAACAAAGAAGCCTGCCGCGACTACAGTGAGGCTCTGAAACGACTGGAATCGCTTTCCCGCAGAACGGATCTCGACAAACAGCGGCTGACTGCACTCCACGGACTCGCTCAGGTGTACCTGCTGACTTCACAGCTGCGGGAAGCTGAGACTTATTTTCGCCAGGCCTTCGATCTCGGCCAAGAACTGGGATTGGAAGCAGAGGACTTGGTCCATCTGCTCCATGGACTGGGGCAGATCGTCTACGCTCAGAGACGATCGGATGACATGATACGCATCGGCAAACAAGGAGTGGCTCTCCTGGGAAAGGAAGGCGCATCCGCCGAGGCAGCCCTGATGAATCTTTCTATTGCCAGAGGTTTCAGAAACAAAAGGGAAAACCAGCGGTTCCTGAACTATACGAAGAGAAACGCGAAGTTCATCAGAAACCTGCCCTACTCTTCGGATCTCCTCTGGCCTTTGCTCGAGATCGCCCGCAGCCAGCTGGACCAGAAAAACCCTGACAAGGCCATGAGTTGGTTCCGGTACATTGAGGAACAGGC
>Ga0315551_10000231_pt1 | contig 44133 bp, 36 predicted proteins | sample SalMarSW160290MG_FD_203678 | JGI IMG/M metagenome (GOLD analysis project Ga0315551, IMG submission 203678) | Salt marsh sediment microbial communities from the Plum Island Ecosystem LTER, Massachusetts, United States - Salt Marsh Sediment SW1602-90 ...
CAAAGGCGCTGAATTTATTGTGCCCCTGGCCGGCGAGGTCAAATTGATGCCGGGCACCGGCTCGGACCCGGCCTTTAGACGTGTCGATGTTGATGTAAAAACCGGCAGGGTAAAGGGATTGTTCTAAATACCACTGCAACAAGAGGAACGAGATGACGGCGAAGGTTATAGACGGAAAACAAATTGCCGCTGATATGCGGGCCCGGCTTAAAGCCGAAGTTGCCGAGCTTGCCAGAAAGGGCATTGTGCCCGGACTCGGTGTGGTGCTTGTCGGCGATGATCCCGCATCGAAGTCATACGTAACAGCCAAGCAAAAGGCCTGCGAGGAAATCGGTATCTATTCGGATGACAACCGCCTGCCCGCCGATACGTCGCAGGAAGAGCTGATCTCTCATATCGACCGGCTGAATAAGGACAAAAAAATTCACGGCATTTTAACCCAGTTGCCTTTGCCCGGTCATATTGATGAAATCGCTGTGCTTCTCAAAATAGACCCCGCCAAGGATGTGGACGGCTTTCATCCCATAAACGTCGGTAAAATGGTAACGGGTCACAAGGCGTTTCTGCCCTGCACGCCGCACGGTGTTGTGCAGCTTTTGATTAAGAGCGGCGTCAAAATCGAAGGCGCTGATATTGTAATCGTCGGCCGAAGCAACATCGTCGGAAAGCCCCTGGCAAATATACTCATACAGAAAAGCCCGATGGGCAATGCGACCGTAACAATTTGTCACACTCGAACCAGAAATCTCGCCGACCATACGAGAAGGGCTGATATCATTGTTGCCGCTGCCGGACACCCCAACACCATCACTGCTGATATGATAAAAGATGGCGCGGTGGTCATTGACGTGGGCGTTAACCGCGTTGAGGACTCCACGAAAAAGTCTGGTTATCGCCTTGTCGGCGACGTTGATTTCGAGAATGTAAAGGAAAAGGCCTCGCTGATAACCCCGGTTCCCGGCGGTGTGGGGCCGATGACGATAACTATGCTGCTCTATAACACCGTCGAATCAGCAAAACGTTCCGCGGGCCTGTTGCAGTAGCTCGTCCCGGAAGATTTGCGCACAACCGTCTTTATCCTTCGACCGAATTTGGTTCAGCCGCTGGCGAAGTTTCCGTTGTTTCATTGGGTTCCACGGCCCCCTCTTCCTGTTTTTCTTCAGGCGGCAAATCCTCCACCAGGTCCGAAAGCGGCTTGACCAGATTCTCTGCGCGGTAAGTTGGCAGCCGATAAACCCATCTCTTGTGTGTATCTGAGAATTCCTCCGCGGCGTCACGGGCGAGCAGCTTGGCCTCCTTTACTTTTAGCTGTTCTTCCGACTCGACTTCGCCCTGTGTTTTCGTCACGGGTGTTTGGTCCTCGAATTCCGCGTCGCATTTGGCAAACCATCTGTCATTCTCCTTTGCCAGCCAGAAGGTGTAAACCGTGGAATCGTTCAGCCGGCAGATGTATCTTCTGTCGAATTTCAAATTCGTCTGCGATGATTCGGTGTTGACGTCGTCAAATCTTAGGTTTGCCAGGGCCGTAAAGACCCTGTCGGCGACGTTTTCCTTCAGCTTTTTTCCTTCAGGCGGGTTGTCGAGCGATATCTTATTCTCGTCGTCGCCGGACCTGAGCACGTAGGTTTCGTCGGGATAGCTGACCGTTACTGATTTTATGTTTTCCCTGGCCATGTTCGTGAGCAACGGGTCAATATAGTCCATTGACTGGTTTTTAATCCAGACCGGCTCCGACGTTAAATAGACCCTGTTGTCGGTAACCTGTCTGACGTAAGTGCCCCGGCCCTGTTCTTTCGGCTGGCTGATGACAACACCCGTTAACAGGGATGAATCCGCCTTGTAGAATTTCACCACGTTTCTTGCACTCTCTTCGTCAACGCCGAGGTCCTTGAAATTGGCGGGATTTTCGCTGTACAGTTCTGTAGTCTGTATGTCCAGGCAGGAGCTGATAAGTTTATTTATTTCATCCGTCTTGGCGGGATAGTTGTCTTTACTTGTCACCAGGAAGTCGGTACGTCGTCGAGTCAGTATCACCTGGTTACTGCCTGTGCCTATCGTTGTGCTTGCTATCTGGTCGGGGTCGAGTCCCTGGATAAGATAAGACGGGACGGTTGCGGTAACACGCACTGTGCTCGAAAAATTCGTTACTGCGATTGCCAGTACAACCATAACGAAGGCCGCAAAACCAAGTATCGTAAGATTGCGGTTACTCATATCACAGACTCCTGCTCTTTGGCCACGCCTTATGCGTCGCTTGCGTGACTTATGTAGTGTCTTTTCATAACGCTTCGCCGCACGCCGAGTGCTACCGCGATTAGCAGTATCGCAGCCGGCGCAAGCAGCATATTAAAGGCCCGCAGCTTGTTGCCGAGCCGCTCAATGCGCTGGCGCTTCTGCATTCTCACCTCTCGCAGTTGACGCCGGGCATTGAGTTTCTTGAGTTCGATGTCTCGTGTCTTCTGGACTATCGAGCTTCCTATGATTCGTTTTTCCTCCTCGCTTGTCGAGGTGACTAACTTTCTCAGCTCATCTTCGAAGCCGGCGATTTCGGTATTAAGTTTGGCGACCTCGTCGGCGGTTTCGGCATCGGCCTTGGCTTCGATTGCATCGACGACGGTAAAAGGCCTCTGGAAATTGCCCCGCGACCTGATTGAAATAAGGTCGCTCGAACCGCCAAGCTCATCAATGGCGTTCATCAGCAGTGTGCTGTTGTCGCCCACGATAATCGTGCCGAAGATGGGGTTTTTCTGATAAGCCATTCCGTCGCTTATGAAGTCGACGTCCGAGAACACAACGACTGCGCAATCCTCAGCCGACTCGGTAAGCCCCGTTATTTGCACCTTGGTCTTTTCAGGTTTGGCCGTATCGTTCGCATCTTCAGGGTTCTTCTTCGAATCCACCTGTACTTCGATGCCGTCCGGAAAGCTGCTTTTGAATTTTCCGCTCAGCAGGTATCCCATCGCCACGGGCTTTGTGCCGTCGGTGAAGCTGTCCATAAGAGATTGCGGGTCGAGCATCTGCAAATCAAACGGGCTGTTAACTTTGAAGCTGTTGCCTGTGGCGGTTGTCATTACGAGCGGCGTTCGCTCAATCCCGTTGTTTTCCTCAGCTTCGTCGTCGGTCGTGTTAAATACACCTGCGAACCAGACCTGAACGTTATTGAGCTGTGCGGTAATAACGTTGTTTGGATTAAAGCACGCCGGAGGAGTCAGTTGCAGGTAGCCGATAATTTTTTCCCGGCTCTGTCCGGCTCTAAGCATCGCCAGCGGGGCAAGCTCTCTGTCGCCCGCAAACGTCATTTCGGGCATATCGAGTCCCCAGGCGTTGAGCAGCTTCTTCAGATTGGAATTCTGTAACGCCCTGCCGAGCTGTCTAATTGCCTGCTCGGGCTGGTCGGCTTCGCAGTGCGGGTCGACGCATATAATGGTCCGCCCGCCTTTCAGAACGAACTGGTCTATCGCGAACAGTGTCTGCTCGGAAAGGTTCTTCGGATGAACGACCAGAAGGATGTCGATATCGTTAATATCCTTGGTATCGGCGGGGACTTTTTTGACCTCATATTTCTGGCGAAGCTGCTCAATGATGGTCCAGGCCATCTTTGGTTTTTGCCCCTGCATCATCATCATTTGGGCCATATAATCGCTGACCTCACCCATTATCGGCAGCGAGCTGAGCACCCCTATGGTCTTCTTCTGGCGGGTCGTGACTGTATCTATCAACTGGCTGATATCGTATTCGATGAAGTTCTGGCGGTCGGGCGTGAAAAATGCGATAGACTTCTCTGCGCCGAATTGTGTCCGCACGACCAGCCCGAAAAAGAAGTTCTCTTCATCCGTTATCGGGAATCTCTTTAGCCCATAGCGGGCTGCATCCACCTCCTCATACGAAAAAGGCCTGGGGTCGATTATCTCCAGCTCGACCATCCCTTTACCCGCTGCTACGTACTCCTCCAGAAGCGACTTGACGAACTCGTAATAGGTGTTGAAATACTTTATCTGGTCTGGTCCTTTCATTGCTGCGGTCTTGGCGTAGTAGAGCTTGAGCTTTATCGGCTGGTTGAGCTTGGCCAGAATCGATTTTGTGCCGGCCGAAAGCGTGTAGAGCTTCCGCTCGGTAACATCAACTTTGAGCCGCCTGCCTATGCTCTGGCATATGCTTATCGCACTGAATGTTATCACTAAAATGAAAACCACGGCGATTATCGCACGCAGGGTCCTGTTCATCAGCTTGCCTTCCTTTCTTCGAGTATCACCGCACCTGCCACCACCCAGCCGACAATCAGAATGAGAAAATAGGAAACGTCACTGAACTCGAGCACGCCTCTCTGGAGCGACTCGAAGTGCGTCTGAAAGCTCATCGACTCTATCGCCGTCACAAGCCCCATCGGCAGAAACGTCGAAAGATAATTCATAGTTGTCGGCATACCCGCGGAAACCAGCGCCGCGCAGGCCACCACCGACAGCACAAAGCTGATTACCTGGTTTTTGCTCACTGCCGAGAAGAAACACCCGATTGCCAGGAACCCCCCGGCCATCAGAAAGCTGCCTAAATAACCCGAAACTATCAGGCCGATATCCGGGTTGCCGAGAAAGCACACCGTGATGACCATCGGGAAAGTCAGCGCCAGGGCGATTGCAAGAAAGACCCACGCCGCAAAAAACTTGCCTAATACCGCCTGGGACACGGTTATAGGTAATGTCAGCAACAGTTCGATTGAGCCGCTTTTTCGCTCCTCGGCCCACAGTCGCATCGCCGTCGCCGGCACTAAAAATGCAAACAGCAGCGGCAGATTAACAAAGAACATCACCATATCCGCCTGCTTAATTTCGAAGAAGCCGTTCTTGAATGTAAGGTAGCCGGAGAAGAAAAGGAATACCACTAAAAACACGTATGCGATTGGCGTGGTGAAGTATGATTTCAATTCCCTTTTGAATATCGCCCAAAAGCCGTGCATTTCGAACTCCTGTCTAAACAAACTTCGCAGTTTTGATACTGATTCGGCCGGTTCAGGCCGCTTTACCCTTCGTAATTTTTCTGAACACCTCATCCAGCGAGCAGTTGTATTTTTTTCGCAGTTCCTCCGGCGTTGAATCGACTAAGATTTTACCTCTCGCAATGATTATTGTTCGACTGCAAATCGCCTCGACCTCTTCGAGAATGTGCGTCGAGACAACGATGCATTTGTCTTTGGCCATTTTGCTGATAAGGCCCCGAACTTCGTGTTTCTGATTGGGGTCAAGGCCATCAGTCGGCTCGTCTAAAATCAGCACCTGTGGGTCGTGAATCAGTGCCTGTGCAAGCCCCACTCTCCTTCGATAACCCTTCGACAATGTCTCTATTGTCTGGTGGTACACCGAGCCAATCGAGCACATCGGCACAATGCGGTCCAGCGCCTGCCTGCGGTCTTTGCCCCGGATTTGACGGGCATCGCAGATAAAATCGAGAAAGCTCCCCACCGTCATTTCGTTATAGGCGGGGACGTTTTCCGCAAGGTAGCCGATTGCCTTTCGGACATCGAGAGGGTTTTTGAGGATATCGAAGCCGCACACCGTCGCAGTGCCGCTGTCGGGTTTGAGAAAGCATGCTAACATCCGCATAACCGTGCTTTTTCCTGCGCCGTTGGGCCCCAGAAAGCCCAGCACCTCGCCTTTTTGCACCTCGAATGAAACGTCGTCAACCGCAACAATCGGCCCGAAACTGCGCCTCAGGTTCTTTATGCTTATCATTTCTTTCTCCTTGCCGGCATACGGATATTTATACCAATATCGACCGAGCAGTGCCTGCGTTCACCTTTGGCGAAATTGCTTCTACATTTTTGCGCGGATTATAGCCAAACGGAGTTGACGGTCAAGCCCTTCGTTCCTTGGGTTTGTATATATGCAAGCTCTGTCCCAGGAATACTTCGGCCGCCTCCATTAAGGTTTCCGATAACGTCGGATGTGGATGGATGGTCAAAGCAATGTCGGAAGCCACCGCCGACATTTCAATCGCCAGTGCAGCTTCCGATATCAGTTCTCCTGCCCCGGCGCCGACTATCCCCGCGCCGAGGACCCTTTCGGTTTCAACATCGATAATTAGTTTGGTTAATCCGTCGTTTTCACCCAGTGTTGCTGCCCGCCCGGAGGCCGCCCAGGGAAACCTGGCTACTTTTACGTTTCGCCCGGAATCTTTGGCTTGTTTTTCGCTCGGTCCGCATTCCGCTATCTCTGGGTCGGTGTATTCGACAAAGGGTATTACCTTGGGTTCAAAAACGGCATCGTTTCCCGCAATCACTTTGGCGGCCACCATTGCCTGATGTGTGGCCTTGTGGGCCAGTTGCGGCGGACCGGCAACATCCCCAGCCGCATAAATTGACGGCTCGGCTGTCCTGCAGCTCTTGTCGGTTTGGACGTACCCTTTGTCGTTAATCCCAACGTTTGTGTTTTCCAGGCCGATATCTTTGGAGTTCGGCTTGCGCCCGACGGCTACAAGCACTTTTTCGTAAAATCCTTCCTTCTTTTCGATGTTTTCACCGTCGAAGGCCGCTTTGAAACCGTCTTTTTCCTGGCTTATGCTCGCCACTTTTGTATTGAGCATAATTGATTCAAAAAGCTTCTCTAACCTTTTGGCTAACACCTTCACCAGTTCGGCATCCGTGCCGGGCATCAAACCGGGCGTCATCTCCACGACGGATACCTTTGTCCCCAGGCAGGCATAAATGCTACCCAGCTCCAGCCCTATGTAGCCGCCCCCAATTACCAGCATTGATTGCGGAATACTTTCAAGTTCGAGTGCGGCTGTGGAATCCATAACGCCGCCGGGCTCGAAAGGTATGTTCGGAATCGATGCGGGCGACGCGCCCGTAGCCAAAATGGCATGCTCGAAGGTTATCCTTTCGGTGCTGTTTTTCTCTCTTTTGACCTCAATTGTATTGCCGTCTGTGAATTTTGCAGTGGCCTGGATGTATTCTACATTTCTCTTTTTGCAAAGCTGGCCAAGCCCGCCGGTCAGCTTTCTTACAACACTGTCTTTCCAGGTTCTTATTTTATCTGCGTCGATATTCGGCTTGCCGAATTCGACTCCGAAGTCCTTTGCTTTCTGGGCGTCCGTTATTAATTTGGCCAGATGTAAAAGTGCTTTCGTCGGGATGCAGCCCTTATAAAGGCATACCCCGCCCGGGTTCTCCTTCTTGTCGATGAGAGTTACTTTAATCCCCAAATCCGCCGCGTGAAAAGCAGCGGCATATCCGCCCGGCCCGGCGCCTATAACAACAAGCTCCCGTCTGTCATTTTTCCCGGCCATCAAAACCTCAAAAGCAAGAATAATCCGAGCTAACCGGTTTTCTCTTCCAGGTTTAAAAGAAACGGTTTTTCCAGAGCTTCAGCAGCCCGGCGAACAAAAATGGAGGCGGGGGGATTCGAACCCCCGTCCCGAGACGCTTCAAGACGAGCATCTACATACTTAGTCGGCTTTTTGTTTTTTCGCCTCCGCGCCTGGCAGACGACAGCCAAACGCTTCGGCTATTCCGGGATTAGTCTTAGTGCACCGGCCCAGAAAAACAGGCGCCAGCAGCCCGCTCTTTGACGCCCTTTTCAGGCCCGCAGGCACTGCCTGAAAGGACGGGCTGCCTGATTTAGGCAGCCATTCGCAACTGGTAGTTGCCAATTAAATTTAGTGCCGGATGATTAGCCAGGCCAACCGGCGTCCTGGGTATGCAGCTCGACTCTCCGACATCCGGTCGAAGCCATTCGCCCCCTTATCAACTTTTCAAATACCGCTGGCGTGATTCTCACCTCTAGTATCATTATACGTTCGGCGGCCCGAAAAAGCAATATAAGTCAACTATTCCCGATTTGGCGGATTAGAAAAAGTATCTGCCTAAGTAGCCGACGATGACCTTTTTGACTTCGAGCGGCTCTACGATACCAGAATTGCGATAAATTACCTCACCCCCCGGCTTGACGATGACTGTATATGGAATCCCGCCCTGCCAATCCTTGTCAACGGCGTCGACCAGCTCGGTTTTGTCATCGGAGGCAAACAGATAGTTGGCGCACGAGACCTGCTTATTCTTTAGAAAGGCCAGAACTGCGTCTTTTTTCTCCGGCGTATCGCCGCTGATTGTAACCATCTCGAAGGCCCTGCCGCGATACATCTTGTTTATGGTGACAAGCTCAGGTATTTCGATAACGCAAGGCCCGCACCACGTCGCCCATACGTTGACAAGGCGCAATTTGCCGGAATCGTTTGTCATCAGCGACTTTATGCCATTGACGTCTATCATGTTTACATCAACCGGCTCTTTTGCCCACTGTTTAAATGCCTGCTCGACTGACCTGCGCTTGTCGGCCCATTTTATGGAACAGCCGAAGGTCTTGACTTTTTTTACAGTGACTTCGCGACATTCGAGCAGAGCATCAAGTGCATCCCGCACAAAATCCTTTTTGACTTTGCTTGGGTCTTCGGAGTTGTCGATTGCCCCCTGGTATTGCAGTTTTCGCTGCTTGTCGAAAATGAATACGTGCGGTGTGCTGACTGGCCCGTATTGAAGGGATACAGCCTGTGTTTCGCCGTCGTAAAGATAGGGGAAGTTAAATTTTCTTTCGGCTGCACGAATCTTCATTTCCTCGAATGAATCACCCAAATCCGTCCATGCAAGCTCATCGAGCCGGACCGCCAGCGGGTCATTGGGTGATATTGCTACCAGTACGATGCCTTTATCTTTGTAATCAGCGACGAGTTTCATAATCCTTTCTTCGTATGCCTGCGCGGTTGGGCAGTGATTGGCGGTAAAAACAATGACGAGAATATCATCGTCGGCGAAATCGGCTAATCGGTAGTTTCGCCCATCGACGCCGGGCAGATTTAAATCCGGCGCCTGTGCTCCGATTTCCAAAGGCACTATCTGTTTTGACTGCGCTGAAGACATCATGCCAACGGTAAATAACAGCACTGTTGACATCAAGCTAAATATGTTTTTCATATTCGAAAAACCTCCAGACAAAGCTTCTATGGACGAGTGTGGTTGTTTTAGTGCCTTGATAATAAGCTATAGACAGCCGCTGGGCAAGCGTTCGTCGGCGGCTATGGCTCATAGGCCTTTTCCCTTTACTATTACTGGCAGCGATGGTATTGTGACTTATCATTTCTTCAATATCTTTCTGAAAGGGTAATACGATGAAAAACATGTCGGTGGTCGTGATTTTCACTGTTTCAATGTTTTTTCTTGTTCCCGTTAAAGCTGGCGTCGTTGCAGCAGATGCAAAGGTCAAGAAGCTCGCTGGCGGATTCAGCTTTACCGAAGGCCCGGCAGCCGATGCCAAAGGAAATATCTACTTCACGGATATTCCGAACAATCGGATTCACAAATGGTCGGTTGACGGAAAGCCATCGACCTTCCGCGAAAATTCGGGTGGGGCCAACGGCCTTTTCTTTGACCGCGATGGAAACCTCCTCGTATGCGAAGGTGGCAATCGCCGACTCACCCGAATCGATATGAAAGGTAACGTTACCGTTCTGGCCGACAACTATAAGGGCAAAAAACTCAACAGCACCAACGACCTCTGGCGAGACCCGAAAGGCGGCATATATTTCACCGACCCCTACTATGGAGGCAACAGGGATGATATGGAATTACCCGGCGAATATGTTTTTTATCTGCCGCCCGCCTCGCCCGACGCGAGTCGAGGCGGGCCGGATTCCAATGAGCTTGTTCTCGTCATCGGTGATTTGGTCCGGCCGAATGGCGTCATTGGGACCAAAGACGGAAAACTGCTTTACGTAGCCGATCACGGTGACAACAAAACCTGGGTTTACAAAATCAAAGACGACGGCACATTGACCGACAAGAAATTGTTTGCCGAGATGGGCTCGGACGGTGTCACACTTGATGAAAGGGGCAATTTGTATCTTACCGGCAGAGGCGTTTTTGTATTCGACCCGGCGGGCAGCCAAATCGACTACATCAATCTCGGTGGTATGCGGCCGTCAAATGTCTGCTTCGGAGGAAAAGACAATGACACGCTCTTCATCACGGCCAGGAACATACTCTTCTCAATCAAAATGAATGTCAAAGGTCAATAGTGGCGAGGTATGGCCAGGGCCGTCTGTGAAATTCGGATAGGGACGTCCGGCTGGTATTACGACCACTGGAAGGGCCGTTTCTATCCTCAAGACCTGCCTAAAAGCGACTGGCTGGCTTACTACGCTAAAGAGTTCGACACCGTCGAAATCAACAATACTTTCTATCACCTGCCGTTGGAGCAGACGATTAAAAAGTGGCAAAAGCTTGCGCCTGCCGGTTTTTTATTTACCGTCAAGGCCAATCGCTATATCACCCATATCAAAAAATTAAAAGATACCAAAGACGAGATTCAACGATTCTTCGAAAGGGTCAAATTATTGAAAAGCCATCTCGGCCCGGTTCTTTATCAACTGCCGCCAATGCTGCATAAAAATCTCAAACTCCTCGGCTCGTTTTTGAAACTGCTGCCGAGAAAACATAAAGCCGTCTTCGAGTTTCGCCACGAAAGCTGGTACGCAGATGACACTTTCAAGTTGCTTGACGATTTCAATGCCGGCTTCTGCATCCACGACCTCAGCGGCCAGCCCACACCGAAGCGAATCACCGGCGGCGTAATTTACATTCGCTTTCACGGCGCGTCGGGCAGATACGCCGGTAACTATACCAAGCCGCTGCTGGCTAAATGGGCGAAGTGGATTAAAGAGAACAAAAAGGGTGTCCGCTGCATCTACGCCTACTTCAACAACGACGTCGAAGGCCACGCCGTCGAAAACGCGAGGGCCTTGAAGACACTCTTTTCGTGACGTTTTACACAGATACTTTAGTTGATAACTCTCAGGCCTTTTTTGACTGCGTATTTGAGCACCTGCTCCACTTCATCTGTAGTTGGTCTGCGGTTTATGTTGGGGTGCTCATTTGCCTTGAAGCAAGGCCGATACTGGTCCATCACGTTAATTGCGGTTTTGGGGCTAACCTGTTCTGCGAGAAAATCTATCACCTTGAAGCTGCCGGCCACCTCGTTTGGCAGCACTAAATGGCGAACAAGAAGACCGCGAGTTGCCAGACCCTTCTCATTAATCTGTAAATCGCCGACCTGTCGATGCATCTCCTTTACGACCGAAAAGCAGACTTCCGGATAGTCCGGCGCTTTGGCAAGCTCATCGGCGATTTTGCTGTCCGCGAACTTGATATCCGGCATATAAATGTCAATGGACCCTTCCAGAAGTTGCAGCGTCTCGACCGAATCGTATCCACCGCAGTTGTAAACAGTCGGCAGTTTCAATCCTCTTTTTCTTGCGGTCTCGATGCTCGCTGCAACAGCCGGCGCGACGTGCGTAGGGGTAACGAAATTTACGTTGCTGCAACCGTAGCTTTGTAAATCGAGCATAAACTTAGCCAATTCACTGATAGTTATCGGCCGACCGTGCCGGAAGTGACTTATGTCATAGTTCTGACAGAACACACAACCGAGATTACAGCCGGCGAAAAATATCGTCCCCGAACCGCCCGAACCAACCAGTACGCTTTCCTCGCCGAAGTGAGGACCCTGCGAGTTGACAACCGACATATCGCCTATACCACAGAATCCAAGCTCACTTTTGCCTGTCCCGAGCGTTGTCGAGGGGCTGCGTTCGACTCTGCATTTACGTGGACACAGCATGCAGGGATTCATCAGTGCCCAGAGTTGCTGAACCTTCGGGCTGAACGATTTGATGCTTTCCGCAGGCATTGTCATAGGTTGAGTATGGCTTAATGTCCGTTGTAATGTCAACAGTTCGCTGATGGGAATGAAAAGAGCGATGCTTTTTGAAATTTGAGCGCCTCAAAGATGGCGTCAGGGTTCTTATAATCGAAAGCCCGCGTTTATATGCTGCTTATTTTTTTATCCGGTCTATCATTTTGTCGATTTCTTCAAAGTTGCGTCTGTCTATATCCGGCACAACGTTGCCATCCTGCCATTTGTATCGTATACCAGGTGCCTCCTCTGAATAAACGCGCAATCCGTTAGGTAGATTTACCTTGAAGGCTTCCACCGAATTAAAGTCGGGGTTCAGTTCGATATTGCTCACGGCAAAATCTTCGCGTGCCGAGAACTTCTTGCCGTCGGGATAGCTCTGGTTCAGTGTGAACACACCTGCCGTTGGAACGAAGAAATCTTCTATTTGCTGAAATTCCACTGCTTCAAAGGTCGCAATCCAAAACTCGGCCGTAATTGGTTTTTCATCGAAAAGGTCGTCGCCCTTTTTCTCGATTGACCATTTTAATGCTTTATAACCTTTTTCCGGGGCAATCCATGCAGTTGTCCTGCCGTATTTCGTGCTGCCCTGCAATACGAAACACGGCACGTTATCAATTGATTCCTCCTGCATCGTAAGGTCGCCGGATTCTTCGAGCAAATCGGCGACGCTTTTGTGATTGTTGCCGCATATGCGTCCCCATAGCGGACTGCCGTAGCCGGAGTTCTCGAAAAACCTTCTTCGTTTTTCATTTAAGTCATTGCTGACAAGCGCCCCCCGTAAGCGTTCGCCGACGGGATTGCCGAAACTAATGTAGCGTTGTTGTGTAAATATCTCGTTTATTGTGTGGTCGAGACTGGGTCCTGGATTGCCGCTGAGAGTAAAAATCCTGCCTCGCCATTCTGTCTTGCCGTCCCCATTACGAAACAGTAGCGTAGTTCCGGACGGGACTTTGTCCTCGTAGCCCGTGGGGAAGGCGCTGATATCGATTTGCATTGATACCGAATCAAGCCATAATAGTGACTGCCTGTATCGCGCGATTATTGTCACAGCGTCAGGCCCCATCTCGTTCTGCCTTGTATATTTGACGGTGAATACCACAAATGTATCGCGGCTGGTGAGTCACTGCCGTTGCTGCTGCTATCATCAGAAGGGTGTTCCTATTTTTTCAGTGTCTCGATTGTTTTGTCGATTTCTTCGAAGCTGCGTCTGTCTATGTCCGGTACAACGTTACCATCCTGCCATTTGTATCGTATGCCCGGCGCCTGTTCCGAGTAAATGCGAAGGCCATTCGGCAAATCTACCTTGAATGCCTCCATAGAATCGAAATCAGGATTCAGTTGAATGTGACTTGCTGTGTACTCCTTGCGTGCCGAGAACTTCTTACCGTCGGGATAGCTCTGGTTTAATGTGAATACCCCTGCTATCGGGACGAAGAAATCTTCTATTTGCTGAAATTCCACTGCTTCGAATGTTGCAATCCACGACTCGGCTTCAATCGGCCTCTCATCGAAAAGGTCGTCGCCTTTTTTCTCAATGGACCATTTTAGTGCGCTATAGCCTTTCTCCGAGGCAATCCATGCGGTTGTCCTGCCGTATTTCGTGGTACCCTGCAATACGAGACACGGCATATTGTCTCTTGATTCCTCCTGCATTACAAGGTCGCCGGATTCTTCGAGTAAATCGGCGACGCTTTTGTGATTGTTGCCAAATATTCGTCCCCATAGCGGGCTGCCGGAACCGGGGTCCTCGAAAAATCCTTTTCGTTTTTCATTTAAGTCATTGCTGACAAGCGCGCCCCGTAAGCGTTCGCCGACGGGATTTCCAAAGCTGATGTAGCGTTGTTGTGTAAATATCTCGTTGATTGTGTGGTCGACGCCGGGTCCTGGATTGCCGTTGAGAGTAAAAATCCTACCTCTCCATTCTGCTCTATCATGGTCGTGGTGAAACAGCAGTGTAACACCGTAAGGCCCTTTGTCCGGATAACCTTTGGGGGTCCCGTTGATATCAATTTGCATCGTCACCGAATCAAGCCATAGTAGTGACTGCCTGTATTGCTCGATTATTGTTGCAGCATCAGGACTCATCTCGCTTTGTCCCGGAGCCGTATTGCCGTAAAGGACCGCCCCAAAAACCGCTGTGATGACCACTAATTTTAATCTGCGAGTCATATTTAGCTCCCCAATCATTCATTTCTTTAACCCGACCTAATCTATAAAACACAATAATTCTTACACACCCATACATGCTTCGTGCCATGTGGATTGACAATCCTCGTCGAAAATACAGCCGCTCGGAGTGCCCCTGTAGCAGGTGCCCTTGGCGGTGGGCAGAACAACGCACTGATAAGCACTCTTTTTACATGTTCCGCCAAGCTGGTTGGGGCAGACTACGAGCGCTTCCATAATGCACTTTCTGCAGTTTCCGCGAAGCCGCTCACCGGTCGTCCGCGTAGGAACGGCAACCAACCACGCCACAAGCAACCCTAAAATAACTGCCCCGACAAAACCCAGGTTTGAACGATTGAGAATCCTCATTGCGGCATCCTTAAATTTAGAAAGGTCTGTTTTTGGTTTGTCCTGTTCGGATAAATCCTCGAGTTTTGGTCTGTTCGCATTGTGCAAAGACGGGCTGAGTATTTACGCGATGCACCCGAACACTGATTTGACACAGCCGTTTCAGCCGACATGAGGTTACATTCTCTCCCCTGCCTGAACCCGACGTGTTTGCGAGCGTGTTTCGTTCTTCCATTACCTTTGCTTTCTCTCCAAAGAGATTGGACCAATTTTGAGCCGGCTTCCTCAGTTGTCAAGCGGAAATTTTGGACGCCGGCAAAAAAATTCCGGTATCCGGCCGGTAGGCGTTTTTTTTGTTTGTTTGCGGGCTGTTTTTGTGGTGCGGCTATGCCTGTGTGCCGAAATATAGCGTATATATTCAATGAGGTCTTCGGAACATTACCGAATAGCTTGAAAACCACGGGATTTTTTGGTATAATTTATGTTTTGGGAAGCCGCCTTTTGGCTGAAATCTCGTAATCGCTGTGATGTTTATAACTCGCCTGCGGAGGATATAGTGGGGCGACGTCTTATAAAAGCTCGAATATCACACCTGATAATGTTGGCTGTGGCGTTGTTGACTTTGACAGGCGCAACCTTTGCCGCACTGCCTGCCATTGATACGCTTCAGCCGCAGGGGCTTAATTACGCCGCACTGTATCAGCTAAGACAGCTTGACCCCAATCTAACCGGTGCCGGTGTTAAAGTCGCCGTTGTCTCCCGAAGCATTACATACACCGAGGGACAGCCGCAAAACGACTATCAGCCCGCCGCCGACCACAATTGTTTCAACAACACGCAGTATGCCTTTCACGACCTTCGGTTTTTGCCTGCGGGTATCTCCGCACATTCGACGGCCGTTTGCTCGATTCTTTTCGGCCAGGACCCCAACGCCTACAATGAGCAGCTCGGTCGTTTTTATTACCAGGGAGCCGTCCCCGACGCACAGGCAGACGTTTATGAGTTCTGGCAGTTCCTTATCAATAACGTTTTCCCCTGCCTGGCCCCGGACGCCAACATCATTACAGCCGACATCGGCTATCAGTTTGAGGACTGGTGGACACGCGGCATCGAGGCGCTTGCTCAACGGTATGGGCTGACGGTTGTCATCGGCATAGGCAATGGCACCAATTCATCAGACCCGGTGCTATACCCCGGCGCAGGTTCCAATGTCATAGGCGTCGGCGTAGTAAAATCGCTCGATACCAATGATACTGCAACTGGACTTTCACGTTTCGCTCTTGTTTATCCCGAGTATTCCAGCCGGGGCCCGACCTCTGATGGCCGATGCAAGCCGGATATCGTTGCACCAGGCAATTGCCTTGCTGCCGTCGCTGGCGAACCGGGTCTATATGAGCCGACCGGAACCTGGTCGAGTTTCGCCACGCCGATTGTCGCCGGAACCGCCGCCGTACTCTTGCAGCAGGCATCTGCCGACCCGAACCTTCAGTTGGCCACCGCACGCGAGGGCGGTAACTGCGTCATAAAGGCCGTTTTGCTAAACTCTGCAACAAAGCTGCCATATTGGCACAAAGGCCTTTTAGCCAAGGACGATGACCACGATGTTCCTCTCGACTATCTGCAGGGAGCCGGAGTGGTCAACGCGCTGGCCGCACACAGCCAGCTAAAAGCCGGCCGTCATCTTCCCGGCGAATGCCCGAACGCCGGCTGGGACCTCAACAAGCTCGATGCAAACCAGACCCCGGCCAATATCTACAGAATCTCGATACAGGACCCTGCGGACAAAATAATCTCTGCGACACTTACCTGGAACAGGCACTTCGCCGCTGAATATCCCTTTGAGCACCGCACGGATTTGGATGCCGATATTCAGCTTGAGGTCTGGGCCGTTGATTCGAACGACCCCAACAACGATTACCTGCTCGATTACAGCGACAGCCGGACCGACAACGTTGAGCACATTTACTTCCCTGCCGATGTCAACTTCACCGAGTACGAAATCGTCGTTTCCTTCAGCGACCACAACGACGTTAACCAGCCGCAAATCACCTCGCCATACGGCCTTGCCTGGAATGTTACGTCGGCTCAGGCCAGAGACGACTCGTTTTGGCTCGACCTAAACGCCGACGGCCAGGTCGATGACCTCGATGTAATGGCGATGCTCGATAATTTGCTTGCGAGTATTGAGACACCCGACCGCTACCTTTTCGGCGATATCAATTCCGATGGCCTCCTCGACGTGGACGACCTGAAAATTCTGCTTGCCCATATCGACAATTCAAATCCTCCCCCACCGCCGACCGATTAGGCGGAAGCTGAAAGTCGGAAAGACTGAGGTTTAACCTGCTGAAAAGATGTCTCATTCTTACCGCCGTAGTTTCCACCTGCCCTTGCGAGGACTTTTGGACTTGTCGAAGTCATCTTGCGGATAAGTCGACTTTGCTGTATCTTTGCCTTTGTGGAAACGAAGATTGTCAAAATTGACACGGGAAATATAGACGCGACGGCGATTAAAGAAGCCGCGGCAATTATAGATTCCGGCGGACTTGTTGCCTTTCCCACCGAAACCGTTTACGGCATCGGCTGTCGCGTGAGTAACGACTCGCTTGCTCGACTCGACGAAGTTAAAGGCCGGCCCGCGGATAAATACTATACACTTCATATCGCCAATCCCTCCGATGTCTTCAGGTATGTCCCCGAAATGGGCCTGCGGGCAAAAAAGCTTGTTAAAAACGCCTGGCCCGGCCCGCTGACAATAGTATGCGAGCTTGACGATGCTGCCGTTCAGCAGCAGAAAGAAAAGTTACCTGCCGAGGTGTTTGAAAACCTTTACCGCGACAACTCCATCGGCATTCGATGTCCCAATCACCCCGTCGCAGCGATGCTGTTGGCGCAGACCGCCGGTGAAGTTGTCGCGCCAAGTGCCAACGTCACAGGCCAATCACCGGCTGTCAATGCCCAACAGGTTATCAAACGGTTCGCAGGCCGGATTGAAATGATTTTAGACGCCGGCCCCTGCACGCACAAACTAAGCAGCACGGTCGTAAAGATAGGCAAAAGGGGCTTTGAAATGCTCAGACAGGGCGTTTATTCAGAGTCTCAACTCCTTGAAATGGCAAAGGTTACGGTTTTATTTGTATGCACGGGTAATAGCTGTAGAAGCCCGATGGCTGAAGGGCTGTTTATGAAATACTTGGCGGAAAAATTGGTTTGTTCTATTGACCGGCTCGATGAAAAGGGTTATATAATTACTTCTGCAGGCACGCTTGGAATGACTGGCTTTCCTGCAACTGCCGAGGCAGTCAGGGCGTGTGACGCGAGAGGAATTGATGTTAGCAGTCACAGAAGCCGGGCCTTGAGCAGATATTTGATTGAGCAAAGCGACCTGATATTTGCTCTCGCACGGGTGCACCGTGATGCTGTCGTGGATATGAGCTCCGAATCGGCTGAGAGGTGTTTGTTGCTCGCAGAAGATGCTGATGTCCCGGACCCGATAGGGCAGTCGCAACTTGTTTACGACAACTGTGCCGAATTGATTGATAAAGCTGTAACAAAAAGGATTAGTGAGCTGGCGCTATGAAGATAGTGGTTGGAAGTGACCATCGCGGCTACAAGGCCAAAGAGCTGATTAAGACGATTATCGCTCAGCTCGGCCATGAGTGCGTTGACGTGGGGACAACCGACGGCAATCCGGTTGATTATCCTGACCCCGCGTATCTTGCGGCTAAGGCCGTTTCCGAAAAAAAAGCCGACAGGGCGATTCTTGCCTGCGGAACCGGTATTGGAATGAGCATCAGCGCCAACAAGGTCAGGGGCGTCCGCGCCGCCCTGTGCTATGACGAAATCAGCGCGCGTATCTCACGCCATCACAACGACGCAAACGTCCTGTGTCTGTCGGGCGAGTTGCTCGGCGAAGTGCTGCTGAGGAGAATGGTCGAGGTCTGGCTCAGCACCGACTTTGCAGGCGGCAGACACCTCAGAAGGGTAAGAAAAATAGAGGCCATTGAAGGCCAGAAAGACCCCGCCGCCGTTACGAATAACGCCGAGTAAGTGGTCCTGTAATCTTACTCCTTGTCAGCGCAAAATATCTTATTGGGCCTCTGTAATATTGAATCACCGCTATAATATGGGGCTGTTCCTGACTCGGCGGCAGTGTCACCAAACTTGAAGCAAAAAAAACAGCTCCTCGCCTTTGGATTCTCCGAAAAATTACATATATTTTAAGTGGAACAGTTGGGAAACCAACGCCTTCTCTTCTCCTCTCTTCTTCTGGGAGACGGGGTTGCTGACCGAATAGCTTAGACAACGGGGGGGACCTCGTCTCCTTTTTTCTACAATAAAAAGAGTTTCTCCTGAACCCTCGTATTTTCCCGGCAAAACACAGGTACGGGATGTCTGGCACAACGACAGTGATTTACAACTGGATATGCAAAGGCGCTGGCCTGGCTCTCAGAAGCGAACCTTCATCCCCACATACCACGTCCTGCCCGGGCCGTAGGGAAAAGAGTTCGGAGTGCCGGAGTAGGCAAGTGTCGGCACGTAACCATCTTCGTCAAAGAGGTTTTCCACCCGTAGCGTCAGCACGGACTGCCCCTTGCCAAGACCCATCCACTTTGAGATATCGAGGTCTAAGTTCATATTAACCAGATGCATCTCATCAGGTTCGGAATTGGCCACAAGCGTCGAACCAAAGGGGGGTGACAATGAGGGGAAGTAGATTTCCGGCGGATTCCCGAAAAAGGTGTAGAACGCCGATAGCGTACCCCAGTCCCATGTGTATGCAGTACCCAGCTTGAACATGTTTTTCGGAACCACAGTGGGATTCAGGCCGGCGTCACCCTTGTTTTCTTGGTGAGTGAATGAGCCAAGCACGTGCCAGTTGGGCGTAAGGAAACGTTTGGCTTCTAATTCAATGCCGTTGTACCTTTGTTTGCCCCCGTTTATATATGACGTTGTGGGCACGGCGGCCGTATCGTAAATGATGAGCTTGTCAATCGTGCTTTGAAAGTAGGTGAAAGCCGCGTAGGTCTTCTCGTCGTGATAGAAAAGCTGCGTATCGTAGGTCGTTATAGTTTCCGGTTCCAGGTTCTTATTGCCCATCAGAATATTCGGGTCATAGAGGTCAGTTTCCACTGTGGCAGGAGCTCGGAAGGCCTCACCGCGGAGTAATTTCACCCCCCATTTGTCAGATGGTGTTATAATCACACCAAATCGTGATATCCAGTCTTCGAAGCCGTAACTTGATTTGTTCCATTGCGTGCCGGCTATGAGCTTAACAAGCTTGTCGAACTTGTAATCGCCCTGAGCATAAAAGCTCTTCGGCTCATGACGATACGGGGGGATGGATTGATATTCATCATCGTCCGGATGGTAGCTGGAACGCTGCTCCATCAGCCACCCGGTAACTATATTCAGATTGTCCACGGGATTGACGAACAGCGTTGCCTCACCAAGTATGTCCGATGTGTTGTTCCCGATAATCTCCGGATTAAAGCTGGATAGGCCGTTTTCCTGAAGATTGTATGTGGCGTTTAGCTCCAGCGTTGCACGTTCGTGCATGGGAATTCGATAACCGGCGTTTAAAAACAGCTTTTTATTGCGGAATGATTGATGTGGATTGGACCAGGAAGGCACAACACCAAGGGCGAAGGCATCGTAATCCGACCAGAAGCCGTCAAAACTGAAGTTTCCACAATCCAGATGCGTCAATCCCGAGTAGCTTTTGTATTGTCTGTTATCCTCGCCGTAGACGCCAAACGCGTCGGTAATTTTGTAGGGGTATCCCTGTTCTCCGGCGACCCTAAAGGCAGTAATGTATCCGAATTCGCCGGACTTTCCTTCGGCTGTAATATCCGAATCGTAGTATCCATAGGTGCCTGCCATTGACGAGACTGTGACTTCGTTCTGTTCTGGAACCTGGGTCTTGAGATTGATGACACCCGTGAAGGCGTTGGACCCGTAGAGAACCGAACCGGGGCCGCGAATCAGTTCCACGCTCTCAAAAACCGACAGAGGAAGGGTCTTGTACATATTAACATTAAGACCTTGGGCGCTCTCCCGGATGGGCCGGCCGTTAAAGAGAACTAAGGTGTGTATATCTGTAACAGTAAGCATATCGCCCCGAAAGCCCGCTACATTGTCAGTGTAGGGGAAGACGTCTCGAGTATATATGCTGGGCTGACGCTGTAAAAGCTGGTGAAGGTCTCTGTCTCCGTAGGCCTCGAACTCCTCACGGGGCACTACCGTCATAATACCCGGCGCCTCATAAAGCGATTCGGATTTTTTCGAAGCAGAGGTTACCTTTACGTCCATCAGCTCCTCGATGGACAACTCGTAAAGGTCTGTTTTTTCGGCTGCTTCATCAGCGCTTGCGGGTGCCGGGATGGCTGTGAAAACAACGACCAATACTGTCAAAGCGAATTGTAGGAGTGAACTTCTATTTGAGTACTTCATAATGGTTCCTTTTGGAAGCCCCCGAAAATTTCATAACGAAGAGATTCAACCGTATCTAAAGTTAAGCTAAACTGCTCAAAAGAATCGGTATTTGCGACTTTATGCTTTATCCGGAATTACCGGTTATTGCGATAATTAAAACATATTGAGCAGGGAAAGCAGTTTAAGGGGGGGGTGATTGATGATGTGGGCGGTATTATCAGACGTATTGTATGGGGTGACAGGACATCTCATTTTTGCCTTGTTTACAATATAGTGGTTGTGGATACTTGCTAGCCGTGGACCCGAACATGAGCTGCGGAGTTAGAATTCTTGATTTGCAAGTGTAGGAGTCGAGGTTATAATGTCATCCTGTGTTTGCCGTAGCAGAACAACCGCCATAGGTGAAAATACGGTCGGAGTTCGGTTCAAGATGCGACAATTGGTTTTTGTGCCTCGAATTGTGTTTGTGACAGCGATGGTTCTTGGCCTGTGTTCCGCGAAACTTGGGGCCGGCGAGACTTTACGGCTCGATGACCGGGGCCAGTGGCAGCAGCCGGCCGGCAGCAGGCAGGAGGAGTTTCTGCTGAGAGTGGCCGAGACGAAAAAGCTTGTTGAGGCGGGTAAGCCGAAAAAGCTTCGCAAGGCCGCAGAGGCTCTCAAGGCGGATTTTCCCGAAGTCGCTGGCGAGGATTTCGACGTATTCGTCGCAGCGGAGTCACTGTTGGCGGCGAGAAAAATGACCAAGGCGGTCAGAAAATACGACCAGCTTCTGGATAAATACCCCGCCAGCCCGCTGCGCGATGCGGCGATGGAAAGGGAATTCGACATAGCCAGCGAGTTTCTCAGCGGACGAAGAAAGCGAGTCCTGCTTGTGTTCCTGATGCGCCGCCACAGCGAAGGCATCAGAGTTATGGAAAAGCTCAGCGACCGTGCGGGAACGGCGGATATAGCCAGAAGGGCCTCTTTGGCCGTGGCGCAAAATTACGAGAAGCGCCGAAAGTATGAGCAGGCGTATTTGAAGTGGTCGGAAATATCCACTCGCTGGCCCACCGGACAGACGGGCAAAGACGCCCTGCTTGGGATGGCCAGGAACAAATATGCCGCCTACCGCGGGCTTGAGTACGACGGGTCGAGTCTGATTAGCGCACGTAGCTATTATGAGAATTTCAGGCTTCGTTACCCCGAAGAGGCAAAGGGCATAAAGGTCGATGAGATTTTGTCTGATATAGACGAGCAATTGGCCGAGAAGCACCTTGCAGTGGCCCGGTACTACAGCAAAGTCGGCAGCAGTTCACCGGCGAATTTGTATTATCAAATGGTCGTTGACAAATGGCCGGACAGCAAAGCGGCGAAAACGGCAAGACAAAAATTAAGTCAGGCGTCGAGATGAGTATCAGGCTGAATAAAAGTCGAGCTATACCGGTCTTTTGTGTTATTTGGTGTTCTGTCGGGCTGTCGGCTGTGCTGTGCGTCGGTCTGTCCGGCTGCGGTGAGGCCGGTTACAGTAATACATCGCTGTATCCGGAGGGCATCGGCACCATCTATGTGGAGATGTTTGACAACCAGAGTTTTCGCCGAGGTATCGAATACGAGCTGACTGATGCCCTTGCCAAGCGAATTGAGGCGCAGACGCCCTACAAGATTGTCACCAGTCGCGACCGGGCCGATACCGTCATAAGCGGACAAATCGTCCAGGCCACCGAGTCGGTCTTGACTACTGAGCGCCAGATAGGCAGGGCGCTGGAAAAGGATGTCCGGCTGCGGGCCGTCGTCAACTGGAAAAACCTGCGGACCGGGGAGCTTCTTATCGACAATAAAACCGTTGCTGCCTCGGCCAGTTATTCCGAATGGCAGAGCCAGGGCTTCGATTATGCCTCAAAACTTGCTGCAAACTCACTGGCCGAGCATATCGTAGAACTGATGGAAACGGACTGGTAATTATCCAACTGTGGCGGGTGAAAAAATCTTGAAGCAATAAAAATGGCTCAGAAACGCAATACAAGACGCGGCCCCAGACGGCAGTACGAAGGAAAGAAACTTCCCGGCAAGGGCACTTCTTCTTATCGCAGAGGGCCTTTTAACCTGCTTTTAATTGGCATCATTATAGTCACGGTGATGTTTGTAACGCAGCAGTGGCAGCAGCGTGTCGAGACCATAAGATACGATGAATTTAAGGCCCAGCTAAAGGCCGGGCATATTGAGCAGGTCACACTCGGCGATACCGATATTCGCGGAGACTTCAACAAGGCCGGGATAGAAAGTCAGGGCGAAAACCCAGCAAAATCCTTCGTTGTTGATTACAGGCCGGATATTGTCCGTGACCAGCTTGTCAAAGACCTCGACGAAAGCGGCGTCCAGTGGCAGTTCGCGAAGCAGCGAATCTGGCTCTGGAATTTGCTCAGCATGCTGCTTCCCCTGGCACTTGTGGGTCTGTTTTTGTATCTGATGTTTGCGCGGAACCTCCGTAGCGGAGCCGGCGGAATGCTGATGTCATTCGGCCGAAGCAAGCACCGCCTCCACGACAAGGAGCGCGTAAAAATAACCTTCGAGGATGTGGCCGGTATCGATGAGGCCAAGGATGAGGTCGGCGAGATTATCGAATTTCTTAAAAACCCCAAGAAGTTTCAGCGCCTCGGAGGCCGCATACCACGCGGTGTGCTGCTCATCGGGCCGCCCGGCTGTGGTAAGACACTGCTCGCAAAAGCAATTGCCGGTGAGGCCGATGTCCCCTTTTTCAGCATTTCCGGCAGCGACTTTGTCGAGATGTTCGTCGGTGTCGGCGCCTCCCGCGTGCGGGATTTGTTCAAGCAGGCGAAGGACAATTCACCGTGCATAATCTTCCTCGACGAGATTGACGCCGTGGGACGGCGTCGAGGCGCAAGTTTCGCCGGCGGCGGCCACGACGAACGGGAGCAGACGTTGAACGCCATCCTCGTTGAGATGGATGGCTTTGATACCAACGACCAGGTAATCGTGATGGCTGCCACGAATCGCTCGGATATTCTTGATAACGCATTAACAAGACCGGGACGGTTCGACAGACAGGTGGTTGTGCCTTTACCTGACTTGCAGGGTCGGCTGGGGATATTGAAAGTTCACGCCAAGAAAGTCAAGCTCGGTCCAGATGCAAACCTCGAACGACTGGCTCGCGGGACGCCGATGTTCAGCGGGGCTGATTTGGCGGCAATTATTAACGAGGCGGCCCTGGCTGCGACAATGGCCGACAAGGATTTTGTCGAGATGGCCGACCTCGAAGAAGCTCGGGACAAGGTGCGATGGGGGCGAGCAAAGAAAAGCGGGGTAATCGACCAGAGAGAAAAAGAGATTACCGCTTACCACGAAGCGGGACATACGCTCGTGCAGTCACTTATCAAAGATGCCGACCCGCTGCATAAGGTGAGTATCATCCCCAGGGGACCGATGGGCGGCGCAACTTTTGCACTGCCGGAAAAGGACCGCACGCTGTTTACAAGGAGATATTGTATGGCCCTGTTGCAGGTCTGCTTTGGTGGCAGAATCGCCGAGGAGATGTTCTGCGACGACATCTCCAGCGGGGCACAATCGGATATACAGCAGGCCACCCACATAGCCAGGCAGATGGTGCTGACCTGGGGGATGAGCGAACGCCTTGGGCTGATAAGTTACGACCCGGATTCCGGATATAAAGACCTCTTCTATGCGCTGCCTGGTGAAAAAGACTATTCGCAGAAAACTGCAGAGACCATAGACAACGAGATCAAGCGAATAACGGACGAGGCATACCACAAGGCAAGAGAGCTGATTGAGGCCAACAGGGACAATGTTGAAGGCATAGCCAAAGCGCTGTTAAAATATGAAACGCTCGATGCAAGCGAGGTGAAAGTAATTATCGAAGGGGGGACTCTGGACAAACCGACGGTGACGGATTTGCTGGCGGCTGAACAGGCCAAGGACAAAGAGCAAAAAGACCGGCCCCCGGACCAGCAGCAAAACTAAAAGTGGCATATCGATAAACCCCGGCGCGCCGGGAATCCTTCAGGGTGGATATGAAGGGCATAATAAGCGGGATACTAACAGCGGTTCTGATTCTGACGGCCGGCACGGTTGCCGCAGAAGCCCCCCAAAAAACAAAAGTTAACGTTGTCACCTTCTGGGCCGAGCAGCAGTTCGGCGAAGTTGCGCCGGGCGGCAAAAGCGCAATTGCAGTTCACTTTGAGCTGGAAAAGGGCTGGCACTTCTACGCCTCCGCCGATACGGCACCCGGCGCAATGTTCCTCAAAGTCGAGCCGAACGAGCAGGGCTCGCGTGTCCTTGCGTTTTCCGAGCCAATATTTCCTGCCGAGACGGAATGGCTTTTCGATGAGGCCTTGGGCACAAAGGTAGAGGTCATCGGCGGCGAATTTACCGTGTACCTTCCGTTTAGCGTAGCTGGTGATATGATTTTCCCGCCCGATGGCGGGAAAATCATTACTGTTGATATTGCCATGGAAGGTGCGGTCTGCACAGAGACGCAATGCCGTGTGCCGGATTTCGGCTCTGTAAGGACCGCGGTAAAAATCACGAAAGATGCCGCGTCAGCTACTGCGAGATTCGAGATTCCCGAATCACCTGCCGCTTCACAACAGCCCGGCCCGCCGCCGGATGTACCGTGGGCTGATTATTCGGTCTGGGCGGCCCTTATTCTTGCGGTTCTGGCCGGCTTGTCACTGAACATTATGCCCTGCGTCTGGCCGGTACTGCCAATAATCGTGATGCGGCTTGTCGAGCAGGCAAAACAGAGCAAAGCCAAATCGCTCGCTATGGGCCTTGCTTTTTGTCTGGGAATACTTCTGTTCTTTGCGTGCCTGGCCGGTGCTAATATAGTGCTTCAGCTCGTTTACGGGACGGTTTTGCAATGGGGTGACCAGTTCAGAAATCCCGCGTTCGTGGCCGGTATGGCGCTATTGCTGGTCGTGCTGGCGCTGTTTATGTTCGGTGTCTTTACGATTACCGTACCCTCGTCGATATCAGGCAAAAGCGGCTCAGGCGCCGGCTACTCCGGTGCCGTTGGGATGGGGTTTCTCGCTGCGATTCTCAGCACGCCCTGCAGTTTCGCAATTCTGGCCGCCGCCTTTGCCTGGGCACAGGCCCAGCCGTTTGCTTTGGCCACTCTGGCGATAATGCTAATCGGTGTTGGGATGGCCGTTCCCTACTTTTTTCTGACGGCGATACCGGCACTGTTGAAAAAGACGCCGAAGCCCGGACGGTGGATGGAGCTGTTCAAGCAGACTATCGGCTTTGTGCTTCTCGTAATTGCTGTTAAGCTCATCGCCGCCCTTCCCGCAGACAGGCGGGCAAGTGTCCTGTATTACTCGGTTATTCTCGGCTTTTGCGTCTGGATGTGGGGTGGCTGGGTCGGCTATGCTGCACCGGCGGCAAGACGGTGGTTCGTAAGGGCAATTGCCGTTGTAATTGCTGTTGCAGCCGGTTTTGTATTTTTGCCTGCGCCCAGGCCGCCGATTATCGATTGGCAAAAATACAATGCCGACACGATAAAGCAAACCCTTGAAGAAAACAAACCGGTCTTGTTGAAGTTTACAGCCGATTGGTGCCTTAGCTGCCATTGGGTTGAGAAAACAGTCTATTCACGCAACGATATCGCGGAGCTGATAAAACAAAAAGCCGTCCTGCCGGTCAGGGCCGATACGACTCTGAAAAACTATCCGGCTACTATTGCGCTCGAAAAGCTTTATAATGAGCCGGGTGTCCCCGTGACTGTATTGCTTGTGCCTGGACAAGATGAGCCGATGCGCTGGCGGGGCCTTGCATTCGGCGACGAATTAAAATCGGCCCTCGAAAAACTGCCGAACCGGTAGATTATAAGAACGACTCGTGAAAAGGAATAGTGCTTGAGATGCTTGAACAATTCACCAACATCGGAAAAGATGCCCTCGAACAGCTAAAGACAATCGACAATTCCCCCTCCCTCGAACAGTTCCGAATAAAATACCTCGGCCGAAAGGGACTGATTACACGAATGCTTACTCAGATAAAAGAAGTCCCCCCGGACAAGCGCCCACAGGCAGGCCAGCTCGCCAACAAAATAAAAAAAGAGGTCACCGAAGCTTTCGAGCAGGCCAGACAGTCATTAGACCGGGCCGAACAAGACGGGAAAAAACAGTTCGTCGATGTCACCCTGCCCGGAATCAAACCCTCCATCGGAAGACCCCACATAATCACTCAGACCATAAATGAGCTGCTTGAGATATTCGCACGGATGGGCTTCTCCGTCGCCTATGGCCCCGAGGTCGAGGACGAATGGCACAACTTCGTCGCCCTCAATATCCCCGCCGAGCACCCCGCTCGTGACCCGCAGGACAATTTCTACATCGACGACCGGCTGCTCCTGCGCAGCCAGACCTCGACCATTCAGATTCGCGTAATGGAAAATACAAAGCCGCCCATCCGTCTCGTCGCGCCGGGCAGGGTCTATCGCCCCGATACCGTCGACGCCACGCATATGTTTATGTTTCACCAGCTCGAAGCCCTCGTCGTCGACGAAGGCGTCAGTATGGTCGATATGAAAACCACCATCGACCAGTTCATAAAGGCCTTTCTCGGCCGGGATGCCAAATGGCGATTCCGACCAAGCTTCTTCCCGTTCACCGAACCAAGTGCAGAAGTCGATTTGCTCTTGGCCGACAAATCCGGAAAAGAAACCTGGGTCGAGATGGGCGGCTGCGGTATGGTCGACCCAAACGTCTTCGATGCTGTAGGCATCGACAGCGAAAAATACACTGGCTGGGCTTTCGGCTTTGGAATCGAACGACTGGCTATGAGAAAATACGGCGTCACCGACATCCGCCTGTTCTACGAAAACGACCTCCGTTTCCTCCGGCAGTTCTAACCTCGCTGCCTCCGCTCAATAACCTTGACCGCGCGACTGTTTGATTGTCTGCTTGCGGTTCGCTGCCGGTTGTTGTATCGTTGCCCGCTATGAATGTTCTGCTCAGTCAGCCGGGCTCAGTTCAAAAACGCGCATCCGTTACCGGCCGTGTGTATCGGTTCCTTGCCCGCCGTGCCGCCAGCGTAATTCTCTTCGCTGCACTTGCCTGCACTCTGCTTGCCAAGTTCTACCACGCCTTGCGTCAGGACCTGCTCTCTTCTTATCCCGGCTGGGTCCTGTCCGATATCGCCTTTTTGCTGGCACTTGAAGCCCTGCTGGCGATTGTTTGCTGCCGCTGGCCCAAAAGATGGCTCCTCCGCTCCGCCATCGTTTCAGCGGCTATTCTTTGCACCTGGTCGGTAATGAACGCCGGCTGGCTCGTCAGAACCGGAACTCAAATCCTCCCTACCGTCCTGCTGCCGCTCGTCAGGGACCCCCTCAACTCGCTCATCATCATTGGCGTTAACCTCGCCAAAATGCCCCTCGCCGCCGTGGCCATTCTCGGCCCTAGTGCCGTCGCTCTCGCGTTTTTCTTCGCTGTCGTTACAAGACCCTCACCGCTCGGCTGCGCACGCAGGCCACTTGTCGTAAAGACCCTCCTTTCCGGCGTAATCATATTGTCCACCTTTGTCGCTCGCCCGCTCTTAGCCGTTAACGGCTCGTCTCAAGTCGCGTTTGAAGAAATGCGATACAACTCTCAGCTAAGGGCAATCACTCGAATCGCCGCCTGCCGCTCCACTTTACCCAATGGCACCGACCACGCCGAAGCACTTCGTAAAATCCCGTCCTGCGATGACCTGTTTCTGCCGGCCTCCGAGCCGAATCAGCTTCCTCGTTATAATCTGGTTATCGTTGTCCTCGAAGGCGTCCAGTATAGTTATACTTCGCTGTCATCCTCCGGTAATGACCTCACGCCTCATCTTGCGGTTATCGCACGTCAGGGTGTCGAGTTTTCTAATGCCCGTTCAACACTCACGCATACAACGAAGGTGCTGTTCGCTCTACTGACGGGTCGCTTCCCATCCGTCTCGCAGGACCTTGCCGAAGCCGTCCCTGTCGAAAAACCATACCTTTCCCTGGCAACCATTCTCAAACGACAATCCGGCTGTCGAACCGCTTTCTTCCAGTCCGCAAAGGGCTCCTTCGAGTCAAGGCCGGCACTCGTCCACAATCTCGGCTTTGAAAAATTCTGGGCAAGAGAAGACCTCAACAACACCGACGCCTTCGTCGGCTCGCTCGGAAGCGACGAGTTCGCAATGCTAAAACCCATCGCCGACTGGATAAAGACTGACCACTCGCCGTTTTTCCTCACAATCCTCTGTTCTGTTACTCACGACCCCTATGAAGTCCCTCACTGGTTCGCCGAACCCGCACAGGCCGCCGAAGATTGCTACAGACAGACCATAAGCTACACGGATGCTTTTCTCGCCGCCCTCGATACCGAGCTTTCGAATCTCGGCCTTGCAGATAGTACTATCCTGTGCATCGTAGGCGACCATGGTGAAGCGTTTGGCGAGCACGGCCTGCTCAGTCACGAACGTATTGCATTCGATGAGGCCCTTCGCATACCATTTTGTATCCGTGCACCATCGCTCGTCTCGCCGGGCGCCCGCGTAACCGCCCCCGTTAGTTCGATTGACCTGACGCCGACAATCCTTGCACTTTTGGGCTTCGACCCTTCGCCCGGAAATTTCGATGGTCGTAATGCACTCGCCCAATTGCCTCCGGAAAGAAAGTTATACTTCGCCGGCTGGCTTGAAGAAAGTCCCGCTGGCTTTATCAAGGGCTCTCAAAAGTATATTTATTATCCCTCGGCCAAAATTTGCTGGCGCTACGACCTCGATACCGATGCCCTCGAACAGACCGGGACTGAAGTTGCCGAACCACAGGCGGTAATCCTCGCTGAAGAAATTCGCAACTGGCGAAATTCGAGTATATTCTTTCTCGACCAGTCCTCCCAAGGCGAGATGACACTCTTTCAAAGCTGGCTGTGCCGCTGGGAGCAGCGAATCCCCAAAAAGTGTTCCCGCCTCTAACCGACCTCGCCTGCTGTCTTTTTTTTACATACAGCGCGTTGCTTTTTGTAAACGCGAAGCCGGGATTCACTCTAAATTAGCAAATTATCGGCCTAAAAGTCTAAGGGAGCAATTATGAGCAGAATGCGTGTTGAAAAAAAACGACACGCTGCTAAAAAATGTCACTGCCCGATTTCTTCGTACCGACCGCTCAGTGCCGTTATAACTCTATCTAAACCAGACCGTTATATTCTTGCCCCCGTTGCAAAATTAATCCCATCTCTGAATGGCACGCTTTTTGCGGAGAAGAGTAATTTACTTTGAGAGTCGTTTTAAGTTTGATTACGAATTGGGCGGTTCGCTCATACCTGTGGTGATAAGGAGGAGGAGCCGTAGCCGCCCGATTTTAAATATTATCAGGGTGGGCGATGTTGGCTTTAATCGGCTGGCAAAGCTTCCTTGTTACTAATAGAATACGAGGTCGTTCCGAGAAGGAACGACCTCGCAACTTTTTAAGCACAGATAAGGCCGGTAGAGCGAGTGAGGTCGGTGCGGTAGGCAAGTCCTGAAGAAATTTGGTGCTGGGCTGATGAATTTTTGCGGTGCTTTTTATTACTCAGGCCGGTACTCAGTGTTATAATTACGCCTATGGACCGGTCGGGTTACCGGATAATCGATGCAAATTTCAACCGTGCCCGCGAGGCAATTCGCGTGATGGAGGATTACTGCCGGTTCACGCTCAATTGTGCCCCGCTCAGCGGCAGGGCGAAAGACCTTCGGCACAGGCTTTCAGCGGCGATTTCACGTCTTGACGCCGTTAGTTTGCTTTCGAGCAGAGATACTGCCGGCGATGTAGGCATTGGCCAAAGCGTCGAGAACGCCTTGGGCCGTGACAATCTCAAAGATTCACTTACTGCCGCGTGCAAACGGCTGACCGAGGCACTGCGTGTGCTTGCTGAGACTGTTCGCTTGGCCGATGCAGGTATTGCCGAACAAATCGAGCAGCTCCGCTATACCGGCTATGCCCTCGAAAAAGATATCGCCCTTTTCGCCGATGCCCAGGCCAAGTTCGGCAAAGTCCGCCTGTATGTGATAATCAGCTCAAACCTGCCGGCCGATGCTCTTAATCTGGCTGCTCAGTGCGCCACGTCCGGTGCGGACTGCATCCAACTGCGGGCCAAGGATATTGACAGTGACAGGTATTTCGCAATGGCTGCCGAGTTTGTCGGTATCTGCAAAGATGCAGGCGTCCTGAGCATTATTAACGACCGCGTTGATATTGCGGTGGCGAGCGGTGCCGATGGTGTGCATCTGGGCCAAAATGACCTGCCGCTCGAACAGGCCCGCAAGCTCCAGCTAAAGCCGTTGATTTTCGGCAAGAGCACGCACTCGCTGGAGCAGCTTGGTTCCGCAATTGCCGAGTTGCCCACTTATGTCTCGCTCGGCCCCGTCTTTAAGACCCCTACAAAACCGGGCGCTGAGCCGGTTGGCCTCGATTACATTGGCCAGGCAATGCCCGTCTTGGACGATTCAGGAGTCTGTCACGTCGCCATCGGCGGCATTACCGCGGGCAACATCGATACCGTTCTGCACGCAGGCGCACAAGCTGTAGTCGTGTGTTCGGCCGTCGCCGATTCGCCTGACCCTAAAGCCGCCTGCAAAAAACTCAAGCAGACAATTGACGCTTTGCTTGAGCGCAACTGACAGCGTAACGGCCGACGAATACTCAACTTGCAGACCCAACTACTGCCTCCCTCAATGGTCCGACGAGGGCATCAGGAGTAAAGTTATCCACTTTCGTTTTACCGCTCTGTTAAAACGGTGCGAGCTTGGAATCAGCACGTTTTTTACCCATCTTGAAAATCCCGACACGAAGTAGGGATTTTAGCAGGGCCTTGAAGTGTCGTAACTCTTTTTCTGACGCAGGGTTAGCTTTTGTCCTATAACTAGCTGAACTGCCCGACCGTTGCTTTGGCCGTGGTGTGCGAAATTGACAACGAGCGAATCCCAGTCGCGGGCGTTTATTATCAACAAGTTATCCACAAGGCTGTATGTGAATGTATCCGCCCCCGGCTAATGATGCCTAATCCTGGCTGATGGCATCAATTTTCGTTTTTTGTCTTTGCGTTTTTTGCGTTTTCGGTTATATGCTACGGGTTTTTGGCGTTGGCAGGGGTAATAGATGACCGAGGGAAAGAAATTTAGACAAAATCTTGAGACGAAAACCGGCTTCGTGGTAGTTGTGGAGCTTGCCGGGGGGCCGAATTTTAACTTCGCCCCAATAGCTGACTTTCTGACCGCGTTCAAAAAAGCCGGGCCGGATGCGATGCTGGCGGGCTTTGATTTTGCCGCAGTTACGCTTCCTCAAAATCCCGGCGGAACAGCAAATATCGACCCAGCGTACGCCCTGGACCGGATGTTGGCGGAGGGACTGCTGGGCGGGCTTGACTGCATACCACACATATCCTGCAAAGACCACAATGTAAATGCAATCGTCAGTTCATTGGTCGGCTTTAGAAATTCCGGCACCGAATCCGTCCTGTTGCTCACTGGCGACAAACCCCTTGCTGCAAAAGGCGTCTTCGACCTCGACAGCATCGGACTGCTGCAATTAGTCCGTGATATGAATAACGAGGCATATATAAAGGCCAGGCCGCAGGACCTGGACAAGGTTCACCAGTTTTATCCAGGTGCGGCCGTGTCGCCTTTCAAATACACCGAAGCGTCACTGATGCAGCAGTATTACAAGATGGAAAAGAAAATCGCCTGCGGAGCGAAGTTTTTGATTACACAGGTCGGCTGGGACTGGAAAAAATCGCAGGAGCTTTTCAGATATATCGCTGACAATAATATAAACGTGCCCGTGCTTGGCAACGTTTATGTATTGAGCACGACGACCGCGGCGCCCCGGCTGATGCACGACGTCAAGCTAACCGGCTGTTTCGTAAGCGACCACCTTCTTTCAAAACTGTATTCGGAAAAACTCGAACAGCATATCGAAAGGGCAGCCCAGCAGGTCGCTATGTATAAGGCGATGGGCGCAGCAGGTGTCGATATCGGCGGTATCCACGATTTCGAGATGTTTGCCGGCATATTGAAAAGGGCCGCTGAAATCGGAAACGACTGGGAGCAGTTCAAGGATAATTTATACTGGCCCGCAACCAGTGGTGAGCTAAGTCGAACCAAGAAGGCCTTTTACTTATATGATGACACTGGCCAGCAGGTAACGTTGTCGAAGCCGCGAAAGAAATTCAAGCACAGGTTCTTCGACTTCTGGCATCGGGCCATCCTCGACCCGGATTACAGGGGATTCAGGGTGTTCAGACAGGTGATGGCCGTGCTGGGAACTGAAAAGGGCAAAGGTGCGGTCTATAAATTGTTCAATGCCTCCGAAGGGGCATTTAAGTATCTTTTGTTCGACTGCGAGGGCTGCGGCGATTGCTACCTGCCGGAAAATTTCGGGCTGTGCACAATCGGCGGCTGCGAAAAAGGTATGGATAACGCGCCCTGCGGCGACGCCACGCCTGAGGGTTACTGCGGGAACAATCTCGAACGCGTCTGCATCGGCGAGCTTATCTATCAGGCCGCCGCCTCCAAAAAAGATGGCCGCGAAACACTTCGCAAAACCATCAATAAACCCAGAAACCCCGCCCTCGAAAATACCGCTTCAATCCTGAACTACCTGTTCGGCAAAGACCATACGAGGAAAAACATCCTGATATCAATTGGGGAGGCGCTGCACGCGTCAATCCCCAAAACCGGCAAAATAATGAAGCAGTTATCTCAGCTTGGCCCCGATGCGTATACGAAAGAAAGCGGCCCGTTAAATTACATAAAGGCGTTGATATATTCGCAGGCCGGAGACGGCGCAGATTACATGGCGGTCAACTTGGATGCCCTCGGCGAAGACGACCCGCAAATCGCCGTTGATATGATGCGCGAATACGCAAAGCTGGTGCGCGCGTTCAGCGGCGGTGTACCCATCTGCGTCGATAGCAGTAACGACGACGTGCTTGTCGCTGGACTGCAGGAGTGGTACAACACCAACGAAAAAGTCAAAAAGCCGCTCATAAACTCCATCAAGGTCTATACGATGGACAAAATGCTGCCGCTTAAAAGGCAATATGATTTCGCCTTCATAGGTCTGCTTGTAACCGAGGAAAAACCAACGGGCCCGGGCGGCTCTCATTCGATGGATGAGCTGTATTCACTTGCTTTGCGGATTTTCGACAAGGCAGGCGGCGAATACGGCTTTGAGCCGGGCGAAATCTTCTTCGATTCGACGGTGTTTCCCATCGCAATCGATATGCCGATGGAACCCGACGTCCCCGGCTATACTTATCGCGCCTTCGAGGCCATCAAAAAAATTAAGAGCGACCCGAAGCTCAAAGGCGTCCACTGCTCGCTTGGTATCAGCAACTCGGTCCGCGACCTGCCCGGCCGGAGAATCGGAGTCTGCCGGGCATATCTGGCGAAAGCAATGGAGTACGGCCTTGACGCAGCAATTATCAATGTGGCTCATCACTATGGCACCGTCGAGCCCGACCCTGAACTGCTCGAGCTCATCGACGCCTATGCAAAGATGGACGGTTCCGCAGATGCCACCAACAAGGCGATGATGCTTATGGGTAAGTTCTGCCGGGAAAACCGCAAGCCAGCCGGATAGAAAAAGCTAACGACACAGGCCTGCGATGTCCGAAATCAGTCAATAGAACACGGTTGTTCGTCGGACACCGGTATCACGGATGAGAAACAGGTTTCGTCGCCTAAGCAGCGTATTACATTTCACCGGCTATCTCCTTGAGATACTGGGTCTCATTGTTTTGTTTCCGCTGATACCTGCCGTCTTCTACTGGGGTTTGTATGGTGAGGGGTGCAGGACAGTAACTGCTTTTATCGTTGCGGCTGGTGCGTCGTTTCTTACCGGCCTTATCCTCAAGTCCGTATTCAGGGATGAATCACTCGATACTACCGGCTCGATGCTGATGTGTGCACTCGGCTGGATTTTCGCCTCCGCCTTCGGTGCGATACCTTTTGTAATTGGAATCAAGTCCGGCTATCTCAACGCCTACTTTGAGGCGATGAGCGGCTTCACAACGACCGGTATCACCGTCTATTCCGGCCTCGATAGTATGCCGCGAAGCATTCTGCTGTGGCGGTCGCTGATACAGTGGCTTGGCGGTATCGGGATACTTTCGTTTTTCCTGATGATTGTCTTCAGGGGAAGCGGCGCACACCACATATTCGGAGCCGAAAGCCACAAGATATCTTCCGGCAGGCCAGCCCCAGGCCTGTATAATACGCTGAAAATACTCTGGGGCATCTACGCCGGTTTCACAGTTTTTGCCGCGGCTGTCCTTACGCTGGAGAAGATGCCTGTCTTCGACTCCATCTGTCACGCGCTGACCACTTTATCTACCGGCGGATTCTCACCGCACGACAGCAGTATCGAGTACTATCGCATCACGGGCCATCCTAACTACAAGCTCATAGAATACACCCTTACGTTTCTAATGATGCTCGGCGGGATAAACTTCCTCGTTCACTATCGCGTCCTGACAAGAGACTTTAAGGCGCTCTGGGACAATGTGGAAATCCGCTACTGGTGGCGCCTCATAGCGGTCTTTACTGTCATTATTATGCTCGACCACTTCCGAAGAGCCGGTATCTTGAGCGCCATCTTCACCCGGCCAAGCCAGCTTGAACCGGGAGAGCTTGAAAACACGTTTCGAACCACGATATTTCAGGTGATGTCTGTACTGACGACCACTGGCTTTGGGACAAAGGATATCGGCTCGGACTTCTTCGGTGCGGCATCGAGACAGCTTTTCCTTGTAATGATGGTTATAGGTGGCTGCGTTGGCTCGACCGGTGGCGGCTTTAAGGTTCTTCGTATCGCTATTCTCAACCGGCTTATGCAACGAGAGCTTTTCAAAATGAGGGTTAGCGGCAAGGCCTCTTCCGGCCTGGTCATCGACGGCGGTATCGTCCCTGACAGCGAGGTCCGCAGAGTAGCCGCATTGTTCTTCTGGTGGATTGTCTTGCTGCTCATAGGGGGTGTAATTACCGCCTTGTTTTCGAATCATGGTGCAATGGAGTCGGTTTCAGGAATGTTTTCCGCCCTCGGCAACATCGGTCCTTGTTATATTTCTGTAAACGATATGATAAATATTCACCCTGTAATAAAAGTGACATATATTTTCGGTATGCTCGCGGGCAGGCTCGAGATTCTGCCTGTTTTGCTGCTTCTTTCGCCTAAGGCCTGGAGATAAAACCTGGCTAAGCAAAATACAAAACTATATTGCGATTCGGGAGGTATGAAAAAATGTATATTATAGTTGCCGGGGGTGGAATGGTCGGTGGAGCTCTCGCTCGGAGATTGCTCGAAGACAAACACGACGTCGTTCTCATAGACGCCGACCCGGAAGTATGCAACAAGATATATTCACAGACCGGAGTCGTCGCGATAACCGGCAGTGCAAAAAGAATTGACGTCTTGAAAGAGTCCGGCATCGACAAAGCCGACATCATCGTAGCTGCCACTGGCGACGATGCCGACAATCTCGCCTGCGCGGTCCTCGCCAAGAGTCTCGGCGTACCACGAATCCTTGTAAGGATGCGCGACCCGAACTACGAGAGTGCCTATGATGTTGTCGGTGTGGATTCCGTTGTTCGAACCACCGATCTGATGGTCAACCAGATGTTGATAGAAATAGAGAATCCCGCCGTGCGCAAGATTCACGCAATCGGAGGCGGCAGGGCGAATATCTTTATGGTTGTTGTTCCCCAGGATGCCAGGGTTGCGGGAATGAGCATTAAGGATATATCGGCCTCGCGTGAATTTCCTTCCGAGTGCATCTTCATTGCGCTCTACAACAACGAAAAGAAAACCTTCTCAATCCCAAGGGCTGAGGACGTTGTCAACGAGGGCGACCAGTTGTTTATTATTTCCGTTGCCGAGAATATCAAGGAGGTGGTCGATTTTCTGACTGCAAAAAAAACCAGCACAGCCCGAACTTAGAAACCCGGCTTCACCTTATCGTTACCGAGCCGAAGCTGGTCTCGATTTCCATCCTGCCTGTGCCCTGGCCGATTATGCTAACGCCCTGATGTTACGGCTTTGTTACGGGATTATCTTTTTATAACGTTTTCGTGCCTCCTTTTTTATTTACAGCTTCGTAGTCTCTGCCCTTTGTCCACTCTCTGACAGCTTCGAAAATTCCCCTCGTCGGCCGGAAATGAATTCTGCAAGATTGCTCTGCCAGTCTTCTTCGCACTTGTAAAACTCCTTGTCTAATTTTTTTAGTGCCGCTTTCCCCGCCTCACCGAGCTGTCGCAACTCCTCTTTTCGTATCTCTTTATCTGTCGCCGGCCCCTTCTGGCCGAATACGGCATTGGCCCTTCGCACTATATCTGCAAGCTGCACCGCACCAATCCGCTCAAGCGCCTCCTCGCTCTCCTTTGCGTACCTGCCCCATTCCTCGGTGTAATACATCTCGAATCCTCCTGTTTCCACTATAGACCACAGCCATTCGATACAGTAAACCGTTTTTTCACTTGCCGAAAGTTGCTCGTATCCTTCTTTGTCTGCCTTTTCTTTCACTTCCTCGCTTATCAGGATATTGAACATCACCGGGTCTCGCTTTTCACCGCCAGGCCGCAGGAGTTTTTTGTTTGCTCGTCTGCCCCACACTACAACTCCAACCAGCAACACTATCAGCACCACTACCACGATTATTCCATGCATAATTACCTCCTTGCCTGCCCCTCGTAGCGCAGCGGAGACCCCGGAATGTTTTTATCCGGGGTCCAGGATTTCTTTACTCAAATCTTTACATTCCGGGTTCGTCTGTTCTATTAGTGCCAATTTCCACTTACGTTTCCACCATTTTAGTTGTCGTTCTCTTTTACGTGCCTCGATATAGTTGGTTACTTTTTCAAAGTAAACTAATCTATGGGTTTTATACTTTTGCACAAATTTGCTTCCCCCTCCATCTTTGTGCCTCACAACCCTTTTCCCCAGCTTTCCCGCCATCCCCACATACAGTGTCCCGTTCCTCTTATTCGTAAGTATATAAACATAATATTTCCGCATAAAAACCATTATACATTGCCGCTCGTAGCGCAGCGGAGACCCCGGAATGTCTTTGTCCGGGCCCCTATCCACACCGTTACTTTTTATCATAACCTGCACAACCTTATCTGTCATTATTTGCCCGCTGGCCCTCGAATTAAACAAACGTATTAAACAAATGTATTAAACATTTGTTCAGCAAAAGCGCGCAAGTCGAAAACCCTTAGAAGCCGACTTTTTTAAAATTTTTTTAATCCCTTGTGCCTTATGCACTTAGGCCCTTTTTCACCCCTTTTTTGGCATCAGGAAATACCTTAGTTTTCGACAAAAGCGCGCAAGTTCGCGCCATAGGATAGAGGGGCAACTATGGGTTTGCATCCTATGGCGCGAACGTAACCGAAGCACAGCGTAGGTCCCAGGCTTGTCAGGGATAAGCGCCATAGGATGGAGGCATCTTGCCTGCCCCTGCAAGTCGTAGGCAGGGGTGGGCGGGGTAAATTTAGCCCCTCGGAGCGCAGCGCAGATCCCCGAGTGCTGCCCTCTTGGCCTTGAACAGGGGACCCAAGGATTCCCGCCATAGGCGGGTTTGAAAATTAGGATTTGGAATTTGTTTAGTGCTTAGGAATTAGGATTTAGAAATTACTGTGGGAGGGCCCAAAAATGAATGTTAACTTCACAACCGATTCTCCGAACCGCCTCGGCCGTATCTTTACTTGGTTCATTTTAATTTTTTATCGCCTGCGATTCGGCCGGTCAGCCTCATTCATTCACATAAAAAAATTCAGATTCGCCGTCGTTGATTCGGATGATTTCGACCGCCTCAGCCGATTCAAATGGCGCTTGTGCCGCTCCAACCGCACCTTCTACGCCTTTTGCACCGTCTCGCAGGGCCCGCTGCTCAGACCCCGCGTCGTCTGGCTCCACCACCTGGTTCTTCCGCCTCCCGATGGCTACCTCATCGACCACAGAAACCATAATGGCCTCGACAACCGCTGTTGCAACCTTCGTATCGCCACTCCATCCGAAAATCAGCAAAACGCCAGAAAAACAAAATCCAAAACCTCCTCCCGTTACAAAGGCGTCGACCTTGTCAAAGCCACCGGCAAATGGCGTACTCGCATCGCTGTTGCCGGCCGGCGCCTCTTCCTCGGCTCATTCACCTCCGAATCCGACGCCGCCCTCGCCTACGACCACGCCGCCCTTAAATACTTCGGTGAGTTTGCCTGTCTAAATTTCTCGTAGCGTAGCGTAGACCCACGCATGTCGTTGATGGAGACCGGGTTTTTGTCATTTGGACCGAAGTTCCGCCCAGGGCTGAACTTGCCTGCGGTGAGTGTTGTCGAACCGGCGATGGACTTACCTCAATTTCCCATAGGATAAATAGCTGGATACTGCCCTCAGATCCCGCTTTTTCAGCTTTTATGAGGGTATAGTAGTCGTTAAGTCACGCCACCCAGATACCGATAATAACAACACATCCTTGCCGACACCCTTGCCACTGACGCGAGCCCAAAAAGCTGCGCTGAAAAATTAGCGTAAAATTCGTGCTTGGCAGGCAAGGCGTCTATGACCAAGAGTACCATGAAAAAGTTCATTACGGTCGCATTTGCGGCAGGGATGTCTCTGGGGCTGCTCTTCACCAGCATTTCATTCGTCCACTCACAGCAGGCCGACAGCAAAGACGCCGTCTTGTATTTCACAATCTCACAGGCAAAGATGATTTCCTCGAACGTCAAATGCGCACTGACTTTCGAGGACCAAAAAGACGCGAACGAAGTTCTCGATTCCCTCAAAAATCAGTGTTATATCGCCTACGCCGGTATCTACGATTGCAATGGCCGACTATTCACCGCGTACCATCGCGATGACTTAACGCAGCAGGACTTCACACTTTTACCGCCTCCAACGGTAAAAATCAAATATGCCGATGGCTACCTGATAATCTCCGAGCCGGTCATCCTTGACAAAGAATTTCTCGGCACGATATGCCTATGGGCACAGCTCTAACCGCCAAATCACCCGCCCTTGCCTACGACCACGCCGCTAAATTCCACTTCGGTGATTTCGCATGTACCAATTTTTAATATTTAGCCCCGCCACTTCTGCCCATAGGCAAATGGCGGGGTTATGGTTAACAAACGCTGACACGGCGTCGCATCTATTATATTTATTCCTGCCTTCTTCGCCGGCCTATACTGCGTAGCGCAAGCGAAGACGGAAAGCAAATGGCGGGGCGATTAGTCAGGCCTTTCGCTGTAGGTTTAACTGTTTCTTGATATTAAAGCCCTGTCTTCAGACAGGGCTTTTTAGTTGATATGACCGTAAACAGCTCTTTCGTATTAATCCTAACTATCTAACATAATGGAGATAATCGAGTTCCTCGGCCCTTGAAAACATAGAGCCTTTTTTGCCTAAAAAACCGGATTTTTAGGATATTTATCAATATTTTTTAAAAACGCCTATTTTTGGTAGGGTTTTATATTGACAGACTCCCTTATATCGGATATGTCCAAAGCTCGGACAATGGAGGAAATAAATCAGCCATGGATACGGCTTGTTGTATCAGTTGATACATTAATGTTGTATTCAATGAGGAGGCATATGAGTTTTTGCTGAGCATCCATTTAACGTTACTACCCCCCTAATAAGTCGTTTTTTAGGTTCCAGTGTAACTGAAATGTAAACCCAAGGGAGGTTATATCAGATGATTGTAAATTATGACGGCCGGGTAGCTGGAGCAATCTTCGTGTGTTCGAAGGCTATTTTTAATAGTAACGTAAATGGTTCCGACGTTGTGTCGGAATCATAAAAAATACAACTACTTTATCGGAGGTCAGAAAATGAGAAATGTAAAAAACTTTAGTCTCTGTGTGCTTATGCTTACACTGGTGAGCACCGCCGCAGCGATGACTACTTTTGTCCAGTATGACTTCGAGAACATCGCTCCCGACCAGGGCGTCGGTGTTCCTGCACCACCCTCTTATGTAGACAGTGCCCTGGTGAACGCCTCGGATCTGGGCATTGTGCAGGGTTCCGGTGTATATCTGCTGGACACACTTTATCGCGACGGTGTTGTAGACCCAGGCCCAACCCAACAAATGAGCTTCCAGCAGGGAATCCCCGCATATACGCACATCGCACCGGAGTTGTACAACTCATTCGAGTTCAGCGTTGCAGCGGTTCTTAACCCCTTGGATATCACATCCATATCCTTTTCGACGGGTCACAACGACACACCCGACCAGTCTTTGCATGATGGGATTATTGAGTACCGCTCGTCTGCAGGTGTTCTTCTCGGCAGTGACACCTTCGAAATCCCCTATGGTTTTGAATTGGCCCCGGTGAGCATCGTCCCATCCTTATCTCTTCTCGTCGAAACTGAGCCTATCTTTTTCAATATCCGTTTCAACGAGGAGATCTATGGGATGAACAGCTACACTACGCAGCTACGTATTGACGACGTAGAGCTCAGCGGGAGCGTAATCCCGGCTCCGGGTGCTCTTTTATTAGGCTGCATTGGTGTAAGCTTTGTCGGTTGGCTGCGCAGACGTAAAACATTGTAAGCCATCAGATAACACACTTTAGAAGGGCTGTGAGCATTCGTTTGCAGCCCTTCTTCATTAACTCTCCCAACCCACATACAGCGTCCCGTTCTTCTTATTTGCAAGTATGTAAACATAATGCTCGTTCATAAAAACCATTATGCATTGACGCTCGTAGCGCAGCGAAGACCCCGGAATGTCTTTATCCGGGGCCCAGCATCTTCGTAGCGAAGCGTCGGTCCTCGGGTGTAGCTCCTTTAGGTCTTCTGCCGGGGACCCATTCCTTATTTGCCTGCCTGCCCCCGAGAAGTTTCTGCTTTGGTTTCGCAGCAGAGGACCAAAGAAACCGCCGAAATGAAAATTTTCTAATCTTATCTGTAGTGTACTAATTAATCACGCCCAAGTTCCAAGAACTCGTGTTTGGAAAATCGCATCGTAAATGGTAGAATCGCTTCTGCAATAGATGGGATAATGTCTTCTTGTCGGTTTTTTTAGAAGAATGTGAAGAGTGTTTTGATGGATGATAACCTCAATAAAATCAGACAGTTGGCTTTGATAGCAATGGTTTCTGACGACGAGCTAATGGATATTTTTGTCTTAAAAGGCGGCAATGCCCTGAATCTCATCTATAATATGACTTCACGAGCGTCGATTGACTTGGATTTTTCAATCGATAAGGATTTTACTAGCAAATATCTCGATGTCGTTCGCGGGAAAATAGAAAAGAACTTGAAAAGGGTTTTCAGCGAGAATGGCTATGAAGCATTTGATGTGTCTTTAATCCCAAAACCGGAAGTTATAAATGCTGACATGCCTGACTGGTGGGGTGGCTATGAACTTGTGTTCAAAATAATCTCGGTTGCTGAATATCAACAGAGGTCTAATAATATAGAAGATCTGAGGCGCAATGCAGAAGTAGTTGGCCCAGACAATAAAAAGACCTTTATGATTGATATCAGCAAGTATGAATTCTGCGATGGTAAAACAAAAAAGGAAATCGAAGGTTACACCGTTTATGTTTACACACCTTCTATGATTGCTCTTGAGAAACTTCGGGCAATCTGCCAGCAGACTAGGGAGTATGTTAGTCAGATTGGCAAATCTCATTCCGAAGGCCGAGCACGTGATTTTTTTGATATTTATACCATTGTCAACGCACTCGGAGTTGATTTGACAAGTTTGGAAAACGTTCAGATGTGCAGGAGTATATTTGCCGCCAAACAAGTGCCTTTGTACCTCATCAGTAGAATACGAAATTATCGGGAGCAGCACAGAGCGGACTTCCCGATCGTCCAGCAAACCGTCAGACCAGAAGTAAAGATTCGCGATTTTGATTTTTATTTTGATTATGTAGTTGAATTGGGCGATCGCTTACTGAAAGCCCTCGGGCAAGTATAACCGCCATTTGGCTGAATAGTGCGGGCTGTCAAGTTGATGGGCCAAGTAAAAGTCAAAGGTGATATCGAATTTCGCAAGCAACTCGACTTGTGAAGCTGAATAGACGCCAGCTTTTTCCATATAAAATCCTATTGCTTGATGATAGGGATAAGTGTAATTGATCTTTCTTAACATCGCAGTTAAGCGATTCACAGAAACCTTCTTGTGGGCATTTTTGAATGCTTTCAGAACTTCAAATACTCCACCTGCGTATTGAGGTCTCACTGTTATGTCTATGAGTGTGCGTTCCACGTCAGTGACGTGGAGTATTTCCCCTTTCGGGCCGGGCATCTCTGTTACGCCGGCATTACCTGTGAACATCCCGTTCAGAAGACATATTTTATAACCGCCATACTCCGTGATATTACTCGATAAGCGAGCCCGTCTTTTGAAAGCGGTGTCTATTCGTGACTGTTCGAGAGGAAATCTGCTTTTGGGTTTGGGGGTTTGTTCTGCATTCACGTATATTACTTTAGGGATTTGCTCAGTTACCTCATGAAAGAACATAGCCGTGTAATGTGTAAAATAACACTTGGGTCTGAGATTCATCAGAATCTGATATAGAGAAACCTTGCCCCAGGTATATTTGGTTATTGCCCGACTGGGAAATTTTAACTTAACAATTTTCATCTTGCTATTTTTAGCAAGAAATTCGATGAAGTCTTCAACAGACATTGATATAGATAGGCGCCAAAACTCCCTGTTCTTTGCGTAGATTTCGCTTATTTGCACCTTGTCAAAGACCTTTTGAGATAGATTGTCAAAGTGTTTTATGATGTCCTTTTTGGCTATCTGTATTCTTGTCGCCATAAGATATGATTCGCTTTGTTATTGTTGTTTACTTTACGATTTATACTTTGGAGCCCTAATTTTATTTGCTGTTCATTACCAACTGGCTTTAATGTAGTATATATACTACATTAAAGCCAGAACATCATATAAAAAATATTATATTTAAGTTGGGGGTGTATGCATACACCCCCAACAGCATTATTAAACTATATCCACCACTAAGATTCTTGCCATATTTCTACTGTAGTAGAAATCGAAGATTAGCCCATCGTATGTAGTATATATACTACATACGATAATATAACCTTAATTCCATCTTAAAAGCTAACCAAAATGAAGCCAGACCCTCTATATCCTGCGTTTTTACTTCCCCTGACACCCCCTCTTCCGTCACCGCCGTTATCCTCACCTTCACAATCTCATTTTTCTCGTAGCGTAGCGAAGACCCCCGCGTCGCGTTTTGCGAAGCCCCACATTGCGGGGAGAAGCAAAACGGCGGGGGGTTTAGCAACAGGGGGTCCAAGTAAACCATGAAATACCGTTCGCTTCGCCCTGATATCGGATTTGTGTTTTCAAGAAGGACTGAACAAGTCTCGCCGACAAATTGCTCTCTAAATTTCCTGCCAAGCTCATCACCTAATTTTCTCAAAACATCCGCCCTCTGTTTTACAACCTTCGG
>Ga0315551_10000233_pt1 | contig 44010 bp, 53 predicted proteins | sample SalMarSW160290MG_FD_203678 | JGI IMG/M metagenome (GOLD analysis project Ga0315551, IMG submission 203678) | Salt marsh sediment microbial communities from the Plum Island Ecosystem LTER, Massachusetts, United States - Salt Marsh Sediment SW1602-90 ...
CTTTCTAATTTTATTCTTTTTCTAGCTATTTTTCTATTTTTTAATTCTGGAAGCCCAAAAGTAATTGCATTATTAGATTGGGCAGGACTGGGACAAAAATGTTTGTATACATCTATAACTTCTGATTTAAGACCTAAAACAAGATTTCCACCATTATTGTTTTTTTGTTCATACCATTCAGGTGTGTTTAATATTTTGCTTTTCTCAGATATATTTGACATAAAATATAGAAACTTCAAAAGCTTATAAACTTTTCGTCTATTGTCATTAAACAATAGTAACTACAATTATATTCTCTTTTTCACTTTAACTGCAGTAGGGGCCTCCCCCCCATGCCAAGTAAATCTGGCCCTAATTCTCATAGGATAAATTCTCTCGCTATTATCATCTAGAATAATTGCACTTCCTTTAAGTCTTGGAAGATTATCTAAATAAGTATTAATATCAGCTAAAAGATAAGTCTGCATTATATGATTAAGAGCATCAATATCTGTCTTGGCAGTAACTCTATGGCTTATAACAATATCACTTTGAGTCATAACATCGTGATGTATTTGTCCTGGCTGTTGTGTTGCAATTACTATACTTATTCCAGGCTGTCTTCCTTCTCTAAGTAATTGAATTAATGCATCAGTTGCAGCTGTCTTTCCTGTTTTTGGCAAGAATTCGTGTCCTTCATCAATACATAACCAAACCATTGGCATTTCTCTTTTTTCCTTATAATAAAGATAATCTAATCCATGACGTACTGCTTGAATTTCTTCATGTTTTCTAGCTGTCATTCTTTCATTAAAGAGTTTTTTACTAATAAGGCCTATAACTAAAGCCCTGATATTTATGGTTCCAACACTAGGATAACAACTTAGATCAAGAACAGAGGTCTTCCCAGCACTAACAAGTTCATTAATTTTAGTCCCCTTCTGTTTTTTAGAAGCAAAAATCCCCCAGTTCTTTGCACCTTCAAATAAATTTATAGCGGAATTTTTTTCCTTTTTTCCAGATTCTTTATCAAGTTTTATTTTCTTGATTATATCATTAATATCAAAATTCTTAATAATTCCTTCTTCAACCTGTTCTTTTAGTTTTGTTACATTACGAGAGATAATAACAGCAACAGGATCAATAAAAGACAAATTAAAAGTTAGTATCCAATCATCAACCCCTATTTCATTAACTTTTAAAGCAAACTCTTTTGTTACAGGAATTCCTCTTTCTCGCCATTTTTCTGCAAAACCAAAAGGAACAAAAATCTTTACTGGAATTTTTTTAGCATCAAGATCCCATCTCCTCAATAATTCAAGCTCTTTTTCATTTTTATAAGCCATTGTCCAAAAAATACCCATAGTATCAAAAATTAAAACAGCCATATTTTGACTAACGGCGGGAGATAATGTACTTATTTCTTCAGCAATAACCCCGAGGGTGTATGATTTTCCACTACCCCTCTTACCAGCAATCAACACAACATGAGCACGAGCAACATCCATCATAACCCTATTACTCAAACTTGTAATCTGGCCCATTCTGACAAAGTGCTTTCCTAAATAAATTAATCCTTCAGTACCAAATCTTTTTTTATCGCCTTTACTACGGCCAATAATAATATCTTCTGGCATAATTAATTTACCTCTATTTACCTCTTTTAATAAATATAATACAAAAACAAAAGAAATCAAACTTATAAATTTTTAGTTTAAATGGTTCGAAAGATTTTTAAATAATATAATTATATGAATAGAATGGAAAAGGATAAAGAAGAGGTTAAGGAAAATAAAGAAAATATTGAACAAAAATCCATTGATTCAAAATCTAAAATAAAGAAAAAACCTAATTGGAAAAAAATTGGTATTCTAATTGCAATCATTATAGTTATTGCATTAATTGTTTTTTTAATATGGAAATTTACTAATGAAAAAAGTGATGTTCAAGAAATGGTGGATATAAATTATAATATTCAACTTGAAGATAACACATTCATTGATTCTGGATCAGAAAAATTTGCATCAGGATCGGTTGCTTCTTTTTTTAACTTCGCAACAAATAAATTAGATCAAGAAATTGCAGTTATGGCACTTAATGAAGAAAAAACAATAACTCTTGAACCAAAAGATGCATATGGTGAATATGATGAAAACCTTGTTTTTAATTATAATAAAACATTAGTTAAAGATAAAAGAAGTCAAGAAATGAATAGAACCATAAGTTGGTCAATAGATGAATTCAAACAAATTTTTAATGAAGTTCCTTTAGCAGATAAAACATATGAAACAACATCTTTTGTGTTTCCATTTAAAGTTCTTGAAGTTAAAGAAGAAGATAACGAAGTTAAATTATCTATAGAAGCAACAGTTGGAGAAGAAATTTTTTCTGGAATTCTTGATTTGAATTTAAAAGTTACTTCTGTAACCAGTGATAAAATTATTTTAAAATTACAAGGAGAAAATAAAGTTTATTCTGCTACTGAAACAGGTTCAGATATTGATTTAGAAATAATTTTCACAAATGATGAGTTTGAAATATTACTTAAACCAGAAATTGGCCAATGGATAGAACTACCAGAAAAACCAAGAGCAAAAGTAACCTCAATTGATGACACCTACCTAAATCTTGATTCAAACTCTGAATATGCTAGCAAAAAAATTATTATAACAATAACCTTAAATAATAGATATAAAAAAGAAAGTTCTGATAAAACAAAAATTCCTGGAGCGCCAACAATGCAATTTTTTATTATGAGTCATTGCCCATATGGCTTACAGATGTTAAAAGGCATTCTTCCAGTCTGGGAAAAATTTCAAAATATAGCAAATATTGAATTAAGATTTGTTGGTTATACAATGCATGGTCAAGAAGAAGAAGATAATAATTATAGAATGATATGTATTCGTGAAGAACAAAATTCAAAATTAATTCCATATCTTAATTGTTTTGTTGAAGCTGGAGATTATGAATCTTGCTTTAAACAAGCCGGAGTAGATGAAACAAAATTAAATATATGTATGGAAGGCAAAGTAGTTGAATATTATGCAGAAGATCAAGCTCTAAACGATCAATATGGTGTTCAAGGCAGTCCAACAACTGTTTTAAATGGGCAAGTTACTGAAATTTACCCAAGAAGTCCTGAAGATATTAAAAAAGCTTTGTGTGGAGCATTTTCAACACAACCAAATGAATGTTCAGAAACTTTAAGCAATGAAAATCCAAGCGCAGGATTTGGCTGGGGAACAGGCGGCGGTAGTGGAAGCTGTTAATAAACATTAAATTTTCTTTTCTTTATTCTTTTGTCTTCTCAAAACATTTAAAAACTTAACGATTGTTATTTTTTTATGTATAGTCTACCGCAGGAAATAGAAGTTTGGTATATAATTCCTGCAATAAGAAGAGAACTAACTGAAATTCTAATTAAAAATTACAATCTCAAACAAAAACAAGTTGCAAAAATTCTTGGAACTACAGAATCAGCAATAAGCCAGTATCTACACAAAAAGAGGGCAAAAGAAATAAATTTTCCAAAAAGCATGAAAAAATATTTTGAAAATGCGACAAAAGAAATTATTAAAGATAATAAAAAAGTTGTTAGTGAAATAATTAAACTCTTAAATATAACGAAAAAATATGGGGTTGCATGCCAGGTTTGCAAGAAACATAACAAAGGAATCTTAAAAATTTGTTGTGCAAAACCAATAATGGAAATCAGAGGATAAAATGAAAAATAAAACAAAAAAAATATATTTAGATCATGCTGCAACAACCCCTGTAGATAAAGAAGTTCTAAAAACAATGCAGCCATATTTTTCAGAAAATTTTGGAAATGCTTCAACACTCTATTCATTTGGAAAAGAGGCCAAAGACTCTTTAGATAAATCAAGAAAAACCATAGCAAAAACTATTGGAGCAAGAGCAAATGAAATAATCTTCACTAGCGGAGGAACAGAATCAGATAATCTTGCACTCAAAGGAATAGCCTTCGCAAATAGAGATAAAGGAAATCATATTATCACAAGTAAAATAGAACATAAAGCTATAATCAACACATGTAAATGGCTTGAAAAACAAGGCTTTAAAATCACTTATCTTAATGTTGATAAAACTGGCCTCATAAATCCACAAGATCTAGAAAAAGCCATAACAAACAAAACTATTCTTGTCTCAATAATGCATGCTAATAATGAGGTTGGAACAATTCAGCCAATAGCAGAAATAGGAAAAATTTGCAGAAAGCACAAAGTTTATTTCCACACAGATGCTGTTCAATCATTCTGCAAGATTCCAATAAATGTAGGGAAAATGAATATTAGTCTTCTTTCAGCTTCATCCCACAAAATTTATGGACCAAAAGGTGTTGGAATGTTGTATATAAACAGAAAAGTAATTATTGATCCCATTTTACATGGTGGAAATCATGAATATGGAATGCGAAGTGGAACTGAAAATGTTGCTGGAATTGTTGGTTTTGCAAAAGCATCAGAGCTTGCAAATAAAAGAATAAAAATAGAATCAGAAAGACAAACAAAACTCAGGGACAAATTAATTAAAGAAATTTCAAAAATTAAGAATAGCCACCTTAATGGCCATCCAACACAAAGACTACCTAACAACATAAATTTTTGGTTTAAAGGAGTTGAAGGAGAAGCTTTATTATTCAGATTAAATGAAAAAGGAATTTGTGCATCAACACAAAGTGCATGTTCAAGTCATGAATTAAAACCAAGTCATGTGCTTACGGCAATCGGCCTCACAGCAGAACAAAGTCATGGTTCTCTCAGATTTACATTAGGAAAAAACACTACAGAACAAGATATTAATTATGTTATTAAATTATTGCCAAAAATAATAAATTCACTTAGAAGAATAAGCCCTTTTTAAAAATGGAAAATGGAAAAAAATAACAATAAAAATAACAAAAATAAAATAACAAAAGATATGACTTTTACTAAAGTTATAAAAAAATATCCAGAAACAGAAAAAATTTTTTTAGAATATGGCATGCATTGTATTGGTTGTCCTTTAGCAATCCAAGAAACAATTGAACAAGGAGCTAATGCACATGGAATTGATATTAAAAAATTATTAAAAGAACTAAACAAGAAAATAAAATGAAGACAAAACTTATTATTTTTGATTTAGATGAAACAATCATAGAATTATTTAAATTTCACAATAAAGCTACCAATATAACTCTAAAAAAAGTTTTTGGGATTGATGCTTGGCTTAATGAAATTGATTTTGTAGGAAATACTATTAAAAAAAATTTGACTACATTGGCTAAATTAAAAAAAATAAATAAAAATAAGATAAAAACAAAAATTCCAAAAGCTATTAAATTATATGATAGGATTTTTATTTCAATTGCCCCAAAAAATAGCAAAAAATTTCTTTTGCCAGGAGCATATAAATTAATAAAAGAGCTCTCTAAAAATAAAAATAATTTTCTAATTGTTTTAACAGGGGATTCAGAAAGAATTGCGCAAAATATTCTTAAAAAAATAGGTTTACTAAAGAATTTTCATTTTCTCATTACTGGCGAACATAAAACAAATAGAATAAAATTAATGAAAAAAGCTGTTAATAAAGCAAGAAAAGAAACAAAGCAAAAAAGATTTAAAAAAATAATTGTTATAGGAGATTCTATTCATGATATAGGGGCTGGAAAGGCTGTTGGAGCATTAACAATTGCTGTTCTTACGGGATACCATTCAAAAAAACAATTAAAAAAAGAAAAAGCGAATTATATTTTTAAAAATCTAAAAAATAATAAATTAAAAAATGTCCTTCAAATATAGTAAGAAAGTTATGCAGCATTTTATGCATCCAAAAAATGTTGGAAAACTAAAAAATGCTGATGGTATAGGTAAGGTAGGAAATCCTATTTGCGGTGATGTAATGTGGGTTTTTATTAAAGTTGGAAAAAAGAAAATAAAAGGCAAACAAAAAGAACATATTAAAGATGTAAAATTCAAAACTCTTGGTTGCGCTGCTGCAATTGCAACATCATCAATGATAACTGAACTTGCAAAAGGAAAAACTTTAGAAGAAGCAAAAAAAATTACAAGAGATGATATAGCCACTTCATTGAAGGGCCTGCCACCAATTAAAATGCATTGCTCAAATCTGGCTGCTGATGCTCTAAGATTAGCTATAAAAAATTATCAAAAGAAAAAATGAAAAATAAAGAAAAAAAGAAAATGAAAATAAAAGCCATAGTTCTTTTTTCAGGAGGCCTTGATTCAAGACTTGCAATTAAACTTTTGCAAGATCAAAAAATAAATATAATGGCCCTATTTTTCTTATTCCCTTTTGGTTCAGGATGTTGCAATCCAAATTGCTCATTTAATTTTGCACAAACTCAAAATATAAAACTAAAAATTATTGATTGTACAAAAGGTAAATTATTTAAAGAATATATTAAAATAATAAAAAAGCCAAAATACGGTTATGGTTCTGCTATAAATCCTTGTATTGATTGTAGAATTTTCATGTTGAAAAAAGCAAAAAAAATCATGGAAAAAGAAAAAGCTGATTTTATTGCAACAGGCGAAGTTTTAAATGAAAGGCCAATGAGTCAAAGAAGAAAAATATTATATCTAACTGAAAAAGAATCCAAATTAAAAGGAAAACTTCTTAGACCACTTAGCGCAAAACTTCTACCAGAAACAATTGCTGAGAAAAAAGGCCTAATCAATAGAAAAAAATTATTAGCAATCCAAGGTAGACAAAGAAAAATTCAGATGGCTCTTGCTAAAAAACATAAAATAAGCTATCCAACACCAGCAGGAGGTTGTATTTTATGTGAGAAAACTTTTGCATCTAAATTAAAAGATCTTTTCAAACATAAAAAGAAAATTGAACCTAGAGATATTGAACTTCTTAAATTAGGAAGACATTTTCGTTACAAAAATAATAAAATAATTATAGGGCGCAATGAACAAGAAAACAATAAATTAATGGCTTTAGCAAAAAATAAAGACCTTGTATTTGAAGTTAAAATATGGCCGGGACCAATAACTCTTCTTGAAGGCAAATCCAACAAAAAGATTATTGAGATTGCGGCGGCCTTAACTCTTTCCCATTCAGATGCAAAGCACAAAAAACAAGCAATAATACAATATGGAAAAGGTAAGAGAAAATTTAATAAAGTAATAAATGCTTTTCTATTTAGTCAAAAAGAGGTAGAAAAATTAAGAATAAGATGAAAATAAAACTTGGACGGTTATTGGAATTTTTTATCATTGGTGTTTGTTTAGGGATTATTGAAGATATTATAGCAGTAAAAGCGTCAACAGGAGTGGCAATAACATGGCAAACAATAGGAATAATAACCATTGTTGCCATGCCTTTCGCAGTATTTTCTGAATTAATAGTAGATCATTTCAAACCTTTCCATAAAAAGAACAGAAAAGTAAAAAAGAAATAGGCAAATATCAAAAATAAAAAGCAATGAGAAAGCTTTAAAAATTTGTTTCTTTTATATTTTATGTAATTAATGCCCTCGTAGTGTAGTGGTCTAGCATAGGGCCCTGTCGAGGCTCCGACCCGAGTTCGAATCTCGGCGGGGGCGTAGTTCACTTTTGTTTGGCGTAACACTTAATTTCAAATTAGACATTTACTCTGCAAAAAATAGAAAGTTTTATAAAGTATACTTTGGTATACTATGATATACTTAAAAATGGAAACCACAACTATAAAGATAGATCAAGGAACAAAGAAAGAATTGGATACTTTTAGAGAAGTTAAAGGGGAAAGTTATAATGAGGTTGTCAGAAAAATAGTATTTATTGCTAAGATGGCAAAGCAGAATCCTAAACTAAGTAAAAAAACCCTAGAAGAAATAGAGGCAGCCAGAAAAAGAATAAAAAAGGGAGAATTTTATACAGAATCTGAAATGAAGAGTAGATTGAATTTATAGATAAAAGTTAATTATAATCTTTCATAGATATTCTTTCTGTGTCCTATTTTAAAAATTTTAATTTTTTGCTCTTTTCTGTCAATATCTGCTAAAATCCTGTAATTTCCTATTCTTAATTTAAACACTTTTATTTCCTTTAAATATTCAAAATATCTAAATGGATTTTGCTTTGTTTGAATAATTTTTTTAAACATTCTTTCTCTAATCTCTTTAGGAAGTTTTTCAAATTCTCTACCTGCTTTTTTATCAAAAATCAATTCAAACATAATTTTTTCAAAGATTCATAATTTTTAATCTTTTCTGTCTTTTGATATCATATCGGCGGGGGCGTTTTTTTTAACAAAAATTTATAAATATCTGCCCCTTTAATTTAAAATGAAAAAAGAGGCAATCATATTATGTATTCTTTTAGTATTAATTACTTCTGTCTTTGTTATTGGAGCGGGTTGTCAAGAATGTCCCGTATGTGAAGAAACAGCATATTGTGGGGATAATTATTGCCAATCTAATGAAGACTGTAGTTCTTGTGAAGAAGATTGTGGAAGATGCAAGGTTCATAAATTAAAATTAGTTAATGCCGATTGTGAGCCCACATATCTTTTAGAAGCAGATAAATGCAAATCTACTTGTTCTGGTTTTGTAGTAAATAATGGCGATTATATTGAAAAAGATTATAAAATATTAGTTTACCCAGAAAACAATATTTCTATTAATGATGCCAGGGTATTTCAAAATTTACCACCAATCCCAGAAGATGACAATATAGAATATACTTTTGAATATGAATATGATTGTGATAAAAGAGAGAATTATATAAATATGACACATAAAGTAATATATTAGAAAAATAATTTTTATCGTCTTTTTCTTAATTAAACAAAGAATACTGAAGAAACCCATTTACCTACCAAATGAGTTGCTATTATAACTATTACCGCAATTACTAGATGTTCTATAATCACTTTCCAAGGTTTTACTTTGCGTTTTTTAGCTATATAAAAAGAGAGTATACTTAACAAAAATAATCCCCAAACTATGCTTACTATAATTGCTGTTAAAAGTTCAAACAAAAGGATTGGAATAATGAAAGTTAATGCAAAAACAAATTTAGATAAAAAAGTAGAGAATGTTGATTGCCATACATTTTTTTGAGATTTATTTTCAGATTCTTCCGAAACATGAATACCAAGAGCATCTGAGAGCGCATCTGCTATTGCTATAATTAGTATTCCACCAAGAATAACAAGTTTTGAATGGGTACTAGAATTTAGCCCCACAATTAATCCAAGTGTTGTAATTATTCCAGAAGTTAAACCAAAACTAAGCCCTATTCTAAATGATTTTTTCATCGCTTTTTTTTCTTAACTTTATTTTTCTTTAATTTCTTCTTTTGCCCCATCTTAGAGAATACAAAAATATAAAGAATTTCTAGAATAGCTAATGTATTGACTATAAGCAAGACAACAAACCAAACACGGTGTTTTCTTCTTGCTGCCATCCATAAAGAGACTCCTTTCCAAGGAAGAGCCCATATTATCGCTACAATAGTTAAATAAGATAGTACTTCCGGGTTTGTTATCCAAGTTATAAAATCCATATTTTCGCGAAGATAAGAAACTTTATAAATTTATTCTATCTCAGATAATCATGGGTCCGTAGCTCAGTTGGCAGAGCACTTGGCTTTTAACCAAGGTGTCGCGGGTTCGAGCCCCGTCGGGCCCATTCAAAAAAATAAAAGAATTTTCACGGTTTGAAAATAAATTTATCAACTTGTTTCTCAGCTAGTTTTCTCTTTTTTTGATGTTCCTTGAGAAATGAATTGATTTTTTTGATTAAATGCTGTTTAAGTTCTCCAGTTAATAAAGAACCTGATTTATAATCATCATAAATCTTTTTTAGTTTTTTATCATCTGGTTCAAAAAATATTTTTAAATATTGAAAGGCAATATCAATATCAGGATTGCCTCCTTTTTTTCTATGTTCAGCCAAACTGCCCTGGCCTCCTGAAAATGCATGTTTCATTATCTTGTTCTTAACTTGTTCTGGAGTATCTGTTAGTGCGATATATGAATTAGGATCACTTGAAGACATTTTTGTATTAATACCTTTAAGTCCTGGTACAAATTTATTATAGGTTGAACTGAGTTGAATAAATTTGTGTGTTTTAATTCTCTGACTTACATCTCTAGCTAATCTTAAATGAGGATCCTGATCTGCACCAACAGGAACAATAACTGGAATTGGTTTTCCTTCAAATTCCGGAAGTTGTGGATGTAACATATCTGATGCCTGGAGTAAAGAAGATATCATTTTTCCAGGAGTGATTTCACCATAAATTGCTTTGAATTCATTAAAAGTAACATGTCTTGCAAATAAATTAGCTAAACTATAATAAGCATTGGATTTTTTGCCATCTTTTGATCTCTGAGATTGAAAATAAAAATCGCAATTTTTTGGTTTTAGACCTAAAGCAATATAATTAATTAAATATTCTTTAATAGCAGTTTCTCTCATTACTTTAATATTTGAATTTCTAGTGTTATATGCTTCAATATCAGCCACCGCAACATATACTTTAGCCCCTAATGATTGATAAAAAATTATTTGTTGAGCAATTAACATATGCCCAAAATGAAACTTTCCAAAAGGCATTAATCCAGTCATCATTGCAAATGGTCTTTTCTTTTCAATTGATTCAGCTATTATTTTAAAATCTCTATGGGCAAAAACAATTCCCCTTCTAAAAAAAGGCAATTTATTGAATTGTTTTGGCAAAAATTTTAAAGATTTTAATCCAAATTCCTTGATTAATTTATTATAATCAACTCTTCCTTTAACTTCCCAAGGGGTTATTTTAATTCTATCTTTTTCTTTACTCTCTTTTTTCATATTCTTTCTAAGAGGAAAGATTTTAAAAAGCTTTTTATGCTACAAGAAATATGAAACACTCATTAAAAATAACTCTCATAATTTTAGCGATGTTTCTTATTGCTCAATTTATAGGTCTCGCTGTTATTAATTCATATGACAATTATTTTGGCAAAAGTTCTGAAGAAAAAATTCAGAGTGGAGAATTTGTTCAACCAGAAGTTTCCATTATCAAAGAGACTATCCCAGAAGAAGTTGAGCTTGAAAAACCAATTGATGTGGCAAGAATTGTAATCAGCATTATGGTGGCTATTTTAATTGCAACTGCTATGTTCTTTCTTTTACAGAGAATCAAAATAACTTTTCTCTTAAAAGCTTGGTTCACTTTAGTTATTTTTATTTGTCTTAGCATATCCTTCTCTTTATTTTTATATCCTATTTTTAATACTTCTTTGTTTTCAATTTTAAGTAAAAAAATTGCTCTGGCTGAAATGATTGCAATCCCCTTAGCAGGAGTGTTGACATTTTATAAAATTTTCAAAAGAAATATCCTTATTCATAATATAACAGAGGTGTTTATCTATCCAGGACTTGCCGTAATCTTTCTACCTTTTCTAAATATTATTGCAGCTGCTTTCTTACTTATTGCAATCTCTATTTATGATATGTGGGCTGTTTGGAAATCAAAATATATGATAAAACTTGCTAAATTTCAAATGAATAATCTTAAAGTTTTTGCTGGTTTCTTTTTACCTCACATTTCACCAAAAGACAAAATAAAAATTCAAAAATTAAGGGCGATGGAACTTAGAAAAAAACAAAAAAATAAAAGAAGAAAAGGAAAAATAAAAACAAGGAAAAAAGGTAAAGGCGCACTTAAAATTCCCAAACAAAAATTAAAAAATCTTAAAATAAAAGTACAAATTGCTGCTCTTGGAGGGGGGGATGTTGCTTTTCCTTTAATTTTTGCAGGAACAATCTTTCTTGCTTATGGTCTTGCTGCAGCAATCATCACAATATTATGTACATTGCTTGCCCTAACAGCATTACTTATGTTTTCAGAAAAAAGTAAATTTTATCCAGCCATGCCTTTCATCTCAGCTGGTTGTTTCTTGGGTTGGCTTCTTGTATTCTTGCTGCTCTAAAAGTGAAAGATTATGATTTCTAATAGACTTATCAAGTTCTTCTTGAAAATCCTTATAATGACTTGAGAATAAATGCTTAAGATCTAATACTATCACTTTTTTTCCATTATAATCTATTAATTTTTCTTCTTCCATTTTACCATAAAACCCCTATTGTTACATATTTAATCATATCAAATCTGATTTTAATCCCATCATCATTACTTACATTATCTCCTTTTGTAATACAATACCAGCCAGATTCATCATTTCCTATCTTGATTATTCTATGGACAATTAATTCATTCCTATCTAAATTTGGTTTGAAAGCAATTATATCGCCAACTTGGAGCTGATCAGGACTTTGAGGAACAATTTCAATTCCATTAGCATTTTCATCAATAACAGAATCCATACTATTAGTGTTGGCATAGCTACTTATGATTGCATTTGGTATTAAAATAACAACCCTATTATCATAAATTTGTATTTGTTCCTCTTTTACCCAATTTCCTGGACTTGGTTTATCAAAAAAAGAACTTCCAAATTCATTAATTCTAAGCAAAGGAATTTCAACATTAACATATTCAGAAGCTAAAAGAGAATAACTACAAATAATAAGGAGAATAAATGCAAAAACTATAGTAAGCCATATGATTAACCTTTTCATTTTTCTTTTCCTCTTAGCCTAAATTATCACTACTTTAAAATGGTTAAAGTATTTATAAATCTTTCGGAGAAATTGACTTTATATAAATAATTGAAAAAATCAAGAACTTTTTGAATGAAGAAATCTTATTTTAATTATCTTAATCTTATTGTCTCTAAATTTCTTGGCACAGATGTTTCTACTTTATGCAATTTATAGAGGGTTGAGGCAAGATCTAATGAGCGAGAAACTTCACCATGCTGGACAATAATTTTTCTTGGGCTTGGATTAAGATTATTAACAAAAGAAAGAAGCTCATTTCTGCCAGCATGACCCGTCATTCCATCTATTATTTCAATTTCCATATTTATGGCAACTTTTTCTTCCTTGCCATTAACATTAAACTTAACTTCTTTTATTCCTTCTTGTATTTGCCTTCCTAAACTGCCTTGGCCTTGATAACTTACAAAAATTATTCCGTTTCTTTTATTATCAGCTAATTCTCTAAGAATTATGCATGGCCCCCCTTCAATAACTTCTTTTCTTTCCTGAGGACTTCCTACTCTATTAAAAATTTCGCTTGTAAAAGGATTTTTGTCCTGGAAAATTTGACTTCTTAAATGAGCAGAAAGGAATTCTGGATAAGCTGTATGGATTGCAGTAACATCCCAAACCATTCCATCAACATAAATTGGCACATTAGGAAGCTTGCCCTCTTTAGCTGCATTACTAACAATCATCATAACTTCTTGAGCTCTTCCAACACCAAGAACAGGAACTAAAACCTTGCCTTTTCTTTTTATTGTCTTATTAATAGAATCTATAAAAATCTTTTCAGAATCTTTTCTAGATGGAAGAACATTTTGTTTTCCTCCATAAGTACTTTCAATAATCATGGTCTCAAGACGCGGAAATTTGCATGTAGCAAGATCTAAAACTCTTGTTCTTGCGTATTTAAAATCAGCAGTATAAAGTAAATTATGCAAACCATTTCCAATATTAAGATGAATCATAGCACTACCAAGAGTATGGCCAGCATTATAAAGTGTTAATCTTACATCCGGTGTTATATCAGTTACTTCATTATAATTCAAATCAACAGAATGCTTAACCATGGTCTTTATATCTGCAATTCTATAAAGGGGAGACATGGCTTTTTTGTAACTAACACCAATATAATCAAGAGCTAACAAAGAAGCTATATCTCTTGTTGGCGTAGTCATGTAACAAGGCCCCCTATATCCTAATTTATATAAATAAGGTAGAAGACCAGAATGATCAAGGTGTGCATGACTAATTATAACAGCATCAATATCTTTTAAATTAAATTCTGGAACATTTAAATAAGGAAATTTATCTGAATTGCTTGCAGCTATATCAATTCCACAATCCAGAAGAATTTTTGATTCGGGTGTTTGTAAAAGCAGACAAGAACGTCCAACTTGGCGAGCCCCCCCTAAAAAAGTTACTCTAACCCATTCTTCTTTTTTTTCAGGGTTCCATTCTTTATAGATTTTTTTTCCAATACTATTTAAGAACTTTTTTCTATATTCTTCTTTAGTGAACAAAACATGACGAATAGCTTCAGTTATTTTTGACCTGATTGCTGGACTTCTTATCGCCTGGGGAATCCAAAATGTTTTTTCCTTGATAGTTTTAAGAATCTCTCCACCATGGCCTATTGCAATTCCTGGTTTTTTAACTTCAATAACAATAATGCTTCTTTGCTCATCAAATAAAATATTTTGAATTTCAGCTTCTTTTGGAACTGTTTTTCGAATAAATTCCTCAGCCTTATCTTGATCTATGAGCAGATTTTTAGAAGCTCTTAATTCTATTCTCTTTTTAATTTTATCAACAACTTCTCTAATCTTCTTCTCTCCATTAAGAAAAAAATCACTATCTGATGTATATACCACTATATTAGCTCCTTCAAAATTTGCAGAATCAATTACCTTTGAAGGCAATTCATTCAAGATTGTTTTCAGAATATCTGGCATTTTAAAAAATTAAAAATTTAATATAAAAATTTATTTATTTATTTATTTCTTAATAAAAACTTGTTTTACTTCTTCTTCAATAACTTTACGGGCTCCATTTTTATCAATAACAACAACATCTATTCCTGAACCTGTTGGAGTATCTCTTTGCATTGCAGCATTAATAGACTTGACTGCTAATTTGACGCCATCATCTATACTCAGGCCTTCCCTATATGAATCTTCTAATACTCCGTAAGCAACAACACTTCCACTACCTGTACTTACAAAATCCTTACGTTCTAAAGCACTGCCATCAGGACCAATATCAAAAAGCCAAAACCCTTTATTATCAACACCACCAATTAAGAAAGCCGTGATGCCTAAAATAGGACTAAACTTTCTAATATTTTCATAAACTAACATTCCAAATAAACTGGCTATTTCTTTAATACTTGGCTCCATTTTTGTTCTTAATATTTTTAACCTTATTTCCGCTTTAGTCAATTTAATCATTAATTGAATATCAGCAACACTTCCAGCAGTTGTAACATAAACTTTATCTGTTATTGGAAGAAGTTTATCAATCCTTTTATGACTTATAAATAAACCCCCAAAAGTTGCTCTTTTATCAGCAGCCAATATAATTCCATCTTTACAAACCAACCCTAAAGTGGTAGTTCCTGTTTTAACAATGCTTTTTTTTAATTCTTCGTCCATATTAATTCCTATAACATAATTTTCCAGAACATAAAATAAAATTACTATGCTTTTATAAATGTTTCGAAAATAAAAAAATCCCTGCGGGCAGATTCGAACTGCCGACACCCCGGGTTCTGCTGAACACTTGCGAGTGACCTATACATTCCTTGTGGGAAAGTATAAGACTACAGCCGAGTGCTCTACCACTGAGCTACACAGGGATATAAGAATAAAAACAAGGGAGTTTAAAAAACTTGTTTTAAGGACTAAGTCTTTCAGGATCTCTTGGAAAAAGAACAACTTCTCTTAAATTTTCTATATCTAAAAGCTGTTTGACTATTCTTCCTATTCCTGTTCCAGTCCCACCATGAGGAGGGACACCATATTTAAATTGCTCAAAATACCAAAGATTATCTTTCTCTGAAATTTTTTTATCTTTAGCCTGTTCTTTAAGAATTTTATATCTATGCTCTCTCTGAGATCCTGTAGTTATCTCTAATCCCTTATAGAGTAAATCAAAAGAGGCTGTAGTGTTCTTATCTTTTTTATAATGATAAAAAGGCCTAACTGCCCATGGAAAATCTGTAAGAAATACAAAATCAGTCTTATATTTCTTTTTAATATAATCTCCTAATTTCTTTTCTTCTGCATCATTAAGATCTTCACTATCAGAAGATTTTATTCCAATAGCTCTTTTTGCTTCTTTCATACTAATTTTTGGGAAGGGTTTTTTAGGAATCTCAATTTTTACATTAAATAAAAAAAGCTCTTCCTTACATTCTTCCTTCACCCTCTTCAAAATATCTATCATTAAATCTTCCATAACCTTCATAACATCTTCATAATCTTTAATAAATGATAATTCAAAATCTAAAGAAGTATATTCACAAAGATGTCGTGGTGTGTGGTGTTTTTCTGCTCTAAAAACTTCCCCTATCTCAAATACTTTATCAAAACCGCTGACTAAAGCAGCCTGTTTATAGAATTGTGGGCTTTGTGCAAGAAAAGCTGTTTTTCCAAAATAAGACATTTTAAAAACATTTGCTCCAGATTCTGATGCAGAACCTATAATTTTAGGACTATGTATTTGAATAAATCCCTCTTTAGTCAAAAAATCTTCTGCAGCTTTTGTCACCATAGATCTGATTTTAAATATAGCAAGATTTCTTCTTTTTCTTAAATCCAAACTTCTATTATCAAGCCTTTTAGATAAATCTGTTGTAATTGTTTTATCTTTCTCAGCTACAAGAATTGGCAATTTCTCAGCTTTATTTATTAATTCAATATCCTTAATCTCAACTTCTAAATTATGATTAGTAATTTCAGAACTTTTTACTTTAGCTTCTTTTGCTTGTCCTTTAATACTAACAACAGATTCCAGAGACAAGTCAGAAAATTTCTTAAATAATTTTTTATCCTTGATAATGCATTGAACTATTCCAGAAATATCTCGAAGAAGAACGAATTTAATCTTAGCTAAATCTCGCAATTCATGAACCCATCCTTGCAGAAAGACAGGACCTTTTTTTATTTCTGAAACATACACTCTTTTTTCTTTTGACATATTATTTAATGATTTTTTGATTTTATAAAAATTTACTTATTAGTTTTCTAACAAGTTTAGCAACATCTTGGCCAGAAGCTTTTCCTTTTAATTCTTTTATTGCTATCCCCATAAAAGCTTTTATTGGCATTTCATTTTTTTTGATTTTTTCTTGATGTTTGAGAATAAGAAATTTGATTTTCTTTTCTAATTCTTGTTCAGTCAATTTTTTATATTGATTTATAGCTTCATCTATGGAAATATTTTTACATACAGCTAAAAGAACTAATTCAATAGCATCTTTTGTGATTTTATTCTCTTTGAATGCTTCTAGAGTTTTGTAAAAAATCCCCTCTGTTAATTTTGCAATTTGTTTGTCATTGAGATTATAATGGGCTTTAATTGAATCAGGAACAAGAGTTATTGTTCTTGCAATAACTGCAGGTTTAATATCTAAATCTAAAAGTCTATTAAATAAATCAATTTTCTTTTTTTGGATAAGGGCTTTTGCAAGTTCAGAATTCAAGCCCTCCTTCTCAAGATCTTTAATTATATCTGTTCTAATTTTTGGCAGGTTTTGTTTAGCTTCTTGAATCATTTCTTTTGTTATTTTTATTAAAGGCAAATCAGTTTCAGGATACATTCGAGCTGCTCCCGGTAAAGGCCTAAGAAAAGTTGTCTTTCCATCTGGTTCAGCTTTTCTAACTTCTGGCTCAATTTTCTTTTTTTTAGCAAGCAGATTTTTTTGTCTTTCTATTTCTGTTTCAATTGTTTTTGCAATCAGTTTAGGCTCTTGAACACCTTTAATCTCTATTCTTGAACCGCCTTTGATGGACATATTAACATCTTGTCTAATTGTTCCTATGCCTCTCTTAACTTTACAAGAACGCAAAATTTCGCCAATTTTTAGAGCAACTATTTTTGCTTCTTCTGGACTTGTTATGTCTGGATTTGTTGCAACCTCAATAAGAGGAATTCCAAGGCGATCTAATCTGAAAGTTACTTCTTTATCTGTCTTATTAATAATTCTTGCAGCATCTTCTTCTAAACAAATAGATTGAATGCCAATTTTCTTGCCTTTCACATTAATATAACCATTTCTAGCAATAAGCAAGGTTCTTTGAAAACCACTTGTATTAGAACCATCAACAACTGTTTTTCTCATGACTTGACTCACATGTAAGGGCTTTGCATTTAATAATAAAGATACTTGAATAACTATTTTAAGAGCTTCTTGATTAATTTCATGAGGTGGTTCTTCATCAAGTTCAACCAAACAAGTAGTATCAGAATAAGCTTGATAAATAAATTCTCTCTGTCTTGATTGTTCATAAAAAGCAGCTACATCAACCTTTCCAGTTTCACCAGCTGCTGCATATAGATGTCTTTTTACTATTATGTCTGGATTATCTTTTCTCAATAATGAAGGGCATTCACAAAATAACTTATGTGTATCTAATTGTTGATGTATTTCAATGCCTGATTTTAAACCAATTTTTTTATATCCCTCTTTTGTCATAATCCAAATAAGCCATAATAACTTATAAATTTTATGAATTAAGAATTAACCACAGATTCTAATTCTAGTTTATTTTCTTTAGTCTCTCTGCCTTTTTTATTTTCCCTATTTTCTTTGTTTTCCTGATAATATGTGAGTTTATTATTTTCAAATTCTATTCTTTTTTCTTTTGTATCTAAAAATCTTTGTTTTTTTTCAAATTTCTTGCCCCTTATAACGAGTTTGTATAATACTAAGCCTTTAGAATTATTAAAATAAATAGATTTTGGATAAGAATCCCTATTAAAATCATTAATATAACCTAGTAATTTAGAAATATGTTCATCTGTGGATATACAGGCAGTTGGATTAAATAAGGAATATTCTAAAGAATAAGTAAGAAAAGAAATATCTGCTTTAGATGGTTGGCCCCTCATAAAATATATGCCCCCCTTAAAATTTAAAAAAATTCTTTAGTTAGATCAAAATTTTGCTGCCCTTCTAAATTTTGGGCTATTTTTAAATTTCCTTTTAAATTACTTAAACTTTTTTTGATTTCCCTAAATAGATAAAGATATTTATTTGAATAAAACTGCCTTTTATCTGGCTTGCTCATTTTAAAATATTGATTGGTTACTTTCCTATTACCCGATCTCCTATGGCGTTTGTTGGTTCTTTTTCTTCTATCGGATTTATATTTAAAATATATTTTTCTTTTTTTTATTTTTATTTCTAGAGGATTTGATTTAATCATTTTTTTTATTCTTTTTAACGACTTTTGGATTTCGCCCCTAATCTCTAAAGTCACAAAGATATCTCTTTTTTTTGATATCTTATTTAGATAATCAATATGATCATAAAATGCTTTAATTAATTCATATTTATTTTTTTTATTAGATATTGGGTTCTCTGGATCTTTTGCAGCTTTGAATAAAAAATCAATAGAATTCCCATTTTTATGAGGGAAGAAATAAACTGCACTAGTATCAACAAAAATATTAAAAACTTTTGGGATTGCATCAAGAAATTCATTAAATTGGGAGTATTTTCTTCCCAAAATTTCAACTTCATTTAATGTTTGCATTTGCTCGTTTTCTATTCTTTATTTCTTTCTTGTCTTTATCTTTGGAATAACAAAAAACGCGATTATTGCGCAGACCGCCAATATAATCCAAAAATAAAGTGGATTGATAAGTTTAGCAACTAAAAGTACTAAACTAATTATTAATAAAATTATAAGAATTATACTTAAAAATTGAATTAATATTTTTTTCATTTTTTATCTTTCTTTAAAAAAGTTATATAAAAGGGTCTTATTCCAAAAATTATCCAGGCTATTAAGAAAAACCAAGGATTTACAGCTTGCACCCAACTCATTGTAGTAGAACAGATTGTTATTATAAACAAAATACCAGCAATAACTGCAAGATTAACTAAAAAGACATCCCATGCATTCATTTTACTAAACCTTTTATTTAACCAAGCTATCATTTTATATCTCATATATCAATGCCCCCGCCGAGATTTGAACTCGGGTCTGAGCCTCGAGAGGGCCCGATGCTTAACCACTACACCACAGGGGCTTAATAAGTAGAATTTGTATTTATATTTAAAGTTATTCTAATAGTTATTCTAGAAATTAATCCAATATTAATTTTTTATTAATCTTTTAATTTTTGCACAATAATCAATTCTTTACAATTAGGACAACTATAAAAAGTATCAAAAAAGTTATTAGTTTTAACTTTAGAATGCATCCCACATTTAGGACATTTTACATCAATTTCTTCTTCTTTATATCTAGCTCTTGACATTTTCATCCATCTTCTTTAATCTCCCCTAACCAATATTTCAAAGATACTGAAATATATAAAATTTTCTAAAATAGTACAAAAAGAAAGAGACCCAGGAAGAAAGGAAAAATAGCCCTGAGCGGATTTGAACCGCTGTCACGAGGGCCAGAACCTCGTATGCTTGACCACTACACTACAGGGCTTTTATACTATATTTAAAGATTTATAGAATTAAAAAATGTTATGAATTTATTTTTTAGAATATTTTTTTGCAATTTTTGTTGCTGTTTCACGAATTATAAGTTGTTTATCAGGTTCAAAATTATCAGCAAGATAATTAAAATCACACACTTTGGCTAGTTTTTTTTCAAGTTCTTCTTTTGTTTTATATCTGTCTAAAGAATTATAGATGTTAGCAAGCGCATTATAAGTCTGTTTTCCTTTTTCATTATCTAATATTTTCTTTATATCTGGAGAATATTTTCGTAAAGCAGCCATCTGTTCATCTTTAATCTCCCCTTCACCTTGTTCTGCAGCAAATTGTATAATTGGGTTAGTTATTTGCTCGGTTGTTAGGTTAGTTTCTTTCTTTTTTACCCCTTTACTTTGGCCCCACTTTGATTCTATTTTTTCTATTTCTAAAAGTTTCTTAATATATAGTATACTTTTAGTAAAATGGGTTCTTTCAGCTTTTTTAGTAGGTACTTTAAATGTTGCTTTTACTTTTTGTTCATCTTTGGTCCCAAAATAATTATCAAGTTTTTTTGAAAGTTTTGATTTACTTTTTTTATCTCCATCTGCTGCTTTTATAATTAATTCTTCTAAACTAGGCATATCAATATCAAAAATTGTAAGATATTCATCTATCATATTATCTAAAATAGGATTTCCCTTTTCAGGAGGTTCATGAAATATTCCATCATAATTAGTAAAAATAATTTTATTGCCTGTTTCAGCAATAGTAAATACTTCATTAAATCTACATTCTTTTTTCTCTATATATTTAGTTTTTTGTACAAGACCTTTTTCTTCAGCCCTATTTATGATTTCAAGTAAAAAACCTTTTTCTATTAATTTTTTAACATTAATTCCATTATCAAAAGTATATGGCGCCATAAATTCTACTAGCTTTCTAAAAAATAAAGGATTATTTCTATCTTCAAAATATCTATCAAGACCATCAGGCAAATAATATAGTTCTTCTTTTTCTTTTTTTTCTGGTATATATGGTTCCTGTTTTATAATTATTTCAGATTTTATTCCATTTTTTTCACAAATTTTTACAAGAAAAGGTTTAATAAAAAATTTTAATTTTGACTCAATATCGGAAATAATTAAGGGTCTTTGTTCTTTTTTTTCTTCACGTTTATCAAAATTTATTTCTTTTGATTTATCTAAGAATTGTATATCTGCATAACCTTTACCTTTAGTAATATTTAGTTTCGAATTAACATCTGACTCAAGATCTGGCAAAAGAGCCTCTTCCCCTATTAGAATTTTGCTTTCTTTATCTTTATCCTTTTCTTTATCTTTTGTCATTTTAATTATATTGATTGCTACTATCAAGTGATGTCAATTTAAAAACCTTGCGTTTCTCTGTTGTTTTTGATGTAGTAAAAAAATAGAAAAAATATTAAAACTATGTAAATTTTGTTACATTAAGCCTCGGTAGCTCAGCTGGTTAGAGTGCAGCCTTGGTAAGGCTGAGGTCGCGTGTTCGATCCACGCCCGAGGCTTATTTGATTTGTATTTGGTTTTTATTTAATTTGCACTTAGTTCGTAAAGATTTAAAAAGAATTTACACTTAAATGTAAAATAAAAATGGCAGAACAAAAATTAGAGAAATTAAAAAAAGAATATAAAAAATTTTGTAAAAAGTATAAATTACCTAAATTTTCTGAATTAAATCAAGAGTTTGAGATAGAAAAAATCCAGGAGAAGGAAACAGACTTTTTGCTCCGTGAAATTAGAAGAGCTATAAGTGATAAAATAGCCGCATTTCTTCGTTTTTTTGAACTCTTTTTGAATCCACAAAATGCACCAGTTTTTATTCTTGTCTTATTAAAAAAATTAAATGCCAAAGATAAAAAAATCAGCGAAAAAATTTATCACCAATTAGTAAAATTTGAACTAAGTTCATTAAATTTAGATATAGTTTATAATGAAAAGAAAGAATCTGAATTTATTAAACAAATTAATGAGGGCTGGAAAAAACTTAAACCATATCTTAAGGAATTTTCAAAAACCATAGAAAGAAAAGAAGTAAAAGAAAAAGTTAAAAAAAGAAAAAGTTATTTTGGGTAGATTTTTAGATTTATATTTATATTTTATATTATAAATTTCTTAATTATTCCATCTAAATCAATTTCTAAACAAACCAAAGACATTTTTAGATGCCAAGACTTAAGAACAGAGGGATGTATTTCCCCAATAATGCCTATTTGTTTTTCATCTATGATAATTTTTCCCGTTCTTCCCTTAATAAAATTATTAAAATCTACTTCTGAAATTTCCATTTTAATATCTAGCATTTTATTTAAATAATCTAGAATCTGCTTTATTTCTGTAAAATTTCCAGGAGTTATTGCAACAATTAATTTATCCTTTTCTTCTATTCCTGTTTCAGATTTTGATCTCTTCTCAGCTCTTTTAAAGACTTTTCCTATCTCAAAAATTTTCTGAGGATATTCTGCCCTTACATTTTCACCCAAAATCTTTAGAATAGAACATAATAGGTTTGGCCTTAAAATTGTATAATCTGTTTTGCTTTTTTCAATTTCTATTTTTTCTTTTTGATTTGTTTTTTTAAGATCTTGTTCAGATAAAATATGATAAGAAGAAACTTCAATAAAATTTAAACCGGCCAGAATTTCTGCAATTTTTCTTTTAATTACTTCTCTATTATCCTCTCTCCCTATGGTCGAAATTTCTGGAATTTCTGGCTCAAACTTATCATAACCATAAGCTATTGCAATATCTTCAGCTATATCGACTTCATGCAAAATATCTGTGCGCCAGGCAGGAATTAAAACTTCTTTATTTTTACATTCATAACCCATTCTTTCAAGAAATTTTTTAACTTCTTTTTCTTCTAATTCTAAACCCAATAGTTTATTAATATTATTTAAATTAATTTTCATTTTTTCTGGAGCAAGATTTGGGGTTAACTCTTTTCTTCCAAAACCATAATTAAGTCTCATCTGATAGACTTCCCCACCCATGTCTGAAAACATTGTAATCAAAATATTAAGAGTTTTTTTCAACATATTCAAATCAAATCCAGAGCATTCAATAAAAATCTCTCTTGTATCTTCTGTTATTTTTCCTGTTTTATTTGAATTAATTATTGGAGGCATGCTTAAAATTTCTCTGGCAGAATCAACAAAAACAGGAAACTTTTTTTGACCTTTTAGAAGATGAGCATATTGCATTCCTGTTGGATTTTTTTGTAAAATTTCATAACCATTCATTTGTTTATTTGATTCAAGAGGAACAAAACTTATATCTTGTGGTTTTCTAGCTTCATATCTTATTGGAAGAGATATTTTTTCAAGAGGATAAATACCAACAGCAATTGATTTTCTGTTTCTGCCTAATGTTGTATGAATCTTTTCTTGTATGTCTATAACTTCCTTTATCCTTTCATTATTAAATTTCAATTTTTTGACTATTGCACAAACCGTATATGGTCTAACATCTCTTACAGATCTGCTTATATTAACTTGATAATTTTTTTCTGGTTTGTTTATTTTATATTCTTTTAAACCTGTTTTTTTTCCTAAAAAAGCTAAAAAAGACCTAATATAGCCATGTAAAGACAAAAGATCTGGCCTATTTGGAAAAATTTCAATATTAACTTCGGTATTAGTCAAAGATTCAAGAGGTGTCCCAAACATAGTTATCTTATTTTCAATTTCTTTTGTCAATTTTACATATTTTCTAAATTCTCGACGTGGAAATTTTACTATAGCCATTTTTTATTTTGTTTTATTTTGCTTTTTATTTTAACCAAAATTTCATTTTTCTTAATTGATTTAAATCATTTTTATACATTTCTCGAAGATCTTTGATATTATAATAATCCATTAATGTCCTGTCAAATCCCGGACCCCAAGCAAGTACAGGAATCCATTCCCCTAATAATGGGATAACAACTTCTGGTCTAAATATGCCTGCTCCGCCTAATTCGAGCCAGATTTTTTTTTCTGGATGCCATACAGACATCTCAACACTAGGTTCTGTATATGGAAAGTATGATGGAGCAAACCTAATCTTTTCAAAACCCATTTTTTTATAAAATTCTTTGAGATAACCTAATAAGTGTCTAAAATTTGCATTTTTATCTATTACTATACCTTCTGTTTGATTAAATTCAAAACCATGGCTCCAATCTAAAGTTTCATTTCTAAAACATTTACCTATTGCAAAAAACTTTCCCTTCTTATTCTTTTTATTCTTTAACTCACCAAGTTTTGCAAGAGTTCTGGCTGATAAACAAGTTGTATGTGTTCTTAATACAACCAATCTGGCTTCATCCTCATTCCAAAGATATTGCCAACCCCTGCTTCCTTCAATACCTTTCTCATGAGCTTTTCTAACATCTCTTACAAGATATTTATTCGGCAATCTTCCTTTAACATCTTTAATATAAAAAGTATCCTGCATCTCTCTAACAGGATGATTTTGTGCTGTAAAAAGTGCATCAAAATTCCAAAAGGCTGTTTGTATAATTGTTCCGCTCATTTCCTTAAATCCCAATTCAATCCAAATTTTTCTTGCATAATCTGTTGCTTGATTTACAAAATAACGCTTTCCACCATAGATTTCAGGAGCCTTACTTTTAATATCATATTTTCTAAATACCTTGCCTCTCCATGTTCCTTTTCTTAACATATCTGGAGTAAGTTGTTCAATAAGCTCTTTTTTAAATTTTGGTAATTCTAAGATTATTTTTTTACCAAGATCAGTTATATTAAAACAAAGTTTGGTTACTTCATCAGTTCTAATAAGGTCTTTTCTCATCTTTAATTTTTTGAGAATATTTTTTTGCTCGTCATTCAAATTTTTAAGCTCCAAAGGGAGTGCTTCAAGAAATTTTTCTTCTGAAAATTTCTTTGTTGCTTTTTCTTTATTAATTTTAAGAATTATTTTACCAACAGAAATATCCACAAATTTTTTATTTTTAAGAATTCCCAAAGCAATAGAAAATTCATTATCACTCAAACCAGATTTCTTTTTAGCATTTTTTAAATCAATACTCTTTACTTCAAGAATAAGCCCCAAAAGTCTTCTTTCTGGAAGGGCCTTTCTTAAATAAAGAATTCCATTTATATTTGTTTTTATAAATTTTTTCTTTTCTTCACTTAATTCTACTAATTTTTTATTGCTTAAAAATTGAAAAGCTCTTTTAATGCTTGTCAGATTTAGTTTTGCCTGAGCAGAAATAGCCTGAACTGAATTAAGGTATAATAAAGGAATAATAGTCCTTTCAAGTGGGCTTAGACTTAAAAGAATATCTTCTATTTTTTCTTTATCAATTTCCACTTCTTTTTTAGCCATATTAAAAAGAGAAGCCCATATTTTATAAAACTTACCAATTAAAAAATAGATAATAATAATTGATTTTATCCTTTAGAAATATTTTTATTTTATCTCTTTTTCTTCTTAGTCTTTGTCTTTCTTTTTGTTATTTTTCTTGTCTTTGCTTTACTTGCTTGAGGATTCCATTCAGGTTGAAATGGTTTAACTACAATTGCTTCTGTTGTTGGTCTTGTTGTCCTTTTTCTTCTTCCTTTTCTATGTATTACAAAATAAACTATAAGAGCAACAATAATAGCAAGAAGAGCTATATTTAATAAAACCCAATACCAGTTTCTCTTCATTTCAAATACAAATTGTCTCCATCTAGAGGCTGCTTCTGATTGATATTTTATATCAACAGTCATGTCCTGTTCTTTTACTATATTATCATAACTGATTTTTACCTTGAAGCTATTTAATCCTAAAGCATCTTGATTAGGTCTTAAAGTGATATAAACATAGCCCAGGTTGTTTCCATCAAGAGTAATTGTCTCAGGATTAATTCTTATTAAATCTGCCCAATCTTCATAGCCAGAAACATCCACACTATAAGTTGTTCTGGTATTCCCTGTATTTGTAACTATGACCTTTGTAGTGAAATCACTCCCAATAAAGACATCTCCAATTTGGGATAAGGTAAATGAAAGACCATATTCAGGTACAGGAAGACAATCACCTTCAACCTTTAGGGTAAGATAGTCTTTTACATAATCGTGATAACTTGTACTATAATAATTATAAGAAACTATAACCTTTACATCATAATTTCCTTCTTGTATATCTTTGGGAATTGAAAAAGTTTGACTAAAACCATAATCATCATTTTCATCTAAATCAATTGTTTTTTCAAAATCTATACTAAGATCAGAATTAAGAATTTTTATTTGAACATCTTCATCAGATTCACCGGCATTTTCAATCTTTAAATTCAAATTGAAACTATCTCCGCAAGATGCTGTGGTAGGATAAATTGAAAATTCTTCTATTACAACATAATGGTTCTTTTTATTTAATTCAACATCAACTGAATCTTCATTACATTGCTCATCTTCATCGCCATCTTTATATACTTTAACTTGAACAACAAAATCATTATTATCATCTACTGTTGATGGAATTCTAAGCTTTAGAGTATAAGTCTCGGTCTCATCTTCCTGTATTTCAACTTCAAGTCTTTCTTCAGTAATTTCATCTTCATCATCCATATCATATAATTGTGCTTTTATAACAATATCAAGATCTTTAGTATAATCATTTTCTACTTCTACTTCAACTGAAATTTCCTCACCAACATAAAAATCATCACCACTATCAGGTTCTTTAATATTTACATCAAAATAGCTTCCTACAATGCCTTCATTACAATAACCAATTTCTTCTATTGTATATCCCCATGTTGAACTTGTTCCGCTATTACCAGCATCATCTTCACAAGTTACATACCAATCGTGATTTCCTCTTTCAAGATAATCTCGTGAAAAAATTTCTGTATCAGCATTATAAGCAACCATATCCGCTTCTTCAACACCATCAATATAAAGATAACATTGTAAAGAATTATCATAATTATCTGTTACCATATATTCAAAATCAATACTTCTTGATTGTGTTTCATATCCATTTTGAGGATCTAATAAGGTAACAACAGGATCTCCAGTATCAATGTTTATTGTTCTTGTTTCACTATTTATTCCAGGAGTCATCCAACCATCATCAGAACAATTAATATTCCAAGAATGAGTCCCTTGGTTTAATGGTAACATTGGAGTCATGATAGTATCAACACCAGCTTGAACTGAATTATTTGTTGCATAAGTTACACTATTTATTATTAATCTGCAAGAAAAGGCAGATACTATATCACTTCCCGCTCTAAAAGTAAAATCAGGAGCGATACTATTTGTCCATACATTATTTGCAGGAGAAACTAAAGTAACATAAGTTATTGATGCAAAAGCCAAAGAAAGTGACAAAACTATTGCAATTAATATTCCTAAAAAAACAAATTTTGACTTGAATTGTTTTAATTTATTCATTTTTATTAGCCTTTATGTTGTTATTTAAGAGTTAATACTATTTAAAAAGGTTTCGTTTTAGCAGGAAACAAATTTAAATATTTTAAATACAATAATAAAATATGAAAGAGAAAAAGCGCGTGAAAAAAGAACTCCGAATTTTAGGAATAGATGATGGTCCTTTTAATAAATTCAAAGATAAAAAATGTCTTATTGTAGCAACGGTTTTTCGTGGGGGTAATTTTATGGACGGCCTTCTTTCCACAGAAGTCAGGATAGATGGATTGGACTCTACAACAAAACTTATCAAAATTATAAAAAAGACCAGACATATTGGTCAACTCCAATGTATTATGCCTGGCGGAATCACCTTAGCTGGTTTTAATGTTATTGATATACAAAAACTAAACAAAAAAACTAAACTACCTGTTATTATAATTATCAGAAGAAAACCAGACCTAAAAAAAATTAAAAGAGCATTAAAAAGAGCAAATAAAAACACATGGAAGAAAAAAATGAATTTAATGAAAAAAGCTGGAAAAATCCATAGATTAAAATTAAAAATGAATAAAAAAAATAAAAACTTATATTTTCAAATTGCTGGAATCAAAGAAAACAAAGCAAAAGAAATAATAAAAATATCGACAACACACGCAATAATCCCGGAACCTATAAGAATTGCGCATATAATTGCTTCTGGCCTTGTTCTTGGTGAAAGTCATGGAAGAGCTTAAAAAATAAAGATTTTAAAAATTAATTAAAAATATCTTTAATTTTTTTAATGCTATTTGCAACTTCCTGGCCCTTGTTTGTTAACTTGATAAGCTTTATTCTTCCTTTCTTTTCAAAAGCTACAAGACCAAACTGCTCTAATGACTGTAAGATTTTTACTGCATGACTGTAAGTACAATCAACTTCCTTAGCCAAAAGAGATCCATATCTTGCTCTAGAATCACGTCGTAGAGCAATAAGAATCAAAGCGGGTTTCTTCCTAAAAAAAGTATTGAAAGCGTTCTTTATCATTTTCCTTAGCCTTTAATGATTATTTTCTAATCAATATGTTTCATTACAACCTTTATTTTATAAATCTTTCGTTTAAAAACAGAAAAATTTAAAAGTAAAAATCAAAAAATCACAAAAAACTCGAAAATTTATGGTTTTTTTCTTTTTTCAATTTTTTTAATTGGATAGTCATCAAAAAAACATACAAAATCCCTCGGTTCTTTGTAAACTTTTTCATCAAGAATTTTATTTTCGCTCAAGGCAGTAAGATAACCAAACCAAAATTACTTGCATTCATTTATTTGTTTTTTATCTTTATTATCATGCAGGCTTTTTTCAATTCTTTTTCTTAATTTTTCATTAAAATTATTTGAACTGTTTGAATTATTCATTTTACTCGCCTTTCATAAAGTTCTTTAAGATCTTCTTTTTTAAGCAAAGGAACAAAAGCATACCCCTCTTCTTTTAAAATTGGCTTCAATATATTCTTCTTTTTTTGCCAAATCTCAAGAGCGCCATAATCCCAAACTTTTCTTGTAGGGTATAGAAGTAAGCCATTTTCTTTCAAAAGTTGCAAACCCATTTTTTTAACATTATTAATCTTATTAGAATCAACACCAGCTGTAAAAAAAACCCTATCATATTTATACTTCCAGACGGCTGTCTTCTTGTTAAGAGCATCTCCAGAAAATATATTTATTTTTGAAAATCTACTTGCTTCTCTTTTTTTATTTTTTAAAGAAGCAACAAGTTTTTTTATATTTTTTTTAGCCCCTTCTGCAAGATCAGAAAAAATTTCAATAGTTCTAACCACTCCAGGAAAAACAAAATAAGCAACCAAAGAAGCATGATAACCGGTATTGGTCCCTATTTCAAGAACATCATTTCCTTTTTGTAATCTTAATAATCTCAACATTCTTGCTATAGTCGACGGTTGACTTATGGTCTGACCATGGGCAATATGTTGTGGTTCATCTCTATAAAAATCACTTTTTATAAAAAATCTTCTGTCACAGATACGAAAAGGTTTAAGAATTTCTTCATTAATGCCTGGATTATTAATTTTAATTGATTTTATCATCAACTCAAAATCTTTTTTGTTTTTCATAAATTAAAGAAAGAAATATGATTAATAAAACTTTTTATAAGTTAGCTAGTTATAAATTAAAATTCCAAACAGAATCAAAATTCATTTCTGAACAAATTTTTATTCTTGGTAATTTCATAATTATTGGTACCTGAACCATTGCCGGCTTTTCTTTTTTTACTTTTTTCTTTTCAAAATTATCAAGCAAACCTTTTTCTATTGCATATATAATCTCACTACCCATTTGCCCATATAATTCACTATCAAAATCCTTTATAAAAACCTGAATTGCTTCTTTCTGCATTCCTCTAAAAATTGAAAAAATTTCTAGAGAAACCCCGCCATTAAGATTATTTAATGATTTTTTTCTTATTTGTTCTGATGAAATGGCTATAATTTCATTTAATTGCTGTTTATTTAAATTATATTCTCTATTTTTATATAAAATTTTAATTTTGTCTTTCATTTTATCCTCTTTGTGGAAATAAAATAGGTGCAGTAACATATCTTATATGCCAGCCATCTTCATAAAGTGTAAAAGGTGAACCATTTATTTTTTTAATTTTAAATGCTTTTAACGCCCTTTCTAACTCATTGGGCTTATCAATAACTATTGTTTTTAGACAAAAATTAACATAAGCATCTATGTTATTTTCTTCTATTATATTGCGTATTTTTTCTGCTGTATCTGAAATTATTTCAAAGTCACCCATTTTTAGCCACACTTTTCTCTTTTTTTATTTTGTTTCCTGACACTTTTATGACTTGTATTTTACTTATACTTTTATGACCAAAAGATATACACAGTGTTGCACATATAAAAAAATTTAAAAACCAAGCTTAAGTTAAGAGATTAAGGTTAAGAGGTTAATATGTTAACTACTGAAATTATAAAGAAAATTAATGATTTTGTATTTCTTAAACCAAGAACAATGGATGAAATAGCCAAGCACATCAAGAAAAATTGGAGAACAGCTAATAGATATGTTGAAAAAATTTCAGAACAACAAGGAACTATTTCTATCAGGGTATTTAGAAAAGGAACTAGGGGTGCTTTAAAGGTTGTTTATTGGGCAAATATTGAACAAATCCATAGTGGTGCATTTCAAGAAGAGCTTTTTGAAAAAATCAAAACAGGAAAAAGCAAAAGAGATTTTAGCCCTTTTGATATTTGGCAGCACGTTTCTTCGAAAAAGAAATCTGCTTTTCTTGAAGAACAAGAATATGAATCCAAAACAGCATTTAATAAAGACCTTCCAAATCTTTTTATGGGAACAGAAAAACAACTCTTGATTTTTTCAGGCAATCTTTCTTGGGCAAATATTGTTCAAAAAAACGTTAATATATTTAAAATTCTAGAAAATTTGGGAAAAAAGAATATTTCAATTAAAATACTTAGCGGGGTCGATGTAGACAACCTAGAGGACATACAAAAATTTCTCTCACTTAATAATAAATTAGGAAAAGAATTTATTGAAATAAGACATGCTCAACAACCTCTTAGAGCTTTTATAATTGATAAGAAAATTGCTCGTTTTAAAGAAATTAGATATACAGAACAAAAAAGGAAAAAGGAAAATAAAAAGAAATTATGGATTTTTTATAATATTTATGACAAAGACTGGATTAGCTGGCTCCAAAAAATTTTCTGGAATTTATTTTCAAAAGCTATTCCTGCAGAAAAAAGAATTAAAGAGATAGAAAATATTCAAAAATTATCTGATTAACTTTTCGTTCCAATACTTCTCTCTATTCTCAATAATTCATTTAACTTAGCTAATCTTTCCTTCCCTAAAATTCCGGTCTTGATTATTGGGATTTGCCAACCAACTGCAAGATGTGCTATTGTATTATCCATTGTTTCGCCAGAACGATGACTTATTATTGTCGTGATATTATGTTTTTTTGCAAGATCAACAACTTTTTTTGTCTCTATTAATGAGCCAATTTGATTTGGTTTGACTATAATGGCATTAATTGCTCTGCTTTTTATTGCTCTATCTAATCTATCAAGATGTGTGCATGTAAGATCATCGCCACAAATTAAAACAGAAGAATTATTAATTTTTTTTCTTAATCGAACAAAACCATCAAAATCTTTTTCATACATTGGATCTTCAACATAAATAAGAGAATTCTTTTTAATAATCTTTGAAACATAAGAAATATGCTCTTCTTTGGTAAAGGTTTTTTTCTTTTTACTTGAATTATAATTTTGATATTTGTAAGTTTTTCCAGACCATAATGAAGAGGTGGCCATATCTAATCCAATACCAATATCTATACCAAATTTGTCTTTAATTTTTTGTTTAACCTCTTGTAACAAAGCCAGAACAGATTCATTATCTAATGTTGTAGCTAGAGCACTTTCATCTGTTAAATTTCCTCGCCATTGTTTATCTTTTTCTTTAAGCAAATTTTTAGCTTCTTTATAAGCTTGAAGATTAATAAAATAAGAATCAAAAAAATATTTTGTTTTTGGCAATAATAAAAATTCTTGAAAATCTGTTTTAAATGGTTGTTTAATATGTAATCCCCCGCCAATACAATTTCCTAAAGGTTTTGGCATAATTGGTTTTTGTTTTTGTTTTTTATCATATAATAAAAATTTCCATAAATCTTGTTCTTGAGACAATGCCAAAGCCTTCAAAATAGCTGCTTCAACAACATATAAAGTATTTCCCCCAATAAATTTTAAGTCTTTACTTTGATCATATTTTCGAACAAAATTTTCTATTCTCTCAAGATCATTAAAAGTTTCAAATTTTATTTTTTCATCCACAAGTTTTTTGCCAAGGGCATTCAAAAAAGTAATGCTAAAATCTATTCCTTTATTAGAAAAAGCCCTAACTTCACACTGGCCTTTAGATTTTCCGCTTGGCGCACTTGTTTCTATCTTGCCTTTAATGCCTTTGACTTCAGCGACTACAGCGATTGTCTCCTCTTTTCTTGAATTTAAAATCTTTCTTGCACTAAGATTAGCAAGTTGCATAATTTTTTTTAGAATTAAGAATATAAAAAGTTTTACTATTCAATATTATTTAAATTCTTCCATTTCAGCTTCTGCTTCTTCAATTTCCTTGGCTATAGATTCTTCACTCATTCCAATTTCTGTTTTTTCTGTTTTTTCTGTTTTTTCTGTTTTTTCTTTCTTTTTTTCTTCATCTGATTCTTTCTTTGATTCTTTTTTCTCTTCTTTATCTTCTTTCTTGTTCTTTTCTTTTTCTTTATTTTTTTCTTCTTTTGGTTTTTCTTCTGTAACTTTTATTGCTTCGATTTTTTCTAACATTTCTTCTTCTTTTTTATCTTGAAGCATGGCTTTTCTTTCAATCTTTTTAGGAAGAGGTCTTTTAACTGTAATAGGCAAGATTCCTTCTTCAAATTCAAGTTCTGCAATTTTAATAGGATCATAATTAAGATCTTCTAATTGTTCTTTATCCATTTTCAGAAGAATTGGGGCATTTGCACTAATTTGTAGGGCTCTAGCTCCTAAAATCCTAGCTTTCTCATATTTTGTATATTGTTCTGGATTAAATTTTTCAGCCATTTTAATATTTAATCATCAGCAATTATATTAAGTAAATTTGTTATAGATTTATTTTCTCTTTCATTTAATATTCTCTCACTAACCCCTTCATTATGAACATAAAGGCAACCACAACCACATCTTGCTTCAATAAAACCTGTATGGTCGTAAGTAGTTATTTCAGCACTTTCATCTTTACAATGTTTTGATCTTATTTTTTTTCCTAATAAATTCCAAGGATCAGAATCTAAAATTTTAATTTGCTGTTCCATTTTTAATCTTTTAATTTGTTTTATTTTTTGTTTGTTTTATTTTATTTGTTTAACTACTTTATCAAACAATTTTTTACCTTCTTTAACAGCAATATCTAGAATTTTTGAAATTTCTTGTTCATCTAAAGGCTCATCTCCGGCTTTTTGCATAGCATGAATAAACACTTCCTTATCAAAAGTCATTGTAACAGTTACTCTTGCCTTACTTGCTTCTTCCTCTTCAGGAGTTGGATCTAAAAGGATTTTATTATCCACTTTATAAAATGTAAGGGCAATAGGTATGTTTTTTAAAGGAAGTTTTTTTGTTGTTAATTCCCCAAATTGAACTTTATCACCTTTTATTACAGGAAAAACAGCAGTCTTTAGAGCTGCTGCAGCTGCAATAGCGCTAGCATCTATTAAATTACCATCATCATTTAAAGGAAAAATATCAATAAAAACAGTCCAGACAACTTCTCCTTTTTTAACACATAATTTTTTAAAATCAATAAATTCACTCTCCCTAATACCCCTATCTACAAGTCTTGCAAGTTCAATAGCCCGAATATCAGGAGGGCCCATATCAAATTTTTCTGAAGCTAAAGGCCACATTTCAACTGTTACCATCATAGATCCACTATCTGGCGAGTCTGTGTAAGGTTCACCAACATTAAGTTTTACACCAACAACCACTTCAGTATCACCTAATTTAATTCTAGCAGAACCTTCGGCTTTTTTTGAAATTCCAAATTCTAGTGAAACATCTCTAAATTCAAGAGGTTTACGACCATCCATTCTTTTGTCTTCTCTAATTAATTCTTCTATTCTTTTTTTTGTTAATTCTGATATCTTCATTTTTTATATTTATTTTATTTTTTATATTTATTTGAGAAGATTCCAATATATTTTATTTTACTGACTTTCAAAGCTATTTCTTCTAATCGTATTTCTGGATCAATTGCTTTTTCATATAAATCATTTGGAATAATTCTTTCCATTTCTATTTTTTTATCTTTTATTTCCATTTTATTTATTCGTCTTTAATTTTTTTAAGAGCTTTTTTTTGAGTCTCAGTAATTTTTTTGCATACTTTTTTGCCAAGAGCCATTGCTTCTTTAAGATCTTTGGCAGTTGCTTTTCCATCTAATTGCATTAAACTTATTTTTTCTGAGCGTGATAAAAATGCAAGAGGAATGTCTGTAGCTGACTTAATTTCTTTTCCATCTTTTTTTATTGTATAATCTTCCTCTGCTTTTGAAAGGTCCGCTACAATAGCATCTCCAATCTTACCTATTGAAACCGAAGAAACTAATTCTTTCATAGGTATTCCAGCATGGGCTAAGGCCATTGATGCTGCATTAATTCCAGCACATCTTGTTGACGCATCAGCTTCAATAATTATAATATAAACATCAATTACAGAACTAGGAAATCGTTCAAGATCTATTACAGATTTAAGAGCATTGGCTGTAACATAAGAAACTTCTGTGCTTCTTCTAGAAGGTCCAGGTCTTTTTCTTTCTGTAACACTAAAAGAAGCTAAATCATAATAACATCTTAAAAGACATTTTTCTGGATCTTGCAGATGTTGAGGATGTAATTTTCTAGGGCCATAAACAGCCACTATAGCTTTTGAATTACCAAAAGCAAACATTGCAGAACCATCAGCCCTCTTTATTACGCCAACTTTTGCTTGTATCTTTCTTAATTCATCATATTCTCTCTTATCCGGTCTTTTGTATGCCATTTTATTTTTATTTTGGTCTGTTTTTTTATTTTCTTATTTTTTATTTTAATTTGTTTTTATTTTAGTATTTTGTTTTTATTTTTTGCTTTTTTGTTTTTGTAAAAATTCTTTAACTTTATCTGTGAGGCCTTCAATAAAAGGTTTTTCAACTATAAGATCAATTGCTTTTTTTGCAAGAAGTTCATCTTCAACATTTTTACCTTTTATCCAGATTATTCCATTCTGGCCAACCACTATACTACAACCTGTTTCTGTTTTAATAGTATTAACCATACTTCCTGCCCTTCCAATAATTCTTGGCACTCTGGTTGGATTGATTTCAATAGTCATTCCCCCTTCGAGTTTTCGCAAACCTCTTTCTTTCATTGTAAGATCAATTCCTCTTGATTTAATTGATTTAATTTTTGTTATAATCATATCTTTAATACCATAATGTTCAGAAAGGTCTTTTTTATTGATATAACCAGCACAGTCGGCAACACTTAAAAAAGCGTCTTTTGGAGCCCTTATGCCAATCATCCATCCATTAAAACTAATATCATTAATTTGACCTATAACTGTATTTCCAATTCTAGGAATAAAAACACCGCTTAAAGGAATAACTTTAACCAGTTTAGCCGCTTTCTCAAGAAGTCCAAAACGTGTAGCTAAAATATCCTTACCATCTCTTGTTGTTCCTTCGCTTGGAAGGAATTCAGTGCCTGTTGCAACAACTTCACCAGGAACAACTATTTCTCTTTTCTTTCTTTCAATTTTTATTTCTTTTTCTTCTGTTCCTTTTTTAATTTCTTCTTTCTTTTCTTCTTTTTCTGTTTTCTTTTCTTCCTTTTTTAGTTTTGTTTTCTTTTTAATTTCTTTTTCCATTTTTTGTTTTTATTTTTCCTTTTTATTCCTTAATTTCCTCTGTTACTGCCGAACCGTGGGTTACAGCATTTAACTTATCATAAAATTCTAATTGCATTCCAACTGGCAAATTAATTACATATGATAAAGAACCGTCACTTAACCATTCTTCTTTTAATTTATTAAAATTTTGTAATAATCCATAAATTCTTCCTGTATGAGCTGCTGGAATAATTATTTTTAATTTAATTGTTTCAATTCTTATTGGAATTATTTTTTCAATTTGTTTCATTATTAATAGGGCTTGTTCATCTGCTTTTCTTTTTTCATCAATTTTTGCTCCAGCTTCTTTAATTGCATTAGTTATTCTTTCAGCTGTATAAGGTGCCTTAGTTCTAGGATCAATACAATTTTTAACAAGAAAATCAACTACTTGTTTAAATTTGGCTTCTCTTTGTTTATCTCTATATTCTTGTGGCAAAACAATTTCACCTTCTTTTATAATTTTTACGGCAATTTCATTAATATCTTCTGTTCCAAATGCATTTTTAAAATCAGAATCTGAAACTTTTAATCCTTTTTTATAATCACTAAAAACACCATCTATGGCTAAAACATCTCTCATACTGGCTGCATTAATATCTTTTTTCTTTTTAAGCTCAATAGCCTTATCACAATCAACCATTATCTCAAAATTCTTTCCCTTAATTTTTATTCTTGCCACAACATTAACCATTTTAGATTTAGAACCTATTTAATAATTTTAATTTATAATTTAATAATTTTATTTGTTTTATTTAGTATATTTAGATAATTGATCACTATAAAATCTTTTAACTTTTTTATTATCTTTATTGACAAAAGCTGCTTCAAAACGTTTAATATCAAAGTTCTTTCCAAGAACTTTTTTAAAAATATTTAATGCTAATTTAATCCCTTGTTCTATATTATTATTTTCTTTATATCCTACCTGAAGTAAATCTTTTATTTTTTCATCATTTTCACCAATTGCACTTGCTTTATATCCCAAATAATTTCCTGTAACATCACTAACATAAAGCTTGCATTTATCATCTCTATTGATCCCAATTAACATTACAGCTATACCAAAGGGTCTAGTGCCAGCATATTGGGTAGCTGATTGTTGGATATTAGCTATATCTTTAATAACAGATTCAGTATCAATTGGCTGATCATAAGTAACTCTATGCTGTTGAGCAATTACTTGAGAATGTTCAAGAAGAATCCTAGCATCACTCAAAACACCTGCAGCAGTTGCAATAATATGTTCATCAACTTCCCATATTTTTATACTTGCTTCAGGTAATAATAATGGGTCTTCAAGTCTTTTATCAGAAACAATAAGTACACCATCAGAACATGTTATTCCAATACTAGCTGATCCAAGTCTGACAGTTTTTTCAGCATATTCAACCTGAAGAATTCTTCCATCAGGACTGAACATGGTTGTTGCTCTGTCATATCCCATAACTTTATGTTGCATTTCCATTTCCATTTTAAAAAATCAAATAATGTTTTATTTCTTTTCTTTTTCGTTCCTCTAATAAAAAATAGGACATTTATAAAGGTTTCTAAGGAAAAACTTTATAAGAGAAAAAGCATTGAAAAAAATATGAAAAAAGGGGGAAAAATAATTAATAGAAGCAAAAATAAAAAAGGGCAGATAATGGGTATGCCTTTTATGTTCATTTTTTCCCTGATTCTTGTTGCTATTGCCTTATTTGTAGGATTTTGGGTTATAAGAAATATTATGAATCAAGCAGAACAAGCTAATATTCTATTATTTGCATCAGAAAATGGGGATCTTCAGGATGAAATAAGATCAGTTTGGCAAAAAGAAGCTGCATCTAAAACAAAAACTTTTCCCCTAAGTAGGAAATTTGAATATGTTTGTTTTGTTAATATGAGCAGATGCGGTATACAACAAGGGATTATTCCGCCTGATTTTTGTCGAGAAGCAGGAATTTATGGCTCAGCATCTGATAATATGTTTCTATGGCCACCCGGAATAGCTGAAAAATATAATGTAAAATCAGCCTGGCATATTAAATGTGGCCAGAAAGAATGTTTATTTATAGAAAAAACTTTTTGTATTCCTGTTGAAAATGGAAAAATTACCCTGAAAATTATAAAAGAAAGTGGTTCTTCTTTTGTTAAAATACAATCCCCTTAAATTAAATCTTAACTTTTAATAAAAGTTAGATAATAAATAACAAAAAAATTAAAATGAAGAAAGCACAATTTCAATTTGCATGGATTTTTGCTGTGATTGTTGGGGCCTTAATTCTATTTTTAGCTTTTTATTTTGCTGGAACATTCTTACTTCAACAAAGACATGAACAAACAACAGTTGAAACCCAATTTTTAGATATAATTACAGATCCTTTTTCTTATCTTGGTTCTATGGGTGCAACAACCTATAAGCAATTAGAACTGCCTAAAGAATATGAAATAATAATTGAATGTTCTACTTCCACATCAATGGAGATGCTTGGAAAAAATACAATAACTCTTATGGAAAAAAATGAAGCGGGGATACAAAGAAATCTTTACAACAAATATCTTTATTTTGAACAGCCTTTTAAAGCTAAAAAAATTAATGCTTTAAGCAAGCCATTTGAAATGCCTTGGAGAGTTTCTGACATCATAATCTTTTGGCCAGCTGATCAAGAATATTGTTTTGTTGATGCTCCTTTTAAAATCAAAAATGAGGTTGAAAGACTTGAAATTGAAACCATAAAAACTGAAACAAAGAAAATAAATTGCGAGGAAAATGCCATAACAGTTTGTTTTGAAGGAGGAAATTGTGATGTGGTTGTTTATGATTCAAAAATTGAAAAAGATGATGGAACTATCTATTATACTGGAGATGCTTTAATGTATGCTGGAATTTTTTCAGACAAATTAATCTATGATTGTAATTTAAAAAGACTTGCTTCAAGATTAAATACACAAGCTTTAATTTATGAGGAAAAATCTCTCAGTTTACTGCAAAAAGGCTGCAGTATAAATTATAATCTTCAAAATATAAAAGAAATATCAAGCCAGATTGCTGATCCAAATAAATTTATTTCAGCCACATCAATAGAAAATTTGCAAAAAGAGGCTGATGCTTTAGGAAGAGCAAATAGCAATTATTGTACTTTGTTTTAAAATACAAAAGCAATAAAAATAAAAAATAGAGAAGAAAAGAAAAATGAAAAGGAAAAATAAAAAAGCTCAAGTTAAAATTCAAGAAATGGCTTTTGTACTTCTTGCTGTAGTATTTCTTGTTGCCTTACTTTTCTTATTTTTTGCCCGTTTTCAATATTCGCAATTACAAGAATCAGTCACCCAAGTTAGAGAAGCAAGAACAATAACAATGTTAAGTGTTGTAGCCTCTCTTCCTGAACTAAGATGCTCATCCTCATTTAGTTCAGCATCAGAAATAGCTTGTATTGACAAAGATAAAGTAGATGTTTTTAATAAAGGGGGGAATATTCGAAAAAAATATACTAAAATATGGCAAGCAGCTCAAATTTCAAAAATCACAATAGATGAGATATATCCTGAAGGCCAGAGTTATCTAATTTATACCCAAGAACCAGGTGAATCAACTGAAACTTATGCAACTTATATTCCTTTATGTGAAGAAACAACTGGAAATTTAAAATGTGTTGTAGCTAAAATAAGAATTACAACAAACATGCCTTAATAAAAGCAAAAAATGATAAAAATAAAAAGCAAAAAACAAAGTAAAAATAAAAAAGCCCAGGAAGAAGTTTTTGGCTTTGTCATTATTGTCTTGATTGTCATGATTATTGGAATAGTTTTTTTTGCTTTCTCCTTACGAAGATCTAGCGAAATAATTGAGCCTAAAAGCAATGAATTAAATGATTTATTACAAGCAATGTTAAGTTATACAACAAACTGCAAGATGAATGCCGAAGATCTTAGTATTAGACAACTTCTTAGAGAATGTAATAATTATCCAACTAGGCAATGTGAGAATCAAGAAATTTATATGTGTGATTTAGTTGAAGATGAATTTAAATTAATGCTTAAAGAATTTCTTGGAACAGAATCAGAATTAGCACAAGCATCTGTCCATGGTTATGTTTTAAATATAACTAATCCTGAACAACTAATTGCAATAGAAAATGGCCAGTTTGAAGGCAATTATTTTCTTTCTTCTATACCTATTCCAAGTTTAAGTGCAAGTTCTGAAGATATTATAGTTGAATTAACTTTTTATTATTCAACTTAGTAGATTAGTTAAATATTATTCAATTAATTGTTCAATTGATTAAAGATCTATTGTGATTTCAATTTTTTTAACAGCTAAAACAGGTTTTAATCTCTTTTTTCCATTTTTATTTTCAGGAATTAAACGAACAAATCCAAAATGTTCAAGAAGTTTAATATCTTGTCTCACAGCTTTAAAATCCCTGTTTAATTCTTTAGCTAATCCATAAATAGACTTAATTTTCTTCTTTTTGGTTTTTAAAACATGCAAAATTCTGGCTTTTTCATTACTTAATACCTGTCTAAAGAGTCTAGCTGTGAATCCTGGATGTTGATATTTTCTAGGCCATTTAGCTTTAAGAACAGTTAAAAAGAAGTTCTTTGCTTCATGCTCAGAATCCTTGCTTGAAGTCAGTCTAATTAAGATTTTTTTAGTTTTTTCCTTGTTTTTTTTCTTTTTAGGCATTTTTTTAGTTTTTTTGTTTCTGTTATATGATAAAAAAATAGACGATAAATGTTCTAAAAAGGAAAATCAAAACATATATTTAAATATTATTGTTCTAGTATGCTAGTTTTTTTATTACATATATGTTTAAAAATATCCCCCATTTTTAAAAAAACCTCTTTTCCTCAAATCTGTATTAATTATTAAATAAGAACATAACATTTATAAACAAAAATGAAAAGAACATATACAAAAAGTTGTATTGACGAAATGTTTAAAAAGCAAAAATAAGTTGTTTTTATGTAATGCTTTATGTATTACAAAAACTGGCCAGTGATCCTTTCTAAAAAAGGGTCGCGACTCGTGGTTTAGATACACAAAATAATTAGTGTTAAACTAAACTATGGAAGGCCAAATCAATCACTAAAAAAGTAGAAGAAAATGGATATAAAATATGTTTTTTGGTTGAATTGTATACAGTTCTTAGCTCTTGTTTTAGGACTGACTGGTTTAGCTAAAACAACTTTTTTTGTTCTTAATCTAGCTGCTTGATTGATTTAACAGCAAAAATGCTGGCCAAATTAGAAAAGGAGTGAAAGGAGGTTTAAAAAAAATAAGAATGAGAATCTTGAAAAAGATTGTACCTATCGTAGTAACAGCCATGATTGGAATAACTATGCCTATGGCTTTTGCTCAAGATTTAGCTAACTGGAAAGGTTATTTTGATACTACAGCAGTAGTTGTTGGTGAAAACGCAGCATCAGTAGATAATATTGGAGCTGTAGACATTGCAACTTCTCTTAGTACAACTTCAGAAGGAACAGACACTATTTCTGGTGAAGCTGAAAAAATTGAAGCAAGTAACAACAAGCTTAATTTAAATGAATCTTTCTCTAGTGTTGAAATCGGTGGTTTTGATGATACAGAATTGCCAACAATGTTAGCAGATGGAACATTTAGAGCTGATGATGGTGATGATTTTGACTATACTCAAAAAATTAGTTTTGGAGCAACATATCCACAAGCTACTTTTAAGAAAGATAGTGATTCACCAACTCCAGATGAACCTGCTTTAATGGTTTATGGAGATGATGACAACGCATTTATAGATTATACACTTTCCTTTACTAAAAACGCTGCATCTATAAATACTTCTGGAACTTTAGATGATTTTGAAGATTCATCTATCAAGATGCTAGGAGAAACATATGAAATTGTAAATGCTGCTATCTCTGGAAAACAAGTTACTCTTGAACTTATGACTGGTTCTGTAAAAAGTACCTTAAATGAGGGAGAAGAAGCAACTTATACAATAGGAGATACAACATATACAGTTAAATTGGATGTTGTAGATGATGATGGAAAAGCTAAGTTTATTGTAAATGGAGAAGCTAGTGATAATTTAGCAGCAGGTGAATTGCATAAATTCACTTTTGATATTGAACTTGGTGTAACTGAAACTATAAGACAAAGCTGGGCAGGAGGTATTAGACAAGCTACTTTCTATTTAGGAGCTGAAAAACTTAAAATAGAAGACACTGATTGGGAGAGTTATGGCATGAGTGACTATGTTGAATTAGACGATGAAAATATACTTGATTTAAGAGATGATATTGTAGGAACTTGGGATGGAACTGACTTTAAAATCTCAAAAATAGTCTTTTACTGGATGCCTGAAGAAGAGGTTTTTGTAGTAGAAGATAATCCAACAACATTCCCAGGACTTGGAAGTTTCAAAGTAAGCACAACTGGTTTAACAACATCATCAGAAGAAGAAATTATTATTGAACCAGATGGCAACACAGACTTCAATTTAATTGTTCCTCTTGAAAATGGTATAAGAAATATTGACTTAACCTATGGAAATGGAACTGGTTTCCTTGGAGTAGGAAAAGAAGCTGGTTCAAAATTGTTAACAGCAAGTTCTGCAACACTTCAAACATTTAATGAAAGCGTACATGAGTATTTTGTTGCATCATCTACTACAGCATTTGAATCTCATATAGTAAAAGCAAACATATACAATTCAGTCTATAATTATGTTGATTTCACAGATAAAGATGGAACAGAGTATTGTACAACATTAGTAAATGGAAGTACTTGTGATATAGGAGAAGTAGTGCTTACAATTCACAATGTTAGTACAACAGCAGGAGGAATTGTTACATTTGCATTGACAGATGGAGCAATGGATAAAATTTATACCAAAGAAGGAATGGTAATCTATTTACCTGTTGAAGATCCTCCTACTATCAGCAACGTATCAGCATATAAAAATATGTCCACTATAGGTAATCTTACAACTTATACATTAGATGTATGGGAAGAAGCACCTGTAACAGAAACAAAAGAAACTACACAATTTAATATAACTTTAGTTATGTCAGGAGCAGCTGGCAGTAGAGAATCTACTGTTTCAACAATACCAGACACAGAAGCAGAAGGTGTATTAGGTTACAAAGAGATAGGCGACACAAATGAATATGCAGCTTATTCAAACTTTGCTACATATTGGCTTCATAGCAAACCATCAGCAGGACAAAATAGTGTTAAAATTATTTATCCTGGTGAAGAAGGTGAAATGAATGCTTATGTTGCAGAAGAAACAGCAAGTATTGTTAGTACTGGTAGCGTAACTGGAAGCAGTGTTATGTCATATCTAGACACAGAAGTTGATGAAACTATCAAAGCAATGAATTTAATTGCTATAGGTGGTTCAGCTATCAACAGTTTAACAGCTGACTTACTTGGCTTAGATTATCCAACATATGGTTCTGATGAAGCATGGATAAATGCAACAGGAGTTGATATGATTGGAGAAGCTTTAGTTAAAATTATGGCATCCCCATATACAACAGGTAAGTATGCAATGGTTGTCGCAGGTTACGAAGGTACAGATACAAGAAGAGCTTGTTTAGCTTTGAAAGAAGGAACACCAGCTCTATCAGGTGATAGTGTTATCTTAAGCACTGTTAGCGAAGAAGTAGTTATTGCTAGTTAAGCAAAAGTCCAAAAAACAACTTTATTTTTTTTCTTTTTTTTCTTTTTTTTATTTTATATTATTAGCAACATATTTATTAAAAATATATTTAATATCGTTAGATTTTTATATTATATTTTTCTTGTTTAAAGATGAGAAATCTGCACACAAAAACAAGAAAAGAGGCAAAACAAAAAAGAAATCAGATAATAATGGGTGTAATAATA